>Ga0114979_10003751_pt1 | contig 10141 bp, 6 predicted proteins | sample S_140625_EF_Meta_FD_87315 | JGI IMG/M metagenome (GOLD analysis project Ga0114979, IMG submission 87315) | Freshwater microbial communities from Lake Simoncouche, Canada to study carbon cycling - S_140625_EF_MetaG | ecosystem: Environmental > Aquatic > Freshwater > Lake | place: Lake... | reverse complement strand
ACAAGTACACAATCTATCACTTTTATGAAAAATATACGTACAGTTTTAACCAGTTTTAGTGTTTCAGACAACTTAGACCAAGTTAAAAATAATTTGATTTTAAGAATTGGTATTAACCAATTGGCATTAGGCGAATACTATACAATAGTTCACGATGTAAGATCCAATCCTTTAAAAGCAGTAATATCTTTTACCAAAATAGCAAAAGATAGGATTGTGGATGGTGCTTTGATCTCTGTGGAATATATGCAGGAATATATTTGGTTAAATCCAACATCCGGGACCATCACTGATGGGGACGGTTTAGTGATGTCAAATACGGCCCAAGCTAAATTTTTGAAAAACAACCCTTATTAAAAGGTAAATAATAACATGAACAATGATCAGCAAAATAACGTTTTACAATCACAAAATGCCGTTGATGAGTACACTGGTATTAGTGTACGAGGTCATATTAAAATTTATGATCCAATTTCAAAAGAAATTTTTGTCAATAAGCCCAATGCAATTCATTATGAAAATCTAAGTGAAGCATTGGCCAATAGTATTGCAAGAATAGATTCTGGATTTATTTATGAGATGCATTTTGGTAATGGTGGCACCACTATAGATCCTACAGGGGTCATTAATTATCTCCCACCAAATGTTAAAACTCAAAATAGCAATTTATATAATCCAACGTATTATAAAGTTGTTGACAACAATAGTGTCAAAAATCTTGATAAATCTAAAAACAAAATTGAAATCAGGCATGTTCCTGGGACTGTTTATTCTGATATTTTGATTTCTTGCTTAATTGATTATGGTGAGCCAGCCGGCCAAGCGCCTTTTGACAATAGTCAAAATTTATCAGAATCATATGTTTTTGACGAACTTGGCCTAAAAGGCTATACGGCGGCAGGAGACGGTCTTGGAAAATTATTAACACATGTTATTTTTCATCCAGTGCAAAAGAGTCTAAATAGACAAATTCAAGTTGATTATACTGTCAGGATTCAAACATTGACAAGTTTAACTTCATAATAGGTGATAAAATATGCCCTATATAGTTCGTAAAATATCAGGTGAAGTAGTAAAAGTTGTCGAAGACGGAAGTCTTGATCAATCCACTGGAATTTATCTAATCGGAAAAGGTTATGTTGGATATAGTGAATACATTTTTGACAATTTTATAAGATTGGCTGAAAATTTTTCAAATATAACTCCCCCGTCGAATCCATTAGAAGGACAACTTTGGTATAACGTTAACTCAAAATCTTTGAAGATTTGGTCAAAAACAAATGGGATTGGGTCTTGGGGACCAGTTACTGGCGGAATTGGTCCAATTGGTTATACAGGAAGTGCAAGTACTGAGGTTGGATATACAGGAAGTCAAGGAGTTTCTGGTTACGCAGGAAGTGCAAGTACTGAGGTTGGTTATACAGGAAGCCAAGGAGTTTCTGGTTATACAGGAAGTGCAAGTACTGAGGTTGGATATACAGGAAGTGCAAGTACTGAGGTTGGATATACAGGAAGTCAAGGAGTTGCTGGTTATACAGGAAGTGCAAGTACTGAGGTTGGATATACAGGAAGCCAAGGAGTTGCTGGGCCACTTAGTCAAGCATTAGTGGTATCTAATTCAGATGTGTCAATCAGTAGCATTACTGGGGCATTGACGGTAGCAGGCGGCGTTGGTGTTGGTGGGGATTTATTTTTAGCAGGTAATATTAATATTGCTAAATCGTTTTCAGTTACTGGGATAGCATCATTTAATTCGTCAAATGAAACAATAGTTGCATTGCCTTCATCCACTGGAACCGTTACGCATGATATTTCTCTTGGATCAACATTTTTCCATACCACACCATCTACAAATTTTGTTGCAAATATAACAAATGTCCCTTTGACCGAAAACAAAGCAACCGTTGTCTGTATATGTGTAGAACAGGGTGCTACTCCATATTTGCCATCAGATATACAAATCAATGGCCAAAGTCAATCAATAAAATGGTCTGGTGGTGTTTCGCCGACAGGTAATGCGTCTAAGATAGATATTATTGCTTTATCGTTGATGATGGTTGGCAGTACATGGAAAATTTTAGGACAAGCTAGCTATTTTGGTTAATTATGAAAAAATTAACTTCGATGGTTGGGGGATTTGTTGGCTATGCCTCTCTAGTCAATAAAGTTATTAAATCTACAGTCAAGCAGGGTATAGAGTACACGCCCTTAGTGGGCATTCAAACTTTTAATGGAACGTCGGACGGATTTCAAATCAGCGATCAGTTTACTTTTGATACTCAATTTACAATAGAATTTTGGGTCAATCCCACTGCAAATGCACAGGGAGCATTTAAGCAACAAGGACAAATTGTTGGCACTGCTAATAGGACTGTCGGAAAAACACAATGGGCCATTTTTGTTGGTGGTGGAGTACTCAACAGTAGACAAGCAAATTTGGGATTTTATTATGGAAGATATGGTGGTCAACAAACAATTAAATTTGATTCCACGTTAACAGCCGGTCAATGGTCACATGTTGCATTTGTTAGAAATTCCTCAAATGTCTGGAAACTTTTTATTAATGGACAATTAACACCAACATATATTTTCAATCAAAATACATCTTGGTCAGATTCCGTAAAGCCAACAACTGATCCTGTATTTGTTGGTAAAGGACAAATGGGATTTTTTTCTGGCCAAATGGCAAATCTTTTGATCACAAACGGGTATGCTGTGTACACTGATAATTTTATTCCAATCCCTCCATAATAATTGTTATGAAAAAATTAACTTCAATGTCTGGTGGATTTGCTGGTTATTCTTCCTTATTCTCTAAAAAGAATATTGTGGAGGCAGCATCTGCTGATGGCGGAATTATAACTAATTATTATGGATATAAAATACATACTTTTAATTCTTCTGGGACTTTCGCAGTAACTTCCGACTCGATGATTGCCGAAGTTCTAGTTGTAGCAGGCGGTGGCTCTGGATTTTATGCACAAGCTATTGGTGGTGGCGGTGCCGGCGGCGTCGTTTATAAAAAAAATTTAAGTTTTACAAAAGGTCAATACAAGATAACTGTTGGTGCTGGCGGCGCATCAATACTTGGTAGCGGAGCAAATAGCTTCATCCAAGACCAATCAAATGCAAAACTTGTTGAAGCATTAGGTGGTGGTGCTGGATCATATATGAATTCAACAAGTAATAGTGGTAAGGGTTTTGACGGTGGATCTGGTGGCGGGGGAGGAGCAACTTCTGGTAGCAGTAGTACTTCGACTACTGGTGGTCTTAGTTTACAATCTAGTTCTTCTTCTGGGGGATATGGAAATAACGGGGCTGATGGTTTTGTTTTTGGTGGCTATAATTATGGTGGTGGCGGCGGTGGTGCTGGGGCAAAACCCCTCTCAACAAATGGCGGTGCCGGAATAAAAAATCCTATAGAAGGGTCAACAGTTGGGCAGTTGTCATCAGGAAATTATTATGTTGCAGGTGGCGGTGGCGGCAGTTCAACTGGATCATTTGGCGGAGATGGTGGGCTTGGCGGGGGAGGAATAGGATCGGGTGGTAATATGCTGACATCGACATCCACTTGGTATACTGCAACAAATGGGGTAGCAAATACTGGTGGCGGCGGTGGTGCTGGATCCAAACGACCAACTTTTGGTGGACTATTCAATGCCGGCGGTAGCGGTGCGATAGTTATCAAATACCTAGCGACATAATCAAATCAATTTTTAGATTTAATAGTATTTCAAAAACTGCTAAATATAGATATGTTTTTCAACATAAATATATTATATATACATTAAACCTATGGCAACCACATCAGTTTCAATAATACAAATCCGAAGAGGCTATTCATATGAATTGGAAACTCTTGCTGCTGGAGAGCTATATTGGGCAATCGATACTCAACAATTATACATTGGTAATGGAACTATTTTAGAAGGTGCTCCAGTTGAGGGAATCACCGAAATTTTAACTTCTCTTTCTTCAGTTACAAATTTTGTTGGTAGTGGTGGCGGTGGAAGCGGCGGGCCAGGATATAATGGAAGTAGGGGGTTTACTGGTAGCAGAGGTGTTGGTTTTACTGGAAGTCAAGGTCAACAGGGAGATAGGGGTCCTACTGGTCCACAAGGTATAAGCATTAAGCTCAAAGGATCAGTAGATGATGAAACGAAATTGCCAACATCAGGAAATAGCGTTAATGACGCATATATTTCACAATTAAATGGTGATTTATATGTTTGGGACGGTGTAAAATGGTATAATGTTGGTCAAATTGTGGGACCAAGTGGAGACCGTGGGGCAAGTGGTGTCCCTGGGATCCCAGGTACTGATGGTGCAGATGGGGCCACTGGATATACAGGCAGTGCAAGTACTGCTCCTGGATTTACTGGGAGTTTTGGATTTACTGGGTCAATAGGATTTACTGGTAGTTCTGGTTCTGGTTATACTGGCAGCGCAAGTTCAGTTGCTGGGCCAATTGGGTCTAGAGGTTATAGTGGAAGTGTTGGCGTGGCTGGTAGTTCTGGTTATACTGGAAGTGTTGGTTTTGCTGGATCTATAGGTGGATCAGGATTTACTGGTAGTTCTGGTTCTGGATATACTGGTAGCGCAAGTACGGTCGGTGGATTTACTGGTAGTGTTGGATTTACTGGTAGTGAAGGACCAGCCGGGCCACCTGGACCAAATGGAACTGGTGGTAGACCTGGAGTCACTGGTAGTGTCGGATTTACTGGTAGTTCTGGTTCTGGATATACTGGTAGTGCAAGTACAGTTGGCGGATACACTGGTAGCATAGGTTTTGCTGGTAGTTCTGGTTCTGGTTACACTGGTAGCGTTGGCTTTACTGGCAGTATCGGATTTACTGGATCTATAGGTGGATCAGGATTTACTGGTAGTTCTGGTTCTGGATATACTGGTAGTGCAAGTACGGCAGTCGGTTTTACAGGATCTGTTGGTCCACAAGGCCCGTCTGGTATACAGGGAGTTCCAGGTACTAACGGCAATAATGGTAATAACGGTAAAGATGGTAAAGATGGGAATGGGTTTAATGGAAGCGTTGGTTTTACTGGATCTTTAGGTGGATTAGGTTTTACTGGTAGTTCTGGTTCTGGTTATACTGGTAGTGCAAGTACAGTATCTGGCCCGTCTGGTGGTCTTGGCTATACTGGGTCGGCCGGCCCTCAAGGTAATCAAGGTAATGCTGGGAATCCTGGTAATGCTGGTCCAACAGGCCCCACTGGTTTTACTGGGAGTTTTGGATTTACTGGGTCGGCTGGTGGCGGCACCACATTACCATCTCAAACTAACAACGGCGGAAAATTTTTAACAACAGATGGAACAAATCCAAGTTGGGCAGCAGTTTCGGGAGGCGGCGGGGGTTCTGGGAATTTATATAAAGCCACTGTAAAGGTTACCTATTCTAGCACCAACACTATTCAATTAATTGAAATTTTAGAAGGTTCAATTAAAGCCAGTACAGCAGATAGTACGTCTGCATGCAAAGTTGATTTTACTTTTGATGGAAGTACCTGCCCACCCATTGCAATTAATGTATATGGATTTAATCCAACAACTTTTAAATATATCTTGGGCACGATCACGACCGCTTCCCAAAAGGAATTTTCAGCACCAAACGGTACAGATCCTTTTAAAAGCTTCACACCAGCAAATCACCAAATGCAATTGGGACTTACTAAGTCTGTCACCTCGGCGGCTGGACTTACCACACATTGTATAGTTCAATTTATTTTGAGTAAATGATAAAAGAATATAATGTCGATTATTTCTTGGAAAACCAATTATATAGGATTAAATAAACCGATAAAAATTTTATCAGGTTCGGCTGATAGTTTTGAAGTCAATTCTCTGTGGACAGATCCCAACTCAGATGATGATCCTTATTGGTCTGGCGGAAGTAACCCAAAATATTATAGTTGGACTGTTACATTCACTATTACTGAAAGACAACATGGAAGTAATTTGACTAGATCCCCATATACATTCAATGGTTTGGATATAGAAGTTGGTGATTGGGTAGGAGGTTCACAACCAGGTGATGGAAAATGCTGTCAAATCACAAGTATTAAATCCAAAACCCTTACGTCTGTGGTTGCAGTAGTTGAAGATAGATTTAGATATAATACTTTTAAGACTACTGAAGGCAACGGATTGTTTTCTTGTCCAGGTCCAGTAATATTTTTTCAAATAAATGAACTTGGATTACCAATGATAGATCCAATTCCTCTTGACGCAGGGGTTGATTTTTTCACTAATGTAATGAGCAGATTTCAATACATGAATCCCTTTACTAATTATCTATTGGAAAAATCAAATCATAATTTTGAACAAGGCGATGCTATTTGTATAGAAAATAGTGAGTTTGTTTTAAGCAATTCTAATAATGTTGAAAAGTTTATTGGTACAGTGCTGCATTCTGGACCAGGAAAAGATCAGTTTATTCTGCGACCTGCAAATGGCATCATTGATTTTGTGCCTGGACTACCTGGGGTTGTTGGTGATTTTATATATCCAAGTATAAATGATACCGGAAATTTGACGATTGATTCAAAAAGTGATCTTCCAATATTTTTAAAAATAGCCAATAGTATATCAAGTACTTCTATCGGGACCAAATCAAATGTTCTTGGAAATGATGGTGATATTGTAGAAATCAATCGAATAAAAATAGATTTAGTCGGTGATGGTACCACTGGCAAATATGATCTAGATCAAGCAATAGCGTTAATTAATGAAAAAACCAATGAACATAAAGTGACTGCTGATAAAATTGGTAGTGCAACATTGGCGGAGACAAATATGGCTAATTTAGGTAGTCAATATTCCGCAATCATTGGGGGTGTGCCATTCAGAGCCACTATTAACGGGGTGTCGGTGGGCTTTCGTACCACCACATCAGGAACGTCAAATTTTGGAGATTCCGCTTTTGCTGATGCGAAAGATATGGCCACCGATATCAATAATGCAAATATTCCGGATGTTATTGCCTCTGTAAATTCAGAAGGGCGATTGGTTATCAAAAATTTAATTGGTGGAAATATTGATATTATTAACAATGGTGCGGACCTTGTTGGCCTTAAGTTTGCTGGCCCGTCGAGCATATCTGGATTACCATTATCAACTCTTGCAAATACAAGTGAATATGTTTTGAGGCTGTCTAGATCTGATGGCGGCCCATTGACTCTTTATGATTATCAAAGTACATTTTTTAATGACTGTGGAATTTTAAGTGGACAAAATGGAAGATATGCTCTTGGTTTAATGATTGAGCGTGGATTGGCCACAAAAGGTAAGGGTGGTGCAGGCAATGTGTCGGTGACATCAAATATTGAAACTTTAATACCCGGATCCACAATTAGTATTGGCGTTGACTTTACTAATACTAATTATCCCGGTGGAATTTTTACAGTATTCCAACAGCAACCAATTACAGTCAATACAAAAGTTATATGGTCCACTTTAAATTCTAATGTTAAAGATGCTTATTTAGATTTTACTTCAAATACTATAAATTCAAAAGATATAGATTTTTCTATTAATATATCTAATGCCGTGTTTAGTATTAGTTCTACTGACGATATTACTATAGCTAATAGTATTGTTACTGGTAATGATTTGAAAAATTTGGGAATTTCATCTAACGGAACTTATAAAATATCCAGTAGTTTGCTTGGTACAAATGCTGAAATAGTTAGTAATGTTGCATTGACGGCCAATTTAACGACGGATCGTGGACAAATTCATGTAGCCAATGTATATTTGTTTAACACTCAACCAACCCCATTTGCAGTTACTTCAATTACTGCCAACTGGGTTTCTGGTAGCGTGCCATTTTGGAATACAAATCAATCATTTACTTGGTCGGCGCAAGTTGTTGGCTCTGCCACATCAGGCACGGTCAGTTATACTGGTGCTACTAATGGAACATTAACTACATCCGGGGCAGTTTCTGGAACTAGTCCAGTCTTAGACAGTACGCAATCATATACTGTACAATCTTCAAATTATAGAGGGAGTGGGCTGCATGGTGCAGGCACTACTACTATTGGGACACCAGTATCTAGGACAATCAGTGCAGCTACAAGGTATTATCCATTATTTTATAAAACTACAGGCAATAGTAGTAATCCAAATTTTACCACATCAGATTCTTATTTAACAAGTCAATATGCATTGGGTCAGGGTGCAGATACTGGTACAGATCCAACTAAATACTTGTGGTTAGCTATTCCTGGATCTGCGGCACACACATTTGCTTATATTATATTTCAAACTCAAGCAGTTGTTCCTCCAGACCAAACATATTTGAATCAAACAATTGGTGGTCAACAATACAATGTCTATGGATTTACTAAATCATCGTTAGTAACGAAGATTTTTACAACATCATAATTTATCAAAATAACACATGGCACAGCTTAAATTTCCATTACCAACGCAATTGCAGAATCTATTACCGCCTACGGACGGGAGCGATGCTGCTACCAAAGATTATGTTGACGGATTTTCTGGCGGCGCAACTGGTGCAACTGGTGACATTGGTCCAACTGGAGCAACTGGGTTTAATGGTAGTAGGGGATATACGGGTAGTCTTGGTTATACTGGTTCGAGAGGGGAAACTGGTTATTGGGGAAGTGCGGGTGCATCGGGTATACCCGGGGCAACTGGGCCAATTGGCTACACAGGCAGTCAAGGAATTCCGGGAGAATTTGCTGGAATGGGATATACTGGAAGTGTTGGCACTGGTTATACTGGTAGTGCTGGTCCGTCGTTCGGTGATTCAGAAAATCAAGTTATCGTTTCTAATTTGCTCCCTTCAGTATCAACAACTACTGGTGCAATGGTGGTGGCAGGTGGTGTGGGTGTTGGTGGAGATATCTTTGCAGGGTCTTTCAATTCAGACGGAAATGTTTATTTAGGTGGACTAACTCTTTCCAATGTTGGTATTACAGTGAGTAATGCTTTGGCAAATCAAACAACTGGATCCGCAAATAATTATAGTTCTTATTTTAATGGAACAAGTAATCATTTAAATTTTAATAACAGTAGATTTCTTTCTTTTGGTACGGGGGATTTTACTATTGAGTTTTGGTGTAAACTGCCACAACAAAGTGATGGATATATCATTGATGGTCGACCTGCAACTAGTTCATTGTATTTGATTTTAGGCGGTGATCAAACAGGAACTCCAAAGGGGACATTAAATTATGCTTATGATGACACCTGTTCGTCTAAAAGAATTGATGATAATCTTTGGCATCATTGTGCAATAACTAGAAAAGATTCTGAAGTTACTATATGGATAGATGGGGTGTCCAGTGCCAAAACTGTTGATGAATCTGATTATAATTATGAATTTGGTTATTGGGTAATCGGAGCACAAGTTAATCAAACAGTTAATCCTCCAACATATAACAATTATCTTCGTGGATATTTAAATAATTTAAGAATTGTCAAAGGTTCAGCACTATATACAACAACATTCACCCCTTCAAAGGAGCCATTAAACCCAGTCGATGGCACTTCGATACTAACATGTCAGACTCAAGATATAAATGATAATTCTGGAAATAATGTAACGATAAGAAAATTTGGTAATTTCTTTACAACCAATCTTGAAGTTCCTAAAGTTATACCAGTTCCATCTATTACATGGATCTATGATAAAGATGGTAATTGGACCAGTAACAATGGTATTCTTATTAATGCCAATACAATTTCTACAAATACAACAACTGGAGCCTTAATTACTCGAGGGGGTGTTGGGGTAGGTGGTGATGTTAATATTGGTGGAAATTTATATGTTACAAATGGAAATGTAGTAACAAAAAAATTACAGGCCGATCAAGTTTATACAGATAACTTATTTTATTCAAATGGAGCACCTTATACAGTTGCATCTGCAAATAGTGGTAATGGTTATGCCGGCAGTGTTGGTTTTACTGGAAGTGTTGGTTTTACTGGAAGTATTGGTTTTACTGGAAGTCAGGGTATTCCTGGTGAATATGCCGCAGTTGGTTTTACTGGCAGTAGAGGTGATACTGGTTTTACTGGTAGTTTTGGATTTAGTGGCAGTTTTGGGCTCACAGGAAGTCGTGGCTACACAGGTAGTCACGGATATTTTGGAAGCGTT
>Ga0114979_10003750_pt1 | contig 10141 bp, 11 predicted proteins | sample S_140625_EF_Meta_FD_87315 | JGI IMG/M metagenome (GOLD analysis project Ga0114979, IMG submission 87315) | Freshwater microbial communities from Lake Simoncouche, Canada to study carbon cycling - S_140625_EF_MetaG | ecosystem: Environmental > Aquatic > Freshwater > Lake | place: Lake... | reverse complement strand
CCCGCCGTCTTTTGTGGAAGCGGTGCGTCCGTTGGTTGATGAAGTGATTCCCTATGACGATAAAGGCATTACGTTTGACGTAAATTTCGAAAGTGGGTATTCCAGCTTCAATACACTGAGAACTTGCAATTTTATTTTCGCATATACTTTAGAAAAATACGAAAAGGTATGCATCATCGAATCCGATATGGTGATTATGGGGAATATGGATTCCGTTTTCAAATTGAATAGTCCTGCGGTTCTCACCTATTACCTTGGTAATAAGGGACAAGAGAAACAGTTGAAAACAAATGTTCGGGTTGAAAACAAGGCCGAAGAGGTGATTGCAAAATGCAATGAAATGGGGAGAACCAATGGCGGCGTCATGTTGATTGAACCAAGCATGCGTCTCTTTGAAACGTACAAGGATAAAATTCAAGATGTTGTCAAACATACTTGCAAATATCCGAACGAAACCTTGTTTGAATATGTGAATCATTCGTATTTCAACATGCCGATCCAGTATAATTTATCGCATTTTTTGGCAAAACCGCACATTGTTGCCAAATATGGATTGACGAAAGATGAGATTCTTGTTTTTCATTTTAACGAAACCAAGTTCAAACACATTGATATTATTAAAAACCCGGTGGATGATTCTGGAATCAACTGGTTGGAAAACTCGGACCCCAAATATGCAATTAAGAAAATGGCGGTGTTGCATTACAAAGATACCGTTTATGACAAAAATCGAAAGATGATTTCAAAATTGTTGCTTACGGAAGAAGAAAAACAGGAAAAACAAGAGATTTTAAAATGGAATCGGGAAATGGATAAAAAGGAAAAACAAAAAGAAAAACAAGAAATTTTAAAATGGAATCGGGAAATGGATAAAAAGGAAAAACAAGAAGAAAAATGGATGACCCGGCTTGACGATTTGATTGATCGAATCCAAAAATTAAATACTAGAAAAGCCCTGGTTAAGTTTAATGAAGAATACATAGAACCCATTGTAAAAATAACCAAATCACAAAAAATGAATCATTCGATTCAAAGTAAAGTCAAAGTTTTAACCGACCTCTATGATACAAAAATGGAAGAAAATAAACAAATACTTCAATGGAATCGGGAAATGGATAAGGCGGATAAGTTTTCTCCGCACACGCCTCCGTCTTCTTTTTCTCCGCATACGCCTTCGGCTTACCCACCTTCGGCGCCTTCGCCTTCTTTTTCTCCGCACACGCCTCCGTTTGCTCCGCCTCCGCCTTCGGCTTACCCGCCTTCTCCGGCTCCGCCTTTAAAAAAGAAAAGAAATGTAACATTAAAAGTAAAACCATGCAAAGAGGGCGAGGAAATCAATCCAGCAACGAATCGGTGCCGAAAGGTCTGTCCTCCCGGCAAGACAAGAAATGAAAAAGGCGTTTGTGTTAAAAGCGTAACAAAAGCAACAAAGAAATGCAAAGAGGGCGAGGAGATCAATCCAGCAACAAATCGGTGCCGAAAAGTGTGTCCTCCCGGTAAAATTCGAAATGAAAAAGGCGTCTGTGTTACACCCAAATAATTCGTAAATATATCAAATAAAAACCATTTTAGATATATATAATGCAATTTACCTCTCCTCCAAAAGTGGTTGCCCCCGTTGTCTCCGATTTTAGTCGTTCTGAATTTGAGGAACTTCTCCGTCAAAATCCCGGAAAAGTGGTTCTAAAATTTGGTGCCACATGGTGCGGACCTTGTAAAGTCATCGACCCGCTTGTGAATCAATGGTTTTCCAAAATGCCCGACACCGTAAAATGTGCCACCATTGACGTGGATGATTCTTTTGACTTGTATGGTGCATTGAAATCAAAACGCCAGATTAACGGCATTCCCGCTATTTTGTGTTTTAATAAAGGCAATTTGAGTTATATTCCAGATATGAATGTGGTTGGGGCGGACGCAAACCAAGTCAATATGTTTTTCAAACAAGTGTTACAATAAAAACATAATAAATATTTGTTTATTATGTTGTATAAATGTTCGACCCATCCCTTTTTGATTTACACGCGTTTGTACCAGAAGCACAGGTGGTTCAAGAATACATGGAAGACGCAAAATCATCTTGGTCCAAAGGAGGTTACTGGCTCGGCGGTCAAGTCAAGTTGAATCCAAACGACAAAATTACTCAAGAATTGCTGGAAAAAGTGCAAAAAATTCAAAATGAACCCTACGAAGCGTGCAACAGCGCTGAGTTGGCAAGCATCTGGCGCTCAAACCGCCAATTTTCGCAGATAACCACTTTGGTGCAACAGTTTCGTGATAATGCAAAAAAACGTCTCTTACATGACTTGAATAAAACCAAACTAAATACGGATGTCAATGACATTATTGTTTCGTTGTGTGGATAAAAAAGATATTTTTTTAAAACATAAAAACAATCCATTAATGAATAATAATAATGGATAAAGTCAACAAAATTGTGTATATCAATATGGATGCACGAACCGACCGCAAATCAATTCTTTTGCGCGAATTTGAGCGTCTTGGGTTTCCCGATGACAAAATAATGCGATTTCCCGCATCTTCTTATCATGGTTGCGCCAACACGGGTTGTTTGCTCAGTCACGCAAATGCACTTGAAATGGCTTATAATATGAATTTTCAAAATGTTCTTATCTTAGAAGACGACTTTGTTTTTATTGAGGACACACACAAAATTCATAACGATATCAAATCATTTTTTGAACTTAAAATCGACTGGGATGTAGTTATGCTCACTACCTGTGCTGCCGTAGTTTCCGAAAACACAAATTCGCTGATTTCACGCATTTCATCCTCTGGAAATGGAGCTGGATATTTAGTCAATCGCCCAATGATGTTGGAACTCAGCACACTTTTCAAAGCCAATGTAGAGAATCTGTTTTCAACAAAACAGCACTGGATTTATCAGAATGATATTTTATGGAAAACAATTATGGCAACGTCGCAATGGTATATGTTCAATCATTATTTGGGGTATCAGAAAGAGGGGTACAGTGATTTGTCGCAGGACCAAAAGATTGCAATTGTTCCGCAAGTGATTGAACCGCAAGTTGTACAACCTCAAGTTATAAATAACCCAAAAAAAGACAATTCTTACACTTCCGACTCCATTGTAAATAGCGTAATTCATGCGTTCATTGGTCGGTCGAACGTTGGGCTGCAAAAATACGGGACAACATTGGATCGCGATGATTTGTCCATACTTGATTGGATTCAGCATGCACAAGAAGAACATATGGACGCGATTCTTTACCTAGAAAAGTTGAAAACTGAATATATAAAAAAGAATTAAAAAAATAACGAGGTAAATATATAAGAAACCGATGCATCGTATATATTTTCCAAGCGCAATGGGACAGAGAAAAGTGGGCGTAGATATGACTAGTAAATTTTTATTCGACTTTTTTGGCAAAAAGGGCACGCTCGTAAAAACGCGAAACAGTGATGCCCGCACTTTACTTCTTTCCGAAAATCTGCAAAAACTGTTTCATGCAAATATGCAATGTAAAACCCCCACCATTAATATTGGCGGCGATCACTCGATGGCAATTGCAACGGTGGGGGCTTCGTTGGAAAAACATGGGTCGGCACTTAAAGTGATTTGGTTTGATGCACATGGCGATATCAATACTCGCAAAACATCGCCCAGTGGAAATTATCACGGAATGCCTCTTGCGTTTTTAACGGGTTTAGATAAAGACTACGATTTGTTTCCATTTTTATACACTGTTCCTGACGTCAAATTTGAAAACATTCTTTATCTTGGTATCCGCGATTTAGATGATGGAGAGAAGGCAATCTTGAAAGAAAAGAAAATCAAGTTTATTAAATCCAAGGAAATCAATGAAAATCCAGCTCAAACTTATGCAAAAATTAAGGAATTTGTTGGAAAAGACCCGATTCATTTTTCGTTTGATGTGGATGGATTGGACCCAGAGGAAATGTCAAGCACTGGAACAATTGCAAAGGCGGGGGTCCATACAAAAGCTATCAAACCCATTGTTAATAAAATAATGAAAAACTTGAATGTTGTTAATTTAGACATTACCGAATTAAATTTAGAACTGGGAAACCGAGAAACCTCTATGAAAAATTTTACAAAATTATTTGGAAAATATTTGGTGTAAGCATCTATTTATTTTTTTTTCTTTTACCACCATACATTGGTTGATTTTCGACGGATTGTTGTTCAACGGATTGATTTTCGACTGGGGTTTCAATGTCATTTTCGAAAAATGTATAATAACTCAATATTGCGGTGGTTATACCAACAAACCCATATGTAATATTTGTTGGAGTTATTGCTGAATTTATTATTTTTTTAGCATCATCTAGAATATTCATTCGTATATATATTGTTTACTATATTATTTAAATAATATATATATATGTTTTCAAACAAAAATAATAAATTCATTAAAAAACAAAATGCAGGAGACCCTTTGCCCTTAAATGCACCTGAGATGCCCTTAAATGTGCCTCCTTCCGTGCCTCCACAAAATATGCCCTTAAATGTGCCTCCTTCCATGCCTCCACCAAACATGCCCTTAAATATGCCTCCAGGCGTGCCTCCAGGCGTGCCTCCTTCCATGCCTCCACAAAACATGGATATTCCTCCTTCTATGCCTTTACCCCAACCAGAGATGCCTTTACCCCAACCCATGCTTCCGGATCAACCCGAGTCATTTAGTGAAAGTTACCCAAATCTTGATTACTTATACGACAACATTACATCGCAAGAAACCCATGATAATATTAAAACGTATATTTGTGCATTTACAGTGAATACAGAATTAAATACACATTTTGTTAAATATATTGTTGAGCAAAATGAATTATTTGCGTCATTGCCTTTTTTTCAATTTACTTCAGCTGAAGTGCCTCCTCCTCAAATGCCTCAACAACCACCTCCTCAACAAGTGGAACAACCACCTCCTCAACAAGTGGAACAACCACCTCCTCAACAAGTGGAACAACAAATGCCTCAACAAGTGGAACAACAAGTGGAACAACAAATGCCTCAACAAATGCCTCAACAAATGCCTCAACAAGTGGAACAACCTCCTCAACAAATGCCTCAACAAATGCCACAACAAATGCCACCTCAACAAATGCCTCAACAAATGCCAGCTCCTCAACCGCCAGCGCAACAAATGCCTCAACAAATACCGCCAGCTCAACAAATACCGCCACCTCAACAAATGCCTCAACAAATGCCTCAACAAATGCCCCAACAAATGTTTGGAGGGTATAAAGATGATTCAAAAAACGAAGAAGAAATCGACATAATATTTAAAAAAAAAACAATCGAGTTTGTGAAAACCATGTTTCAAGACCCATCCGAACCAACATATATTGGTTACATACCAAATGTCTCCGAAAGCAATGCCGTATTTGTATTTGTAAAAATCCAAAATCCATTTGTATTAAATTTGAAATACATCGAATGCATCCCAAATGAACTTGTTTTTTTATCAAAAGTATATAATTTGGAGGTAGAACAACCCATTAAAAACTTGTTTGCGAATAACCCATGGCTTTATATGAACCAAAATCTAGCATCCCCCTTTAGTGGTTATTTATGTAGAAAAAATGAACAAAACCAAATTATAAATGTAAAAAAAGAAGAAATCTCAACAACCAATTTATACGACCAATATTTAATAAATATTGATGAAATTGGGAATTATTACTATTTTAGTTTTTTGCCATTTGACTTACAAAATACAGAATTGTATCAACGATTCGCATTATTTCCAATCGAATACGATTGTATTTTAGACAATGATAATTTAGAGTATTATAAACAAAATATGATAAATTTTGAAAATTCAGATTCGATTTATTTTAAAGGGGATATTCTCACAGATAAAAAAGAAGGGATGCAATTTTTCGTATTAAAAACCCCATTGCAATTTACAAAGATTTAAGCAAAATTATAAGATATTTATATTTTATAATTTATTATGGACTCAGCGAAAACTTACTTAGACCAAGAATCCAATTCAAGTACTTTTTTCGGGTTTTTTCAAAAGATTCTGGCACTGTCTTCGTATAAAAACGATAAAAATTATAATTATTATTTATTTGCACTGTGGATCATTTTTGCAAGTATTTTATATTCGATTATCACATTTGCAGTTAAGTCATCGCAAACTGTTTTTGTATTGTATTGCTGTAACATTTGGATTGTTGTCCTCGCATTTTTGTTTTTGCTCATTGTGTAATTATTCGACGGTTTATACTTTATCGTCATTTTCGTCATTTTCGTCAATTTCAAAATCAACAAAATCACTGTTGTATCTATCTAAATATTTATTCAGAATGTCATTGTCCATTTTCACATTCAACGATTTATTGATTTCATCTTTCAGTGGTTTGCGTCCATGGTTTGTTGAAAAAAGCCGAACATACTCGTCAATCTGTCGATTCTGTTCTTTGATTTTGGTCGCAACTGCAACCGTCCCGTTTATAAACTTTTGATGAATCGTTTGCTTACGTATTTTTTCTTCTTCTTCTCTTTCTCTTGTTTCTTTTTCCAGCCGAATCTTTTCCTCATATTCTTCCCGAATTTCATCTTGTTTCCTTACCATTTCTTCCTGCATTTTGGTTATTTTCTGGGAAACCACGGTGTAAATAACGTCATCTTTCTTTCTTAAAGCATCGGGGTCTTTGTACCAGGGGTGACGGTCGCCGTCTGACGTCACTATAATGTTGCACACATCCGGTTTCTTCAGTTTTTCGAACATTTCCGCCCGTGCTTTCAAGTCTTCTTGTTTTTTGATTTTATGTTGTTGTTTCTTTTCTTTTTTACCACAACATTTGTACCATTTCTGCACGTCTTCGCCAGAGAAGATCACCAAGAATTCATCTACGATTGGGATTGGGATGGACGGACTCGTTTCCATCAATCTGTCAAACTCATCTCGGTTGGTTTTCAAAAAATGACCTGCGTCCAATGAACGCTCGTCCGGATGTTTCGCCAACTCGATGCGAATGTTTCTTGCGAATTTGTCCCACGCGATTGCAGAGACGCGATGGGATTCATTGTACTCAGAGATTTTCAAATACTGTTGAATCGTTGTCAAAATACCAATGAAAATATTGACGGAACCGATGACCATGGGAGCATACGTTTGCATGGATACGGGCAAACTACCTTGTGCAAAAGATGCTGTTCCGGAAATGGTAGACATAATAATCGCCGGAATTGTAAACCATGCGTGTTTTTTAGAATAGTCCTGGTGTGCGCGGGTGTGTAACCATTTGTAGCATTTTGCAATGTCGCACCATTCAACCAGGATTTTTTCGTTGTCAGGCGACCACTCCACTTTGGGTTCTTTCTTTTCTTTTTTTTCGTCGTTGTCTTCGATTGTTTTTTCTTTATCGAGTGTTTTTTGCTTCTCTGTTTTTTCCTTCTCTGCCATTTATAATATATAAAAGAAAATATAAAGTATCTAAACAATGTAAAAATAAAATACGGGTATTTTCATAGAATGTCCAATTTCGTTAGTTGTAAATTATATGGTGGTCTTGGAAACCAATTGTTTCAAATTTTTACCACAATTGCCTATTCTCTCCAACACAATTTGGATTTTGTTTTTCTCTACAGTTCGGCGCTTGGAAAACGGCCCACTTACTGGCACACTTTTCTTGCATCCATTTGTCATCATACAACCCATTCCATTCCAGAGAGGTTTATGCAAATTGAACAAGGAACGCACCAATTTACGAATCTGGCGAACCCTTTGCCAAATCAAAACGTCATGTTAAATGGGTATTTTCAAAGCTTTCTTTTCTTTGACGACCATTTCAAAACCATTTCAAAAATGGTGGATGTAGAGAAACAACAATCGATGATTCAAATGCACGAAAACAGCATTTCTCTCCATTTTCGCAGAGGTGATTACAAAGATTTGCAAGATTGTCATCCTATATTACGGATGGAATATTACGCGAATGCGCTGAATTATATTTTGACGTTTGACGATTCGATCTCTCATGTTTATTATTATTGCGAAGAAGATGATTTGGTAGATGTAGAGAAAGACATCGCCGTTCTAAAAAATGAATTTAGGCAAAATATTCTTTTTGTGCGCCATTTCGAAAAGACCGACTGGGAGGAAATGCTTTCGATGAGTTGTTGCAAGCACAATATTATCGCAAACAGCAGTTTTAGTTGGTGGGGGGCTTATTTAAACCCAAACCCAAACAAAATCGTGTGTTACCCTTCGGTCTGGTTTGGACCGCTCATTCGTGAAAACACGGACACGATGTTTCCCGAAAAATGGATAAAAATAGAATAAAATATGTGCCAATTTTATGGATTTTCAAAATTATATAAAAAAATGAACTCTTTTTTTGTATTTTTACAGAAAGCATATTTTTAAACAAATTTATTGACTATGCAACAAAAATGAATAAGGTTATTTTAATAAAGGTAGGTGATTTCGAAACCAACGCAAATAATTTGCGAAAAGGTAAATACCCATTTTGGGGGTTAAACAAAACACACAAAAATTCGATCGAAAGTTTAACAAAAGGAACCATTATTGTATTTATAACAAATAAACAAAAAAATGGAAATCGAGTGATCGGTATGGCCGAATTTGATTCGTGGTTTGACAGACGAAATGAACCACTCTTAAAGATAAACACGGTTTCCGACGAAGCCCAGGGCTGGACGGGCGATGGAGAATGGGAAATCCAAATCAGTTTTAAAAACTTTTACGACACCGAATCCGGTACTAAAAACATATGGATCCCCAACGAAGTTGATATTGGAAGACAGCAAATGGTTGTTGGCATACAAGGGCATAAAATTCAATTGCCAGAGAGCCTTAAAGATGATTTGGCAAAACATTACCAAAATTTTAAATATTATGGAACTCCCAAAGTGTATCCCGAATTGGATTATTAAAAATGTATTTTGTATTTTGTATTTTGTATTTTGTATTTTGTATTTTGTATTTTGTATTTTGTATTTTGTATTTTGTATTTTAATTTATTTTTATTTTAATCTTCGACCGTATAAATATATTACAAATGGAAGACATCAATTATAAAATTTGCAATTTGAAAAACGTGTTCGCAGATGTAAAAACCACCATTGAAAAAATCGTAGAGATCAAAAACACAATCAAACGAAAACTTGCATATTTAAAAGAAATTCACGGAGATTTAATTAAAACCAACAGTTCCAAAAAAATATTCCTCATTTGTTTAGAGTCTTTTCATTTCCAGTACAAAGTAATGACATTTGACACCGACAATCTGCACCGCAATTTTTTACTTTTGACAAATCGCGCCTATTGCGATTACTACAATTTGTACAATCTTTTGTATAAATTGTTCGAGGACGAGTACAAAATGGATATCCCAACATTGAACAAACATCCCACATACAATGATTTAGAACCGTTTTCGGAATACAAATTGGAGGATTTAGATTTGGTTTATAACAATGCATTTGAACTTTTGTCGTATTTACTTGCTCGGTTGAAAGAAAATGAAATTGCTATCAATAAATACAAATCTAAGTCGCAAAGCGGAATCCGAATTGATAATTTTATAAACACTTTAGAATACGACAACAAGATTTTAAAAGACCAAATTGAACTTTATACCAGTTATTTTGATTTTTTTCAAAACACCCAGCACAAATATTTTGTAGATTTGCTTGAAAAAATAACAGGGTTGCAACAAAAAATTGATGAAGATATCCAATTCCACGAAACCCCGTGGGACAAAAAAACAATCACTGAAACCGACACATTGTTACAAACACCCGATGATTGTGCGGTTTCGCAATGGGAGGAGAAATAAAGTTATTCTATATCAAGTTTGAACAATGGTTCCGTTTTTGAATCGGGGTTTGAATCGGGTTTTATTAAATCCTTGTCCAACAAAACTTTTTGCATTCGATGGTTCATAGCTTCCAATTCCGCAATACGCTTTTCATAAATTTGAATTTGCGTGTGTTGTTTTGAAAGCATTTCCGTTTGTTTTGAAATCATTTCCGTTTGTTTTGATAACAAATCCGCAATTTGCTGCATCGTCATTGCAACCGGCGGTTTTCCCGGTTCGTTCATCATAATTTGCCCATTTTTTGCCATCTCTTCTTGCATCATTTTATCACGGT
>Ga0114979_10003749_pt1 | contig 10141 bp, 17 predicted proteins | sample S_140625_EF_Meta_FD_87315 | JGI IMG/M metagenome (GOLD analysis project Ga0114979, IMG submission 87315) | Freshwater microbial communities from Lake Simoncouche, Canada to study carbon cycling - S_140625_EF_MetaG | ecosystem: Environmental > Aquatic > Freshwater > Lake | place: Lake... | reverse complement strand
TACTATGTAGGTCGAACACGACTAAAGGGTATTGTTGTATCCCCAAAAATAAGCACGGCGGTAACATTTGAAATCCGAGACGGTAGCGCCACAGCCGCCGTTCTCTACACAATGGACTTAGCTAGCAACAGTAATCCAAATACTTTTTACGTTCAAGTTCCCGGCGAAGGTGTTTTGGCTTCTACAGGTTTGTATTTAACGACAAGTACGGGCACAGTAACCGGGATCACGGTGTTCTATGGCTAAGAGCCCAGCATGGCAACGCAAAGAGGGGAAGTCCGAGAAAGGTGGCTTGAACGCCAAAGGACGGGCTTCTTACAATGCAGCCAATCCCGGCAAGCCGGGGCTGAAGCGTCCTCAACCCGAGGGCGGCAAACGCCGCGACTCTTTCTGCGCCCGTATGGAAGGCATGAAGAAAAAGCTAACCTCTGCCAAGACAGCCAACGATCCGGATTCACGGATCAATAAGTCTTTGAGGGCGTGGAACTGTAAGGATGGGGGCTATGTAACTGCGGCTGACGGCTGCGCTACAAAAGGCAAGACAAAAGGGCGGATGGTATGAGCGAAGATGCTATTCAAACCGCCCGTGAGTTAGCTACGCATGCGTCTGACATCAAGCATTTGCAAGATGACATGGACAGGATGTTGGAAAACATGAAAGCCATTCAGGCAACGTTGACGGCTATTGACAAAACTTTGTCCGAGGCTCGTGGTGGCTGGAAAGTTTTAATGCTTGTTGGTGGTGCTAGTAGTGTTGTAGGCGCTGGTTTGGTTCAGCTTGTTAACTGGTACGCAGGGGGCAAATAATGCCGTCGACAAGTAAGAAGCAGCACAACTTCATGGCAGCAATTGCGAGTAACCCCGCGTTTGCCAAGAAGGTAGGAATCCCGCAAAGCGTTGGGAAAGATTTTACTGACGCTGATAAAGGTAAGAAGTTTGGTTCTGGCGGGACAACCCGTCCAGATGTTCAGAAGGTGAATAAGTCTAAAACCGAGCACGGTAAAATGACTTTTTTTAAAGAAGGTGGTGATACTATGGCTTCCAAGATGAATGCTGGCTTCATGGCAATGATGGCTAAGAAAAAAGGCACTGGCAAAATGGCTGGTGGCGGTATGGCGATGGGCAAAGTTAAAACAGCCGCCCCTAGCCGTGATGGTATTGCTGAAAAAGGCAAGACCAAAGGCACCATGATTGCCATGAAAGCTGGCGGCATGAAGAAGATGAAAATGGGCGGCAAAGCCTGCTAATGTCATGATGGCCAGCCGCGGTATGGGGGACATCTCCCCCTCTAAAATGCCCAAGGGCGTCAAGAAAGCCCGGCGGGATGACACTGACTTTACCCAGTACAAAGAGGGTGGGAAGGTCAAGGCAAAATACATGAAGTTTTCTGAAACCGGAGAACCTGTTGGTATGGCGCCTGTGACCAAAGCCAAAGAAGGCGGTAAAGTGAACGCTGCTGGAAATTACACAAAGCCTAGTCTTCGCAAGAAGATTGTGTCTCAAGTAAAAGCCGCAGCAACGCAGGGCACTGGCGCAGGTCAATGGTCAGCGCGTAAAGCTCAGCTTGTTGCCAAGAAGTACAAGGCGGCAGGCGGGGGTTACCGAGATTGAAAGCGCCCCAAAAATCATTGAAGGATTGGGGCGACCAGAAATGGAGAACCAAAAGTGGTAAAAAATCTTCTGACACGGGTGAGCGATACCTTCCTAGTGCTGCGATTAAAAGTCTCAGCCCTGCTGAGTACGCTGCGACAACGCGTGCGAAACGTGCTGGCAAAAAAGCCGGAAAACAATTCGTAGCGCAACCTAAAAGCATTGCAAAGAAAACAGCGGGGTTTAGATAATGGCTGAAAAGTGGATTCAAAACGCTATCAAAAAGCCCGGTGCACTGCGTGCGTCTTTGGGTGTAAAAGCTGGTGAAAAGATTCCTGCAAAGAAGCTAAACGCCGCTGCAAAACAACCCGGTAAAATGGGGCAGCGTGCACGTTTGGCTAAAACTCTTAAGAGCTTTAAATGACTACTTCAGGAACCGCAGCGTTTAACCTTGACCTTAATGAATTGGTTGAGGAAGCGTTTGAACGCGCCGGTTCGGAGTTGCGCACGGGCTACGATTTACGTACAGCCCGTCGATCGTTGAATTTGATGTTTGCTGATTGGGCAAACCGTGGCGTCAACATGTGGACGTTTGAGCAGGGGACAATTAACCTGACTCCGGGTCTAAACAACTACGCACTGCCCGTAGATACAGTGGATCTACTTGAGCATGTTATTCGCACGGGCGCGGGTAGCGCATCCACGCAGGCTGACCTGACAATTACGCGTATCAGTGTTTCTACTTACGCCACGATCCCCAACAAACTGCAACAGGCCCGACCAATTCAGGTGTGGTATCAGCGTTTGGATGGCCAGACATCGTCCATAGGGACTACGCTTAACGGCGGGATCACAGCCACGGCCACAACAATTACGCTGACTTCCACTGCAGGACTTCCAGCCACGGGCTTCTTGTTGATTGAAAACGAGACTATCCAGTACGGCTATATCTCTGGCAACGTGCTTAACAACTGCTTCCGTGGGCAGAACGGCACAACCGCCACATCTCATTTAACTGGCGTGTCTGTGTACACGCAGAATTTACCCTCTATAACCGTTTGGCCAACACCAGACAACAGTACAACGTATCAGTTTGTTTACTGGCGCATGCGCCGTATTGATGATGCTGGCGGTGGTGTACGCACGATGGATGTGCCTTTCCGCTTCCTGCCCTGTATGGTGGCAGGTTTGGCCTACTACTTGGCGCTTAAGATTGAAGGTGGCGCTGAGCGCCTGCCTGTCTTGAAACAACAGTACGATGAAGCTTGGCAATTGGCCGCTGATGAAGATCGTGAGAAAGCTTCGGTGCGTTTTGTTCCGAGGCAAATGTTTATTGGTAGCGGTACGTAAATGGGCAATCGGTTTGCTTCTGGTAAGAACAGTATCGCCATGTGCGATCGCTGTGGCCAGCAGTTTAAATTGACGGCTTTGAAAAAAGAAGTTATCAAGACAAAGCTTTACAATTTGCTTGTGTGTAATCAGTGTTGGGATCCTGACCAGCCGCAGTTGCAGTTGGGTATGTATCCAGTGGATGATCCGCAGGCAGTGCGTAATCCGCGCAAGGACACAACATACGTTACGGCAGGCGTAAACGCTAGTGGCAGTTTGACTGGCGGTTCTCGAGATCTTCAGTGGGGTTGGAACCCTGTGGGTGGGGCTAGTAGTTTTGATACATTTTTAACGCCCAACTACTTGGTGGCAACGACGTTTGTTGGTACAGTTACAGTAACAGTTACATAGGAGCTTAATATGGCTAAAGAAAACATGAAATCAGACAAGAAGCAAGACGTTGCTCTGATTAAAAAAGCGTTCAAGCAGCACGACAAGCAAGAACACAAAGGCGGTAAAGGCACATCCTTAAAGCTAGCTAAAGGCGGCGTAACAACCGATCAAGCCATGCAGTATGGGCGTAACTTGGCTCGCGCTAAAAACCAAACTACGGGTTAATATCATGGCCAAAATTAACAATCTACCTGCTTCTGCATACGCCAAGCCACACACAATGAGTGGTGAATCTGTAGGCATATCCGAGAACCCCGGTTCTGGCCCTAACCGCAGCAAGCTTGACAACTTTGATGTGAGCGTTGGCAACATCAGCAAATCCGCTGGTAACGAGCCTACTAAAACATCCGGCATCAAGATGCGCGGCACTGGATGCGCTACCAAAGGTGTTATGAGCAGAGGCCCAATGGCATGAATTACACCGCACTCAGCAACGCGATCCAAGCGTACACGGAAAACACGGAAGCAGATTTCGTGGCTAATATCCCTGTGTTCGTTCAGCAGGCTGAGCAGCGTATTTACAACAATGTACAGTTCCCTTCTATTCGAAAAAACGTGACGGGTGTGGTATCTACCACGAGTACATACTTATCCGCCCCTGATGATTTCTTGGCTGTGTATTCGTTGGCGGTCATTGACGCTACTGGCAACTACGAGTACTTGCTGAACAAAGACGTCAACTTTATCCGGCAGGCATACCCTAGCGCCAGCGATGTGGGTTTGCCAAGATACTATGCTTTGTTTGGCCCAACAGTCAGTGGTAGCACAATTACGGATGAGTTAACATTTATCGTCGGCCCCAAGCCAGATGCTAACTACACAGTTGAGTTGCATTATTACTACTACCCAGAATCCATCACAGTGGCAGCGGATGGCCGTACATGGCTTGGTGACAACTTTGACTCTGTGCTTTTGTATGGTTCGCTGGTCGAGGCTTACACCTACATGAAGGGTGAGACTGACATGATGCAACTTTACAACCAAAAGTACGTGGAAGCTATGGCACTTGCAAAACGTTTGGGTGATGGTATGGAGCGTCAAGACGCTTACCGTTCTGGTCAGTTCCGTCAGAAGGTAACTTGATATGGCTATTGTTCAAACGCAAACCACCAGCTTTAAAGCGCAGTTGTACCAAGGCATACACGATTTGACAACTGACGTTATTAAAATTGCCTTGTACACGGCTTCCGCTAATCTGAACGAAGACACAACTGTGTACAGCACGACTAACGAAATAGCTAATACAGGTACTTACGTTGCTGGCGGGGCACAACTAACACCCATCACGGTGGCGTCTTCTGGATACACAGCCTATGTTGGCTTTCCAAATATCTCTTGGACAGGTGCAATCACGGCTAGATGTGCTTTGATTTACAACGTTACGCAGGGTAATAAATCAGTTGCAGTATTGGACTTTGGGTCTGATAAAACTTCTACAACCACGTTCACCATTACGATGCCAACAAACGGCCCAACCACTTCATTGATTAGGAGTTCAAATTGATTGTTACGACAACCAAAGGCGACATGGACGATTCATTGCTTGAAAAGCGTGAAGGCAACGTCGATAATGACAACGAATGCACCACATGGGTGGAGTATTGGTTGGATGGGGAACTTGTACACAGATCGGTACATGTTCAGTTAAAAAAATACGTGGGTCTTTCCGGCTCCACAGCTTCTTTTGCGTAAGGAAAAATCATGGCAAATACCCAAGCAATGTGCACGTCGTTCATGCAAGAACTCATGACGGCTACGCACAACTTCACAACCGGTACAGGCAATAGCTTTAAAGCCGCCTTGTATTTGGCTTCCGCCACAGTGAACGCTTCAACGACAGCGTACTCATCTACCGGTGAAGTTACAGGTACAAACTACACCGCTGGCGGTGTGGCTGTTACAAACGGCACGTCTCCTTTGTCGACTAACACATCGGCTACAGCAGGCGTTGCGTATTGGACACCTTCAGCAAGTATCACTTATACAAACGTGACTTTGTCTACGGCTTTTGATGCTGTGTTGATTTACAACTCAACATCTTCTAACAAGGCTGTTAGCGTTCATACCTTTGGTTCACAGACTGTGACTGCTGGTACGTTCACTCTGACAATGCCATCAAACACAACATCTACTGCGTTGCTGCGTTTAGCTACAACCTGATCCTCCTAAACAGGAGGGCAGGACATGACAACCGCATGGGGCGTAGGGGCGTGGGGCGACAATAGTTGGGGAGGTCAACAATCTGAACTCTCTGGCGTTGCCGCGTCTGGTGCTGTTGGTACGGTCGGTGTTGTAGTTGTTTATGAGGTAGCTATTACGGGGGTAGCGGCTACAGGGGCGGTTGGGTCAGTTGCTGTTGCGGAAAGACAGCTTGCGCTTACTGGGGTATCAGCCACGGGGTTGCCGGGAGAGATTTCAATCCCCGGGCGGGAGTCTGGAATTTCAGGGGTTGGGGCGACAGGCGCTGTTGGGTCTGTAGTTGTATCTTCTGCTGAGCAAGAAGATGGTGTTATTGCAACAGGCTCGGTTGGTACAGTCACTCCTACGAGGACAGTCGCACTCACAGGTGTATCCGCTACTGGCGCAGTTGGGGATGTTGGGTTTTCTTACGCGGCTGAAGTTACTGGGACGCAGGCCAACGGTGTTGTTGGTAGCGTAGGAACAAGTAAAACTGTGGCGCTTACAGGAGTTACCGCTTCTGGCGCAGTCGGTACAGTGTTGTTCCAATGGCAGGCTGGCAGTGTTCAAGCCACAGGTTCTGTTGGTAATGTTTCGGTTGGCAGTATTACAGTTGCGTTGACAGGTGTCAGCGCTTCAGGGCTTATCGGAGACGAGGTTCCCGTTAAGGCATTAGCTCTCACAGGCGTGTCTGCGGCAGGCGCGGTTGGCACGATGTCAATTGGCGCGAGGTTGGTTGCCATCACAGGTAATCAGGCAATGGGTAATGTTGGCAGTTTTGGTGTTTTTTATTGGTCGTTAATTGATGACAGCGAGAACGCAAACTGGCAAAATATAAACAACGCGCAGTCTTCGGGCTGGACGGTAATTTCTACTTAGGAGTCAACAAATGACTACAGGCGCAACAGGACAACTAGGCTTAGCTTTACCAGTACAAGGTGAGCTTTCCGGCACATGGGGCGATACTGTTAACAACGGTATTACGCAGTACACCAACATCGCTATTGCAGCCACACTGACGCTGACAAATGACGGCGCGGTCACTCTGGCCAACACAACTGGCGATGCAACAGCTTCTAACATCACATCCAGTCTTACGGGCGCGGGCACAGTTACAGCCCAGTTTGCCATCGTGCGGGTTACGGGTACGCTGACCACAGCCAAAGTAGTCACGGCTCCAAGCTACAGTAAGACATACACAGTGGTCAATGCGGCCACTGGCGGTATCGTAACGTTTAAGGCATCAGGCCAGACCGGTGTGTCCATCGCTGTAGGCGAGTCAGCGTTTGTGTATTACAACGGCACGGACTATGTGAAGGTATCTGGAACTTCTGCGGTTTCTTCTTTCACTGCTGGCACAACAGGCTTCACACCTTCAACTGCCACAACAGGCGCAGTCACTCTTGCTGGCACATTGGCAACCACGAACGGTGGCACAGGCTTAACATCATTCACATCAGGCGGTGTGGTGTACGCATCTAGTTCTAGTGCATTGGCTACTGGCGGTGTTTTTAAATTTGATGGGGCTAACATTGTTGTAAATGCGACTACTCCAGCGTACTTTACAGGCACTTCAAACCTTACACAGATTTCTATAAATCGTTCACCATCTACAGGCACAATATTTAACGCAAGCCAATCTGCGGCTTTTATAAACATTGATGGGGATAGTGCTGGTAGTTCTGTCCAATTTGCAACTGCGTCTGCGGCTAATACTCAGCCATCGGAAAAAATGCGTCTTAATGGCTCAGGCAATCTAGGCTTGTCTGTACTCAACTCAATAAGCCCTTGGAGTGTAAACCATATAGCTTTACAAAGCGGAGATGGTTCTGCGTTTGTTGGTTACAATGGAAACAATCAGACTTATGTTGTTAGCAATGCCTATAACGATGGTTCGTGGAAATATAAAAATTCATCAGGTGCAGGGTACTATGCAGTTCAGGGTGTAAGCAATGGTCTTCATGCTTGGTACACAGCCCCATCAGGCACAGCAGGGAACGCTATCTCCTTTACTCAGGCGATGACTCTGGATGCAAGTGGGAATTTGGGTGTGGGGACTACAAGTCCAAGTACATTTGGAAAAGTTGCTATTCAAGTAACTGGAAGTACAACACCTACAACTGGTGCAAATGTTGGCCCTGCAAGTGTAAATATGTATGTCGGGGCTAATGGCGGCACAGATTCTACAACAGGTATTTTTGGTTGGTTTGATGGCACACCCGGTATTGGTTCTGGAGTTGGTTTTTCCAGAAATTCTTCTGGTGACTGGGGCACTCAGATTCGGTTTTACACACACCCAACTACAACATCAAACATTGGTGACATTACAGAGAGAATGAGGCTTTCTTCCGCAGGTGGTTTTTCAGTAGGCACAACAGCAGACCCCGGGGCTGGTGCAATTTACGCAACGGGCAACATCACTGCGTACTACTCTGACGCACGACTCAAAACTGTCAGTGGCAAGATTGAAAATGCTTTGGATAAAGTAGCACAGTTGTCTGGTGTGTACTACACAAACAACTCAGTAGCCAAGTCATTTGGTTACGACAGCGATGAAGTTCAAGTTGGTGTGTTGGCTCAAGACGTTGAAGCAGTGTTGCCGCAGATTGTCAAAGCCGCACCATTTGACTTGGATCAAGACGGCAACAGCAAGTCAGGCGAGAACTACAAAACAGTTCAGTACGAGCGCCTTGTCCCCTTGCTGATCGAAGCTATCAACGAACTGCGTGCAGAAGTTAAAGCATTGAAAGGTGTGTAAATGACGCTACCAACATCTGGCCCACTGACATTCACAGACATCCAAACCGAGTTTGGTGGTTCTAACCCTATTGGGTTAAATGAATACTACGCTGGTGGTACTTACGTTCCTGCGGGCACGACGGGCACGTACGGTGCTGTGCCTACTAGTGGTCAGATCAGTGTGCAGAACTTTTATGGCACTTCTGATTTTATTCCAGTGGGTTGGCTAGGTGTACTTAATAGCACTGGAAGTTTAGCTACATTTGGTAGGGGCGTAGCTGTAGACAGTTCTGATAATGTTTATGCTGAAGGGTCTTCAAACATTACAGGCAACAGTGTTGCTTTCACAGCAAAGTATGACAGTTCTGGTGCTATTCAATGGCAACGTAGACTTGGCGGTAGTTTTTCTGAACAAGGCAATGCAATAGCTATAGACAGTTCTAGCAATGTTTATCTTGCTGGCAGTACATTTGGCGGCAGTGACCATCAAAGTCTGGTAGCAAAATATAATTCTTCTGGTGCTATTCAATGGCAAAGAACACTTAGTAGTAGTGGTCAAGATTTTGCAAGGGGAGTTGCTGTAGATAGTTCCAGCAATGTCTATGTATGTACAGAATCTAATAGTGGTAATGAAGATTTTATAATAGCAAAATATAATTCTTCTGGAACAATCCAATGGCAAAGAAGCCTTGGTGGTGGTGCTAGTGAATATGTAACATCAATAGCCGTAGATAGTTCTGCTAATGTTTATGTATTTGGAATATCTGGTGCTAGTGGCTCTTTAGATTTTCAATTAGCAAAATATAATTCTTCAGGCACTATCCAATGGCAACGCAGACTAGGTGACTCTGGTTCTCAATTAGGGTATGGAGTTGCAACAGATGGTTCTGGCAATGTTTATGTTGGTGGGACTTCAACTATTAGCGGTGTTGTAGGTTGCCAGATTGCAAAATACAATTCTTCTGGGACTATTCAATGGCAAAGAAGACTTGCCGCCGCTAGTTCTACCGCATTTAATGCAATTAGTGCAGACAGTTCTGGAAATGTTTATGTTGCTGGAACAATGAGCATTGGTGGAAATAATAATTATCTAATTGCAAAATACGACACTTCTGGGACTATTCAATGGCAAAGAAGCCTTGGTGATGCTTATGGCAATCAAGGCTATGGAATTACAGTAAGTAGTTCTAACAAAGTTTATGTAATCGGAAGAACTTTTAATTCTGCTGGGCAAGAAAATACTCTTATTGCAAAACTTCCTGATGATGGTACGCCAACAGGGACGTATACAGTCGGCTCAAATTCATATACTTATGCGGCTACAAGTTTAACTGACTCAGTTTCATCATTAACAGATGCGGCTTCATCATTGACAGACGCAACTTCATCATTTACAGACGCATCAGTATCTTTAACCGAGCAAGCATTTAACTTAACATCAACAGTAACTCCAATATGAGCGCATACATCAAACTATCCACTCTTGCTTATCCAAGACACATTGGTGACATTGAAATTGACCCTGCTGGCATGGCAGACTATGCTCATGTTGAGTGGCGTGACCCTCCTGAGTACGACAGAGCAACGCAACGATGCGGTGAGACTGCACCAGTACAAGAGAATGGTGTATGGCACATGGTCTGGGCTGTTCGTGATGCAACGCAGTCTGAAATAGCTATGGCAAACACGCCAAAGCCTAATGATGGTAAACGCTATTATTGGAATCAAGAACAATTGGCTTGGGTTGAAATTTAAATGAAACTAATGCTGGCCGTTCCAACCTATGACGGGAAGATTGGGATCAAGTCAGCATTTCAGTTTGCTTCGTTGTCTTTGGTTTTACAAAAGCTAG
>Ga0114979_10003747_pt1 | contig 10141 bp, 10 predicted proteins | sample S_140625_EF_Meta_FD_87315 | JGI IMG/M metagenome (GOLD analysis project Ga0114979, IMG submission 87315) | Freshwater microbial communities from Lake Simoncouche, Canada to study carbon cycling - S_140625_EF_MetaG | ecosystem: Environmental > Aquatic > Freshwater > Lake | place: Lake... | reverse complement strand
GTGGTATGGCACCTACTACTTCGGCAAATCTCACTAGGCCATCGAGACACAAGCCGGCATAAGTTTTACGAACAGCTGGCTGCTTAAATTCCTGTTGGCAAGCTCGCCTTAAAAAGTCGTAGCCAAAGAACAGCTCGTTATTGCCAGGAAAGCGATAAAACTGGGCAGTGTAACTTGTATTACCCTCGATCAAGGCATCGTGTATGGCTTGGTGATGCGAACCAAAAATTATTTTCCACATGGAGTCGCCCAAGTCCGATTGGGTTGCCCTCTGGTAGAGACCAATAATTCGTTCGAGCAATATTTCATCAATGACCTGCGCACCTTCAATTGATACCGAAGCGGCTGCGGCCGATGCCAGCGAGGCATTGCGATGAATAAGGCGGGACTGGGCTACATTATTAATCAGTGAACTGGGTTCCGATGGTTTTGTAGCCGCCAAATCGCCCCCAAGAGGAAAGAGACCGCTACTTACGGTCAGTCGCGTAGCAAGTTTCCTCAAGAGATCCATTTTTAGCTTAACTTTTCAACTTTCCAGAACTGGCCGCCGTCAGCCTCTGCTGCTCCGCCATCTTTGCAAAATGGCCCTTGGCTTTGAGAAGTTCCTCAAAAGTTCCACGTTCCACGATCCGACCGTGGTCCAAGACGATGATATCATCCATGTTAGCGAGGGTCGAGAGGCGATGGGCGATACAGATGACCGTTCGGCCTTCCTCCAGAGAATCGATGGCGGTCTGGATCTCTTTTTCTGCACGGGAATCCAAGGCAGCGGTCGGTTCGTCTAGAACCAGGATCGGAGCGTTGCGGACAAACGCCCTAGCAATCGCGACACGGGCTTTTTGACCACCAGAAAGAAGCTGACCCCGCTCCCCGCATGGAGAATCGTAACCGTCCGGCATCTGCATGATGAAGTCGTGTGCATAGGCATGTTTGGCCGCCTGCTCGATCTCCTGCCGGGTTGGATTCTCTTTGCCAAAACCAATGTTGATGCCAACTGGCAAGTTAAAGAGGACGACGTCTTGGCTGACTAGAGCCATCTGGTGGAGTAAATCTTTTGTCGCGTAGTCGCGCAAGTCGTGTCCGTCGAAAAGCAGCATGCCCTTTGTAGGATCGTAGAAACGCATCAGCAGGTTGATCAGCGTGCTTTTGCCTGAACCACTTTCTCCTGCCAGGCCTATCTTTTTCCCCTTGGGAATCTCCAAGCTAATGTCGTGGAGAACATCGGCGTGTCCATAAGAAAAGGTTACATTTTTCAACTGGATCCCCTCTCGAAAAGATTGTAAGGGGCGAGGGTTGGCGGGCTCGACCACGGTAGGTTTTTCCGAAAACAGCTCCTCAAGTCTCTGAGTGCTAACCGAGGTCATCTGAAGGGTGAGATGAAGATTGGCAATCCGCTTAATGGATAGAGGGGCGAGAAGAAGAGCGCTGAGGAAGGCAACGAGATTTCCAGGCTTGGCGTTGGTAGAGAAAACGAAAATAAGAAGAAACCCAATCCCCAGCATCGCTAGAATCTCGATCAAGGGATTGAGTAAATTTCGGGTCTGGGCTGTCTTTACGCTCATTTCCACCCCGAGATTCGCCTGGTCACGGAAGGATCTCAATTGGAGAGCCTCCATCGCATAGGCCTTTACGATACGGACTGCAGCAAGAGCTTCTAAGAGTCCGCCACTTTGGGTAACGGTCAATCCCGTGAATCTCTTAGTTAATGCCTTCAGTCGCCGACCACTTGAAACCACAGGAACAGCGACCAGAGGCAGCATACAGACCGAAATGAGTGTTAACTTCCAGTCGATCACCAACATGCTGATCAGAATACTCAAAACAGCAAAAGGTTCGCGGATGGTGTCGATAAATCCATTGGTCATGGCGGCATAGATGGCGCTGGTGTCTGCAGTAATTCTTGCATAAAGATCCGCGACCGACCTTTTTTGAAAAAAGGCCATGGAAAGCTCCTGAGCCTTACGAAGGGCAGCCACTTGCATGTCTCGTATGACTCGAGCACTGACCCAAGTCAGGCAGTAAGTGCTGAAGTAGCTGGCCATAGCCCGAAGACCCATGACAAGAGGAAGAAGAGAAAAGCCGCCGAGCATCTGTTTCCAGGTGATTTTTTGCCCCATCCGCGGGAGCCATTCGTCCGAAGCGGCCTGGAAGCTCTTGCCTAAGGCTGCTCTTTTTTTCTTCATAGCAGCATTAATTTTTTTATCGAAGGAAGCGGTTTCGGCTACGGGAGTCGATTCGATCTGGGCCACTGGCGGAGTTTGAGCAGGGGTGGGGGTCAAGCGGTTGAACAAGGTATTGATCGACAAAACGAACAACCCGTTGGAAACACCAAAAAAGATGCTTAAGGCAATCCCAAGGACGAAGCGGAATCGGTACGGCTTAAGGTAAGGGATCCCAAACGCCCAGATTTTCTTTAGTTCCTGCACTCAGGGACGTTAACGAATTTCGGCTTTCAAGACGATGTAGGAAATCTGGTAGAGGCTGCGTTAAGGAGGGCCATTGCGCGGGTGCGCAAGCACCCAAGACTCCGTCACTGGAAGGGATACCGCAAAGGCCGGGGGCGGGGTAAGGGGGCCAATTCCGAGATTCAGAAGTCGATCGGGGCTTCCAAAACAGTACCAAACGTGTATTTTTGCATTCTGGTTAGGGAGTGGCCCCAATTCTTGACATGACCATGAACATGACCTAGTAATCTAATATGATCCAAATCAACATAAATGAGGCTAAGGCAAGGCTTTCCAAATATACTAGACTGGTGAAAGCTGGGGAGACAGTGGTTTTGTGCGAAAGAAACAAACCTTTTGCCGAAATCAGGTCTTTGGATCAAAGGAGGTCCGTTCCGCGGGTTTTTGGCCTTTCCAAGGGGATATTCGAGTTGGGTCCGGAATTTTTTGAAGCCGATGAGGAGATCGGGAAAATGTTCACCGGGGCTTAAAGAGGCGAAAGAGATGCCCGGCACCTACCTTTTGGATACAGCCCCGCTCATCTACCTGATGAGTCAGGAGGAGTCTGTACCGCCCTCCGTCCGGCGGGAGCTGGCTGATCCGAAGTCCGAGGTTTTTTACAGCCAGATCAGCCTGTGGGAGATTCAGATCAAATATCAGTTGGGAAAACTGCCCATGCCCGATGAACCCGCGATGGTGCTGCCCCGGGAGCTGGCCCGATACGGGTTCACCCAGTTGGGCTTGACCGATGCGGCAATTTACGGACTTTCCCGACTTCCGCTGGTACACAAAGATCCTTTTGATCGAATTTTGGTCGTCCAGGCGAAGCTCACGGGGTCTACCTTGGTTTCTCCGGACAAAATTTTTTCCAAATATTCCGCTGAGGTTCTCTGGTGATTAGAAATCTAAAAATAACGGTGGGCAAATATTTTAGGGGCAGAAGGTGGAGCGTGGAAGGTGTAAAAATATTTTCACCTTACACCTTTCACCTCCCGCCCTCGCCTCAGCCTCATTGACCGAAAACACAGAACCGTCAGTGCTCAGATTGGCTTTGGGGTCGCAGCAGCGGTTCCGATCGGCCAAGGGCGGCAGCGTGTCTAAATAAAATATTCTTTCAAAGAAGCATAAAATTATGGAGACGATGACTCAACACGCCTTATCTTAAAAAACAAAGAGAAAAAATGATGACCTCAATACAAAAAGAATCACTTGTATGCCGAGTTTCCGGTAAGAAGCTGCAACAAACCCTGAATTTGGGAATCCAACCGCTGGGAAACGGCTTTCTTTCTCAAAGGGACTTCAAAAAAGAATATTTTTATCCAATGGCAACCGGATTTTGTTCTGAAAGCAAAATGTTCCAACTACTGGAGCAGCCTGCCCCTGAAAAAATGTTTCATGACCAGTACGCCTTTTACTCAAGCTCATCCCGCCACATGCAGAATCACTTCGAAAAGTTTGCCGATGCGGTTTTGGAAAGCAGATGTTTAGCGACAGCAGATCCTTTTGTTGTCGAACTAGGCTGTAACGACGGAATTTTAATCAAGAACTTCGCCGCTCGGGGAATCCGACACCTCGGGATCGAACCATCCCAAAATGTCGCTGCCGAGGCCCAGAAACACGGAGTTCGGACGATTTCGGAGTTTTTCGGAGCCGCCCTAGCCGAGAAAATCCTTAAAACTGATGGGCCAGCAGATGTTTTTTTGGCGGCCAATGTCATGTGCCATATCCCCGATATCCTAGGCGTAGCGCAGGGGATCAATAACCTACTGAAACCTCGCGGGGTGCTGATCTTCGAGGATCCCTACCTTGGCGCCATGGTTGAAAAAGCCTCCTATGATCAGATTTACGATGAGCATGTATTCCTCTTTTCAGCCCATTCCATTCAATATCTGTTCGGAAAAGTGGGGATGGAGCTGATCGACCTTCTTCCCCAAAATACCCATGGTGGATCCATGCGCTATGTGCTGGCCAAGAAAGGAATCTTTCCACCCACTCCGGCCGTGGACCAGCTCATGGCCAAGGAAAAACTCCAAGGGCTCGATCGAGCGGAGGGTTTTGCCGAATTCCGTCGTAGGGTCGAGAAATCCAAGGGCGACCTGGTTGCCCTGCTGCAAGAATTAAAAAAGCAGGGCAAAAAAGTGTGCGGCTATGCTGCCACATCCAAAAGCACCACGATTCTGAACTACTGTAAAATCGGGCCGGATTTGGTCGAGTATATCTGCGACACCACCCCCATCAAACAGGGTAAATATAGTCCCGGGATGCATATTCCAATTCAGCCCTATGAACATTTTCAAAAAAATCCCCCCGACTATGCCATCCTCTTTGCCTGGAACCACTCCGAAGAAATTATGGCCAAGGAAAAGGAATACATGGCCCGGGGCGGGCGTTGGATCACCCACGTACCCGAGGTGAGAGTGATCGCATGATTCTTTGCGCCAACCCCTCAGCCCAGTTCCAAAGCCACCAGGCTGAAATTGAGGATGCCGTCCTTCGGGTTATGAGAGGAAACCGGTATATTTTGGGACAGGAGGTCGAGGCTTTGGAGCAAGAATTCGCCTCCTACATAGGCACAACCGATGCAATCGGTGTCGCCAACGGAACCGATGCCATCGAACTCGTTCTAAGAGCCATGGGCATTGGCCACGGAGATGAGGTAATCACTGTCTCCCATACCGCTGTGGCTACGGTGGCAGGCATTGAGGCCGCTGGGGCTACTCCGTTACTAGTGGATGTTGACCCCGACTACTACACGATGAACCCCGACCAACTTGAGGAGGTTTTCAGTCCCCGAACAAAAGCAGTCATGCCAGTCCACCTCTACGGCCAACCTGCTGATCTCGAACGGATCATGAGTTTTTGCCAAAAACACAAACTGATCATGGTGGAGGACGTCTCCCAAGCCCATGGAGCCACATGGCACGGGAAAAAGCTGGGCAGTTTTGGAGATGCCGCCTGTTTCAGCTGCTACCCAACAAAAAATCTTGGAGCAATCGGCGATGGAGGGTTAATCACAACAAGCAAGCCTGGTTTGGCAAAGAAGATAAAAATGCTCCGAGAATATGGGTGGCGCGAACGCTACATCAGTGAAATTCCAGGTCGAAACTCCCGCTTGGACGAACTGCAGGCCGCCATCCTTCGGATCAAGCTAAGGCATTTGGACGAAGATAACAGCAAGCGTCGACAGCTTGCCTACAGCTACACAAAACTCCTCAACTTACCCGGCCTTGTCCTGCCGAAAACCAGAGCCAATGCAGAACATGTCTTCCACCTTTACGTGATAAAGGCGCGGGAAAGAACAAAAATATTAGAAGCTCTTAAAGAAAAAGATATCCATGCAGGAATCCATTACCCAGTTCCAATCCACAAGCAGCCCGCATATCAAGTAAGAATTAGCACTGCACGTATAATGGAAATTACAGAAAAACTTTCAAAAGAAGTTTTATCTCTTCCCTTGTATCCCGAGCTTTCGGACGGAACAGCCAAAGCAGTTGCAATTGCAATGGGATCATAAAATGAAGGTGCTGCAAGAACCATTCCAAGGGGTCAAAATTTTGGGACCCGAATGCTACAAAGACGCAAGAGGCTTTTTCTTGGAAACCTTTCAAAAGGAAAGATATGCAGAAGTTGGAATAACTGAGGAGTTTGTGCAGGACAACCACTCCAGATCTGAAAAAAATGTTCTAAGGGGATTACATTTTACGCGAAAAAAACCGCAATCTCAAATCGTGACAGTGATTCGAGGAAAAATATTTGATGTGGTGGTCGATATCCGCGTAGATTCACCTACTTTTGGGAAATGGTTCGGAACTGAGTTAAGCGACGAAGGGCATCGACAGATTTATATGCCACATGGGTTTGCCCATGGCTTTTGCGTACTTTCTGATTGGGCCGATTTACATTATAAAGTAAGCCAAAAATACGATCCTACTGATGAGGGAGGCCTTAACTGGAGTGACCCAGAATTAAAAATTCAATGGCCTGTCAAGAAAACATTAATTTCTAATCGGGACAAAGGACATCCTTATCTAACGCAACTTAATCCCAGCAGATCAATCGACAAATGAAAATTTCAACCTTGTGGCATCATTTAAGTCGGACGAAATTTGCAAGAATCAACAAGACATTTCTACGGTCTTTCCGGCAACCAGGAATGCCAAACAATCGCCTCGCAGCGTGGGACCCGCTAGATCCCTCTTTGAGGTATTTCAAATTTTTGTTGTTCCATGTCGTCAATTCTAAAAATAAGCGTTTCTTTCGAAACTATGCAAAAATTGGCCCGACACTTGTAGGAAATCCGGTTCACATTCCTGTCCATTTCCGAGCTGTGGATGGGACGAAAATATCTGTCAATCTTGACCACTTCCTAGCAGTAGAAGAATATACATTCCTTAAGGACCATATGGGCTTTAATGGAGTCCGAGACATTGTCGAAATAGGCGCAGGTTTTGGTCGCACTGCCCAGAGCATATTAAAGCTCAGCCCGAGGACACGATCTTACACAATTATAGATCTGCCAAATGTCCTGGCTCTCAGTTCTTGTTATTTAAAGAGCGTTTTGAAACAAAAAGATTTCAGAAAACTAAGGTTTATCGTCGCAGACTCATTAGAAAAGCTGGAAAGTTTCCCTCCATGTGATCTCGCAATCAACATTGACAGTTTCCAAGAGATGCCGCGGCAAACAATAAAATACTATTTTCAAAAAGTAATTGGTAATTGCCGGTTTTTTTACTCCAAAAACCCTATTGGTAAATACCGACCTGAGTCAGTTGGCCTCATGCGATTAAGCAAGAAAAATATGATGGATGTTTTCTCTTTGGGATTATCGAAAGAACTCATTGATATATTTGATAAAAAATCAATGCAGCTTGCTAGAAAGAAGCATATTAGCCATTACCTTCCGACAAAGTCATTTAAAGCGGTTGCATTTGAGCCTCTTGGAATCTTTCCTTACTACCTCCATGTGCTTTATAAAAATGACAATCAGTAGCCGGCATAACGTCCTTATTACGGGTGCAAGGGGCTTGATTGGTACGGCTCTAATCGAGCGACTCAAATCAACGAACTGTTCGTTATTCTGTCAAAGCCGAGCACACCATAACAGCACATCCAGAATTAGATGGATCCAGCATAATCTGGTAACGGATTCTTGGACCAAGAGAAGACTACCGGTGATTCACTACGTGTTTCATCTCGCAGGTCAAACGAGCATCTACGAGGCTAAAAAGAACCCCGTGGCTGATTTAGAGTCTAATGTTCTGGGGCTTCTAAAGCTTATGGAATACCTGAAGACACAAGGTCATTGTCCCATAGTGATAATAACAGGAACGGCTACACAAGCAGGAATAACCAGAAAAAATCCAATTAATGAAAAAACAATAGATAACCCATGCACATTTTATGATATAAGCAAACTTTCAGCTGAAATGTATTTGAAACAATATATCAAGGAAGGATGGGTTCAAGGGTGTGCTTTGAGGCTTGGCAATGTGTACGGAAAGCGCCAAGACTCACAAAATGTAAATCGAGGTATTTTAGATAAAATATATCTGCAAGCTCTTTCGGGGAAAACAATTAAAGTGTTTGTTAAACAAGCATGTAAAAGAGATTATATATACATAGATGACGTGGTCTCAGCCTTGTGTACTGCTGCAATCAATGTAAAAAAAACAAACGGTCAAAACTTTTACATAGGAAGCGGGAAGGGCACAAGTATAGGTGGAGCATTCCGTCATGTAATTTCATTAGCCGCTCTGAAGACTGGCAAAAGAGTCAAAATTAAAAATGTGGAAGCGCCCGGGGGGCTTTCTGAAATAGAAAACAGAAATGTAGTGATTGATTCATCTAAATTCAAAAGAGCAACGGGCTGGCGTCCAAATGATGATTTTTACGAACAACTCACACAAAAATACGCATAAGAGAATATCTTTGAAAATATCCAATCAAGAAGCAAAATTGCATTTTAAGCGGCATATATCATTAAACGGAAGTTTATGCGCCTACGGTAAGGTGGAGGGCGTCCCCTTTGCGGTAAAAAGAGTTTTTACCGTATGGGCGAAACGAGGCGCAGTCCGAGGAATGCATGCCCATAAAAAATGCGCTCAACTCCTCGTCTGTATCCATGGTAAAATCAGCATCGAATGTGACGATGGAATGTCGAAAAGGAGGTACGTCCTTAGCCATGAGGGGCAAGGGCTTCTCATTCCTCCTAGGATCTGGGCCAAGCAAAGATATTTGGACTCGAAGGCGGTCATGTTGGTTCTTTGCGATCGCCCATATGAAGAGAGAGACTATATCAGGAAATATGATAACTTTCTAAAGGAAATAAAAAATAAATGAGCAAAATAATTACAAAACAGCAGTTTTTGGCCTTAAATCAAAAAGCAGTAAAAGGAATGCAGAGAAATAGTAAATTGTTATCGGAAGCCAAAAACATTCTGGTCAAAGCAGACAGGTATCGATGGCTTCATCAGAACTCGTGGATGGGAGAGCCTCTTCTAAATCTACCCCAAGACATGTTTGCTCTACAGGAAATTATTTATAAAACAAAGCCGGATTATATTATTGAAACTGGGGTGGCTTGGGGAGGAAGCCTGCTTTTTAGCGCTTCCATGTTAGAATTAATAGGTGGAAAGAAGGTAATCGGGATCGATATATACATTCCTAAGGACCTTCGATCACGACTGGCAAAAAACGCCAGATTATTTTCCCGCATTAAGCTTGTCACAGGAAGCAGCACTGACTGCGACACAATTCAACAAGTTAAAAAAATAATCGGGAAATCCAGAAAAGTAATGGTGATATTAGATTCATTCCACACCCACGATCATGTTCTCAAGGAATTGAGGAGCTACACGCCTTTTGTAGGCAAAGGCTTCTACCTAATTTGTGGCGACACCATTGTGGAGTCGATTCCAGCGCAGGGACATCGACCCCGCCCATGGGGACCGGGCAACAACCCAGCCACCGCGCTAAAAGAATTTCTTAAAACGAATAACAGATTTTCGGTAGACTGGGATATCGACGCAAAACTTTTGTTCACCTGTCATCCTGGCGGCTACATCTACGCAAAATCGTAAATAAATGAAAATCGTTGTCACAGGCGCGCTGGGGCATATTGGATCTAGATTAATTCGTGATTTGCCAATTTCCTTTCCGGGATGTGAAATTCTGATGATCGACAATCTGATGACACAGAGATACTGCTCGCTATTCAACCTGCCAAAAAAAGGAAAGTACACATTCATCGAAAAAGATGTTCGGAATGTAGATCTTACAAAGATGCTGCGAAAAGAGGATGTTCTGGTTCACTTGGCGGCTATTACCGATGCGGCTTCGAGTTTCGGCAGAGAAAAGGAGTTCGAAGACAATAATTACAAAGGCCTCCAGCATGTGGCAAAAGCTGTTGCCAAGAAAAAAGCCAGATTAATTCATCTTTCAAGCACAAGTATTTATGGAACACAAAATGACGAAGTAGACGAATCTTGCCCAGAAAATGAACTCAAGCCACAAAGTCCCTACGCCCATTTCAAGCTCATGGAAGAAAAGTGGTTAAAAAAGTATCGGAAGAAAACCAAACTTCGTTATCTTTCCCTTCGTTTTGGGACGATATTCGGTGTTTCTGCGGGAATGCGCTTTCACACCGCCGTAAACAAATTCTGCTGGCAGGCAGCAATGAATCAACCAGTCACAATCTG
>Ga0114979_10003745_pt1 | contig 10145 bp, 5 predicted proteins | sample S_140625_EF_Meta_FD_87315 | JGI IMG/M metagenome (GOLD analysis project Ga0114979, IMG submission 87315) | Freshwater microbial communities from Lake Simoncouche, Canada to study carbon cycling - S_140625_EF_MetaG | ecosystem: Environmental > Aquatic > Freshwater > Lake | place: Lake... | reverse complement strand
GCGAAAAAGGCGGCGTGCGGGCCGCCGCAGCCCATCGGCATGCCAAACCGCTGCGTGGTGCCGACCACGATGTCGGCCCCCCACTCGCCCGGCGGCACGAGGAGTGTTAGAGCCAGGGGGTCGGTCGCCACGCAGAGTGCCGCCTGCTTGGCGTGAACTCGCTCGGCGAGGTCGCGCCACTCGGCCAGCGTGCCGTCGGTCGCGGGGTATTGCACGAGCACACCGAAGCAGTCGTGCTGGTCGATCAGGTTGGCGACGCTGCCGATCCGCACCTCGATGCCCAGCGGCTGGGCCCGGGTCTGGAGCACTTCGAGCGTCTGCGGGTGGCAGCGGTCATCGGCCAGAAAGACCTGGCTGGTGCTGGTGGAGGTTCGTCTGGCCAGCGTCATCGCTTCGGCGGCTGCGGTGGCCTCGTCGAGCATCGACGCATTCGCGATCGGCATGCCGGTGAGTTCGCAGACCATCGTCTGGAAGTTGACGAGAGCCTCCATGCGGCCCTGACTGATTTCGGCCTGGTAGGGCGTGTAGGCGGTGTACCAGGCGGGGTTTTCGAGAATGGTGCGCAGGATCACGCCGGGGGTGTGGGTGCCGTGATAGCCCTGACCGATGAAGCTCTTGAGGAGTCTGTTTCGTGAGGCGATGCGTTTGAGTTCCTCGAGCGCCGCCGCCTCCGTGATAGGGGGCGGGAGCTTCATGGTCTCGTGGCGGGCGATGCTCGCCGGCACGATGCCGTCCACGAGTGACTGGCAGGAGGCCTCGCCAATCGTATCGAGCATGTGCCGTTCATCGGCGGCATCGAGTCCGATGTGCCTGGCCCGGAATTCGGAGGGATTCTCGAGAGATGCCAGCGGGATGGCGGATCGCTGAGCGGAGGGGGATGCAGGCATGACAGGGCTCCAAGGTTGGGTGATCTTGGCCGTGGAGCCGCGTGCCTCCACGGAAACCCTGTTGTCCTTGGACCTGAGAGATTCGCCGCGGGCCGCGCCCACGGTTTGCCCCTTCGGTGGACTCTCGGCCCCGGGGGGCCTGAGTCGCTCTCCAACAGTGCGATAGTCAGTACTTTTGCCTGAGCGTTCGGCCTTCGGCGGTCTTGCGACTCTCTCCTGACACCAGAAGTCTAGTCACGGTCGTGGAAACCGACAACGCGCTGGAGGCTGAAATGGGGGCAGCCCCTCAGCCACCGAGGTCGATGGCGTCAGCCGATGTCGAGGAACCGTGGGAGTCGGGCATCGGCGGGGAGGCCGAGGATCGTGCGAAGTTCGGCGAGATCGGCATCGGAAAGCGGCACGAAGAAGACCGGATCCTGGCAGAGCGTTGGGTCGACGAGGCGGTAGCCGGTCACCTGCGAGCCCTGCACGATCGGCGCCCGGCCGTAGCCGTACATCATGTTGTCGACCTTTTCGAAGAAGTCACGGAGCGTGACCGCATCGGGCCGCGGCCGGCGGACGTAGAAGAGTTCGATGACGTCCTTCCAGAAGTGCGGCACGAACTTCTCGCCGAAGTCGGCGTGGCCGACACGGTCGCGATTGGTGCCGGCGATCATCACTGGCAGCGACTCGAGCGTGAGGCTGCGATCGTGGCAGCGTGATTCGATCGTCGTGCCAAGATTGATCAGGAAGTCGGCGCTGTAGCAGTCGTCGCAGATCAGGACGAGGTGGCCGAGATCCACCGGTTTCTCAGCCGTGGCACCGCTCCCGCTGATGAGCGTGTCGGCCAGTCTGCCAAAGGGAATTGAATAGCTCTGGATTTCCTCGGGCGAGCCGTGGCCGAGGACGACGACCGTGGCGGGAGTGCCATCCGCGGCGGCTTTGCCCACGGACGCAAGAAAGTCATCGGCGACCTGCCGGATCGACTCGGTGGCGGCGTCCTGTTTGAAGACGGTCGGTCGTGCCCCGTAACTCGCGGCGATTGTCGTGATTTCCTTCGGCTCGAGGCCCCGGGCAGGGTCAAGCAGGCCGATCATGCTGCGGTCGGTGCCGATCACGATCGCGTCGCCCGCTGCGTCGCGTTTGCGGTCGATGAACTCGGCGAGCTTCACGAGTGCGTCGAGACGCTCGTGGTCCGAAAGCATGTCGAGTTGGTCGGCATGGTCGAGGCAGAGGTGGAAGAGCGATGGCTCGATCTGCCGGTAGTGCTTCGGTGTCACGTCCAATCTGGCCGAGATTGCCGGGGAAAGCCCTGACTGGAAGGCGTCGAAGTTGGTGGGGAAGTCCGCGCTGGCACCGCTCGTCCAGCAAGCGATCAGGCAGAGCGAGAGGCAACGAATGTGAAGCAGGCAGGGACGTGGCATGGTGCGTCTGATTCTATCCCGCAGACCGCGGATCTGGCTCAAAGGGGTGGAGGGGATCGCGGCGGTTGTTGACAGGTACGGAACGGGCGTATAGTATACGAACGTATACACGAGGCGTTGGAGGCGATCGTATGGTAACGCAGGTCTGCAATCCGGTCTGGGATGGTGTGGGCTCGGTAGGAGGCCTGCTGCTCAGGCAGGCTGTCGAGTGGCGGCATGCCCAAGCCGAAGGACAGGGGTGGGAAACAGTGGCCACTGGGTTTCCAGCGCTCGACCGTCTGCTGCCAGCCGGCGGCGTGCGGCGTGGCAGCCTGATTGAGTGGCTGGCCGATGGTGGTGCTCCTGTGGGCGATGCGTGCGGGGCTGTCGCGCTTGCCTGTGCCGTGGCCTGCCGGCTGGCGGTCTCGGCTGCTCAGGCGTTGGCTTCGCAGGCCGCGACGATCGTGGTGGTCGATCGTGGGCAGCGGTTTTATCCGCCGGCAGTGATCCCATGGCTTGATGCACAGACGGATGTCGCGGCAACGCGGGGACGCAGGCCGCAGCTTGTGGTGGCCCGCCCTTCCCGTGACGACGACGAAATCTGGGCAATTGACCAGGCTCTGCGCTGCCCCGGCGTAGCGGCCGTGCTGGCCTGGCCCGAGCGGGTGCACTCCACCGCCATGCGGCGGTGGCAGCTGGCCTCGCGGGCCAGCGGCGCTGTCGGTCTGCTCGTGCGGGGGCTGGCAGAGCGGCAGCAGGCGGGTGCGCCGACATGGGCCGACGCGAGGGTGGCTGTGGCACCGGTTGCCGAGGGGGATTCTGTCGCGGATTTCGCCGTGCGGCGGCTGCGGATCGCGCGTGTGGGGGGGCCGTGGTCGGGCAACGAGATGCGCAATGAAATGCTCGGTGATATGCGCAATGAAATGCTTGGGGAACGGTCGACGGAACTTCGTTTGGATCTGACGAATGGTCGTGAGTCCACTCGCCGCCACCGGCTGTCGGGCGGGGCTGGCACGCCGTCTATGGCGGGGCGTTTTCAGGATGATCGTTTTCCGGTGGAGGGGGCGGCATGTCGCGCATCATGACGGTCTGGCTCCCTCGATGGCCCGTGCAGCGGCGACTGCTCGAGCGGCCCGAACTCCGCAGGCGACCCGTGTTTGTCTGCCGGCGGGAGCGTCGCGGCGTGATGACGGTGGTGGCCTGGGCCTGGGCAACGCCGCCGCGGAGGGAGGGGGCATCTGCTCCGCCATCTGGCAGAGCATCGCTCTCCAGGACCTCCCTCTCCGGGATTCAGCCGGGCATGTCGCTCGCCGAAGCGATGGCGGCGCTGGCGCTCTCGCACGGCTCCCGCGCCTGCCACATCGCCGAGGTCGATCAGGATGATCCCGCGGCCGATATGGCCGCGCTCGAGAGCCTCGCCCGCTCCTGTCGGCGGTTTGCGCCGATCGTGGCAATCGAGAAGCCGTCGCAGCACGAGCACGGGGGGCCAGAGTGCCTGCAGATCGATGTGACTGGCACGTCCTGTTTTTTTGGCGGCGAGGGGGCGCTGGTTCGCACGGTCGTCTGGACGCTGGCCGCGCGGGGCATTCACGCCCGGGCCGCAATTGCCGACACCCCCGCGGCGGCCTGGGCCGCCGCACACCATACCGATAGCCTGCATGCCACCCTGACGGCCACGGTTTCGCAGCCGCGGCAGCACCACGGCGGGCTGCAAAAGAGGCATTATCGATGGGCTGTCGTGCCCCCGGAAACACACCGGCAGGCGCTGGCTGATGTGCCGGCCACGGCCCTCAGGCTGGATACGATTGTGGCGGCGCAGCTGCGGGATGTGGGCATCGAGACCATCGGCGGCATCTTCCGCCTGCCGCGGAAGAGCCTCGCCTCACGGTTTGCTCCGCAGCTCTCGCAGCGGCTCGCAGAGTTCACCGGCGAGCGGCCTGAGCCGCTGGTGGTCCCCTGCTCCGTTGAACTGCCGACCGCCTCGCAGGCCTTCGATTTTCCACTCCTGCTCCGCGACACAACGCAGGACGATCTGGTTGCGGTGATCGAGCGGCTTCTGCAGGAGTGTGTTGCGCCGTTGGCTGCCCAGGGCAAGGGGGTGATGTCGTTGCAGGTACGGCTGGAACGATCTCAGTCGGCCGAACCCCGCGAGGCCTGCGCTCCGGCGGTCATCGATATCGGTGTGTTTCAGCCGAGCTGTTCGGCGAAGCATCTGGTGGAACTCGTGAAGCTGCGGCTGGCGCGGATGCGACTGCCGCGGGAGATCGAAGGCATCGCGGTGGAGGTGGTGTCTGTGGGGGTGGCCGAGTGTCGGCAGCGGACGCTCTTCGGAGAGGCAGCGGAAGCATCGGCCTCGCAGGTGGGCATGCTGATGGACCGGCTGTCGGGCAGGCTCGGCCGTGGGGCAGTATTCGAGCCCAGGCCGGTGGCCGACGCCCAGCCGGAACATGCGTGGGCAGCTGTGCCACCGGCGGCACGTGGCTCCAGTTCCAGATCGAGAACGACGCCCGCGATCAAGCGAACGCAGCAGGATCGTGCGTGCGAAAACTCGCCAGCGGCCCGCATGACGGCCTCAGTGGCAGCGCCGCAGCGACGACCGATCTGGCTTCTGCCACGGCCAGTGCGGCTGGAAACGGTGTCGGTCGTGGGCTCGGCCATGGATCAGGCGGATGGATCGAGTGGTCCGCCAGTGTGGTTTTGCATCGGTGCGCAGAGGCACGAGGTCGTGAAGGCCCATGGCCCGGAACGCATCGAGACCGCCTGGTGGCGCGGGCCGACCGTGCGACGCGATTACTACGTTGTCGAGACGAGCACGGGCAGCCGCTACTGGATCTTCCGCCAACGGCGTGGCGAGTGGTTTCTGCACGGCATGTTTTCTTGAAGGGCATTCCCGCCGAAGCGATATGCCGGCACGATCAGGCACGATCAGGAGAAGCACCAATGCATGACCTGCCCTATGCAGAGCTGCACTGCAGGAGCAACTTCTCGTTTCTCGAAGGTGGTTCCCATCCCGAGGAGTTGGTGCAGAAGGGCCATGCGCTCGGCTACGAGGCGATTGCCATCACCGACCGTGCCACGCTGGCCGGCATCGTGCGGGCGTATGGGGCAGCCAAACAGATCGCCGCCTCATTGCAGGCCAGTGGCGGCGGACAGGCAGGCAGCAACCGCCAGACAGGCATCAAGCTGATCGTCGGGGCACATCTGGAGCCGATCGATGCCATGCCGCTGGTCGTATGGGCGACCAATCGTACGGGCTATTCCCATCTCTGTCGGCTCCTGACCCGTGGCTATGCCGCTGCCGCGAGAGGACAGGGCTCTGTTGCTGCCACGGCCTCGGCAGACGACGCGTCGTCTGCCGGAGGTGCAAACGCATGCGTGCTCACGCTCGACGACCTTGCCGCCCACGCCGAGGGCCTGCTCGCGGGCGTGCCACTGGCGGCGATCGCGGATGCCGGCATGAGAGATGCATGCGGCGAGAAAGAGGCCATGGCGGCGATCGCTCAATGGCGTGAGGTATTTGGCGAGCGGCTGGTGGCGTTGGCCGAGGTAGCGCTCGAAGGGGATGACGAGGACCGCCTGCGGTGGTGTGCGGCGGTGGGACGTCAGTCGCGGGTGCCGCTCGTGGCGGCCGGCGATATCCGCTACCACGAGCGGTCTCGTCTGCCGCTCTTCGATGCCCTCACAGCCGTGCGCCACGGCTGTACGGTGGAGGAGATTCGCGGCCGACTCCTTTCCAACGGTGAGCGGCATCTGCACGACCGTCGGAATATTGCCAAGCGATTTGCCTCGCTTGCCGGGGCGGTTGAGCGGTCAGTGGAGATCGCGAGACAGTGCACGTTTTCGCTCGCCGATCTGCGGTATGAATATCCCGATGCGACCGTGCCCGCCGGCTGCACGCCGGCAGCGCATCTGGCGGATCTGGCCTGGCGGGGAGCGGCCAAGCGGTATCCCGAAGGGATTCCCGAGAGGGTGCGGCCGCTCATTGAGCATGAACTCGCGCTCGTGGCAGAACTGGGATACGAGGCCTACTTTCTCACGGTTTTTGACATCGTGCGGTTTGCCCGCCGCCGCGGCATCCTCTGCCAAGGACGGGGCTCGGCGGCCAATTCCGCCATCTGCTACTGCCTCGGCATCACGTCGGTCGATCCGGCCCGCCTGGACGTGCTCTTCGAGCGGTTCATCAGCCGCGAACGCTGCGAGGCACCCGATATCGACATCGATTTCGAGCACGACCGCCGCGAGGAGGTGATCCAGTACGTCTACGAAACCTACGGCCGCAGCCGGGCGGCACTGACGGCCGAGGTGATCTGCTACCGGCTGCGGTCGGCGGTGCGGGATATCGCCAAGGTGCTCGGACTTTCGCTCGATCGCGTGGAGAACATCGCCGGAGTGCTCGACGCAGGGGACGGTCTGGAGGCCTTGCCGCAGCGTCTGGCCGAGGCCGGCCTCGATCCCGCCGACGCCACCTGTACGCGGCTCACCACGCTCGTCGGCCAGCTCCTTGGGTTTCCTCGGCATCTGGGGCAGCACGTGGGCGGTATGGTCATGACACGTGGCGACCTCTGCGATCTCGTGCCGATCCAGTCTGCCGCGATGGCTGATCGCACCGTTATCCAGTGGGATAAGAACGACCTTGATGAACTGGGCATCCTCAAGGTCGATTGCCTGGCACTGGGGATGCTCACCGCGATCCATCGGGCGTTCGATCTGGTGGCGGCGGCGGGTGGGCCGAGGCTGACGCTGGCCACGGTGCCGGCGGAAGACCCTGCCGTGTACGAGATGATCTCACAGGCCGATACGGTGGGCGTGTTTCAGATCGAGAGCCGGGCGCAGAGGAGCATGCTGCCCCGGCTCAGGCCCGCCTGCTTCTACGATCTTGTCATCGAGGTGGCGATCGTGCGGCCCGGTCCGATCCAGGGCGACATGGTGCATCCCTATCTTCGCCGCCGTTCGGGGGAGGAGCCGGTGACGTTTCCGAGCGATGCCATCCGCACGGTGCTGGAAAAGACGCTCGGCGTGCCGCTCTTTCAAGAGCAGGCGATGCGGCTGGCGGTGGTGGCGGCCGGCTTCACGCCGGGCGAGGCCGACCAGCTCCGTCGTGCCATGGGCGCCTGGCGGCGGCCGGGCGTGATCGACGAGTTTCACAGGAAGCTGGTCGATGGCATGCTCGCCCGCGGGCTTTCCCAGCAATTTGCCGAGCAGGTGTTCCAACAGATTCGTGGCTTCGGCGAATACGGCTTTCCTGAGTCGCATGCGGCGAGCTTCGCGCTCTTGGTCTATGTGTCAGCATGGCTCAAGCGGCATCACCCGGCCGCCTTCACGGCCGCTTTGCTCGGCAGCCAGCCGATGGGTTTTTATGCCCCAGCACAACTGGTGCGTGATGCCAAGGAGCACGGTGTGCGAGTGTTGCCGGTCGATGTGAATGCCAGTGGGTGGCATGCGCGGCTCGAGGTGGATGGCAGAAGCGGAAAGCGGAAGGCGGAAAGCGGCGGATCGTCCCGAGCGGGACGATCTGGGCCAGCCGTGCGTCTGGGGTTCGAGCAGGTGTATGGGCTGGGAGAGGCGGCGGGGCGGAGAATCGAGGCGACACGGCCGGCCGGCCCTTTTCGGCTCCCGCACGAACTGGCCCGGCGGGCGAAGCTCGACCGCGAGTCGCTCCTGCATCTGGCCCGTGCCGGGGCGTTTGAATCGTTGGGTTTCGATCGTCGTCGGTCCGTCTGGGAGGCGATGCGGTGCCTCGATCGTCCGGAAAGCCAGCCACTGCTCCAAGGGCTTCAGGATGAAGACGACTCCGATGAAGAAGACGATCTCCTCCTGCCCGAGATGACGCGTCAGGAGGAGGTGATTGCCGACTACCGTACTGCCGGCCTCTCTCTCAGGTCGCATCCCCTCCAGTTTGAGCGAGATACGCTTGCGGAGCGGGGAGTCATCACCGCCGCAGATACTGGCGTGTCTCCAGAAGGCCGCCGCGTGCAGGTAGCTGGCATCGTGCTCACGAGGCAGCGGCCCAGCACGGCGGGCGGCACGATCTTCCTGACGATCGAGGATGAAACCGGCGTAGCCAACATCGTGGTGCGACCCGCTGTCTGGCAGGCGGCCGATCATGCCGCCCGCCGCGCGGCGGTGCTCGTGGTGCACGGAAGAATCCAGCGACGTGGCCCGGTCGTGCATATTCTGGCAACGTCCCTCGAGCCGTTTGCACTCGCCCCTCTGCCGAGAATGTCGCGCGATTTTTGCTAGTTACGAGCTTCAAGAAAAATATCGCATCGTGCCGCCATGACGGGCGGATGCCCGTCCTCACACGTTTCTTGGCGTGCCTCCGCCCGCTGGTGCTCACCCGGCCCTCCGGGCCTCTATGGTATTCCACTGCGTCCGTGAGGGGCTGCCCATGTCCCGAGAGCCGGCGTTGGCGGCAAGCGAAGGCAGGATGCCGAGAGCGCGGCCGCCATCGAGTGAGCGAAGGGCAGGATGCCCGTCGCGAACGTCCGGCGACGGGGCATGGGCAGCCCCGAACCGTCCCGGCGGCGCGGCGCCGTGCGGGTTGGCCGGGCAATTGCGGTCCCTGGCTTGTGCTGCGGGCTTGCATGGGAACGGGCCTGGATGAGAGCGGGATGCAACTGGTCGTCAAACTGGCCAACGGCCAGCGGAACTGGACGCGGTCGGAAATTGTCCTACAAAAGCACCCATGACATCCCCAGCCGTCACGGACACGAATCTCGGCATCGGCCCGCTCTACCGCGGCAAGGTCCGCGATTGCTATCGCCTCGACGATTCGGCGTTTGGCCCGGCGATGCTCATTGTCAGCACCGACCGGATCAGCGCCTTCGACTGGATTCTTCCCACGCCCATTCCCGACAAGGGGAAGGTGCTCACCGCCATATCGGCCTTCTGGTTTGATTGGTTGGCGTCCACTCCCCACGGTCAGGCCCATCACCTTCTCACGACCGATGTCGATGCCATGGGCCTGGCGGCCACGGTTGATCGCGAACCGCTCCGCGGTCGCACGATGCTCGTGCGGCAGGCCGAGGTGATCCCGTTTGAATGCGTCGTCCGCGGCTGGCTGGCCGGCTCCGGGCTGGCCGAATACCGCCGCAACGGGACTGTCTGCGGCGTGCCATTGCCCGCCGGCCTTGGGCCGGGCTCGCCACTGCCCGAACCCATCTTCACGCCGGCAACCAAGGCCGTCACGGGCCACGACGAGAACGTGTCGTTCGACGTGATGGCCGACCGCATCGGCACCCCGCTGGCGACGACGCTCCGTGAGGCGAGTCTCGACGTGTTTCGACGCGGGGCCGACTACGCCGCCTCCTGCGGCATCGTGGTCGCCGATACGAAGTTCGAGTGGGGCCGCCTGCCCGACGGCTCTCTGCTGCTGGTGGATGAGGTGCTCACGCCCGACAGTTCCCGGTTTTGGCCGGCGTCGGGACTCGTTCCTGGCCGCGTTCCTGATTCCTTCGACAAACAATTTGTGCGAGACTGGCTTGAGTCGAGTGGTTGGGATAAATCGAGCTCCCCTCCTGCCCTGCCAGCCGAAGTCGTGGCCAAGACGCGTGAAAAGTACCTCGAAGCCTGCCGACTGCTTACCGGCCGCATCCCCTGAGACGAGTGCCCTGATCTGCCATGACATGACGCTTTTCGCGGGGGGTTTCTGGCCTAGGGCGGCGTGCGTGCCGAAATTAGACTTTGTCGTTCCTTCCGACGCCTGACCGACCACCACCTTCAGACTCGCTCCTATGCTGCGCTACTGGACTGCCGGAGAATCGCACGGCCCCGCTCTTGTGGCCCTCGTCGACGGATTTCCCGCCGGCCTGACAGTCGACAAGGCGTTGATCGATGCAGAACTCGTGCGCCGTCAGGGCGGCTACGGCCGCGGTGG
>Ga0114979_10003744_pt1 | contig 10147 bp, 10 predicted proteins | sample S_140625_EF_Meta_FD_87315 | JGI IMG/M metagenome (GOLD analysis project Ga0114979, IMG submission 87315) | Freshwater microbial communities from Lake Simoncouche, Canada to study carbon cycling - S_140625_EF_MetaG | ecosystem: Environmental > Aquatic > Freshwater > Lake | place: Lake... | reverse complement strand
TTCACAAAAGACAAAAATTACTGGTAATGAAAAAATGGAAAACCGTAATAATGAGTGATCTACATTTAGGGGCTCGTCAATCTCAAACAGATAAGATATTAAAGTTCTTAGAAGAAAATGAAATGGAAACATTAATATTAAACGGAGACATCATTGACGGATGGGCGATCAAAAGTAATGGTAAGTGGACCAACGATTGCACAAAAATAATTAGAAAGATAATCAAACTATCTGAAGGTAAAACAAAGGTGGTTTATATTAGAGGAAATCACGATGACTTCTTAAAGGACTTTATCCCATTTCAATTAAACAATATTGAAATTCTTAGAATGTATAACCATATTGGAGTTGATGGGAGAAGTTATTATTGTTTTCATGGTGATGTGTTAGACTTTATCATTATGAAAGTAAGATGGTTGGCAGTTGTTGGTGGATGGTCTTATGATTTTGTAATCAAGTTAAACACAATTTATAATAAAATTAGAAAGATGTTTAATCTCAAATATCATTCATTGGCGAACGACATAAAACAATCCGTAAAAGGTGCAATCAACTTTGTGTCTGATTTTGAAACAGGGGCAAAAGGACTAACAAAAGAGAAAGGATATGATGTTGCAGTCTGTGGACATATCCATCAACCAAAACTTGAAATTGACTATATGAACTCAGGTGACTTTTGTGAAAACTCAACATGTCTTGTTGAAGATAAAAAGGGTAATTGGAAATTACTTACAATTTAAAGCATTAAAATATAATATTAGCGCAACACTAAAATATAGAAGTCGCACAAAATGAGGGGGGGGATTTATCTCATGTTATTTAAAACCACCCCCAAAGTATAGATTGACTCGTGATCCTGTTTAGTTTTAAAAGGTTTAGACTTCAAGTAGTTTAAACTATCGATTAACTCATCCTTTTTGGATTTAGGTTTGGTTATTACCTCAACATCCTCGTGATCAATAAGGGTAGAAACATCTTCATAATCAACGTCAATATAACTATCGTCGACAGAATCCTCAAATAACAGATCAAAATCCGCTTCATCCAAAGAATTGTATAACCAAGAGTAATCCTCCTCAAGTTCGGAAGGTATCACATCAGTGATTTCGCGGTTATCATCTTCAGGGCCAAGTTCAAAGAACTCGTAAAGTCGGTCGTTTATTTTCTTCATTATCATACTACAAATATACAAAAAATATGAATCCTAACTATTTTTTATTTAATAAATTTTGAAGTATTTATAAAGTATGAAAGATCTTGTAATTAAAATTCTAACAGAAGAGTCAAAAAAGTTAATCACAGAGAGTGGGATTAGAGACATACAAAAAATCGCTAAAAGATACCCAATGGCAAAAATATATTTTCATCAAGATTTGGATGGTGTTGCTACTGCATTGGCGATGAAAAACTATTTAGAACAAAATGGTATTAAAGTAGTTGATGCAGAAATTATACAATATGGATCTAAAGAATTCGCAATTAAAAAACCTGAGGGGGAAGGAGATATCATGCCTGTGTTGGTTGATTTTGCTCACGGTAAACCAATGTTTGTCATACATACTGATCACCACGACAGTCAGGCTGGTGTAGAACAAGGAACCTCAACAAACTTTAAGTCTTCAAGATCTAATGTAGAAACAATTTCACAATCCGTATCACCAAAAGATATATTTAGTCAAGATGATATTGAAACAATATCCATGATTGACTCAGCAGATTATGCCAAATATGATATTACACCAGAACAAGTTGTTCAGTATCTATTCAAAGTAGACAGAACCAAAGGAGTTAAAGAAAATAAAAAGATGATGGGATTGGTTGCAAACAAATTATTATTGGCGTTCAAAAACAAACCAAACTTTTTAAAAAACCTTGTGATGACTTCAAAACCATCACTCCAAAACATTCTTTTAAACATTAAAGAACTAATGGAGAAAGAAGGGTATGCTTCAATGGATCAATTGCAAAAAAATCAAGATTACTATATTCAGTCAAGAAAAGAAAAAGGTGTAACCTACGAGGATGGTATCATTTCTCAATATGGTTTAGGTCCTACAATGAAATCTGGAGGTTATGATAGATATACACCATTTATTAATCACCCTGATGCTGAGTTTTTAGTTACAGGACTCCCAATGGGAATGGTTCAAGCGTCATGTAATCCATATAAAAAAGAAAGAGCGCTTAAAGGGGTTGATCTTGGTCAAATTAAAGATGAGGTTTTAGAAAAGTTTAGAACTGAGTTAGAAAAACAAAGAGTTACATTCGCCACTCTTAAAAGAATATCTGAAATGGATGCTGACCAACAGTCAGTTGGGTTTACCTTTAAAGACTTTATGGCGATATACGGTAATTCACCATCACTAAAAATTAATGGAACAGAAAAACTTAACAAATATATTGATTATAAATCAAAAGATCTTTATAAATCAATTCCTTTTGAGGATAGAAAAGTATTCAATAAGGCATCCGTAAATGGTTATGATGTCATTATGGCAAATTCAGGTGGACACAAATGTATTACAAATATTTCAGGAATTAATTACATATACTCAAACGCCAAGTTTGAAGACCCAGAAAAAAGAGTTAGAAATTCTTATGTTGATTTATTAAAAGATATACAGGCTGAGTTTGTTAGAGTTCTTAAAGAAAAAATTGAAGGTGGTAAAACAACTAAGGAGGTTGATTTTAACCTTAACGAAAATTACAAAGTAATTAAAAAAAAAGATTTGAAATTAAATCCAATTAATTACACAATCACAGAAAATACATTAATCAAAGAACAAAAGATTACTTTACCAATAACAATTACGGATGGATACAAAGCACCAAAAGGAGATGCGGATGCTTTACATTCATTTGAAAGAAGAAGATCGGATAAATTTGGTGGAAGAATGACATCTAAAATAGATTCAAAATTAAAAGAAGTTTACGATGCTGGTATAAATCCAGATGTTGTTAATATTAAAATAACTGTGGACTCGAAAGCTTATACCGTTACATGGTCAGCAACAATCGATGAGAGTAAAGATGGTAAAGCCTACATGGGAGTTTCAACAAGAGGATCTGCCGGTGGAGGTTCCGATAGAAGAGCCGAACAACAAATTGATGGTTTAAAAAGCACCTTAGAAAAAAATGGAGCTCAAAACATAACACTTGTTTTAGACTTTAAAAACCCCACGGGTGTCCCAATAAGACAATACTTCTTTAAGTATACAAGACCTGAAAAATTTCCTCCACATACAACTAAAGGTAATTATCAAAGAACTGATAAACCCCAAGTTATTGCTTTAGGTGGAGCAAATGGGGATGTAACAACAAATGAACCAACAACCAACTCAAACCAAACTCAAACCCAATCTTTATCAACTGTGGGGTCAGGTTTAGGTGCGGGAGGAGCTTTTAATATTAAAGATATGTTTTCATCATGGAAAAAGAAACTTCAAGGACTTACTGGAGGAACAGGAACATCTTCAACAACAAGTTCTACGTCAGACTCAAGTTCAACACCATCATCAAGTAGTGATGCCGTTGTGTCTATGGCATCAGGTTCCGATACTGATTTTGAAAATATAACAAAAAAGGTAATTGCAAATTTTGAAGGAGGATATTGGAACCCATTTTGTCCCGCACACCCTAAAAGAGGAATGGGAATTTCAACAGAAACTATGTTTGGTTTAGATAGATATAATGGTAATATTGAAAGCACCCCTGAAGGTAAGAAATTTTTTGAGATTATAGATAAAGTAAAATATGATGCGGGAGCAAAATCTTCAGGTTCAGGAAAAGGAATGACATGGTCTAACATGGATACTTTTTGTAATTTACCGGCATGGAAATGGAATCAAAGAGGTGGTGACAAACAAGAAGAATTAAAAAACCTCGCAGTTCAGATCATGAAGAAAAATTTTGATAGAAACATGAAAAACTTTGCTGACCCTCAAGTTAGAGATAAAGTTATGAAAAATAAAGGACTATTAGTTCACATGTCATATGCAACATGGAACGGACCAGGGTTCTTTAAAAAGTTTGCAAAAAAATTAAAAGATGCCATCGCACAAGGAAAATCTGACAAAGAATTGTTAGACGTTGCAATTGAATCAAGAGCAGGAACCGCACTACTAAATAAAGGAAAAGTTGAGGCGGCAATTAAAAATCCTGATGGCATGAAAACTTCATAAAAAAGTATTTATAAATAAACTAAATATATGTCAACCTCAAGACCATTTGCTTATAATACAGGGGCTTCTTTACCATACACAGATCAAGTTGGTGATATTGCCATAGGTGTTGGTGATGTTAGATATGATGAAAATTACGGTGGTTTGAAGTGGTGGAATGGGCCTGATGAAGATTTGGGTTACGTAATTGCTCATACAGTTCCATCAGGAAACCAACCTAATCCTTTGGGAATACCTGCATATATTGGATTCTATAGATCACCATTAAAAACTGACGAATCATTTATTAATATGGTGAATCAATTCTTTAACCAAACATTTGTAACAGGAAATCAATGTAAAACATATTTGAACAATAATGGTTATTGGACATCATACGTTTCAAATCTGAGGTTATATTTAGACGCTAGTAATATAAATAGCTATCCTGGAACAGGAACTGTTTGGAGTGACCTAAGTGGTAATGGTAATGATGTTACTATGGTTAATTCAGGAAGTATTGTATGGAATAATTCAGGACCTGTTTATTTCTCAACAGGACCAAACGGTTGGTTTAGTAACCCATCAGGGTCAAACCTACCTGTGGGTAATTCAGAATATACTTTTATAATATGGTTACAGCTTGGATCTAGTTGGGGTGGTAATGGGTTTATGAGTGTTGGACCATTCGGATCCTCAAACCAATCAAATGCATTTAGATCAGCTTCAACCAATATATTATTAAATTATTGGTGGGCCAATGATTTAGGAGCAACAAGTTCCGTATCACCAACAAATGGATGGTTTAATGCTGTTGCAAAATATGATGGAATAACAAGAAGTATATGGGTTAACGGTGTTTTACTTGCTTCGGACACACCTGTTGGGCATAACGTTACAACAAGTGCATTACAGATTGGAAAAACGGTAGGTAGTGAGTTTTTGAATGGTAATGTTGGTGAGGTATTGATATACGATATTGGTTTATCAGGATCCCAAATATTACAATATTTTAATGACACTAAAACAAGATTTGGATTATAATATGAAACAAACAATTAGAAAAATATTAAAAGAAGAGGGAGAACAAGGCCTAAAAGAAAAGTTTATTAAATCTGCTCAAAAACTCGCTTGGATAATAGAAAGTAGTGTGGACTCAAATCTTATAACAAACATTGAAATTGCAAATATTGTTTATAATGAAAGAATTAATAACATTAATGGTGAATTATTAATTACATCTTGGAATGAAGATCCCGACCTTTTTGAGTTTACAAACCAAATGAAATTAGTTGATAAAGAATTGGATAAAGTTTTACTTAATTATTCATTTACAAGTAATGGGTCTTTTGGAAAAAATAAAGGTAAATATAATAACTTAATGTGGTGGTTTATTGGTTGCGAATGGAGTGCCGAATCTGATTTTATATTGAAGATGAAATACCAATTTACACAAGAAGAATATGATGATGGTGAATAGAGATTTAATAAGGTATATATTAAAAGAGGAGACAGAAAATATTGATAAAATATCAAAAGGAATTGATATTGCGGTAAAAATGTTAAAGAAAGACTATCCTTTTATTATTGGTTGGGAATACTCAAACGAACCTGAAAAATATAAATTCAGCATTTACATTAATTTAGAAATCGATTATAAAAAATCCATGGAATTTTACAAAACCAATCCACACCCAAGGTTCTTCAAATTTCTTGACGATGACATAAAAAGAAGACAAAAGTATGCGTATCCTTTTTCTATGATGGATTATGAAAGTGATGAAGATTTTCAAGCACCCGAAAAGAATTTAAAATTAACAAGAGACGTTAAGGGTATTTATAGTGACATGGTCCCTGAATTTTTAAAAATGCAAGTAGACGATGAGGATGCTTATAAAGAATCCCCAAAAGAAATTGCAATAGATAATTATATTTTTGTTAAATGAGAGACCTAATTCGACATATCTTAAAAGAAAATAGACTCCAACAAGAGTTAAAACAAGTTATTAAAGATGGTAATATTTTTGATGCTGCGGACTTGGTTGGTGGGATGGGTAATCTAAAAAGATCATTTAAAGACGATTCTGAAATAAGTTTTTTATTTGAAAAACTAACAGGAACAATTACTTTTTATTATTATTTGAGTGAAGGTAAAAATATGAAATTTCCTTTAAAGTATGAAATAATTGGTAGAAATAGTAATACTCACAATACTAATTATTGGCCCGCAATTAATGTTTTTTATGATGAAAACAAATTAACACCCGAGGAAAACGATACTTTTAAATCTATGGTTAAGTACTTATACGATGATGGGCAATATAGTGACTTTGACTCAAAAAAATTTGGTGATTATAGGTTGTTCAATGTAAATTACCTTACGGTTTTAGAATTAAATGGTGAAAACATTGATTTAATAGGTGGGGATTATCCGCACAATCATCAAGTTGAAGATTTACACGATAAACTTTATGGTGGAACTGAAAGTTTAAATGAGAGTGAAGAGGACCCAACACAAAAGATATTAAACTTTCTTTTAAGAAGATACAAAGTTGATGAAGTAGATTTGGGTTGGGCAGACCACCCAATAAAAATTAAAATGATTAAGTTTGACATTGATGGTGAAAGTTACAGTATATCTACTTTTGAAAACAAAAGACAACAAATAGTAAAAATATTAGATATGTTAAAGACTCACAATATTATTGAAGAGATTGACCAATACGAAGGGAAACTTGATCCTTACACCCAAAATGTTATTAGAGCAATCAAACAATTTATAAACAAAGTAATGTAATTGTGAGTTTAATTAGGCAACATATTAAAAAGGTTCTTACAGAAGAGAAAACTAACAAAGAAGTTAATTTGGTTAAACAAATGATATATGATTTGTTTGATGAGGTTACCTCAATTGAGATAAGCGAGTATGACAACAAACCTAAGTTAATAGTGCACTTTAATTCTGATTCTAAAGCGGCAAATATCAAATCATGGTTTGATGAACATATATCATCTGAGATTATGCAAATGACTGGAGGACATATAGTTGTTTTACCATATTGGGCTCCTGATTGGGATTTTAGAAAAAAGATTGCTGATGTTTATATTGACACAAGAGTAACAAGAATTAAAGATTGAAAATAATGATTCTTTTTCTTATACTTGCCTTTGATGGAAAAAGATATCTCAAAAACACTTCATACATTCATTAAAGATTTCTATTCACATAGAGAAGATCTTACTATTGAAATCACCAAAAAAATCAAACACAAATCAAACTTTTATAACATTCATATCAAAGTTTGTTTAAAACCAACCGATGGACTTTACGCAACCATAAACAAAGGGATTGATAGAACCGCACTAATGAACGAGATTAGAGGATATTTCAAAATAGATTGGAGTAATTGTATGATTAGTTATGAAGTAATTTAACTAAAAACTCTTTACCAAATAGACATTAAGGGATATTTATTTAGTATGAAAAGAGGTTATCTAAGGGAGAACATAAGAAGAATACTTCGTGAAGAGTCATATTTGGGATATGACCCAATCAAAACTATAATCAAAGAAGCATCAAATGGTAACATTCCTGATAGTGATTTAATTGCAATTGACACACCAAGTGGAGGAAAAGGAACCGCTAAATTAAATTCAAAGGCAGCTAAAGATTTTAACAATATGGTTAAGGCCGCTAAATCTGAAAATATTGAAATTTTAGTATCTCAAGGATATAGACCTTTAGGTAGTAAAGAAAAAGGTTGTAGTGAAGGTTTTACACAGTGGTGTGCGTGGATAAAATATAAGTCAGGAACAGGAAACTTAGCCGCTAAACCAGGAACATCCAATCACGGTAAAGGTAGTGCAATTGACGTAAAAAATTGTAAAAAAGGAACTCCTCTTCATAATTGGTTAGTGAAAAACGCATCTAAATTTAATTTTAGACCGTTGGCTAGCGAATCTTGGCATTGGGATCATTCATCTAGTAATGATATGGGGTCAACCCCTGTTGATTTATCAACACCTGTTACAACAACAAATAACGATTCTAAGAATAATGAAACACCTAAAAAATCAATTGATTATAGTGGTAAAAAATTATCTGACCTAATCAAAATGTTTTCGGCGTCTAACGGATTAAACCCAAAAACAACAGATAAAATGGCAACCAAATCATTTGACACCAAAAGTTCGGATAAACCTTTACCAAATGAAATGGCGAGTAACACGGTTATACTTATGGGTGGTCTTGACTATAGAGGTGGTGATTTAAATATCAAACAACAAACAAATAAAATTAAGACTAAACTACCAAATAAAAATGTGTTAGGGTTTAGGTATAATGATTTAACAGGAGTCTTAGGAGCTATAAAAAACAATCCATATTCTTACGTTATATTGTTCAGTGCGGGATGTAACCAATCTTCTACAATTGCCAGCGCAATGAAAGACAAACAAAAATTATTTATAGTTGAACCTTACGCCACTTCAAAAGGAGTTACCAATTCAGTGAGTAGTGCGGTTTCAGCGGGTGTCCCAAGTTCAAATGTTGTGGTAGGACCAAATAAACCAAGAGGTGCTGGTGTTGTTGGTGGAGCAACAAAAACACCAACAAACTTAGATCACTGGGGAGCCTTGGATTTTGTAACAACACTAATAAAATAGAATTTTGAGAAACCTAAAACAACATATTAAACAAGTGATCAGAGAGGAAATATTAGATGATTCGGGCGATCTTAAAAAAAACTATCTCAAATACGAAAAACTTATAAACAAACTTGTTTATATGGTTTTTGATGAGGGTATTTGTGGGTTTGATTGGCATGTTTTTAGAATACAAACCAACCCTAATAAAGATATTGTTGTTCAAATTGTTTTGTATTTTACTTACGATAGTTTTAAAGATTTAGGGTGGGAAAAATATCATAAGTTAAGAAAAGAACTTAAAGATGTGATCTCAAATTATTTACCTAAATTCTCAACAGTATATGTTGCTTACGACACAACAAAATGTGAAGATACTCATAAAGAAGAAGAAACCGAAGGTGCTGGTGGATATGCGGCACCCGCATTTGAAATGGAACCCGATCATGTTCACTTCAAACATTTATATAATGAATCAATAAAAAGAATAATTCAGGAAGAGATTACCAAGAAATACCCAAAACCTAATGAGAAATTAGATAAAGTGGTTTATAAATGGTTGAACAACTATTTTGAAGGTTCACAAATTTACAAGAGTGAATATTGGAAATACCATGGTTTTGGTTTTGTATTTTGTAAAAATGGTAGAGAAATTGCAGACCTACGGGTTGAACTTGATGACAGAAGTCCTAATTGGGGACCAAGTGACAAAAGACCAACAAATGAAAGAAGTGTTAAAGAAGTGATGTTATATATTTATCCTGTTATGATGGATGAATTAATTACAGACATACCGATCAGAAAAAACTATTTATTATATCTAATTGAAGAATGGTTTGAAGATACCCAATTAGATAAAATCCAACAAGGATTCAATAGAAATGATATGTCCTTAGATTATGTTGTTGAATTCACAAGTAATAAAAAAGGTGATTTGTGTGTTCCACCACCAACAAAACCTGAAGATATGACAATGCAAGAAATGATGGATTACATTAAAAAAACTACCTTGTTTTCTTATAAAGATATGGAAGAACACGAAGAAGATGAACCAGGTTGGATTGAAGACACATATTTAAAAAAACTTCATTCAAAAGAACAAGAAAGAGTTAATAAAGAAGATAGAGAAAATAATCCCGAACCATATGATGATGATGATGACGAATATTAAATAATATGAATTTAAGAGAAGATATACAAAGAATATTAAGGGAAGAAAGAAAAATTAATTCCTCACTACACAATCTACTTAATATGTTGTTTGATGGATTTGATGACGTTTATTATGATTGGGCTAACTATAATTGTGGGATGGGTATATGTTGTGACCCTTATGCGGTTGG
>Ga0114979_10003743_pt1 | contig 10148 bp, 17 predicted proteins | sample S_140625_EF_Meta_FD_87315 | JGI IMG/M metagenome (GOLD analysis project Ga0114979, IMG submission 87315) | Freshwater microbial communities from Lake Simoncouche, Canada to study carbon cycling - S_140625_EF_MetaG | ecosystem: Environmental > Aquatic > Freshwater > Lake | place: Lake... | reverse complement strand
GTTGACGTATAGCACATCAATGGGGAACCGAACCCGCTCATGGATGCAAACGCATGCAGTTCAAACTCAGGCTTGTTCAAGTAGTCCATGGACTCACGCCAACGCGCATACGTACCATGCGGGACTAGATGCTTTGCAAGGTTCTTAACGAACGGTGAAGCTGGCGCATCAATAGTCTCTCCGGTGATTGTGATTTCTTTCCTGCCTATAACAAAGCTGCGCTTAGGCCACCTAACTTCATCTGTGCGTTCCTCTGTCCACCCCATTTGCATACGCATCTGATCCGCCTTAGCTATCGTCTGCATATACTGACCCCACTTCACCACATAATTCATAAGATGCTCCGTATTGTTACTTGAGGGAAATACCCCGTTAGCTGCCATGATTGATTTAAATGTTTCCTTGGCATACACCTGCTTCATCGGGACTAAGAACTCCCGCACTTCGTCTTTGGGTAGCACAAGGCGCATCAGTAAGCACTCGCCATCATGCGGACTGAACATCCGCTGTATAGGGTATAAATCATGAGGAAGGATAAGGAAGGGGTCCTCTTGGTGCTTAACACCTTTCTTGTCTATCTTGGGTGTAGGCACAAAGTAGATACCGCCATTGACACCCTGCACAAAGGGCATTAGAAAGTCTGGGAATTCTGAAACCTTTTTGGTACTCGGTGTTTGCCAAACTGATTCCTCTTTATCAACTTTTGCTGCGGGTTTGAACTCTCGTCCAAGGACGATGGGGCTAACGATTTTCCCCCGGTGTTGGCAACCTTCGCATCGCTCTGGGTAGTTATCAATGAACCACGAACAGGTGCGCGGAGCAGGAAAGCGACTTGCTTTTTCTTCTGTTTTATCATAGTTATAGTCAGGGTGTTCGTTAGATATTTCGTGTATTGCTGTGGCTCCGTCTTCGCAGAACTTGGCTATGGATAGCCCTGCAAACCACATTGGCTCTTCAAGTGTGACGGCGTTCTCAAGCATGTACTTGATCTGCGCGCACCCGCCTTCATCGTCTATGCTTTTCTGTGCCAGTACTTCAAACGTCTTACTGAAGTTGTCCAGTCTAAGCATTGCCTTGGTGTCGTCGTCCAACCCCTTGGGTATCTCAGCCAAGATGTCTGCTATAGGTGGTGGTGCTTCTTCAATCTGCTCAGCAGTGGGGCCACCTAAGAACTCACGGAATTCTTGCCAGCTATAGACGTGTATCTCATCGCTGATTACTGATGTAGGGCGCGGGGGGTCAGTCTTAAAGTTAAGCGTCTCAGGCGCACGCATAATACGTGCGGCATCGGCAGTCACCACGGGGTCAATGCTTATGTGGGACATGCAAAGTGCTTTAAACTTTTCTGCGTATGTCTTCCACTCTTCAGCGGGTATATCCTCATCCATCAGCCAGTAAGCGTGTATGCCACCGCCTGAGTCAATCACTACTGGGTCAGGTAACTCAGCAGCGCTTTGCAGTTTGAACAGCGCCTCGTGCGCGTCGCTCTTGTCTTTATAGTCTTTGTTCTCGCCAACATCTAAGTCAATAAAGAATGACCTAACGAACAAACAATCAACAGCCTTGCGGCTATATCCATCAAATGATCCTAGTGCTACAAATGTGTTTTGGTTACTTTTTATCCTGTCAATTTTGTCCAATACATCATCAAGTGTTTCTGCAAATCGGTTGCTGACTTTGCCTTTTTTGTCTATGCCGCTGATACAGTAAACACCCTGCGTTGGTAATGCTTTCTCGTAGAATTGTTTTAACATGTCTCTTGCAGAGTTAAAAAGAGCGGGACGATGCCCGCTCAGTTAATGGATAAGGGTTTCCCCTTACGTTTTAGTTTCGTCGTATTTCCTTCCTACCATTGCTTCAAGGTATTTAATAGCCGCCGCCACGTTCTTTGCAGGTAAGATTCCCTTGGCGGTGTCGCTCTCAATGAGGTCTGTCAGTGTCTCCACCTTCAACAGATTTTTATGTCGGATAGGTTTGCCACGGAACCAACTAAAGACTGTCATCCTTGACACCTCAATTGCCCATGCTACGTACTTAGTGGGTAACTTAGCGTTAACGCAAGCGTGAGCAAGCGCAGTACCAGCCCTGTTGGGGTTGGCTTTTGCAAGTTCAATTAGGAATCTATCGCTATATGGTCGTGACATCCCTATTCCTTACTTCTTAGACCATTTTTTAACTACGTCCGAGATGTCCTTCTCAGCAACGGCGGGTTTTGTGGACTCGCGTTTTACTGGTTCGGGAGTAACATCTTTGTTAGTGCCTTCGAATTCGGAAGTAACATCTTTGTTAGTGCCTTCGGGTTCTACTAAATCACTACGATGGCTAGGCACTTCATCAACTGTGTCTACTTGGTAAACGTTCATCTTGATAGCAGCTTCGGCAACGGCGCTTTTGGATTGACGAGCAATGATCTGCAAATCCGAGTCTGACACTTTACCAGCAGGACTGAACAAAACCTTGGGCGCAGTAGCTTTTGTATCAAATGCCATCCTAGTAATTACCCTACCTGCGCTGACGTTATGTGACGCTAAGTGCTGGATGTAAGACCGGAAGGGGAATCGTCCATTATCTTCTTTACCGAAGACCGAGGTAGCGGGTAGCACGAGCTGCATTACATCACCGGCAGGATCGTTAGGCAGCACCACGGCAGTGCGCCAAGACAAGCGGCAAGCTGTACCCGTACCGCCACTACCCGAACCTTTAACAGCCTTGGGGCAGTCTTGGCATTGGCTAGCTACGGGAGTCTTCACGTCTGCATCGGGCGCTTCAGAGTCGGTAGACCAGCACATAGGGCTAATCTTTTGGCCTTCTTGGTACACACCCTCATAGAACATGCGCGATGCCTTGTGCGCCATCTTCACAAAAATAACATTCATGTGGCGGTCTTCAATAGCACCGATTTCTTTACCACCAGCGTACTTACGGAACACTCCACCTTTGATGGAGATGCGGCGGCTTTGGCGTACACCACCTGCTACTGCAAGGGTATCTTCGTCGAGGCCTTCGATGGGGGTCATCACTGCGCCGCTAAACAGGGTTGCGAGATCATTACTCATTTTCAATTTTCCTTGTTACTGAACTTACTAATTAAGAAGGTTTGCGCACGGAAATCGTGAACTCCCTCATTACATTCACTCCGGGAGGTAGCCCATCGGCATGGTTCTCCTTGAGGAATTCTTTAAAGTTGCCCTGATGAATACGTGCTTCAAACAGGTCAACTGCGCCATTGGATAGCACAAATTTCCGAAAGCTGTCGCCATCATTGACGTTGTACCGCTCATACAACTTACGCATTACCGTGCCGTAACTCGTGCGTATGCTCTTTGCGTTGCTCTCGTTGCAAGTAGCCATGAATGTCTGCTCTAGCATTGCTAGCTCATCCTCAAGCTCTTTGATTTGGGCTTTCCTTTCTGCCTCTATCCTATCTCGCTCATTGCGTATTGTCAAGTAAACTTTGACTAATTCGTCGAGTTTTGTGGTCTCAACTTCTTCAATTTCTTCAATCATGTTTCTAGCTCCTTTAGTTTGGTGTTAACAAGTTCTTGAATTAAATCTTTCTGCATGTTCCATGTAGCGTCTTCATCTATGAAGTAATGCCCAGCGCCGTGTTTTTTAGTCATTTCTGTCTGAAACTGCTCCGGTATTTTTATGTCAGAATCCCAAGCAAATTTTTCCCAGATTTCGTACCAATCTTTGTCTGTTAATTTACTCATATGCCTATCTCCTGTCGGTATAAATCAACCAATTTCTCATGTGAGTCCACCTTACCTTGCAGCATCTGATAGACTTTTCGCTCAGCCTCTGAGCCTTGCAAGTGAACTACCGTCATGCTGTTGACCTGCCCTACTCGGTCAATCCGCGCCACGCATTGCAGGTAAGTCTCCACGCTCATAACGGGGGACCAAAATACAACGGTGTCTGCGGCAGTTAGGGTCACGCCATGCGAGGCGGCTTGAGGTTGGATAACAAGTATACGTGGGTGTTCTGCGTTTTGAAATCGTTTAATGATTTCAGCGCGCTCTCTTGCTGGTACGTCTCCGTTAATTATTTCATTGCTTACTCCTTCGCTAGTTAAGTGTCGTGAAACAAGGTCGATGGTGTGCCGAAACGGAACAAAGATGACTACCTTATGCTCTGTCTCGTCCAGCACCTCCATCAAGGCGTTGAGTCGTGGGGAAATATCAAACTCCACCACTTCCCTCGTATCGGTATAGACTGCTCCACCCGAAATCTGTAGCAGCTTGCTAAGCTGTGCCGCTGCATTGACCGCGCTAATCTGCTCTCCTGCGGTCTCTATTAATAGTTGGTTCTTTAACTCACGGTAATACTTCATCACCTGTGGGCTAAGCGGAACCTCACGGGTCTGATACACCAGCGGGGGCAAGTCCAAGCACTGCGCCTTCTCGAACCGGATGGCAGGCTGTAAGACGTCAAACACCATTTGCTTAGCGTAGGACTTGGGAACCCATTTAAAGCGTGTAACCTGCTGCATGACTTTATCGCGCCATGCCGTGAAGTACTTGGGTACTGCCGAGGGGTTGACCAGCTTAGCTAGGCCGAACGCATCTAGCGGGGACTGCGAGGCGGGTGTACCGGTCATCATCCACAGGCGTGTAGATGGGGTAATTAACTTTGCCAGCATGCGCCAGCGCTTAGTAGTGACTGTCTTGTATGCGTTGGCTTCGTCCACCACGATAAGGTCAAACTGTGCCTTGGCAATCTCAGCAGCAACTGTGTTAATCCCATCGTAGTTGATGATGACAAACTCGTAGCTGCCGTTGACTACCTTTGCGCGTTTGACTGCATCCCCGTATGCCACACCCACTGTGCGATGCATAGCGGTCTTGAAGATGTCTGCTTGCCATGCTGAGTACATGATAGACAGAGGGCAGATGATAAGCACACGCTTGATTTGGCCTATCTGCATGAGGTAATCAACAGCCCACACCACAGATGAAGTCTTACCTGTGCCAGCTTCGTTAAAACAGAAGCAGCGATCCCTCAGCGCCAAGTATGAAGCAGTGGTTTTTTGATGCTTAAATGGCGTGTAGAGGCCGGGCCATGTGTATTCTTTTGTCATTGGACTAGGAGCATCTCCGTAGACCTTGACTAGGCGCTGCATCTCAGGCATGCCCCAGTAGACTAGAAGTTCAGCATTGACTCCATCATCTTTTAGTACTTCGCATTTATCTATGTAACCAACGATGTACTTTAAGTCACCGGATGGCACAGACAGATGCACTGCCGTGTCTTCAACTACAACCATACTATTCCTTACTTAATTTAACATGGCCCCTTACGGGGGCTAGTCGGTCAGGTCAACACCGAAAGGAGAACGTGCCTCTGACTGATGCGGTTTAACGGGGCCGAAATCTAGTAAAACACCCCTCAATGCCCACTCACACCTAACGGCATTAATCACTTCATTGACCCATCGGACTTGCGCGGGAACGAACGATTCTTGTGTGGACTCTCAAGGCGCACTCCGTCTGCATTAGAGCCGCCCTTACTTAGCGCCTTGACGTGCGCTACATCTTTACCAGCGCGGCTAACACCCTTGGCATCTAACTTACGGCGTGCGCGTTGACGCTCCATGCGGTTGGGTAACTCACCACGTTCTTGCTGTTGGTCATACTCTTTTTTGTATGGCCTTTTTTTATTGACATACGGCATTTTGTTGCTCCTTGATGTGAAGGGTTGCCGTAGATGCTCTACGGGTCTCCACGATTGCTAACTTCAGTTGGTCCATAGCTAGGTCATAGTCACAATCTAGCAAGTAATCGTGGGCCTTCTTCAGCGCACGTTCCGCCATCATAAGCGGATGTGCGTAATCAATCAACTTGTTCATCGTTTTTCCTTATAAAAATCGCAAGTGCGAACAGGACACCAGCCGCAAAGCGGTGTCGGATTGGGGTTCCATACGTTTGTCTCGTATGAACTTGTTAGTCTAGCTAAATCTGCGTGGAAATGGGCCCAGAGGGTGTCAATATCTTCTCGCTTGTAAGACTCATCCATGAAGCTGTTGTAAGCCACAAAGAGCAGCCCTGCCTTAATTTTTTGTACTTGGGGGAAGTGGGCAAAGATCATCAGCGCCATTAGCTTTAACTGTTTGGGGTCTGCGTACTTGTTGCTGCCGGTCTTGTAGTCAATGATGAACGCCGTATCTGTATCAAGAATCATCAAGTCCACGATACCCCGCACCCAGTATCCTTTACCGTACTCACAGGCATTCTTATCTTTATCCAGCGCCATGCGGTACTCAGGGTACTTAACACCTTTAGTTTCTAAAAGCACGTCTAGCACAGGTTGAAAATGCGCATAGTTCTTAGCCAGCGGTGTTCCGTCTTTAACGTAATTCTCCATAGCTTTGTGAGCCTCGTTGCCATACGTCATCTGCGGCGTTGGCGCTTTATAGAACCGTTTAAGAACCCTAATCTCTTGGTACTGTTTAGGACAATTTATGTAGTCCTTTAGCGACGAGAATGACCATGTGAAACTCATGTTATTTCCTAGGTAGGTTTAGGGCAGTTATCAGGCGGTACTACTACGCACCATACAGCAACCCATTGTTTCCTGTGGGCTGTCCATCTGTCTATGTACGCATCGGGCATCCCCAATAGCGCACGCCTACTGGAAGTGGTACTTTTTTCCACCCGCTCGGCTATTTCATATACGGTCAGCCCATCAGGGTACTTCTGTAGCACCATCCTCACAGCGTGATGATTACTCTTGTGCATTTTTCTCCTGTCTTTGTTCGTAGCAAACCATACCCATGTGATCTTCGGGATGGAATAGCAAGTCGTTGTTCTTGTGGCACTGCCCAAGTAATTGTCCGTCCTTTCTTTTGTCGTGCTGCTTGCGTACTAGGTGTTTACATGTATTGCAGTTGGCTTCATGCTCATCAAACGAACGCTTGGATTCCTTATATGCAGGGGTTGCACTCGGATGACATACATACGTTCCATTAACCTGTGGCACACACGGCCCCAAAAAAATAGCTTCATCCCACTTCACTGGTAGCTGTGTGTACTGGCAGGTATAAAACCCCTGCGCGTCAGGCTTGTTTAATATTGGCTTACCACTTTTAGGATGTCGTTCCATTGTTCTTCTCCTCTAGTTTGGCTTCGTCCCCAAAACCGCCATCACCGTTACGCCAGCCAATCTCAAAATTTAGCCAGCCAATCCCAACCCAAAGTTCTTCGTCAATTCCAATGGCAAGGTAAGGCCATACAACAAAGTGCGGCTGATTTGTTTCAAAATAAATCATGTATTGCGCTCCTTTAGTTTATTTTGAATAGCACGTTCATAACCCCAGTTAGGTGATTCACATTCGTCGTACTGGTTGTGGTGTTGCAAATAGATAGCATCAATCTCCTTATCCGTCAGGTCTACCCATTTAAGTTTTACACCCGACAAACTGAGGTCTGCTCTTATAAGGTCTTTTAATACTTGTTCGTCTTCGTCATGCCAGTTTTCAGGATATGCTTGTTTAAATGTGTCAAGCGCATCCCATGCTCTGCGCAAAAGGTCAATCATGCGTTCTCCTTTTGTTTATTCCAGTTGTCAATAATGTGTGGTGCGCTCTTATGGTTAGGGTAGCTGTCAACTAAAGTTCTGCAACACCTATCACAAAGCCCATCAAAGTTAAGCAGCCCTTCGTGTGTGAAGTGCCAGCACCTAGGACACTTGCAGTAGTCAAGGTTGCCTTGTACAGAAGTCACATTTACTTTCATGTGTTCTTCTCCTGTGGTGGTGTGATGCACAAGGTACATCCCGTCTTCGTCCAGCGCCGCAGCGCGTTTTGATTTAAATCCTGTCATAGCTTCCCCCACAATACATAGGACAGTGCCACTATGCACGCCACGACAATGATTACTGCAACCAACTCTGTAAAAGAGCCTAGCGTTTCGCGGTACGGGTCAGGGTCAGTCCTTTCCCTCTCTATGTATGCTTTGTCTGCTTCGTTCATTTGATTCTCTCCTTGAGCATGGCATCTGCCATTGTGTAGGACTTTTCTGCCATTTCGGCGTAGGATTCTCGAATGTTATGGACAGTTAGCCCTTGCATAGCCAATCCCGCAAAGTGGTCACGCAAGGTAATGTCCCTTGCGTAGCCGCCTTCTTTTACTTGCCAGTCCGTGTAGTCTTTCGCATATGCTGCGCTAATCTCTTGTCTTGTTTTATCTCTCATTTCATTTCTCCTTGTTGGTAACTCATGTGTTGGTCGTACAGTTTTGTCATGGTGTCGCGGTCAATGTAGTAGTTACGTACTACCGCCAGTTCGTGTAGGTCATGTATCAAGTTGCGGATTGCTTGTTTATGGTGCTTATCGTCAATGTTGTATTCCTCCACCAACTTGGCGCTCCACTTCTCAGCAGTCCCGTGTACACGTAAGCGCCTCACTTATATTCCTCTACGCGCTTGTTTAGGCGCTCAATTCGGTTAAGGTTGTAATCCACGATACTTTGCGCATACTCGACTGCTGTTTCTGCCTCTAGCTTGGATAGGTGGGCATCGGCTAGTTCAGTAGCAATCATCTCTAAGGGGCTAGGTTTCTTAAACGGTTCCTTGAGCATCTCCATAAGGGTTACTTTTCTCATTTGCATCCTTTTGTTTGACATATTAACATTCTCCGTAGCTTTCGGCATGATTTGCTTCACATGCTACGGGTAAACCCCTAGCCCAATCGGGAGCCACGGACATGCGCTCGACGACATAAGCTAGAGCCTCATCTAATTCCTCTGCGGGAACTACGCACACCGCTGCATCGTGGACTGTTAGTGCCACACGATACCGCTGGTTAATTTGGAGCATCTGCTCGCCTACGACAATCCGAGCCAAGGCTTGAACTACGTTTTCAACTAGCGAGCCGCCCCATATGGAGACAGGTCCTTTACGTGACTTGTATTCGTATTGGCTTTTAGATTCTTCAGTGTTGAGTTTGAGGTCAGGGTAGCAAATCATCAGGCCGTTGGGTAGCACAATGCCTTCCTTAGTTACCTTCAGACACTTATGCTCTCCGTAGTAGTACGGTTTGATGTTTTTGTCCCAGTTGGCTAGGTCTTTAATTACCTTATCACCCTCACGCCACAACTCGATAATCTTGTAGTTAGCATCGCGGTATGTCTTAACAAACTCTTTAGCCTCATCTTCAGTGACAATAGCTCCTGGCGGGGAAGTCTTTAGCGTGTGCTGTAACTTTAACGCGCCAGTCCCATAGCCAAGGCCAAGGATGCAGGTCTTGCCCACGAATCGCTCAACAGGGTCAGCCTTGCTAACAGGCTTGCCATATATCTTGGTAGCGAACAGTGAGTACACATCCCTGCCATCTGCAAACTGTTTGACCACATCGTCCTGACCAGCCAACCACGCAAGCACCCTAGCCTCAATCTGAGAAGAGTCACAGTTGATGACCATGTGACCATCGGGCGGAATGACCGCGTTCTTCAGCGTCTTCTTCTTTTTATCTCTTGAAGGAAGGTTCTGAAAGTTCACCTTATCCGAGCCAGCCCACCTGCCTGTATGTGCGCCGTAGTACTTGAGTGGGATAGGTAGGTATCCTTTGTTACGCTTACCGACATTTATGAATCTCTCAATTCGTGACTCTTCCAACGTGGACTTAGTACCGAGCCTAACCGCGCATAGCTGCTGAATGAACGGGTCTTCGTTCTCTGCCAACGATAAGAAACCCTCATCGTTTTTCGCCAGCGCAAAGGTCTGCTTGCCTGTGGTCCTGCTTTGCTTCATCGGCGCTTCGATGCCGTACTCACCTAGCAGCGCAGCAAACTGCTTGTTACTCGCCAACTTCTTACGTACACTTTCTGCATCATGGCATTTGAGTTTCTCCATCAGCCCTTCCAGTAGCGCGCGTTTCTCTTCTTCCAGTTCAATCGCCCTGTCTTGTAAAAGTGCGTCATCCACCATGAACGCTGGGTGCGTAAACATACGCAGTGTCATATCAATAAGCGCTAACTCATCTGTCGGGAACGCGCTCGACAATATTTCCCAAAGCCTGTAAGTTAGGTCTACGTCGTTGATACAGTAGTTGCCGTATGCAGCAAGTTCTTCTTTAGTGAAGTCTTCCCTGCGCTTACCCTCAGCCGCTATAACCTCGTTGCCCTTTTCACCAATGCCGTAGCGCAAGGCAAG
>Ga0114979_10003739_pt1 | contig 10152 bp, 8 predicted proteins | sample S_140625_EF_Meta_FD_87315 | JGI IMG/M metagenome (GOLD analysis project Ga0114979, IMG submission 87315) | Freshwater microbial communities from Lake Simoncouche, Canada to study carbon cycling - S_140625_EF_MetaG | ecosystem: Environmental > Aquatic > Freshwater > Lake | place: Lake... | reverse complement strand
CATCCTCATCAACTGCCTAAGGGAGATCTGGTCGTACATCCACCGATGTTTTTCCCCCGAACCTTGAAACTCCAATTCCGCCTTTGCCGACCACCCTTCGGGCTGGCTGAAAAGACGGGCAAAAAACTCCAAAGGTTCCTCTGCTTCTGGTTTTTGGTTTCGACTGGCCTCTGCACCAATTCGCTGGGAGATAAAATCCGGGATGGGTCCTGCTGCCAGGCCCAGCCATTTTCCCATGAAACCCCCCGACCATGTTCGGGTCATTTGGTCGAACAACTCCAGTGTAAGCCAGCCGTGCTGATATACCGCTTCCGTCCGATTATTTTTTGCCGCCTCCAAAACATTCACGTATTGACGTGCGATTTGCTCCAAGTCCGGAACCACGATCCTGCAGATCCCTCCAGGCTGTAGGATTCTGGCGAATTCTTTCAAAACTTGGGGGACCCGAGACCGGCTTAAATGCTCCAGAACGTGGGAACAATAAACCGCCTCGTAGGATTTGCCGGGAAGGGGCAAGGACCTTTCCAAATCGATTTTTTTGATCTCCGGATGCGCCGGCGCCAAATCATAATTTTCCCAATCGGGATGGTATGTGCGGCCGCAGCCGATGTTGACCAGCTTTTTGGGTGCAGCCTTTCTGAAACAATCAAACATAAGGAATTCAGGGTTTTTTAAGCCAAACTCCCGTTCCGTCGATGGCGTGAATCACGGGTTGGACTCCTTTTTGAAGCAGATATTCATCGACAGCTTTTTTGCAGCCGTCCCAATGACCGTAGTCATCGACTTGCATATAGGCCCCAAGAGACGCACTTTCATAAAGATTTTCTAGTATGGCTTTGGTAGAGTCGTACCAATCTCCGTCGAGATGAAGCAAGCCAATTTTCCCAATTTGATCCTTGGTAATGGGAAGTGTTTCCTGAAAAAGACCGACGACAGGTTTGATTAGATTCTTTACACTAAGTTTTTCAGCAACTTCAAGGAGAGACTCTACTGGAGCCGAACACGTGCCCTGTCCCCAGGCAGTTTTTTGGGCAGGTATCCCTTTGTGAGTGTCTTGCTCGCCTGGTTCTGGCATTCCCCGAAAAGTGTCGAAGCAAAACAAAGATCTGGGGCGTTTAGAATATCTTTTGATGACGAATGCCAATAATGCGGAGCTTCCTCCGCCCGCTACTCCACATTCGACAAAGTTTCCAGGAATATCGTCATGACAAACCCTTTTGGCACCCTCATAAAGAGCCTCTAATCTTTCTAAACTAAGCATCGTGTAGGAGCAGAGGATAGGCATGATCTTATGAAGTTCTGAGCAGGCCGTATTGTCTCCCAAGGGCATGCCCTTTTGCTTTTCTCTCAGCAGATCGGCCGCTTTATGGTTTTTCGGAAAAAGCCTTAGCTCTTCCTTGATCATTTCGACAGCCTCGGATATTTTCCCCTGTGAGATTCGGATCTCCGCTCGCTTCAAATCGACTCCCACCATCTGCACCCCTTTAGCTTTTAGGCCCGATAGGATCGCCAGTGACATGTTTTTAGCGGGCGTGCAAGCTAGAGTTTTCGCAATCCAAAATTGAAAAGCCGAGCAATATTTTTCTGAAACTCGATGTGTTCTATTTTTTATTACCATTTTTTTGATTCAGTTTCGACTGACGATTGATCTCACAAATTGGATAAAACGCCGAACACCACGATTGGAATCTTTTTTTTCGTTGCAGAAGACGTGCTCAAAAACATATCTGTCTGCTTGGTGGTTCGGCTGAATTGCGTCTGGGTGCTGTAGAATTTGGAGTTGCTCAGTCGGGATGGAGAGCCGTTGTTCTGTTCCCTTGGTATGCGTGGCTTCACGACCAAATCCCACATTCTGCACGAGATTCTTTTGGGGCGTTGCGGTGAGACTCCCCGCATGCCAAAGGGAGGCCGTCCAAGGGTAGGCCCAGCTGTCGATCGTTCCGGCATATTGTTTATCAAACAGACCCTCCCAATAGCAACGCTCCTTCGAATCATTGAAGAAGTGCAACCATTCTTTCGATGTTCGCCATTCTGGCCAGAATTCAATTGGGGGAGAATACTTTTCCCATGCTCGTCGCCAGGTCGCCCAACCCCAACAGTGAGGATATTTGGAGAAATAGTAACTTCCGTTCCCCCTGCGAAGCCCATCTTGGAAATTATCGCCGGTAATGCATCCGATCCTTTCCTCATGACGATATTTTTTGAGTAAATCCGAGCAAAAAAGGAAAAAATCGGGATGAGGAACGCAGTCATCTTCCAAGATAATTCCCTCTTGTACGGATTTAAAGAACCAGTCAACCGCCCCACCAACGGCACGTTGACACCCTTGGTTGCTTGGTGAGAATTTTTTCTCGACCTGGCAAGGCCAATCAATTTCTCGAAGCAGCATTTCTCGGACGCGCGAGACCATCGCAGCCTCTTCCGGTCTATCAGCATGAGGACCATCACAGGCTAAAAACACATTTCGAGGAGCTACCATACGAAGCGAATTAACAACCCGCTGCAGGGTATCTGTTCTTCGCCAAGCAATAAGTAAAACAGGAATATCAGTCTTCAATCGATAGTAATTATGCGGTTGGTTCCTAAATTGAAAGGGTGAACGCTTCGGTGAACGGATTTATGCACAGTTTTCATCCAAAACAAAGGCTCAAATTTATTTTTCGATTTTCATGGCATCTTTGATCTATTTTCTTATAATCGTACGATTAAACAAACTAATCTCAGTTTTACCCTGTTTATATTAAAAAGTATTTTTCGGATGCTTAGTTTTTCGGTTAATCATTTCCTTTGATTTGGATATTTTGGAATGTTTCTTTAATGCTCACAGAGTCTGTTTTGATATATGGCTCCCCTTTAGGCGCTTCAAAAGCGGGATTCCGAAGACAATTAAGCAGTGTTTTGCTGTCACCAGCATATTTAAACGTTCCCGCTTGAACAAATTCTCTCATGGTTTCAGCCCCGTTTGCGTGAATCAGAATTGTAGGAACTTCGAAACTCAAAGCTTCATATGCTGTCGTTGACCAGCCGGTCAGCTGTACATCAACCTCGCGAAGAAGTTCGTAATAGTTTCCTTTAGTAGGGCGTTCCAGTTCCCACTTGGATGTAGGCTTTATTTTCTGTCGGCATAGAGCTTTGAATGACTCCGCTTCCTCTGCGAACCTGGGATGCATGCGTATTAGCCAAACAATCTCTGGGGACTCATTGATTGATTCCCAGACAAAATCGGGAAGCTCGCTGAACTGGAGACAGACCAAGGCTTTTTGAATCGGGCGATTCCACTTTCTTGGTTTATAGGGCAAGAGAGGATCTGAGATCACCGCGGCTAGCTTCGGACTGCCTCCAACCCAGACTCTGTGAGCTCCCCCTTTTTTTGCCCATTGTCTGAAACGGACAGCACTCATTTCTCCCCAACACCAGAAATCACTAGGAATTATTTCATAACCGCCCTTCGGGTAGTTTTCCCAACGAGAGTACATAAAATGTGAATCCCCCTGTTGCCCGTGTTGAAATTCTACACAAGGTATTTTAAGCCGTCTGCAAGCGAGGGCAAAAGCAAAGCATACCGGCTGGTAAAAGCAGATGAGATAAAAGGCTTGGATTCCTTTTTTATACAAAGCCCCCTCAAGAATGTGACTTAGAGCAAGAATGAATCCCGCTTGTTTTTTTACTTCCACTATATCCAGCCGTCCTAGTCCAAGATACTTTTGGATTTCCTCGATTCGTTGTTTCTCCTTTTCTGATATTGGCGCTGAAAAATACTTGCTGATCTGGGCAGCCTTAACCAACAATGGAGAAAGAGAATCCTTTATTTCGGTTTTAATGCAGGCGTCGTTCCAATATAAGAGATCGTTCCAATATATATCCAAACTTTTATTTTTTGGATCTAGGAAAGATTTTAAAGGATCAAAAAACATATGCCTTTCACCAGCTTTCTCCATTTTGGAGCTCGTTAGCAGAACGCCCCAAGTGCCGTTATTCCAAAAACGCGCTTGTTGTTTCCCAAAGAAAAACCCGCATTTTTTGGCCCACACTCTTCTTAAGGAGCGGATAGGACTTGCATGTATCCATTTTGGTTTTTTGATTCTATGCGATTGCTCGAAGCCTTGACTTATAATTCCCCTTTCTTTCTCTTGCCATAGGCTTGCGAACGAGAGTCGGATCAAAGGCCAGATTTTTATTTCGTAATTCTGAAAAGAGGCGATGTCCCAGTGGGTCTCAACATAATTTATTTTCTCAAGAAACGCACTTAGGTAGGCTTTAAAAGGGGCCATTGTTTTACACCTGATATTCTGGGGCAGGGGCAATCCGAGAATTTATTTTAAACGTAAAGGTCAATCGGAAGTCTTTGCATTAACGTGGATATCTGTTTGGCCTCTTCTGAGTGGAGCGGCATCAACGGCATCCGGTCATGCCTGGACATGACTCCTAGGGCCTCTAAAGCCGCCTTGATAGTCAGGTGCCATCCGAATTTTTTGACCCCTTCCTCAAAAAAAGGCTTTTCCACATCTTGAATAAGTCGATGGCAAAATTCTCGATTTCCTGCCTGCCACTCCCGATAAAAACGGACGGAGAGCCTTGGGTCAAAAACTCCAATCCCAATTAACCAAGCCTGGCAACCCTCATCCACAAACCGTATCCACTGACTTTGGTCCCCTCCTGAAATGATGATCGAAACTCGGTCCCGGATTGCGCGAATCACCTCTAAAGAGTAGGCATCGTCCTTTGCATCTTCCTTGATGGCGAGCACACTTTCCATGTCGGCCAAGCGGTCCAAAAGGGAAACCGGCCAATTGACCTGCGGGCCTCCATAGCCGTTGAGAAAAGGCATTTCATGGATCAGGAGAGGAATGGGAACGGCTTTCGCCACCAGCTCGAAATGGCGGTAAATCTGCTCTTCGGAATAAAATCTTTCCCGCACAATCAGGGAAATCATGTCCGCTCCGTTTTTAAGTGCATGTTCCGCAAATTCCGACGTCACTCGGGTGCTGCAATGGGGAGGATCGGCCACAATTACCAAATGCTCAGGATTGCAGGCCTTAACAAAACGGCACACAAAAGCGTTCAGATTACGGATTTCTTCAAACGTCATTTGGCTGTAACGGCTGTTGTACGCCATCACATAAAAAACTCGGCCTCCCGCCTCATGGATGCGCATAAGGAAACGCTCCAGTGCTGGATAATCAATCGCATCCGTTTTCGGGATAAAGGGGGTCATAACGGAAAAAACAGGACCCCGAATTTTTTCCTGCACGTTGGCTTTAGTTAGGCGTTCCATAGGTCTAGATCTTAACAAAACCTTGGTCCAAGAGAAACCGGGCTACCGCGAGATCTTTGGCATCATCAATGTCCACAGACCTATCGTCGTCCATTCGATATCCTCGCACCGGTCCGGAGAAAAAGTTTTTTCCCTGCAGAAATTTTTTCATCCAAGCAAAGTAAAACCCTCCATTGACGACATAATAGGGGTGGAAATCCTGTGAACGGGTCATGCCTGTAATCAGAGAGGATGGTCGCAAAAGGATTTCCGGGTTCAGAAGGCCGCTTGCCTCATCAAGGCCTACGCTTAACTGCGGAGGGCTTTTCATAGTGGAAATGCTTACCACGCTGTAATCCTTAGGGCGCAACAGTTGTATTCCCTGACGCAGATCATCCGCGGTGCGGAACGGGCAGGTGGGCAACAGCAAGCAAACCGTGTCATAGGTGGTGCTGATGTCGTCGCGCCGGCAGATGGTACGGACCACCTCGATCGCCTTGGCTTGGTCGCCGGCAAGCTCTGCGTCCCGTCTTTCACACACCACCCCGGGCACTCCTGCCCCGGCCGCCAAAATCTCAGGATCATCGGACGAGAGCAGCACGGTTTCAAAAAGCCCGGATCCAGTGGCTGCCTCAAGGGTATGGGCGACGAGCGGCTTGCCCCCCAAAGGCAAAAGGTTTTTCCGAGGAAGCCTTTTGGACCCTCCCCGGGCTGGAATAATTGCCAGGTGTTTCATGGGTTGGAACTACAACCGCAACTGTGGGACGTGGCAACTTTTCCGTTCATCATGTCCTGAATCAGGCTTAAGGCTTGATGGAAACCCTCTCCTTGATGAAGGTGTCCCTTCCAGATCTCAGCGATAAATCCACTTTCCACCCTTTGGATGAGCTCAACAAGGTGGTTGAGATCGAGATTCCCGTGCCCAAGCTGTAGACCCTCTTGGGTGACATCTGCGCCGTCAGCAACATGCAAATGGCGAACGAATGGCAGTACCTCTTGGGAGAAGTCACGGATCGAAATACCTTGCCGGTTGCACTCCAGCTGTGCGTGGGAGGTGTCATAGCAGATCGAAAAACCGGTCCCGCGGCAAAAATCTCGAATTTCCAGTGGATCGAGAAAAATCGTGTTGAACCACTGTCCCCCAAAATACCAGGGGAAAGGCGGCATGTTCTCCACCAAAAGCTCAACACCCTCCGTATCGACCTCGCGCAGGTTCGCCGCCAACACGGAATACTGGGTTTTTCGGTCGCTGGATTGGGATCGGGTAAAGTGCCCTCCCGGGTGAACCACAACCCGTGGTCCGCGAGGCCCACGTATTCCGCGGAATTTACTCGCCAGAGACCGGGCCAACTGACACGTGAGTCTGAGCATTTCCACGCTGTAATCGCGAACCTTGGCATCCGGGTCTGTAAAATCAATCAACGCATCCTGATAATATTCCGGTGCATGCACCACTAAGTCTTGATCATATCCAGCCAAGGCTAGGCCAAGTTTTTTGGGGTCAAAATTCACCAAGTCGCGCCAGGTAAGATGAATTTCAATCAGCTTGGGCTTCCACGACAGATATTCCTGGAAGTCGTTCAACCTTCCGACGATTCCCCAATTTTTGTTGATCCGATAATTACCCCTCGGAATTTCAATTTTCCCCTCTTGACCGACATCTTTGGGAAGAATGTACTCCTCCGCCTCAAGATCCCTCAAAACTTTTTTTCCTAAAAATTCGTGAAGTTGAAGGGGAGAGACGCCACGGGCAGGACTTTTTGCGCAGAGATCTTGGGTCTGCAGGGTCTCCCCTTGCCGAATTTTCCGCGTGGTCACCAATGATTTTCCCAAGGCCACGCGGTTGATCTGCTCTCCCTGGCCTGATCTTCTTGGTCCAGATCCTAGGCAGGCCTCAATTTCCCGAATCGCTTGCACCATGGCCCGGAACTCATCGGGCTCAAGGGACGACGAGTGATCGGGGCCGTCAGCCCGAGAATCCAAGGTGATATGCCGTTCGATGATTTTGGCTCCCCGCGCTACTGCTGCCAATGTGGGAGCAAAGCCTCGTTCATGCCCTGAGTAGCCGACGGGAACCCCGCTCCATTCTCGCAACTGGTCCATGAAAGTAAGCTGAATGTCCCCGATCCCCGCGGGATAAGTACTTTGACAGTGTAAAAGGGCAAAATCCACACCCTCGGCTTGGAGGTGGTGGATCACTGCCCGGATTTCTTCTTCCGAACTCATTCCCGTCGAAAGAAGAATGGGTTTGCCTGTTCGTTGAATTCGATCAATCAAGGGAAGATTTGTGAAGTCGGGGCTCCCAACCTTATAGACCGGAACACCTAGTTCTTCCAAGAAGGCCACTGAAGCACAATCAAACGGTGTGGCCAAAACTGACGGAAACTTGGATTGGGCATACTCCACGAGCCGTCGCAAGCCAGCTTTTTCGATTTCCACTTTGCGCAATTCATGGAGAAGGTATTGGGTGCCCTGCTCCGCTGTCAGAGAATCGGTCAAAACTTTGCGGGTATACACTTCGGCGAGATCCCGGACCTGGAACTTAACCGCATCCGCCCCAGCGAGCAGGGCAGCATTGACAAGCTGGATAGCCGTTTCCTCGCTACCATTATGATTGATGCCTATTTCAGCCACAATCCAAGTGCCAGAACGCTGAAGGAACCAGGATTTAGAATTTTCAGCCATTATCTTGGGTATGTCGAATCATCTCCGCCAACACCGCCTCGATTCTCTGCCGAGGCCTCCAACCCAAATTCCTAGTAATTTTTCCATGATCACCGACGATTCGAGGAGGTTCAGCCCGACGGATTTGCGTTCCATCTAAGTGAATTCGTCCTTTTGCGCTGACGTCCAATTGAGAAAAGACAAAATTCACCAGATCTCTCAGTTTTGTCCCCCGACCCGTGCATATATTATAATCGTCAGCTCGATCCATCATCGCCATGCGACTCAATGCATCCATAAACTCGTCCGCACATCCCATATCACGGACCAAGTCGAGATTCCCCAAGGTCAGCTTTTTTAACTCCCCTTTTTTGACCTTGAGGGCCCCCTGGACAATTTTTTGACAAAAGAAATCAGGGTTTCTCCTGGGTGATTCGTGATTAAAAAGAACTGCGTTTGCGGCAAAGAGCCCATGAGTTTCGCGGTAGTTTTTGACTAGAAAATGCGCGTAGGTTTTTGCGCATCCGTAAGGGGAGGTCGGCCCGATGGAGGATGTTTCTTTTAGCGGTTGACTAGAGGGAGCGAAAATTTGACTGGAGGATGCTTGTATAAAACGGATTTTAGGATTCGCTGCAAGAATGGCCTCGAGAAAGTACTGGGGTATTTGTGCAATCGAACGCAAGGTTTCATCCTGCATCAACCAAGACTTAGCTACGTAGGCCTGCCCAGCTAAATTAATGACTGCATGAGGTTTTTCAGAAGCCAAAATCCTAAAGATCGAGATCTCATCATAAGAGCAGTGCAATACCTTGACCCGCCGCCGGGCGGGTGAATCTACAAACGAATTTGCACGGCCTATATCTCTTGTGAGACCCACGACTTGATGGCCTTGTTTGCACAAATGCCTTGCAAGAAAATGCCCGTCTTGACCAGAAATTCCAGAAATAATAATTTTCATGGCTAACCGTGCTTAAGGCTTATTCTCATTTCGACTTATCGAGATAGGCAGTGACTCATTCGTAAGCTCATAAAGTTTTTTAAAGTTTCTGCATTCCGAGCTCAAAGGCCAGAATATCTTCTTTTGTTTAGAAAACTTCTTAGGAGGATGGTATTTTTCTAAATGCTCTCGAATTATGCTTTCTATTTTTTCTTTTACGATTAAAGGTGGCTTGCCGCCTAACGCAATTGATATGGATTCAAGAAAAGTGTCATTCTTTTTTATGACTGTTTCGAAATCATGTTTATCCCAAAACTCGTTTCTATATATTTCGATAAGGCGCGAGTCTGTAGCTCTGACAATACCAATATGATTTACAGATTTAATGTTTCCTGCCGCCAAACAGAAAATCCAAAATAGCCTATCGAGAAGCTTTATATTTTCATATTCATTTTGCCTTTGTATGAAGCTAAAAACATTTTTATAAGCTTGAAATCGCATGGGGCAATGATTGAGAGCCCATAACTTATGGGAAAGCCAATAGTGCTCGAACCTTATTAAGAAGTCATTCGAGTAAAAGTTTTCTTTTGTTTTAGCCAAATGACTGGAATCAAAAAAAGAAACGAATTCTTTATTTTTATATTCGACAGGCTTTCCCTCATAAATGGAGTAAGTGGGGTTCTGCTTTAAGAATTCCAGCGCCTTGCCTAAAAAAGACACACTAACAATATCGTCGTCAGGGCAATCAAGGATGTAGTCGCTGGAGCAATTTTCTAAAACCCAATAATGTTTTTTCCAAAGGGTAAAATCTTTTTTGTATACGTATTCCCAGTTTCTAAGATCTAACCCTTTTGCTTTTTCGTGAAGTGAGCTATCTAATATTATCTTCCGACATTCTAAGTCTTGAAAGTTCTGGACAATTCGTATTAAGTTTTCTTGCCTGTTTCTTACTAAAACAATAATTGTTAGTTTATTTGCCACTTATTTTTCTTTAGTACTTTGATTTGCTTTAAGTATAAGTTTTATTGTTTTTGTAATCCCTGAATGTAGATCGCCTTTGACTGCAAATCCCTCTTTTCTGATGCGGGTATTATCCACAATATAGGAAAACTGGTTCATAATCTTGTGCTTCACAAAAACTGTTTTGAAGTTTTTCATATGTTTTTGTATTTTCTTGATTATATCTGCTACAGTGTAGTTGCCTGTTAAGACGTTGTATGTTTTCGCCCTGAAGAGGTCTTTTTGAATCACGAAGATAATGCATCTTACTGCATCGTCTAAATCTAGATATGCTCTT
>Ga0114979_10003738_pt1 | contig 10152 bp, 5 predicted proteins | sample S_140625_EF_Meta_FD_87315 | JGI IMG/M metagenome (GOLD analysis project Ga0114979, IMG submission 87315) | Freshwater microbial communities from Lake Simoncouche, Canada to study carbon cycling - S_140625_EF_MetaG | ecosystem: Environmental > Aquatic > Freshwater > Lake | place: Lake... | reverse complement strand
GCATCGTGGTGATGACATCCACAAAAGGCACTGCGTTCACTATACAACGCCACAAATCGGGACGCATATTGGCGATGGCGCCCATCAACAAGCCGCCGGCACTACCACCCATCGCAAAGAGTTTCTCCTTGCTGGTGTAGTTGTTTGCAATCAAATGTTCTGCGCAGTTGATGAAGTCGGTGAAGGTGTTTTTCTTCTTCAACAACTTACCGTCTTCGTACCAGTGGCGTCCCATTTCTTGTCCACCGCGAATGTGTGCAATGGCGAATACGAAGCCGCGATTAAGCAAGGACAAACGTGCTGAAGAGAATCCGGCATCCGTGTTGGAGCCGTAAGAACCGTAGGCATACAGCAGCGTTGGCGCTGATCCGTCGAGCTGTGTTCCTTTTTTATACACGAGTGAAATCGCAACCATGGTGCCGTCTGTTGCCTTTGCATACAGACGTTCGCTGTTGTATTGGCTTGGATCATGACCGCCAATAATTTCCTGCTGCTTCATGAGCACGCGGTCTTTGTTGGTCATGTTGAAATCATACGTGCTGGCAGGCGTTGTCAAGCTGCTGTAACCGTAGCGCAGCACATCGGTTTCAAATTCCGGATTAGCTCCCACACCTGCAGCGTAGGTTGGGTCTTGAAACTCAACATAGTATTCTGATTTGTTGTCCCAGCGAATGACGCGAATTTGATTAAGACCTTCTTTGCGTTCCTGCACGACGAGGTAATCCTTAAAAATCTCGATGCCCTCCAGCAATACATCGGCGCGATGTGCGATGACTTCTTGCCAGTTTTCCTTCGTTGTGGCGGTTTCCGGACAGCTCATCAGACGGAAGTTCTTCGCCTCCAGGTTAGTGGTGATGTAGAAACGATCGCCGTAGTGATCGATGCCGTATTCCAGGTTGCGCTCACGCGGTTGAATGACCTTGAACTCACCAACGGGTGCGTCGGCACTCAACACGCGGTATTCATTGCTGAGTGTTTGGTTGGAACCAATCACCATGTATTTCTTACTCTTGGTTTTGTAGACAAAGCAAGAAAACTCTTCATCCTTTTCTTCGAATACAAGTGCGTCATCTGCTTGCGCCGTGCCGAGTGTATGACGCCAGATTTGGAATTCGCGCAATGTTGTAGGGTCCTTCTTTACATAGAACAACGTCTTGTTGTCGTTGGCCCAAACGGGACAGCCGGCGATACCTTCAATTTTATCGCTGAGCATTTCGTTTGTTTGAATGTTGCGAAACGAGGCGTTGTATATACGGCGACTCACGAGGTCTTCGCTGTACACCAAAATCGCATTATCCTCACTCACGTCCAATCCACCGAGCGCCCAATAGTCGTGGCCTGCAGCCATTTCCGGACCGTTCACCAAAATCTCTTCAGTCCCTGTTTCCATGCTGTCCTTTTTACGACAGTTGAAAGCGTAATCCTTTCCGGCTTCGTAGCGGGTATAGTACCAGTAACCGTCTTGCTTCACAGGCACGCTTTGATCTGTTTCCTTGATGCGACCCTTCATTTCTTCGAAGAGTTTGGCTTGAAAAGCATCGGTATGCGCCAACATCGACTTGGTGTAGGCGTTCTCTGCGTTGAGGTAGTCGAGTACGTCTTTGGTTTGTTGATCACGCGTGGAGTCGGGAGCATTCTTTTGCTCATCGCTCAGGCGCATCCAGTAATAGTTGTCGACACGGGTATCACCGTGTTCGGTCATTTCGAAAGGAGTTTTCTTGGCCATAGGTGGCGTTAGGGATTGGTGAGTAACGGTGGAGTTACAGGAGGCGAAAATAAGGGCGAGAAAGAAGATAGGAGTTGTTTTCATGTAGGCTTCGTTTCTTAAGTACTAATTACAAAGTACAAAGTACCGGAAGGTGGGAGCTGTGACACTACTCGCGGTGTTTGCCGATTCGATACTTTGTACTTAGCGATTTCAAAAGTACAAATTACGAAGTACCGGAAGAGTGGGTTGTGACACTAATTGCAGAGTGCGCAAACATGGCTGGTGCATTGTACTTATTTCAAAAGTACAAAGTACGAAGTACCGGAAGAGTGGGTGGTGACACTAATTGCAGTATGCGCAAACGGAGCTATTAATTGTACTTTGATAAGAGCGCAGTGCTAACGCGGGTTCAAGATACTTTCTTCTCACGTCGAGGCTTTGCTGTTTGCTAATAATGTTTTAATCATCGCGGTAAGTATGCGGAGGATTTCAGCACACCTCTGACTTAATTCAACGTGCTGCTCCTTCTCGATAACCTCTAGCGCAAGCAATATGTCTATCCAATACAGACACTCATTGCATTCTTTACGCGCAATCGAAAGCTTACTGATAAAATCTGCACGACTTTGGGCAAACTGTGCTTCTCTGTAATTGGCACCGATAGAAGTTCCCGATTTGAAAAACTGCGTCCCCGCTGCAACCCTATTCGCCGGAGAGAGTTTTTTGTACGTGTTGACTACCAGCAATGCAAAAGCATAGGTCTGATCTTTAATTGCGTTTTTCATGGCTGCAAGAGTCCGAAAAACATTCTGCTCGCCTTTTGCGCAGCGGGCATTTTATTCCATTCACCTCTATAGTTTGGCTTGAGATAACGGCAAAATGTCAAGCATAATATTCCAATATGTTCCCGGAGGGGTGTAGAAAGTACTAATGACGAAGTACGAAGTACCGTAACGGCTAACCATCCCATTCATTTTTCGTGTGCGCATTCGAAAGCGCAACTTTCGCTTTCGCAAAGCGCTCTTTCGCAAGAAACACCGCCCTTCCGGTACTTCGTAATTCGTAATTCGTACTTATCCATCGCACACCCACCACACACAAGAAACACCGTCCCTCCGGTACTTTGTACTTCGTAATTCGTACTTATCCATCGCACACCCACCACACACAAGAAACATCGCCCTTCCAGTACTTCGTACTTCGCCATTAGTACTTATCCATCGCACAACCACCACACACAAGAAACACAGCCCTGCCGGTACTTCGTACTTAGTAATTCGTACTTATCCATCGCACACCCACCCCACACAAGAAACACCGTCCTTTCGGTACTTTGTACTTCGTAATTCGTACTTATAAAGCATTACTTTCGCCCTCATATTCCCCTCTCAATGTCACGCATCCTCACAGGCATCCAAAGCACAGGCACACCGCACCTCGGCAATATCCTAGGGGCGATTATGCCTGCAATCGAAGAAAGTAAAAAGCCCGAAAACGACAGCTTTTTGTTTATCGCCAATATGCACACGCTCACGGCGGTGAAAGATGCAGCGGCTATTCGTGAGCATACCTATTCAGTGGCAGCGGCTTGGTTGGCGTGCGGGCTCGACACGAATAAAACAACGTTCTATCGTCAAAGTGATGTTCCTGAAGTAACGGAGTTGACCTGGTACCTGCAGTGTTTTACGCCGTTTCCGATGCTGGCCAACGCGCATAGCTTCAAAGACAAGAGCGACCGTTTGAGTGATGTGAATGCGGGATTGTTTACGTATCCTGTGCTCATGGCTGCTGATATTCTGCTCTATGGCGCTGAGATTGTTCCGGTGGGAAAAGACCAGATTCAACACCTGGAAATTGCGCGCGACATCGCCGAGGCGTTCAATCATCGCATGGGTGAAACGCTCGTGGTTCCGCAGTCGAAGATCAATGAAGAAACACAGTACATCCCCGGCACCGACGGCCAAAAGATGAGCAAGAGCTACGGCAACTTCATCGATGTTTTCCTTCCGGAGAAAGAGTTGAAAGATGTCATCAACAAAAAAATCGTCACGGATGCTACTCCACTAGAGGAGCCCAAAGACGCCGAAGGCAGTGTGGTCTATAAGCTCTTCAAACTCGTTGCCCCTGCAACCGACGCCGCAACATTAAAGTCCAAACTCGAAGCCGGGGGTTACGGCTGGGGTCACGCTAAGAAAGACTTGCTTGAGGCCATCTTGGTTCGATTTACGGAGGAGCGTAAGGCGTATGATCACTACATGGCCGACAAGCAAGAGCTTGATCGTCGTTTGCACGAAGGCGCAGATAAAGCGCGCATAACAGCGCATAACACACTGCAAAGTGTACGTCGGGCGTTGGGGTATTAACTGTTCCGATTATCAGTCATCTGAACGTGCTTCACGAGCGGTTCACGCATCATTTTCAGCTACCCTTCATTTCCAAGAGGAATATCTTGAATATTCTTACTCGTTGTATTGCCCGGTGATAAGGCGTGTTTCTGTCTCATTCACGCAACTTTACGATAAACGGTCCATGCTTAGTCGCACATTTAGCGAGATTGAAACAACGCCCAAATCCACTCAGTAATCGCCACCCACCTTTCTAAAACGATAAGCGGGATTTGCCATGTAAGGTAATGCAGCAGGTGGTTGTTCGGAGAATTCTTCTGTGAGCGATTCGATGAAAGCAGTAAGTGACTGCAGTTCTGAGCTGCTCAAATGCAGACTGTCTGATGGAAGGGTTTGGTTGGGCACATGAAGACCGCGACCTGCACCTCCACCCAAATTGTAAAATTGCAAGAGCTCATGCAAACTGCTGAAAACGCCGTTATGCATATAAGGTGCTGTTTTTGCCGCATTACGAACAGTCCCTGTTCTAAAAGCGTTCTGCATTTCAGGCACCGCGAATACACCGGCGCGACCGTTGTCGGCACTCAACGCCCCGAAGAGTGTATCCCGTGGCACGCCAATCACCTCAAATTCACTTCCCGCATAAGGTGGTTTTACACCGTTGAAAACCGGAACGAAATGACAAGTGCCACACTTGGCCTTTCCCATGAATAGATTGAAACCCTCTTTTACTTTTACATCTACGTCGGCGAAGCCGTTCATGGCTTTATCGAAAGGAGCTTCCGCATAACTGAACTGTTCGAGGTAAACCATTAATGCTGAAAGCACATGTCGTTCGGAAACATCGGAATAAGCGGGTGTGTAGGATGCCAGACGTTTCAGGCGTTGACGATACTCCTTCGATTCATTGAGTTTCGTAAGCAACGTTCCTGACTCATTTCCCATTTCTAGGGGGTTGTGAATGACATCATGTAATTGGTCTTCTACTTGATAAAACTTACCATCCTGCATGAGTAAGTGATTGTGAAAGACATTCAAAAGGGAAGGTGCATTGCGTTCAATGGATTCGATGCCATTAAACGCAAGCGCAACGGCGCGCGTTGTATCGGCGAAATACATCTGCGGATTGTGACAACCGGCGCAACTTCTCTTACTGTTTCCCGATAGCACAGGGTCGTAAAAGAGTAAGCGACCTGTTTCTGCGATATCGCTGATAATTGCTTGGTCCGTTGTACTCTCGAAGATGCCGCGAGAGCTTTGCGCTTTGAAAAGTGTTTTAGAAAAAAAAGATTCCACATTATCGTCAATGGCGAAATCAATCATGTTCGTCGAGGTGAAGCCGAATTGTTTAATGGCTTTTTGATTAATCCGATACAGTGGGATGATGAAATTTCGGATAAACGTGAAGTGATCAAACTGATCAAACGAAGGTTGTTTTTTCACGAATGCACCCATAGCGCTATATATGAATTCGTACTCCTCGTTAAGCTTGTATGCATCGAATACGCTATTGTAGCTCGCGTAGATTTCATCGGTCGCGACAATCACCTCATTCAGCTCTGAAAGCACCCGTTCCTCTTCGGGGTTATCGAATCCGGTTGTATAGATTGCCGCAAGATTCATCAGAAATAATCGGTTCGCGAAATAGAAGGTATGGGGCTTATTGAGCTCCTGAAGGATGCTATCGGAAACAAAGTATTCCAGACTTTTTAATCCGGGCTCACCAAGTTGCAAGAGACTGTCGGTATCTGATCCGCTCTCTTGTAAATAGGTTTCCATTAAGGTTAAGCCCGCGCCTACACGACGGTAGGGGCTTTCATATTTCTCAAACACCTCTGTCTCGTATTCTATAGGCAGCGGTGCATTTAGTGCTTTATAGGCCAGTGGGTCGAAATAACGCAACCAAAAATCGACTCGCTTCAACTGAAACCTAGTGGCATGAATGGCGTGTATGGAGGAGTCTCTCACCTCGGACTTTGAATTGTCATCGGCACTCAAGCGCAAAAGCTTTAACCAAGCATCTCGCAGTGACATCATACGCTCCGTGTACTCGCTTTGCAGAGCTGACGCTTGCGTATTGCTGCGATGAAGGAATGTACCCATCGACATGATACCCATAACAGCAAGAAAGACTATTGTTTTGATATCGATTTTCATATCAGCCGACTTCGTCCACGAAAAGTGATTCATTTTGCCGGAAAACACATTTTGTTTTTGTGTGATGAAATCTCTACCGAAACGTTATTCAACGGATTTCTGTGTGGCACAAACGATATCATTGAATACCAAACGTCTTTTTTGAAAGAGTGCTTTCACAAATCTGCTGCACATAATTCACACTTCACATACGTAGCAATCGCATGACGTAAAACTGTGTTTTTGTAACGACTATTTAACCCTCAAGGCCTAACTCTTTTTTCGAGTAGCCAATAGTTTCGCTTTCAAAATCCACCTTACCTTATCAATTCTAACATCATGACACCCAACAAAAAACTCCTCTTGTTTGCGGGCTTTCTTGCAAGCTGTTTTAGCTTGTGCGCACAAGTCAATTTTCCCGGAACCTACACCCAAAATTTCGATGCACTTGGAACGGGAAATACGATGCCTATTGGATGGAGCCATATTGGTAGCCTCGGTGGTAGTAATTCCACTTGGGGTTCCTCTATACCCGCCAGCGGCTCTATTTCTGCTGCTTCTACGGGTACAACTAATGATAACCTTATCGTTGCTACGAATACCTTCAGTGGCACAAGCAATACACGCGCTTACAACTACTCGGGAAGCACGACAACCAATCGTGCTTTGGGTACGTCGCCGACAAGTGGTGCCGGTAATATTCTTCAACTTCGTCTTCTCAACAACTCGGGTTCAACATTCAGCACGGTCCAGATTTCTTATGACATTCTCCGTTTTGCCACAAGTTCAGCAAGTGAATCGCTGCCGGGATATTTTCTATTCGCCAGCGTAAACAACGGTAGCACTTGGACTGCGTTGACCGCTCTCAATCCCACTTCAACTACAGTTCCCAACACCAACGGAACGAGCAATTTTTCGCAACAAGTAACCTTATCAGCAGCAATAGCGAATGGTGCTGAGTTGAGATTGCGTTGGGTAGATGATAATTCAGCAAGCGCATCTCCTGATCAGCGCATCGGTCTCGACAATATCAGCATTTCTGTTGTTAACCCCGGAGTTTGCGGTATTCCGACCGGCTTATTGGCAAGCACACTTGCCCCTACTTCAGCTGCACTGAACTGGCAATCGGTGCTTGGCGCAACCGCATACAACGTGCAGTGGAGGGCCCTTGGTGGTGCTACGTTCAATGTGATTAACAATGTCACAGGTACATCAACCAATATCACAGGACTTACCGAAGGAACGGGCTATGAATTCCAAGTGCAGGCCGTTTGTGGAACCGCAACGAGTGCATTCTCCGCACTTACTTCATTTACAACGCCGGTCACAGGCGTATGTGGTGTGCCAACAGGATTGAGTGCGGGCAGTATTACATCATCATCTGCACTATTAAGCTGGACTACAGTTAGCGGGGCCAGTGCGTACAACCTACAATGGAAAACCTCGGCAGCAACGGTGTTCACAACAGTTTCAAATCTTACAACCAATTCTTTTACACTTAGCGGCCTAACAGCGTCGACAGCACATGAGTTTCAAGTACAAGCTGTTTGTAACGGAACAACAAGTGCATACTCAGCGCTAGCCAATTTTACAACGGGTACAAATACTACGGTAAACGAGGTAATCCATTTATTAAGTGGTGCTCTGCAGGCTACATCCGTTACCATTTCAGCCAAAATGACATCTGCCTCTTCGACTTGCAGAGCTGTGGTGAGTGCCAACTTAGACCTGAGTAATCCTATTTATTCGGCATTCGTTAGTTCGTCTTCGGCGACCAATTTCATGACCAAGTTCAATGTTACAGGGCTTCAACCAAACACACAGTACTACTACGCGATAGAATCAAATGGCGTACTTGATAATTCATCGGAAGATATTGGTCAATTTAAAACTCCCGCTTCAGGAGCATTCTCGTTCAGCTTTGCTCATGGTTCATGCTCGGGTTCTGTGAATCACCAGGTGTACGCGGCCATTCAAAATAAGAATCCATTGTTTTTCATTGAGACAGGTGACTTCCACTATGCAGATCCTAACTCAAGCAATATCGCCACGCACCGCAATCCGTATGAAACAATCTTGTCGGCTAGCCCGACCTCGAGTTTGCTGAAAAGAACCGCGTTGGCTTATATGTGGGATGATCATGATTATTGTGGTAATAACAATACAGGTAGTGGACTGACAGGAACGGCCAATGCACGCCAAGCCTACCAGGAATATATACCTCATTATCCGTTAGTAGCGGGTTCCGGCAATGTGCCTATTTATCAGTCATTCGTTATTGGCCGCGTACGTTTTATTCTCGCCGATCTCAGAAGCTTACGTTCCAGTGGAACCATGTTTGGAACGACCCAAAAAGAATGGTTCAAGCAACAATGTTTGGCAGCGCGCGACAACTGTCAAATGATTGCGTGGATTACCGGCACATCATGGGGTGGAACACAGTCTGACAATTGGGGTGGTTTCTCTGCGGAACGCACCGAGTTATCGAACTTTTTCAGAGACAACAATATTCTAAACATGATGATGTTCAGCGGCGACGCTCACATGATTGCCATAGACAATGGATCAAATCACGATTTTTCTACCGGTAGCAACAATCCAAATGACTATCCTGTGTTCGCTGCAGCAGGACTGAACCAATCAGGTTCAAACAAAGGCGGTACATACAGCCAAGGCGCATTCACCAATCCTAGCTCTACCAATGGTCAGTATGGAATTGTAGAGGTAACGGATAACGGCGGAAGTTCAATCACATTTACGTTCCGCGGTTACCGCACTACAGGCAACTCTACCACAGAGACTCAAATTGTTACCTACAGCTTTACACGCAATTTCTGCACGCCTGCTGCAGGTATGCCCATGAACAATCGCTTTGCCTTGCGCAGCGCTGAGGAAGGCGCCAAAGTGAATCTCAACTGGGATATTTCTTCCACCTCTGAACAAGTGATTTTGGAGCGCGCCGGTAAAAACGGAGAATACACTCCAATTGCTGAAAACCTTCGCTCTAACGGGTCAATTACAGATGAACATCCACGTTCAGGCTGGAATCTTTATCGCCTGGTCGACGCAACAGATGGCAGCACAATTGCTTCACAAGAAGTCTTTGTTACAGGAAAAAGTGAATTGAAAGCCTTCCCTAACCCTAGCGTTGATCACGTGAATCTGTCGTTGAGTGAATGCGATGACATCCAAGAAGGTTACCTGCTTGTATTCGACGCAATGGCGAAATGTGTTAAGGAAGAGCTTGTTCCGTTTAGCGCAGGTAACAACGCCAAAATTGATATCAGTGATCTTGAGCCTGGTTTGTATACACTGCTCTTACAAGCACACGGGGCGTCGATGACGCAAACGATTCTAGTTTCGAAATAATAGCGAATGAAGAAATCGCCCATCGGAATCTGTCTGTCGTGCCTAGTTTGTTTGTTTGTGATAGGTTGTGCTGTTGCGTCGTGCAGCACCAAGCAGAAATCACAGGCCTCAGTAAAAAAATCAGATCTGCCGGAGTGTAACTACCCGGCAGGTCTGCCTATTGAGGCTCGCCGTGAATTCGATAAACAATTTGAGCAAGGTTTCAAATTATATCTGCAGTTTTGTTCAAGCTGTCATGGGCCAAATGCTGAGAAATCGAAGGCCGACACTTTCACGGATGCTCAGCTATTGAACTACAATTTGCGGAGTGGCACTGAGCACATGGCGCTCTTTCGCAAGAGCGCTGTATCTGAAGGAGAGTTGTCTTTTATCATGACGTTTCTGCGCTATCGTAGATAATCTTAACCGCGTCAATTACTATCGAATTGATCGGTCGCCGGCTGTCATCTCGATAATCGAATCGTTGGGCAATGGATTGCTAAATTTCATTCGAATTCACATCGTTTAGGCTCTTAAAACACTGCATTGACATCGTTGAAAACGCGGATGGCGGTAAGAAATAACACTATTGCTTGACCACCCGTTGCTCGATGT
>Ga0114979_10003736_pt1 | contig 10156 bp, 8 predicted proteins | sample S_140625_EF_Meta_FD_87315 | JGI IMG/M metagenome (GOLD analysis project Ga0114979, IMG submission 87315) | Freshwater microbial communities from Lake Simoncouche, Canada to study carbon cycling - S_140625_EF_MetaG | ecosystem: Environmental > Aquatic > Freshwater > Lake | place: Lake... | reverse complement strand
TCAGAGTCGCCGCAGCCACTTTACTCACTGTCTTAGCAAGCCCAGTATATCCATAAATTGTGCATGCCTCGTCAATCTCAGCACAAATGTTGTTGATTTTCAGCACTGCCTTGACAAATTCGCCACCATATAGCCCCGAATCATACATAATTTGCTTACATTCAGCGTCGTTCTCAGCACCACACCACTCAACAAAACTCTCCAACTTCTCTCCATTTAAAACAATTCCAAACTCATCAACAAACAATTCAATCAATGTTGAAATCCGATTATTCTTAAAATTAACAACCACATCACAATCATCACCCTTGTCATACGCAAACATGCTGAGAAATCCCACCAATTCGGCAACAGACAACGACTCAAACAACTCGCGATGCCTACGCAAAATCACCGCAAATGATAGGCAATCCACTTCTTTAAAGCATCTCGCAGCCAAACCAATCTCGGTCAGCCGTTCTCCGTCATCAATCAACCCAAAACCCACCAAATCGCAGTAAGCCCCAGTCACATTGACACGCAATTCCCCCTCAACCCGCTCCCTATCAGCCTCCAATTCGCGGCATTCCGTTTCCATAGCAACCAAATCCTTCTTTTTCTGTAGGATTTTATTGATATCCACGCCCATTTTCTTCTTCGTCTCTTCAATAAAGTCTTTCAGTTCGCCGACCAATCGCGGTTTCTGTTTCTTGCTGGCGGTCTCAATTGTCTTGACGCGGGCATCGTGTTCATCGACGAGTTTCTCGTGGAATTCGGGGAGTGGCACCAGTTTCGCACGTTTCTCAGTCAATTGACGGTCAATCACAGCCAATGTCGAGTCGATTTCATAGCGAATCATGCTATTAAGGGCAACTTGGAGAGAACGATCAACAACGTCGCCACAACCATCAGCTGTCACGTTAAGCACCGTGTCATACCCAATTGCATATTTCGACTTCAATGTTTGCGGGGCTCCACCCAAAATCGACTTCAATGTCTGTTGTCCAATCGCTCCCACTCCATCATATAGATTAAAAAGATGAAACACATGTCCAACTTTATCCAACCCGCGACGACCTGCTCTCCCCGCCATTTGCGTGTATTCGTGTGGATGAAGGAAGCGAAACTGGCTCTCGGCGAACTTCTGAATGTCAGTAAAAAGCACTGTTTTTGTAGGCATATTCACCCCGACTGCGAAGGTTTCAGTAGCAAATAGCATCTTAACATAGCCCTTACTAAACATGATTTCTACGATTTCTCTCAAAACAGGTATGACACCAGAATGATGAACTGCTATCCCACGACTCATAAGCCCGATCATCTCCTCATATTCCGCTGTTCGCACATATTCCTCCCAATTCGGCAGCCTCTTCAAAATAGTAAGGACCTCATGTGAGACCTTCCATCCTTCTTCATCATCATAACTAGACAACAAGTTGATTCCCAGTTGCCTGGCCATGTCATTCGCCCTCTTTCGAGAGAAAACAAAGCAAATCGCCGGAAGCATCTCATTATCTTTTAAATAGGTTACCACCCTATGTAATACAGTACTCCTCTTCACGGCATCATCACCAATCATCTTGGCAACCTTAAATGTGTCTACTATGTTTCTCTCAACAAACGTGTTGTCGGGGTTCTTGATGGTTTTCGGAGTGTCAATAAACCCGTTAACAAAATCGCGTTCATCCTTGTCGAGACCCTTCAAATCGCCTGCATTCGCTGTCATGTACGTGTAATGTGTCAACGGAACAACACGCTTATTAGTTGAGCATACCCAAACTTCACTCTCCTTAATTCCTTCAATCCACTCTGCAAACTGACCAACCCTGTCAATCGTCGCAGAAAGCATCACCATAAGCACGGTCTTCGGCAACCACATGATACACTCTTCCCACACTTTTCCACGCGAAGCATCATTAATGTAGTGAACCTCATCAAAAATAACGCATCCAACGTCTTGACCCAGTGCTCCCTGAGCGAGAGAATTACGCAGGATTTCAGTGGTCATGATTACGCAATCGGCATCCGGGTTGAATTTAATGTCTCCTGTCAAAATTCCGAACGAAATCGCAGGGAATTTCGCCTTGAATTCGTGGAATTTCTGATTAGAAAGTGATTTAATCGGTGCCGTATAAATGACTTTCTTCCCCTTCTCTCCAATAAAATATTCGATTGCATATTCAGCCGGAAGTGTCTTGCCGGAACCAGTATGTGCTGTTATAAGTGGGTGATGACCCTGACGAATCGCAGTCATAGCAGCCAACTGAAATGTATCCAGTTCTAGAGCAGGATATTTCTCTCTAATTTGGTGACAATCCTCGCCGAATCCAGTTGTCTCGTCAAATGTTCGCACCATTTTCACTTGTGTGTAAAATTATACTGTCAACCCTTTAAGCCGTTTCATTTTTAAATTCACCCACAGATATGATGTCCTGATATAATTCATTGTATTCAGGTGTATTTGGCGTCATCTTCAGCAAATTCTCCATTTTTTCAAGTACAGTCCCTTTGTAATAAATGTCATTCTTAAAAAGTGTATGTAATTCGTCGTTGGCCAAAATCATCTTATACAATTCATTGTTTTTTTCAAAAATTGGATATGATGTAGACGATATCAATGGTCTCAATAAGAATTTGATTGCTCGCACCGGATAATTGGCAATCACTAAGTTCATCTTGTGTTCTGCATCATTTAACAAGTATTCCAAACATCTTTCTCTCAAAATGTACGGCGACTGATAGTGATGAATGTGATACCACGTCAACCCGTATGAAATATATAAGTTGGACAAAATATCTGCCATATTGCCAGAAATCATTTGCTTGGATTTAATTTTTCCACCCATGATTGCAACAAAATTGGAGAGAAGACTAAACTTTAATGTTGCCAATTCCAGCCTGTTCAAACCAGATAACGGATTTAACAACCTCGCATAATTACCAATACAATTCGAAATCAACGAATTAAAATGCTTTTTGAAGCCAACCAAATCATCGTCTTGAATGCTCTGGAAAATCGGGAAAATGTATGGATGACTCTTGTTCAGACCCTGTCCAAAAATAATAAGACCACGTGTCAATGTATTCGACCCTTCAACCGTTATTCCGACTGGAGACGAGTTATAAAACTTGGTAAAGAAATTGTTCTCTCCAACACATATTCCACTACCAGCATAAATGTCCATGCCGTGATTCAAAACAATTCGCCCTCTCTCGGTGGTTTGCTGTTTCATTATGGCTGTAATTACAGATGGCGTAATATTACTATCCAAAATATTATTCGTAAAAGCCACTGATGTGTGTATAATCCACGCATTCACATACATATCAATGAATTTCTCTCTAACTGCTTCCATGTTTCCGATTGGCATGTTAAATTGGCGGCGAATTTTGATGTAGTTCATGATGGCATGTGTTGCAAATTTGGATGAACCATTGGCCGCCGCAGGCAAACTGACGCCTCTACCAACTGCCAAACATTCCATCAACATCTTCCATCCGTCACCGATACTCTCTTTGCCACCAATTACTTGGTCGACACCCAAAAGCACAGTTCCTTTCACTGTTCCATTTGGAAATCCAGCATTATTTGGATTGTGATGAGTGTCTTGATGCAAACCAGGATGTCCTCGCTCAATCAGTGCCAATGTAATGCCTTTTTTCCCATTACCTAGCAAGTCATTTGGATCCTCTAAATTAAACGCAATACCCACCAAGTTTGATACGGGTGCGAGTGTAATATAACGCTTGTTGAGAGAAACTTTTATTTTTAATTCACCGTTAACCATCTCGACAACACCCTTATCAATTGCACCAATAGCATCACTGCCATTATTTGGTCCAGTTAAACCGAAGCACGGAATAAACGTGCCATCAGCCAACTTTGGCAAATAATAAGATTTCTGTGTTTCAGTTCCATAATGTTGAATCAGTTCAGCCGGACCCAGTGAATTAGGCACCATAACAACAACACCAAGAGATGGATTGTAAGACGATATTTTCGTTAAAATTCGCGATTGCTCTGTTACAGACAAACGATTGCCTCCATATTTCTTGTCAATGATCATACTCAAAAACCCTTTCTCTCCTAGATGTTTCATGAGAGAATTAATGTGCTTGCTAGGGTATACAGCATCAACCCCAACGCGACTCAACAATTCGCCAGTTTCTCTAAAGAAAACGGGTTTTAAACCAATGGGCTTCTTATACAAGTTCATATAATCCACCTTTCCTTGAAATATCTCGCGGTCAATGGAAACACCACCTGATTTCAGGGCAATAATCTCGGTCTCGGAAATCTTGGGAATGATACTTTTAACAAACTTAAATGCTTGTCTATACATGTTCTTTATTTAAGATGTACAAATTGTTTATATCATTATTGAGTCATTTGCAATCGTTTAAAGCCAGAAATCGTTTAAAGCCGAAATAACGTTTGATAACACAAATTATATGCCAATCATTTGGAATTATTGGGACAAAGGCTATGAACACATGCCTCAATTGATAAAAGAAATATATGATCACAACAAAGAGGTTTGCTCAAAGCATAAATGCGAACTCATATTGATTACTGTGCAAGATGTGAGAGAATACATACCAAATATTTTACCTGTATTTTTTGAAATTGCACCAAATTTTCAAAGTGATTACGTTCGATTCAACTTGTTGTACTTATATGGAGGAATGTGGCTGGATTCAGACGCATTAATTTATGACGATCCTAATAAGCTTCACCAAAAACTTATTGACGCAAAAAAGGAAATATTTGCGACTAAAACCAATAAAACTGAATATTGTGAATGTGCAGTAATTGCAGTAACACGAAAATTGTTGCCTGCATTATACTTCTGCGTTCAATACATAAATGATGTACTAGCAAACAAACCAACCAAAATGGGATGGGGTGAAATCGGTCCAGAAACCATTACAAAAACATATATTCGGTTTAAAGAACATTTTTTCATTTTAAATGACAATCATGAGACTAATCCTATTAATTTTATAACGTGGGAAACAAATGAGAAGAATATAAATTCTTGGGTTAAAGAAACTTCACAAGAATCGAAAGAAGTTGCCATTAAAATTTCAGATCACGGCTATCCTGTAATTTTAACATGGAGACTGTACCAATTGCCTGATGAAAATGTAAAACAAATGGTATTAAACGATCCAAAATCCATTTTTTACAACTTAATCCACTGAATTGTTTATCTCCTCTAAATACTTATGTCGAACACCACGGAACATACTGTATCTGTAATAATAGAGTGGCTTCTTAGTCACGACTTCAAGACATTTTGCAGGATTATTCAATATATATTGGTGAACTATCATATTAAACTTACAATCACTTATGTAATTCTCTCCATCAACTTCATTCACAAATCTTAATAGAAGATCACCCCTCAAACACAAATCAACATATTCGCGTGGGCTCAAATAGTCCAAAATAACAATTCCAGATTTAAGAACAGCATTTTGGAGAGAAGTGGCATGGTCTTTAATGTCACAATCCATACTAAACCGAACAACGCTCTTATCGATGCAAACGACTTCAATTCCTCCGCGAATCAACCCAAAATATGCCGCATTTCTCTCCGGATCCATGATGTCATCGTCATCTGTGAAGATTGCGTAATTTTCGGAGTGAAGAATACCGCTATCCCATAACCAACTTGTTAGCCGCTTATAATGTTGGAATTGAGCCAATTGCTCGTCGGGTTGTTTAATAAGATGAACTCTTGGATCATCATATTTGAGAGAAAGTCCAGTATAAGATACATAAACATCACAAACAGTGGTCTGATTCATTTGTGAATCCAACATTTCTCTCATTTGTTCCACATTTTGGTGGGTTTTAAGGTGCGATGCACATAGAATTATGAGGGACATCTGTCCTAATTATATTTCAATACACGACCATTTTTATATAGTTTGACAATATAAATGAACCACTCGTTAGTACCAATGTTTTTTGCGATGATTTTGTCCGGATTATTGACGACGATGAACGTTTGGAGTGACAACATATATAACATCCGGTTCAGCATAAATGACGCTTACATGGTGTTACTTATGACTGGTTGGATGTTTTTATTTATGGGCATTTTCAATAAAGATTTACAGGCACTCGGCCTTGGATTGGCATTGGTTATAGCAAATTTAGTGGGAATACGCAAACAACTGTTCGTAGACGCAACCCAATATAAATTAGGAATGATACCACATCATTCGATGGCAGTACATATGAGCAAGCGATTGTTGGAGAGAAACACGCCACCAACACCAGAACTCGCAGAATTCGCTATGAACATCATTAAAACACAGGAAAACGAAATTGTCTTTATGAAATCACAATAACAAATCTAATAAACTTTTTTGCGAGTTAAATATAAATGCAAACATCGACAAACGTTGACTTGATTATAATAGGCAGTGGAATTGCTGGATTGTACGCAGCATATAAACTAAAACGCGACTCGCCAAACACATCATTTTTAATTTTAGAGAAATACAAGAAACACTGGATAGGTGGAAGAGCCAGCAATGACACTTTCTATGGAACAGAACTCGTTACTGGTGCTGGAATTGGACGCAAACACAAAGACAAACTGCTTTTAAAGTTATTAAAGGATTTCGGTTTCAAAAATCCACCTGAATTCACTATTAATCCCGACAAATCTTACATCAACCACCCGATTGACATAAAACAAACTATGAAAACACTAAAAACACATTTCGACAAAAACAAACACGAAAACCTCACATTTAAACAATATGCAAAGCACACACTCGGCACCAAAGAATACGAGAAATTCACATCATCAACTGGATATACCGATTATGAAAACGAAGACGCTTATGAAACCCTTTATTATTATGGAATGGAGGAGAATGACTGTTGTTGGCAGGCATTTAGAGTTGAATGGAAAAACCTTGTTATGAAGTTGTATGATTACATCGGAGAGAAACACTTCAAGTTCTCCAATAAAGTCATACAAATAGAGCGAGGTCTCTCAATTCACACTGAAAACGGTCCCAAATATACATGTAAAAAGGTTGTCATCGCAACCACAATCGATACAGTTAGAAAACTGCTTCCACACCATCCGATATATAAAGAGATTGAAGGGCAACCATTTCTCCGACTTTACGCAAAATTCACCAAGAAATCAGCAGAAATAATGAAAGAGCACGTAACCCGTTTCACAATAGTAAAAGAACCGCTTAAACAAATAATTCCAATGAACACTGAAAAAGGCGTTTATATGATTGCTTATAATGACAATAACAACGCAACAACATTAAAGCATCATTTAGAGAACAACGAAACTAATAGACGCCTTTATGAAATGCTTTTAGAAGATTCTCTCGACATTCCGGCAAATACACTCGAAATTATAGCAATCAAGTCTTATTATTGGCCGATAGGAACGCATTACTACAAACCACTTAATAAGAGATTGTACAAGTCGAGAGAAGAGTTTATTCGCATGGCACAGCGTCCAGAAAAAGACATACTGGTCGTTGGCGAGGCGGTTAGTAGGAATCAAGGATGGACCGAAGGTGCGTTAGAAAGTGTTGAGGCTATTTTTGTTTCTAACGATATTGTATTATGAACAACTTTAATTACATGAACATTCAAACCAGCCAAGTGGGCGGCACTAAAACAGTGCGAAATGTTACCATAAGAAGAGGAAAAGGCCACAAAAGCTTGACAAAATATAATAGAAATAAGAAAATATTTACAGTTAAGAGGAAATTGAGACGATGTGATGTTTCGAGCATAAAAAAGGGGAAATTTATAAAAGGACTTTTCGACGATTGCATTAAATCGGAGTGAACAACCTTTACTCATGTTGTTTTTGGTTTTGTTGAGTATAAGCATAAAAATGATTTAACAAATCTACTTAAAGCCGAGTGATCATAGTATAACATCTTACACATACAGATATGTCGACTTCTAAGTACGGAGATAGCGTTTACACAGGGTGCGTGAAGTGGTTCAACCGCCAGGGTTGGGGGTTCCTCACGATCACAAATGAGGGTCACGCGGATGAGGATATCTTCGTTCGCTGGGATAACCTCTCTTGTGACGGCTACAAGTACCTTGTTCAGGGAGAGTACGTCGAGTTCAGCATTGATCACAAGCCGGATGCACAGGAGGGTCGCACGTATCAGGCGGCCAATGTCGGTGGTGTGAATGGAGGCAAGCTTATGTGCGAGACCCAGCATGAGCAGAAGATTGCAGCAGCAAAGCACAGGCAGCAGAATCAGGTCAATCAGCAGAATCAGGTCAATCAGCAACCTCAGGCCCCTCTTCAGCGTCAGATCTCGAACCAGCCCCGTGTTCCAGTTCATCAGCGTCTGTCATATCCTGCACAAACACCAGTGCCAGTGCCAGTCCCCGGCCACCAGTGGGTTCTTGTGCCTCAGCCGCAGGTTCGTCCTCCCCGTCCCCAACAGCAACGCAGGAATTAAGTTGTTGTGTAGTTATAATTGATGCCGGCGGGCTTATTAATTCACTTGATTTATTGATATTTTTCAATAAATTAAGCAACAAAATTCAAATACTTATTTTCAACGCAGAAAATAAAAAATATCGCGAATGTCCACGCCGGGAATCGGACCCGGGCCGACGCTTTGGAAGAGCGCCATACTAACCACTATACTACGTGGACGTTTTCCACATTTGTATACGATTTAGATTCACTTTTTAATGGTCATTCGAGTAATTCCAAGCGACTTATCATAAACATCGATAACCACCTGTTCTCCCTTCTCATTCACATAAATCGCATATTTTCCGCAGGAACCCGTCTTAAAAGCATAGAACTTCAAAATCTCACCATTCAGCATAATGATTGAATCACATCCTATCATATTGAGCCCATAAAGCCCGTAGTTTCCGTTGGGATGCTCGATGTACATCTTGTTTGTTGCTAAAAATACATTTAAAAAACAGAATCACACATAATTCAATTTTTTAAATGAGAAAAATCTTCTCTTTTTATTGGTCTCAAAAACATCACAATTTACAATCTCCACATCAACTCGTCCCTTACCCGTGAATTCCCGCGAGGCACGTACTTCTCCTTGTAGCCGAGTCCCGCTCGAAGTTCGGGCCATGTCATGTTCTTTGCGTAGGGGTGGTTCGCACTGAGAAACGTCGCCTCCCTGTGTCCGACCGACTCCACGTTGCCCTCCGTGTACGACGTGGTCTGCTTCCAGTACTGCTGCCTGTCATCGACGGTGCCGATGCGTTCCACGCGGTAAATGTGGACAACTGCTGTGTCCGCGTCTTCTCCCCAGATGAATGCTTGATAGTCGCCGATGTGCATGGTTCGTCGGTGGTCAGTGTCCCATTTGCCGATGCCGCCCTGCTCGATCTCTGCCAAAAACCGCTTGTAGTCTGTGGCAGGTGTCGCCTTCTTCGAGTTTATCCTCACGATGTAAAATGATGCCATGCTTTGATAGTGGTTTGTTTTGTGTGTTGTGTGTGCGTCTGGGAAATACCTTTCATACAAATCTAAAAAAGTATTTCAATTTTTTATAAACACGATTAACACTTCGTACACACTAAATAAGTGAATTTTCACACCTTCTCCATCCTAATCTTCTTTTTCAATGCATCCTTATCCTCAAACAAGTATATCTTAAACTTGTGTTCGCTATAAAGATCCATTTTGCTGTAATAAATGAACTTGCTTGACAACTTCAATTCCGGCACATACACAATATACCACCACAATCCATCGTTTCTCTCCATTGCTTCAAATACAAATCCCAAATATTCACGTTCCATCACCTCCGGACTCGTCACACACATCGCCAACAACGCACAATCATTCTGAACTTTGCGAATGGACCGCATTGACTGGTTAATATACGCCAAACTCTCGTCACCAGTCCATCTCTCATAAAATCGCTGCATATCCCCCGACATTGCCACCAATCCCTCGTTATCCATGAGCTGTATAATATTTAACAGGTCGACCAATCGCCGAATGGGCGACGTTATATGAACATACTCATTAAACTTCAACATATGATGAACTTTTTCTCCATCATACTTAATATAACTGCTCCCGTTGCTATGCCACAATCTCAGACTCATTGACACGTCTTTCGGCAAAGTCTCAGGAAATTCCAGTCCACTCTTAAACTTGAAACT
>Ga0114979_10003735_pt1 | contig 10160 bp, 10 predicted proteins | sample S_140625_EF_Meta_FD_87315 | JGI IMG/M metagenome (GOLD analysis project Ga0114979, IMG submission 87315) | Freshwater microbial communities from Lake Simoncouche, Canada to study carbon cycling - S_140625_EF_MetaG | ecosystem: Environmental > Aquatic > Freshwater > Lake | place: Lake... | reverse complement strand
GGTGACGTCTGCTTCGACGAGTTCGGCATTGGCCCCCGGGTAGATGGTGGTGACCGAGACAACAGGTGGATCGATATCGGGCAACTCACGAACGGGAAGTCGGGAAAGGCCAACGATGCCGATCACCGCCAACGCCAGATTAAACATAACGGCGGCGATCGGGCGCCGAATGCAGAATTCGGGCAGATTCATCCGCGGGGAACTTCGGTTTGTAAGATCAGTTTCCTACCAGGGGCGAGGCGTAGATTGCCAGAACGGGCTACCTGATCACCGGGCCGAAGGCCCTCAAGAATCTCGATGCGCCCTGGAATTCGAAGACCCACTTTCACTGGCACGAGCTCGGCAAGGCCATCGGTCGCGCGGTAAACGGCAAAACCGCCATTGTGGGGAAAGAGGCAATCTTCCGGGATAGTAAGAGCATTTTGTTTTGTGCCTATGGCAAGGGTCAGATTTGCGAACATACCTGGTTTGAGTCGGTGATCGGAGTTAGGAACGAAAGCGCGAACGGGGACAGTCCGAGTTGCGATATCGATCTGTGGTTCGATCAGGTAAATCTCACCCGAAAACTTTTCTTCGGGATAGGCAGCAACCTTGAGGGCGAGAGTTTGCCCAGGATGAACTGTTGCGCTGCAACGTTCGGGGACGGTGAAGGTGAGCTTCATTCGATCCATGGCATAGATGCTCACGAGGGTGGTCTGGGGATTGACATACTGGCCGATACTAACGTTGCGATGACCGAGGACTCCGTCGAACGGGGCGGTCAGGGTGTACTCCCGCATCCGCTTTTTCGCGAGGTTGAGAGTGGCCACACCCCGTTGGTAGGCAGCACGGGTTTGGTCGTGTTCCTGTTGGGAGATCGTCCCGTCCCGAAGGAGGGTATCGGATCGTTGCAGGGTTTCTTGGCTGTAGTTGTAGTCGGCTTCGGCCTCGGCAACGGCGGCGGCTTGTTTCGACTCATCTATTTGGAGAAGCAGATCTCCTTTTTTAACGGCGTCTCCCTCCGTCATCTGGATTGATGTGATTTCCCCATCCACCTCGGGACGTATGTTGACGTACTCATCTGCCTCGAGGGTACCGATCGCTTCCAGAGTTTCACGCAGGGGACCGACCTCAACGGTCACTAGCTCAGCAGGAACGGGTGGGTCCTTGGGGGGTCCGCCCCCCTTCATGCAGCCCGATAGGGCAAGAAGAAGACATGGGATGAAATAATGTTTCATACTATGAATGGTTAATAATGTGAAGTATCTAGCCTGCCGGGTCAAGCCGGTAGGGATTTCCGAACGGCGTCGAGAAGGGCGGGTAGGCCCTCTCCGCTTTTCGTGGAAATAGGAAAGATGGCGCGCCGGGCGGCGGAGCGTAGGGCTGCCATGTGTTCGGCAGATTCGGGAAGATCGCTTTTGTTGGCGGCAACAAGAAAGGGGCGTTTTCCCAAAGCGACATCGTGTAATCGTAGCTCTTTTCGAAGGAGTCGATAGTCCTCGACGGGATTTCTTCCATCCACCCCTGCGGTATCGATCACGATAAGAAGTACGGAGCAACGCTCGATGTGCCGCAGAAAATCGTGTCCTAATCCCTTGCCCTCATTCGCGCCCTCAATGAGCCCTGGTATGTCGGCCAAGGTAAAACGGGTTTCCTCAGGAGATCCGACGACCCCGATGTAAGGGGCGAGAGTCGTGAAAGGGTAGGATGCGATTTTGGGGCGTGCAGCGGAGAAAGCGGCCAAGAGGCTAGATTTTCCCGCGTTGGGAAGGCCAACGAGACCGACTTGAGCGATCGATTTTAAAATAAGAATGAACTCACCTGCCTCGCCTGGCCGGCCATCCTCTGCGTGACGGGGGGTTTGTCGGGTCGAGGTAGCGAAGCGGGAATTTCCGCGACCCCCACGTCCGCCTTTGCAGAGGACAAACTTTTCTCCTGGGTTCGTTAAGTCTACGAGCGGATCTCCCACCTCACCAGGGGGTAAGGGATAGACAACAGTTCCTGGGGGAACTTTGAGAATACAATCTTTGCCGTTGCGTCCCGTGCACTGTTTTCCACTTCCGCTTCCCCCGTGTCCGGCTCGTGCGTGAGGGCGGTAGCGAAGATCGATCAAGTTGTTGAGCTGGGATTCGACGATTAGGACTACGTCGCCACCTTCGCCTCCATCGCCACCGTCGGGGCCGCCTTTGGGCACAAATTTTTCCCTCAGGAAACTAACGGCTCCGCGCCCCCCATTCCCTGCATTGGCATGAAGGCGGACTCGATCAACGAACATGAGAGGGCTCCATCCATTGGTAGAGACGTGGGGTGATGATCGTGGTGAGCAGCGTACCTAGGGCTAAGGGAAAGGCGCCAGCGTAGCCTTCTGTTTTTGCAGCGATCCAGCCCGCACCCATGACAAGTCCGGCCAGGGCGATGGCCTCGACCAAGCAAACTCCGCCCCTTTTTCCAGAGGAGAATCCGAGAGCTGAGGCAACAAAAAGAGCTAGGAAAATAGTCCAAGAGGGAGGATGCAGTATGGGTGCAGGGCCGCGGGTTAATCCGGTCCAAGTTCGGACCACCGCTTCGGCAAGAGAACGGTGGCCGATGGGAGAGTCGATAATGGGATCTACCTCGGCTAAGCCACCGGCGAGGATAGCGGGTCGTTTTGAAATTCCTTTCAGATCGTAGTAAGGGCGAACACCGATTCGCTCTTGTTCCGCAGCAAGAACGACCCCCCGAATCTCCATTTTTTCTGGGATCTGATCGGGTCGGCTCCAATCGATCGGCACGGAGCCTCGGCGATCCAGAGGAATCGCCTGCAGTTCAAAATCGTTTTTGTCGCGAAGAATGAGGCGGCGACCTGCAAGGGTGGAGTGGGAGAGGTCGGCTCCGAGAGCTTGCGCATACAGAGTGAGAAGCCAAGAGGGGGTGACTGCGTTTTCATGCCGAAACACAAGCGGCAGGCGGCAGAGAAGTCCGTCCGATTCGGGTGTGACTTTCCAAGCGGCGGTTTGTGCGGCACGTTGGATACTTTTTTCAGGAGCGAAAAAAGAGTCAGCGGCTCGAAGGGAGGTAATGGAGCCTGTGTGGGGAATTTTTGGCAGAGAGAGAGTTTCGGCTTCGGTGGGGGCGGAGAATGTAGTGGCGGAGATTGCGGGGGAAAGGTAGGCGGCGAGGGCACGAGCGAGCTGGTCATCTTGAGCGGGTTCAAAGGTATCGGGGGCGTCGAGCGGAAGAAGAAGACCGACGGGTTCAGGGCGGTAAGGGGACATCGCGCGTAGTGCGAGGGTGAGGTCGAGTCGGGGCCAAGGCCAAGATTCACCAGCTAGATCTTCAATTGAGATGAGGATGGGCGAGGGGGGGGCTTTTGCAGGAGCGGGCAGGTGGGGCAGAAAGGCTTGGGAGTAGGGCACGAGGCTAACAGCGGCGAGAAGGCCGAGGGCTATGGCGGCAATGCAGGCAAGGATACGAGAAACGAACATAGCTCTTTGTAGCGGGAATCGGTGTTAAGGCGATGCGGGAAGCGGATTGAAAAAAGCGCTAGAGGAAGTAGGTTCGACGAATGCGCGCAGGGATGATCGAGACACCGGTTGAATCTCCGACGCAAGAGAACGACTTTTCAGAGGCTTTTGCAAAAGGATGGCAGGTGTTGGTTTGGAACGACCCGGTTAATTTAATGAGTTACGTCGTATTTGTATTTCAAAAAGTTTTGGGATTTGATGAGGTGAAAGCAAAAAAGCATATGTTGGAGGTGCATGAGCTGGGGAAAAGTGTAGTGGCGTTGGAAACTCGGGAAAAAGCGGAGATGTATTGCCACCGGTTACAGGAGTTCGGATTACAATCGACGCTTGAGGCCCGTCCCGTTTGAGAATCGAGAAAGAAATTTCTGGGAACCGCCATTTTGAGTTGGCGGCTCCAGAGGCTGCACTTTTGAGGCAGGCTTTGGAGAGCACGATCCTTGCGTATCGGACACCCCCTGCAGAATTAGATCCTATGGTGGGGAATGTTTGGTATCGGCAGGCGGGTTTACGAGAGGCAGGAATTCGCGGGGAGGATGCTTTCCATTGGGTGGAGGGATTACACGAAGTTCGTCTGGGGCGTGAGAGGATGGCTCAGGGGTGGATGAAAGGTCTTCCGCCGATCGGACAAGCTGGTGGGTGGTTTTTAGTTGGAGATGAGGTGGAATCCTTCGTGGCAACATTAAATGATCATCGTTTACGTCGGGCGGCGGAGTTCGATCTTGGGGAAGGGGATCTAGAAGTGCGTGCTATGGAAAAATCCAAAGGTGATAAAAGAGTTGCTTTGGTAGAGATTCACTTCCTGGCTTGGATGATCGAACTCATTCTCCAAGAGTAGTTTAGAGTAGAGCACGGCTCCTTTTACTTGGTGTTCTGGGAATCAGTGCTAGGAATGAGATGGCAATTTTGATGACAATAAACACTGATATCGTTGTGGTGGGGGCAGGGCCTGCGGGTTGTGCTGTGGCGCGGGCGTACGCGCTGGCGGGACAGCGGGTGATTTTGCTGGAGGCTGAGGAGCAGGGGAAAAGTAGAAAACGTTTTGCGGGAGAGTGGTTGCATCCGCAAGGGGTCGATGCCTTAAAGAAGTTGGGATTCAGTGCAATCACTGCGATGCAGGGGAGGCCGCAAGGTCGTGGTTTTGTGGTGTATCCTGGGCATGGGGAGTCACCCGTAAAATTAGATTACGTGGAAGGGCAGAGGGGTTTGGCATTTCATCACGGAGATTTGGTGGATGAGATGCGGCAAGTGGTTGCGCAGACCGAGGGCGTGACATTTCGGCAGGGGGTACGGGTTGCAACTGTGGATGACGGTGGCGTGACTTTAGAAAGTGGAGAGAGGGTCGAGGCGAGGCTTGTCATTGGTGCGGATGGGCGTTCGAGTGTGGTGCGGAGAAGTTTGCGTGGATCTGGATCCCACAAGGCGATGTCCGCCATGACGGGAATTCTTCTGGAGGGAGTGAAGGCTCCGTATCCGGAATATGGCCATGTGTTTTTAGGAAAGCCGAGTTTTCTGTTGGGGTATGAAATTGCGCCCTCGGTTGTCCGCATCTGTGTGGATGTGCCCTTGAAATATAAAACGGAGATGAAAGATCCGGAATGGCTCATTGCAGCTACTCGGGATACGCTGCCGCCCGTTTGGAGGCAACCGTGTGAAGAGCAAATTCGGGGTGGTCATCTGCGTTGGCAGGCAAACCATTTCTTGGCAAGGGCGGACTACGGAAACGGGCATCGGGTTTTAATTGGGGATGCGGCAGGTCATACGCATCCGTTGACGGCGACTGGGATTACCAACGGGTTAGTGGATGCCATGGAGCTTGTGGAGAAAAAAGATTTCCGTGAATTTGCACGGAGTCGTCGCAGGGCTTGTCGAGTGCCCGAGCTGCTCTCCCGTGCTTTGTACGACTGTTTCTCTAAAGAGGATGCTTTTTCCCAATCGCTTCGCCGGGCGGTTGTTTCACTTTGGCGCAATGACCAAAAAGAAAGAGACCGGACGATGGGCTTGTTGATGGGTAATGGTCGTTCGTTCCTCACTTTCGCGGGGCCTTTCTTAAAAGCGTTAATTGGTGCGTGGAGGGGGCGAGACAACACCACGACGATGGGTGCCGATCTGGCCTCAATCGCAAGTTGGATTCGTCTGCCCATGGCCTATGCGATGGCAGGTTGGGTTCGTCCTAAAGCATAAGCATTGCTCTTTTCGAGCTTTCCGCCGACTTGCGAAAGCAGATTACGATTTCAAAAACGCAGCAAAGGCTTTGAGGGGGAAGGCGCGCTTATAGTGATCGTAGCGAATTAGCGTAGTTCGGTAAAAGAGGCCGGGAATGGGTTGGGGCGGAAAATCTCCATCGAGTTGCTGTTGTTTCAAAAGAAACTCTAAGCCTTTTTGAATGGAGGGATCTTCTTTCGGACCACTGGCAAGGAGAGCGAGGATCGCCAAGCCGGTGGGCTCGACTAGACCGCGTGCCGTCGGTATCGGGCGACGCTCTAGACAGGACTCAGGTTTCTCGCCCCAACCCCCATCTGCCAACTGTTGGGAGAGAAGAAAATTCCGCCCACGGACGATTCGAGGATCATCGATAGGCAAACCTGCAGCGCGTAGGCCAGGAATTGCGAACGAAGTTCCATAGTTAAAACAGATACCCCAAACCGCTTCCCATGAGCCATCAGGACGTTGTGTCTCACTTAAGTAGCGGACGCCCTCTTGAATCGCACGGTTCACACCGCCACGTTCCAACTCCGCATCATGCTGGCGAATCAGTGCAAGTGCTGAAAGAACCGAGCCTGTGCACTCGGCAAAGGAGTGGTCGACCATGATATCAGCAAAAACGTGAGATGCGTTGAAGGTTTCAATCCAAAGGGGCCCGACGACACGATCACAACTTCCCCAGCCTCCATCCCTGTTTTGATAGCTCAGGATAAACCGAACCCCATCCTCGAGAACACTCTTTGCGGTGGGAGCATTGAGAAAAGGGCGAGCCGCAACGAGAGCCAGCAAGCTTTCCGCGGTACAGTCAGCAATCGACCACCCATTCCTGCGCTCACTAAACGGCCAACCCCCTTTGCGGGGAAGGCGGTGGTATCGCCGGGGGTTGGGCAATTCATCTATCACCTGATTTTTGACAAGGTAGCGGCATCCTTGTTGGATCGAGCCACTAGGAGCTAAAGATGGATCGAGGTGGGTCATCCCTTGAAGAGTGAATGCAGTGTCCCAAACCTTGGATGATGTGAAGCCCTGACAAGCAATGTGGTCAGTGTGGTTCCAAAGATAGCGGGGTAGCTCCTGCCAACTTCGGTGCAGTCGATCCGTTTGACCTTCGACAAAGTGTGCCAGCGTGTTGTAGCAGGCGTTCACGGGGGCTTGGCGAATGTAGTCGGACTGCTCGTCCTCATAGCAGATATGCTCGTAAGCTAGGCAAAGAGCTTTACGTCGAAGAAAGTCAGGAATGAACTTTTCGATCTGACGCACAAGAGGCATGGCAATCCGAACGAGGAGACTTTCCGGCACAATATGGTCGGTGGGAGCCAGATCCGCGCGATGCTTAGGCCAATCGATCTGATCGAATCCCTGTGGGAAAAGTTCACCGCGTAGCTCGTTGAGAAGAGGGTCAAGGGGAGCCTGCCACCGCCTTCCGTAAAAGTAGGCCATGGGCAGATAAACAATTCGGACATAACCAGAGATATTGATCGGTTGAACCGGAACCCATTTTGGCAAAAGATAAAGTTCAGGAGGAACAGGGGTGACACCGGACCAGTCGTACAGGTTGAGAATCGCGAGGATGAACTTTCCCCATGCAGCCGCTTTTACAGGTGTGCCGGATGCGTGAATCCAGTTGCGGAGGCGAGTCAGCTCGGGTCGTTCCGCTTTTTCCCCAAGGATACGAAGGGCGACGTAAGAAATGGCGCTTGTGAAAACAGCGCCCCGAACCGACTCCTCATGTAGACCGATCGATCCATCTGCCAGTTGGGGCCGAAGTAGACCAGCGACGAAGCGGGGTCGCTCCTCATTGGAGATCAAATGGTGGGTCAGGTAGGTGGTGATGACATACAGAGGCAAAAGAAAGTTGGGTCCTGTGTAGGGGACGGACCAGCTGCCATCCTGGAGTTGAGTGCGTTGTAGAAAGCCAAGGAGACGTTGGGTCGCCTCCGTCACCGAAGAGTGAAGATTCTTCATTTCTTTGAGACAAAGGTTTCGAGGCGGGCGAGCGTTTGTTTTCGGAACAGATCAAGGGTAAGGGCAATAAACTCGGTGGGAGAGTTTTTGGGTTTGAGGAGAGGGCGAAGATCGAGTGCGAGAACGACTTCATCATCTGAATCGGGCTGAGTTGGGTTGCCGAACGTAGCTTGAGCATGACGCCGACCCAGTGCGGCACGATCGTACCGCTTCCCGCCCTGGACCTGGGATTCGAAACAGTTGAGCAGAGAGCTGCCAAGATTTGCAGGGGCATGGCAGGGCAATCGCACGATGTGGGAAGCAGGAACCCAGTCGAGATCCCCCCACACTTCACACCCATAGATCTCTTTGGGGTGAGCCGATGTAGGGATTTTATGAAGTGCCTCGAGGCAGGCCATCAGAACCGCAAGGTGGGTTTCGTGACGATCTGCAGGATTGTGAAGATAGAGGACTTGGGGGCGAGCCGATTCAAGAATTTTCACCAAATCTGCCACAACTTCAGATCGATCGCTTTGTCGAACGGCAGCGCTGGAGTGAGCCAGTTGGATGACGGAGGCGTACTGTCCGAGATCGGCAGCTTGACGCTGCTCTTTTTGGCGTTGGGGAATCATTTCCGCATTACTCATCGAAGCAAAAGGTCCTATACGGGGTGAGCTTGCGCCATCGGTGACGACTACACCCGAGAAACGATTTTTTGCGTGGCCATAGCAGGCCGAGATTCCTGGGAAGGCAAGAATTTCGAGATCATCCGCATGTGCGCCGATTCCTAGGTGGGTGGTGGAGGAGAGTGCAGCGCGAAAATCCTCGCCGCGAGAAGAGTAGAAGTTGGATTGAGTTTGAGAGAAGTTCATCGGCGAAAAACCCAAAGAGAGGCGAAAAGGTAGTTGAGAAGAGCTCCAGTGGCGACAGCTACGGCGTTGAGGACCGCAGTTTGGATCGGGCGATCGGTTTCCAGTACCAGAAGAAGAAAATTAAGAAGAAAGAGTTGAAAGACCAAGGCTAACGCGGCGGACAGGTAGTACTGCTTGGCTTTGTGCCAGGATGGGGGCCAGGCCCGGAAGGTCCAAGCGGAGTTCAGAAGGAAATTTGCTCCGCAGCAGACCATCCACGCGACGAGTGCTGCTGCCGTGGCAACACGGTGGCCGCTAGGGTTGAGCCCCAAGAGGGTGCTACCGATCGAGAGAAGTCCCCACATAAGGAGGGCATTCAGAAGGGTTCCGAAGCCACCCACGACTCCAAAGCGGAGAATTCGGATAATCTCCTGTGACAAAGGCCGGGTTGCGGAGCGGGTTCGGGCTCGGTTATGCGGATGGGTGAGTTGAGGCACGGGAATTAGAATGCCGAAAAAGAAGCCGATCGGCAAACGGGGAAAGTCTGGTAGGGCTTGCCATCGTCCAGTGCGAAGCGAAATTCGGGACATTGAGTTCTGGGTAAATTTGTGGAAAATTCATCATGGGAATGAGCCGAAAAAAATCGAAGTCAGAGCCTGCTCATCGCTCTGATCAGGCGGAACGTATTGTGAAATCCCGAACAAGAGAGGGATCAGGGGTGGGGATTGGTAAGCGGGGAACGTTGAGCCCAAAAATATTTTGGGCCGGTTGTATTCTGATCGGTTTGGTTGCCATAGGAATGGGGCGTTCGGGAGATTCAATTCCAGCTTCCGAGTTGCGGGGCCAGGGGGACCTATTTTATCGGCGGGGAGAAAAGGAGCCATTTAGTGGGGCGGCTGTGACTCAGGTGGCTGGGAAAAAGACGGAGGCGGAGTTTTGGCAGGGGCGGATGCATGGAGTGTATCGGAGCTGGTTTGCGAATGGGCAGGTGGAAGGAGAGGCACATTTTGAAAAAGGCGTTCGGGAGGGGCGAGCGCGGCTTTGGAATGAAAAAGGGCAGTTAGTCCAAGAGACGCGCTTTCACGAAGGGCTACCCGATGGGCCCGCGACGGAGTGGTATCCAAATGGAAAAATGCAACGGCGAACCTCTTGGCGTGCTGGCAAGCGACATGGGGAAGTGGAGACGTGGTTTGTGAGCGGGAATCGAAAGGGAGTAGGAACCTATGAGCAGGGGGAGAGAAGCGGAACCTTTGTTGTGTGGTGGGAAAATGGAAAAAAGAGGCAGGAGACGAACTATAAAAAGGGGGTTCCGGACGGTTGGTGGGTGGAGTGGAAGGAGAGTGGGGCACCGGACAAAAAAGCATTCTTTAAAAATGGAAAGGCGAGTCAAGAGACAGGTTAGGGGTAGTCTTGAACCGACTCGCGGGTGGGATTAGGATTTACTTTCCAGAAGCACCCGTAGCTCAACTGGATAGAGTGTCGGCCTCCGAAGCCGAAGGTTGCCAGTTCGACCCTGGCCGGGTGCACCATCAAGTTTCAGTGCGTGAAAAAAAAGGGGAAAATGGCTCCGGAGGCTGGGATCGAACCAGCGACCAATGCATTAACAGTGCATCGCTCTACCGCTGAGCTACTCCGGAAAGCAGTTGGGTAACCTACCGAAAAAATTGTGAGGACTCAACTC
>Ga0114979_10003732_pt1 | contig 10163 bp, 9 predicted proteins | sample S_140625_EF_Meta_FD_87315 | JGI IMG/M metagenome (GOLD analysis project Ga0114979, IMG submission 87315) | Freshwater microbial communities from Lake Simoncouche, Canada to study carbon cycling - S_140625_EF_MetaG | ecosystem: Environmental > Aquatic > Freshwater > Lake | place: Lake... | reverse complement strand
TGCGCTCAAATCATAGGCGGTGTGATGCTTATTTTGGGCATGGCGTTGGGCTTGACCAATTACTTGGTGGATGCAGGCATTCCTGACTTGGCGACCGATTGGGTGCAAGGCGTCACACAAAACAAATGGGTTTTTCTGCTGGCCTTGAATGTGTTCTTGTTTGCGGCAGGCGCTCTCATGGAAATCTATGCGGCGATCGTGGTGTTGGTGCCACTTTTGCTGCCTTTGGCAGTGAGCTATGGGATTGACCCTGTGCACTTTGGCATCATCTTTTTGGCCAATATGGAAATGGGCTTTTTATGCCCCCCCGCAGGCATGAACATTTACTTCGCGTCTGCGGTCTTCAAGCAGCCCATCCGCACGGTGGCCGCCTCTGTGGCGCCTGCGTTGGCGGCTATTTTTGCGGGCACTTTGTTGATTTCTTGGCTGCCTTTGCTCGCCACAGGTTTGCCCAGTTGGGTGTCCTCGCTCATGCGCTGAGTTGTTCGAGCTGGCTGCTTATGGTGCGCTGCGACAGTTGCGCCAAGCTTTTGCGTGAATGGCCCTCGGAGGAGAGCCACTCACCCAAGTGCACCTTGGCCTGAATGCCAGACGACGACAACACCTGGTGCAGGGACTGCACAAAACCAATATCACCCGTGAAGGCAGCTTTCAAACACAAGTCACCCGTCTGGGGGTTGCTGTAGCGAATGGCCAAAGGCTGAACTGGGATCTGATGTTGGACAGCTGTTTCAAATAAATTGGCATGAAACAGGCTGACCGAGCGACCCTCGCTGCTCGTGCCCTCAGGAAAACCTGCAACGCAATAGCCATGTTGCAAGGCGCTGGACAGTTGTGCCACCATGCGACGGGCCGAACTGGGCGAGCCACGGTTGACAAACACCACACCGCACCCCGTGGCAATGCTGCCCACGATGGGCCAGCGTTTGACCTCGGACTTGGCGACAAAAATACTGGGCTGGATGGTTTGAATGATCAAGGCATCTACCCAAGAAATATGGTTGGCTACCACCAGACGTGACACCGATTCATCACCTGTCTGCGTGAGAGATCTTTCTAGCACCACGTGTATGCCAAGTACCTCCAACGTGGCTTGCGACCACCGTCTGATTTCTTCTAATTGACTGTGGCGGTTGAGGCGCGGGAACTTGATCCACAAAATCCAAAAAGCATGGGCAAAGGCGCCTAGGAGTCGTAAGTATTTAATTAACATGTTGAGGGCGTGAGCATAGGCCGACTATGTGACAAATCGGTGAAGGATTTTCTGGCTCTTGTCACGAATATTTCATACAACCTTCTTTGTTGATTCACATGAGCTGTCAAGAATAGTTGTCATTGACTCTAAAAGGACTGACCATGAAAGAACTGCCTAACCCCACCATGCCGCTGTCGTTCATCGATGTGCCACGGGGGTCGCTTCATCGAAACGATCAAGACGTTCAAGAAGTTTCTGTCACGCCCCAAAAAGCACAACCCCGCCCAGCCCTGATTGTTGAATGGGCCAAGCACCAAGATGAGGTGCGCGAGGCGCAACGTCTGCGGTATGACGTGTTTGCCACCGAGATGGGCGCACGTTTGAAAGACAGCATTCCAGGCCACGACATCGATTTGTTCGATGATTTTTGCGAGCATTTGATCATTCGTGACGACGTGACCAGCCAAGTCATTGGCACTTACCGCGTCTTGACCCCCGTGCAAGCCAAACGCATTGGCAGCACTTATTCAGACCTCGAATTTGATTTAACCCGTCTGCGTCCGTACCGCGAACGCATGGTCGAGTTGGGTCGCAGCTGCGTCCACCCCGAGCACCGCCACGGCGGCGTCATCATGGCCTTGTGGGGAGCTTTGGCTGAGTTCATGGTGCGCAACAAGTTGGACGTGATGATTGGTTGCGCCAGCATTCCCATGCTGCACCAAGGTGTGGTGAGTGGCGAAGTGGCCGCCAGCATTTGGCATCAACTCAAAAAAACCCACTTGGCCGGCATCGAAAACCAAGTGACGCCTCGCTTGGCTTTGCCTGTGGAGCAGTGGGAAGTCAACCCGGCTTTTGAGCCACCTGCCTTGATCAAGGGCTATTTGCGCTTGGGGGCCAAAGTGTTGGGCGCGCCCGCTTGGGACCCCGACTTCAACACCGCTGACTTGCCCATGTTGATGAAGATCAATGACATGCCGCCGCGTTACCGCAAACACTTTTTGGGTGCTTAAATGCATTACCGTGCCATCTTCATCTCTGACTTGCACCTGGGCACGCCCGGTTGCCAAGCCGACGCTTTGCTGGATTTCTTGAAAGAGCACACCAGCGACTATTTGTATTTGGTCGGTGACATCATTGATGGCTGGCAACTGCGTCGCCGTTGGTATTGGCCACAAGCCCACAACGACGTGATTCAAAAGCTCTTGCGCAAAGCACGCAAGGGCACGCGCGTGATTTATGTGCCAGGCAACCATGATGAATTTGCACGCCATTTCTTAGATCACCATTTCGGTGGAATTGAAGTGATGGAGGAGGCGGTGCACAGAACCGCCGATGGTCGTCAACTGTGGGTGATCCATGGCGACTACTTTGATGCGGTGGTTCAGCAAGCCAAATGGTTGGCTTATGTGGGTGATTATTTGTATGAGTTCACCCTCAAACTCAACCGCTACTTGAACAATATGCGCGGTCGTCTGGGGTTGCCTTATTGGTCCCTCTCAGCCTACCTCAAGCACAAGGTCAAAAAGGCGCTGAATTACGTCACCGACTTTGAGAATGCAGTCGCCCACGAGGCTGAAAAGCAAGGCTACCAAGGGGTGGTGTGTGGTCACATTCACCGTGCAGAAATTCGTGATGTGAACGGCATTTTGTATTGCAACGATGGTGATTGGGTTGAAAGTCGCACCGCCTTGGTCGAAAACGAACGAGGTGAGTTGTCGCTGTTGTTTTGGGAAACAGAGCCTGTGGTGGTGACCAACCCTGAACTAGTGAACGTCGCATAAGATGGCCCGCGGCTCAGGCGCTTGAATGCCTAAAGGTTTTTACTTTCTCATTGGCGCTCAATTTGCATCAGGTCTGGCGGATAACGCGCTGTTGATCTTGGGCATTTATTTTCTCAACGAGCAGGGCTATCCAGGTTGGTGGGCCCCATTGTTGAAGTTCTCATTGACTTTGTCTTATGTGTTGTTGGCCTCCGTGGTCGGGCCATTGGCCGATGCATTCGCCAAAAACCGTTTGATGGCTGTCATGAATGCCCTCAAGATTTTGGGCGTCGTCATGTTGCTCACGGGCGTTTTTCCCATGTTGGCCTTTGCCTTGATCGGGCTAGCCGCCTCTGTGTATGCGCCCGCCAAGTATGGTTTGGTGACCGAGTCTGTGCCGCCGCGCTTGTTGGTGCGTGCGAATGCCTGGTTAGAGGTGTCGGTGGTGCTCTCTGTCATTCTGGGCGTGGCGCTCGGCGGGGCCTTGGCTGGCTTGGCCGAGTCTGGTGTGTGGGCGCAATGGGGCCGTTCGATCACATCCCAGTCTGACCTTTTGATTCAAACCCAAGCACTGCCATCGATGGCCATCATCGTGGGGGTTTATCTGGTCGCAGCCGCCTTGAATTTTGGCCTCACGCCCATGAATCGGCGGGGGGTGATTGTGCCCCTGACACGCCAGGCCGTGCGCCTGTCGACCTTTTGGAAAACAAATCAGCGTCTATGGCGTGACCCCTTGGGTGGGGTCTCGCTGTATGTCACCACCTTGTATTGGGGGGTCGGTGCGGTGATGCAATTCGCCGTGCTCGTGTGGGCGCAACAGACGCTCGGGTTGTCGCTCAAATATGGGGCATACCTGCAAGCCTTGGTGGCCTTGGGTGTCATCATGGGGGCGGTGTTGGCGGGGCGTACTTTTAAGCTGCATTCGGCGCGACAGACCTTGCCCTGGGGCTTGTTGCTGGCGGTGTTGCTGCCCGTGATGGTCATCACCACCCACCTATGGGTGGCCATTCCTCTCTTGCTCTTAGCAGGCTTGTCAGGTGGCATGTTGCTGGTGCCCATGAATGCGTTGTTACAGCATCGCGGGATGCAGGTGCTGAGCTCTGGGCGTTCGATTGCGGTGCAAGGTTTCAATGAAAACCTCAGCGTGCTGGTCATGCTGGCGGCTTACAGCCTGCTGCTGGCGTTTGACGTGTCGCTGACCTGGATCATGCTGCTGTTCGCCACTTTTTTGATTGGCGGGATCATGCCGCTTTGCTGGCTGCTTTGGCGACGAATGCGCTAGTCTTGGTGACCCAACGGTCTGGGTTCAACCAAGTTCGATGGCGCGTTGGAAGATGGTCTCAACCTGACCCGCAATTTCATCCCAACCGAGATGCGCCACACTGGGGCGCGTGAAGGCGCGGGACTGGTCGAGGGTTGACCTGTCTTGCGTGATCTCTAGCGCACGCTGGAGATACGTGTGGGGCTCATCGCTTGGCACCAACCAACCGTTTTTTCGATCGTTGATGAACTCCCCCGCGGCGGCGCAGTCAAACGCCAAAACGGGGGTGCCACATGACAGCGCCTCGAGGGTCACATTGCCAAAGGTTTCAGTCAAACTAGGAAACAGCAACAAATCGGCGCTGGCATAGAGCGTCGCCAATTGTTCATGTGTACACATACCGACAAAAATAGCGTCTGGGCATTTGGACTCGGTGATGCCGCGCATCGGGCCGTCACCCGCAAACACCATTTTGACTTTTCGTCCATTCGCCACCAGTGTTTGATACGTTTGGATAGTCAGATCCAGGTTTTTTTCAGCCGCCAGTCGGCTGGTGGATAACAACACCATGGTGTCTGGCGTGACGCCCCAGCTGTCACGCATAGCATCACTTCGTTTGTCGGTATGAAAGAGTTGCGTATCCACACCGCGGGCAACCACTCTGAGGTTTTTAAATCCCATCGCCTCGAGTTGGTATTTCATGGCCAAGGTGGGCACCATGGTGAAGGCTGTGCGGTTGTGAAATTTACGCAAGTACGCCACGATGGGTTTACTCAACCAGCCCACGCCGTAATGTTGGCAATAGCTGTGAAAGTTGGTGCGAAAGTCAGAGGTCACGGGCAGTCGCAAAATTTGCGCCGCCTGAAGCGCAGACCAACTCAACGGCCCCTCAGTGGCAATGTGGACCAGATCAGGGCGCCGCGTGCTCCATGCTTTAATGAGCGCCTTCTTGCTGGGCAAACCCAGCTTGAGTTGGGGGTACCTGGGAATCGGCAGGCCGCGCAACAGCAATTCCGACCAACCTTTTTGCTCCACGCCAGCATCATGTTTGTCTTGACGAGGACGAATCAGTTGAATCGTGTGCTGACGATGACCTAAATGTTGAATCAATCTTGAGAGCGTCACTGCCACACCGTTGACTTCTGGTGGCCATGTTTCTGTCACAACCGCGATACGCAAAAAACGTTGCGAGGGTTCGAAGTTTTCGACCAAAATAGGGGGCGTGCTTGATAAGTCCATGTACGCATGATGGCGAATGAATTTAACAACTTGATGACAAATTGGCGAAGGGTGAATTTAATTTCATCTATATTTCTTTTTACTGTCACCAAATTTTCACATGACAGAGAGATCATTACTTCGTCTTGCAACACATGAGGAACAGACGTGAAAAACTTTCTAGAAGAATTGCGCATTCAACGCTGGGATGACCACCGTTACTACCACCACTGCCGCATCAACCAGTCATTGCATTTGCTCAGCGCACTTTGCTTTTTGGTGTCCTATGCCTTGTTGTTTGTCAATCCAGCTTGGGCCGCCTTGTTGGCTTGGTTGGTCTCGATGACAGCGCGTCAATCGGGTCACTTCTTTTTTGAGCCTTTGGGCTATGACCATGTGAATGAAGCCACCAACGATTTCAAAGAAGAAATCAAAGTGGGCTACAACCTGCGTCGCAAAGTTATTTTGTTGAGCATTTGGGTCTTGTTGCCTTTGGTGATTTACTACTTCCCAGGTTCGCTCGATGTGGTACCCACCCATGAAACTTGGGTGGAGTTCTCAGAAGCCGTAGGTTACTCTTGGTTGGCTTTGGGTGTGGGTGGTTTGTTGTTTCGCACCATTCATCTGTGTTTCATCAAGGACGTGCAAACTGGCTTGGTGTGGATGACCAAAATCGTGACAGACCCCTTCCATGATGTGTATCTTTATCACAAGGCCCCGTTCCAGCTGTTGCGTGGTCAGCGCTTTGATGAAGAGTTCTTAAAAGCGAGCAACTGATCGCTGCATCAGCGTGCTGAAAAAGGGGTTCAGGTCTATGACCTGAACCCCTTTTGTTTGAGGGTTCGATCTTTACTTGAAGAAGGTTTCCTTCAAGATGCTGCGGCGAATATTTTTGTTCGTCAGCTCTGGGGCGTGCCACCACCAACCCTCTTGCTTCATTTGGGTGGCAGCCATCACAAATCGCTGCACCACGGCTTCAAAGTCGGCATCGCTGTAGTTGAGGCTAAAGATCAATCGGCCTGTCCCCACCCAGCTCAACGCCAAGCCTTGGAGGCGCAAGTAGTACTGCAGCATCCAGTTGTAGCGGCTAGGCTGTGTGTAGAACAGTGTCCACACGCTAGACATATTGGCGGCTTGCAGGGGGATGTCGTGGGCCGTCATGGCATCGTTGAATAATTTGCGACGTGCATTCCAGCGCTCGTCCAGTCCGTCGTAAATGGCTTGAATTTCTGGGGTTTCGAGCTCGTCCAAAAAGGCCGACATGGCCCCCATGACCACGGGGTGCTCTTTGAAGGTGCCGCGTGCAAAGCAAATGTCAGCAGGGCGGTCGGGGTGGAAGCGGTGCATCCACTCTTTCTTGCCGCACACCACACCCACGGGAAAACCGCCGCCCAAGGTCTTGCCATACGTCACCATATCGGCTTGCACGCCAAAGTACTCTTGCGCGCCTCCAGGGGCTAGACGAAAGCCCAAAAACACTTCGTCAAAAATCAACACCACCTCGTTGTCGCTACAGGCTTGGCGCAGTTTGTGCAGCCAAGCGGTGTAAGCCGCGCGGTCATATCCCGCTCTGCGGCTGCTGTCGACCAAGGTGGAGTCGCCTGGAGCATTGACGTTGGGGTGAATCGCTTGCAGCGGGTTGACCAACACGCAGGCAATGTCCTTGCGGGTGCGAATGACCTCTAAGCTGCGCTCGCTCATGTCGCTGAGGGTGTAGGTTTCGCGCGGGGGCATGGGGTTGCCAGGGCCAGGCTGCACGTCTTCCCACCAGCCGTGGTACGCGCCACAAAAGCGCACCAAGTTTTTGCGCTTGGTGTGGTAGCGCGCTAAGCGCACAGCTTGCATCACGGCCTCGGTGCCCGACATGTGGAAGGACACCTCGTCCATGCCTGAAATCTTTTTCAAGCGCGCTGCGTTGCTGGCCACACAAGGATGGAGGGAGCCCAGAATAGGTCCCAAGGCTTGGGTTTTGGCCATGCCTTGGGCCATGGTTTTTTTGTAAAAATCGGCGCCAAAAACATTGACGCCGTAAGAGCCAGTCAAGTCATAAAACGACTGGCCATCCAAGTCGGTCACAAACACCCCAGTGGCCGATTGCAAAAATGAGCCCACCTTCAAGTGTTCTTGCACCAAGGGACTGAATTGAAAGGGCACACGGTAAGCCGCAATGAACTGCATGTCCGTGATGTCTTCTCTGGCGGCTGCGCTGGCTTGAATGCTCAAGGGATGACGCGCTTTCAGCATCTCAGCGACCTTAAAAAACGCTTGGCGGCGCAGATTCTGGATGTCCAAGGGCGCGTTGTCACATTTAAAGAACATTTCCTCGTCAAAATGGTAGCCAGGTAGTAAACGCGCCAAACGTTTGGCCATGCGCGAGTGCCCAGCGAGGGAGCGGTGCTTGGCCCGTGAGAGTTGAAGTCGGCGGTAAATCGAAGGCGTTAACGTGGCCAATGCACCCAAACTCATCCATGTGGTGTTCACAGTTATTTCCTTGTGTTAAACATGTTTCTGTTTTATTCAATTTAAGTGACAAGATGATGAAGATTCGAAATAAATTTCAAAATTTACTGCTGCAAGAAGACCTTAACTTTTTAGTCACCAACCGCATTCCCCGCATCAGCCTTACGCGGTTCATGGGGTGGTGGAGCCAGTTGCGCAACCCCTTGATCGTGAAGGCGTCGATCGCGGTCTGGCGTTGGTTCACCGATTTGGATTTGACCGAGTCCAAGCAACAAAAATTCGACACGTTGCATGCGTGCTTCACACGTGAGTTGCGTCCTGGTCTGCGCCCCATCGATCCCAATCCCGCGGTGATGAGCTCGCCTTGCGACTGCATCGTGGGGGCGTGTGGCGAGATCCGAGACGGCATGGTGTTTCAAGCCAAAGGTTTCCCTTACACCTTGAACAGTTTGCTGAGTGCCCCCGACTTGATTCAGCGTTGGCCCAGCGAGCTTGAGGGCGGCACTTTTGTCACCATGCGCTTGACCAGCAGCATGTACCACCGCTTCCATGCGCCGACTGATGCGCACCTCAGTCATGTGACCTACATCTCAGGCGACACCTGGAACGTCAACCCAATTGCGTTGACGCGCGTGAAAGAGCTGTTTTGCAAAAACGAGCGTGCGGTGTTGCAAATGAAGACGGACCAAGGCACCTCATTTTTGATCGTGCCCGTCGCTGCCGTGTTGGTGGCCAGCATGCGTTTTCACGCCGTCGATGTGCTGCTCAACCTGCGCTACAAAGGCCCTAACGACATCCCCTGCGATGCCCACTACACCAAGGGCCAAGAGATGGGTTGGTTTGAGCATGGCTCCACCATCTTGGTGTTTGTGCCCCCTGGCTTCGGCTTGGCCGAGGGCATCGAAAACGGCAAGCGCATCCGCATGGGGGAGGCGTTGCTGGTCAAAAAATAACAGGGCTCGGGCGAGGTTTGCTGGCTTGTCACCAAAGGTTCACCGTGTGCGGTCATGCTTGAGGCGCAGCAATCCGCTGCTGTCTAAATGGAGCTTTTTCAATGACCAATGAGCACAACCTTGATCCTGAAGTCCACGAAGATGACGAGGGATATGAAACACTAGCTGACTACCACCGCATTGCGGCTCTGCACTATTCTCAGGCCGCCAAGCACCATTCACTCGCGGCCGATGCAGATGACCAAGGTCACGAAGAAGCCCGTAATTCACACGTTTTTTTGGCTTATCGCCATAAGCTCGTGGCCAATCAGTACGCTGAAATGGCTGTGATTGAAAGCGATGAGTTGACTGACGACGATTCAGACGAAGTTCACGCTGCTTGATATTTGTTATCCAAAGACACACGCATCTGGGTGTGTCAAAGGGAAGATGGCTCAGGTTGTCTTCCCTTTTTTATTTGTTGGACTGCAATTCTTGGGTGTTCACAACTCTGTCATTTGACGACTGGAAAATGGCCAGAGTCTTATTTATAAATAGGGGATTGTTGTGAAGCGTAAATTTTTGTTTCCCGCCTTGGCGTTGACTTTCTTTGCTGCGACGGCGCAAGCTCAAACCGAAATCCAATGGTGGCATTCCATGTCGGGCGCCTTGGGTGACTGGGTGGGTGATATCGCCAAAGACTTCAACAGCAAGCAAGCAGATTACAAAGTCGTGCCTGTTTTCAAGGGCAACTACGACGAATCCATGACCGCCGCTGTGGCCGCCTTCCGCGCAGGCAATGCGCCTCACATTTTGCAGGTGTTTGAAGTGGGCACGGCCACCATGATGGCTTCTAAAGGCGTGGTGGTCCCGGCAGAAAAAATCATGCGCGATGCTGGTTACAAGTTTGACCCCAAATCCTACGTGCCTGCCGTGTCCGGCTATTACACAGCCCCCAATGGCCAGATGATGTCTTTCCCGTTCAACAGTTCGACCACCGTCATGTGGTTCAACTTGGATGCCCTTAAGGCTGCGGGTGTGTCGACCGATAAGCTGCCTCAAACTTGGCCTGAGGTCGCTTTGGCTGCCGCCCAACTCAAAGCCAGCGGCCACAAGTGCCCTTTCACCACCGCTTGGCAAGGTTGGACCCAGTTGGAAAGCTTCTCCACTTGGCACAACACCGAGTTGGCCACCAAAGGCAACGGCATGAAGGGCATGGATGCCCGATTGGTGCTGAACTCGCCATTGCATGTGCGCCACATCGAAAACTTGGGCAATATGGCCCAACAAGGCTTGTTCGTCTACAAGGGCCGCGCCGGTGCTGCAGGCGCCACCTT
>Ga0114979_10003731_pt1 | contig 10163 bp, 4 predicted proteins | sample S_140625_EF_Meta_FD_87315 | JGI IMG/M metagenome (GOLD analysis project Ga0114979, IMG submission 87315) | Freshwater microbial communities from Lake Simoncouche, Canada to study carbon cycling - S_140625_EF_MetaG | ecosystem: Environmental > Aquatic > Freshwater > Lake | place: Lake... | reverse complement strand
ACCTCGGTGGTCATATCGCCTCGTTTGCTTCACTTGCAACGATGATTGGTTGCGGCCAAAATCATTTTTGGCATGCAGACACGCCCGAGCGGGGCGGCGACCTTGTCTATTTTCAAGGGCATTCGTCGCCAGGTGTGTATGGCCGAGCCTACCTTGAGGGCCGCTTAACAGAAGACCAACTGAATAATTTTCGTCAAGAAGTTGGCGGTAAAGGTTTGTCTTCCTATCCGCATCCCAAACTGATGCCAGAGTTCTGGCAGTTTCCGACTGTCTCGATGGGCTTGGGGCCTTTGATGGCCATCTATCAAGCGCGCTTCTTGAAATATTTGCATGCGCGTGGGATTGCAGATACGAGTCAGCGTAAGGTGTGGGTGTTTTGTGGCGATGGCGAGATGGATGAGCCCGAGTCGCTTGGTGCGATTAGCTTGGCTGCGCGCGAAAAACTTGATAACTTGATTTTCGTAGTGAATTGCAATTTGCAGCGCTTGGATGGCCCAGTGCGTGGCAACGGCAAAATCATTCAAGAGCTTGAAGGCGATTTTCGTGGCAGCGGCTGGAACGTCATCAAAATGATTTGGGGCGGCTATTGGGATCCTTTGTTGGCAAGCGACAAAGAAGGGATCTTGCGCAAGATTATGGAAGAGACCGTCGACGGTGAATATCAGGCCTACAAGGCTAACGACGGTAAATTTGTACGCGACCATTTCTTTGGCAAGCATCCGAAGCTGCTCGAGTTGGTGTCACGCATGAGCGACGAAGATGTTTGGCGTCTGAACCGTGGCGGTCACGATCCCCATAAGGTGTATGCAGCGTTTGCCGCGGCCTCAGCCCATACAGGTCAGCCTACGGTGATTTTGGCCAAGACGATCAAAGGGTACGGTTTAGGGCATATTGCTCAGGCTAAAAACCCATCGCATCAGCAAAAGAAACTAGATATTGCAACCATCCGTGAATTTCGTGATCGCTACAACATCCCGGTGCCTGATAGCAAGCTTGAAGAGCTGCCTTATTACAAACCGGCTGAAGATTCTCCTGAAATTCAATACTTGCACGAGCGTCGTAAAGCTTTGGGTGGTTATCTGCCCAAGCGTCGCACGCGTGCTGACGAAAATCTGAAAGCGCCTTTGCTTGAAGTGCTACGCCCTGTGCTTGAGCCTACCGCCGAAGGTCGTGAGATCTCGACCACACAAGCGTTTGTACGGGTGTTGAACCAAGTGTTGCGCGACAAAGACATTGGCCCACGCGTGGTGCCGATTTTGGCTGACGAATCACGTACCTTTGGTATGGAAGGCTTGTTTAGGCAGATCGGTATCTATGCGCCTGAAGGCCAAAAGTATGTCCCCGTTGATAAAGATCAGGTGATGTACTACCGCGAAGCTGCTGACGGGCAGCTGCTCCAAGAGGGTATCAACGAAGCGGGTGCGTTTAGTTCTTGGATTGCTGCTGCAACCTCGTACTCGACGAACAACCGCATCATGGTGCCGTTCTACATCTATTACTCAATGTTTGGTTTTCAGCGCATTGGCGATCTGGCCTGGGCCGCTGGCGACATGCAGGCGCGTGGCTTTTTGTTAGGTGGTACCGCTGGGCGCACAACGCTAAACGGTGAGGGCCTGCAACACGAAGATGGCCATAGCCATATCTTCTCGTCGACGATCCCCAATTGCGTGTCGTACGACCCGACCTTTGCGCATGAAGTGGCTGTGATTATTCAGCATGGCATGAAGCGCATGATCGAAGACCAAGAAAACGTCTATTTCTATTTGACGTTGATGAATGAAAACTACGCGCAACCTGGCCTGACCAAGGGTGATGAGGCCGGTATTATTCGCGGCATGTATCGTCTGAAGAAAGGCGGTAAAAATAAGGTGAAGGCGCAGTTGCTAGGCTCGGGTACGATTTTGCGCGAAGTCATGGCGGGCGCCGAGTTGCTTGAAAAAGACTGGGGTGTGTCGGCTGACATCTTTAGCGTAACCAGTTTTACAGAGTTGCGTCGGGATGGCTTAGATTGCGAGCGTCATAACATGCTGCACCCAACTGCGAAAGCAAAGGTGCCTTACGTCACCAGTCTGCTAGATAAATCAGAAGGCCCGATCATTGCTTCGACTGACTACATGAAGTTGTTTGCGGATCAGATTCGGCCGTTTATTCCAAAGAGTCGTGCTTACAAAGTATTGGGCACTGATGGTTACGGTCGCTCAGATTTTCGCTCAAAATTGCGCGAGCACTTTGAGGTAGATCGACACTTTGTTGTCTTGGCAACGTTGCGTGCACTTGCCGATGAGGGCACAGTGCCAGTGAGTCAAGTGGCAGCTGCAATTAAAAAATACGGTATCGATCCCGATAAAGCCAACCCCCAATACGCTTAATTAAAGAGATCCATTATGAGTAACATCACAGCTATTGAAGTTCCAGACATTGGGGATTTCGACACCGTTGAAGTGATTGAAATTTTGGTTAAAGTCGGCGATTCAGTCAAAGCCGAACAAAGCTTGATCACGGTTGAGTCTGATAAAGCCTCAATGGAAATCCCCACCTCGATCGCTGGTATTGTCAAAGCGATTGCAGTGAAGGTGGGCGATAAGATCAAGCAAGGCAGTGTGATGCTGAGCATTGAGGCGAGTGCGGGTGCGCCAAGTGCTAATGCGCCAAGTGCTAATGCGCCAAGCGCTGCTGCACCAAGCGCTCCTGCTGCAGCGACAGCGAGTGTCGCGGTCGCTTCGAGCGCGTCGAATACTTCTGCGCCCACGGCGCCTGCCGCTAGCGCTGCGGCTGTCTCGGTCGCAGCAAGTGCGGCAACTGCTTCTGGCACGTCAAGCGCCTCTGCGTCAGCCGCCAACAACTCAGCAACTGCGTCGCCTTCGGCTGGCAAGCTCGAAATGCCCGCCTCAACGGCCGGCTTACCGCACGCTTCGCCCTCGGTGCGTAAATTCGCGCGCGAACTCGGCGTTGATCTTGCCTTGGTGAAGGGCACAGGCGTTAAAGAGCGCATCGTTCAAGAAGATATTCAAAACTTCGTCAAGCAAGCGTTGGCGGGTGGTGTGGGTGCTTCTTCAGCCTCTGCTTCGGGCGCCTCCCTGGGTGGCGGACTTGACCTCTTGCCTTGGCCTAAAGTTGATTTCACTAAATTTGGTGAAATCACCTCTAAGCCGTTGTCGCGCATTAAAAAGATTTCGGGTGCGAATTTGCACCGCAACTGGGTGATGATCCCCCATGTCACAAATAACGATGAAGCGAGTATCACCGAGCTTGAAGCGTTTCGCGTGACGTTAAATAAAGAGAATGAAAAATCAGGCATCAAAGTCACGATGCTGGCGTTTTTGATTAAAGCTGTTGTCGCAGCGCTGAAGAAGTTTCCTGAATTTAACGCTTCGCTCGACGGCGATAACTTGGTGCTGAAGCAGTACTTCCATATCGGCTTTGCGGCAGACACACCCAATGGCTTGGTCGTACCTGTGATTCGCGATGCCGATAAAAAGGGTATTTTGGAGCTGGCCGCTGAAAGCAGTGAGCTTGCTAAGAAGGCGCGTGATGGCAAATTATCACCTGCAGAAATGCAGGGTGGTTGTATGTCGATTTCATCGTTGGGTGGCATTGGCGGTACACATTTCACACCCATCATTAACGCGCCAGAACTTGCGATCTTGGGCGTGTCAAAGTCTTACATGAAACCGGTTTGGGATGGCAAACAGTTTGTGCCACAACTTACCTTGCCACTGTCGCTGTCGTACGACCACCGTGTGATTGACGGTGCATCAGGGGCGCGCTTTAACGCCTACCTTGGCAGTCTGTTGGCGGATTTTCGCCGTATCGCACTGTAAGGGGCTGCTATGAGCAAACTGATTGATATTCCAATCCCTGATATTGGTGACTTTGATACGGTTGATGTGATTGAAGTGTTGGTGGCGGTTGGCGATACGGTCAAGGCCGAGCAAAGCCTGATTACTGTTGAATCCGACAAGTCGTCGATGGAGATCCCTTCGAGTCAAGGCGGTGTGGTTAAAGCAGTGTTAGTGAAGATCGGCGACAAAGTCAAACAAGGTTCTGTGATCTTGCAGCTCGAGGCAAGTTCGGGTGCAGCAGCTGGCTCAGCCGCCTCGGCTTCGGTGCCTTCTAGCGCAAGCTCGGCGGCCGACGCAAACTCGTCAGCGTTAGCTGCTGGTGCAGCCACAGCGATAAGTTCTGCTGCTAGCTCGCTCGGTTTAACGCAGGCTGCAGCGTCGAAGGGTGCTCAGCCCGCCAGTCACGCGTCAGCCTCTGCGGCGACTTCAGGCGCTCACGCGACGAGTCCTGCTCCGACTATCGCGATCGCAGCGTATAACGGCAAAGTTGACAGCAAGTGCGACTTGCTTGTCTTGGGTGCAGGCCCCGGCGGCTATTCAGCAGCGTTTCGCGCAGCAGACCTTGGCTTGAGTGTGGTGCTTGTTGAGCGCTATTCAACGCTTGGTGGTGTGTGCTTAAACGTTGGATGTATCCCTTCAAAGGCTTTGTTGCATACGGCAGCCGTGCTCGAAGAGGCGCAAGCCTTGGCTGACCACGGTATCTCGTTTGGCAAGCCTAAGATTGATCTGGATAAGTTGCGTGCCTTTAAGGATGGCGTGATTGGTAAGCTCACTGGCGGTTTGGCGGGGATGGCCAAGGCTCGGAAGGTGACCGTTGTGACGGGTGTTGGATCGTTTGTCAGTGCTAACCATGTTGCAGTTCAAACTGAGGCTGGTGTGAAAACGATTGAGTTTGCCCAAGCCATTATTGCTGCGGGCAGTCAGTCGGTGAAGCTGCCGTTTATGCCCGACGATGAGCGCGTGGTGGATTCGACGGGTGCCTTGTTGTTGCGCAATATTCCAAAAAGAATGTTGATTGTGGGTGGCGGGATTATCGGCCTTGAAATGGGTACGGTGTATTCAGCGTTAGGTTCACGTTTAGACGTGGTCGAAATGCAAGATGGCCTGATGCAGGGCGCAGATCGTGATTTGGTCAAAGTGTGGCAAAAGAAAAACGCTCATCGCTTTGATAACTTGATGCTCAATACAAAAACCGTTGGTGCAGTTGCTAAAAAAGACGGTATTTACGTGACCTTTGAAGGCGCTGGTGCACCGAAAGAGGCGCAACGCTACGATATAGTCTTGCAAGCGGTAGGTCGCACACCCAACGGTAAAAAAATCGGGGCTGACAAAGCCGGTGTGATGGTGAGTGACCGGGGCTTCATTGAAGTCGACCGTCAAATGCGCACCAATGTGCCTAACATTTTTGCCATTGGTGATTTGATCGGCCAACCCATGCTGGCGCATAAAGCGGTACACGAAGGGCATGTTGCTGCTGAAGTGGCAGCAGGGCAAAAGAGTTATTTCGATGCGCGTGTGATCCCGTCGGTGGCCTACACCGATCCTGAAGTGGCCTGGGTAGGCATAACCGAAGACCAAGCCAAGCAGCAAGGTGTTGCGATTACCAAGGGGCTGTTTCCTTGGGCGGCGTCGGGTCGTGCGATTGCCAATGGCCGTGATGAAGGTTTCACAAAGCTCTTGTTTGACGCGGCAACCCACAAGATTCTTGGTGGTGGCATCGTTGGCACCAATGCGGGCGATTTGATCAGTGAAGTTGCCTTAGCGATTGAAATGGGTGCGGATATGGTGGATATTGGTAAAACAATTCATCCACATCCAACCCTTGGTGAGTCGGTCGGTCTGGCTGCTGAGGCTGCTGAAGGTCATTGCACCGATTTACCGCCGGTGAAAAAGAAGTCGTAAAGAAAAACGCCCTGTTAAACAGGGCGTTTTTCGTTCAACGGCAATTAGCCCTAGAGCGCCACCGTCGAAAACCACGGTACTGCTGCAATCGCAATCAACCCAACCAATAGCGCAACGATGTAAGGCCAGATGGCACCCATCACGTCATCGGGCGAGGCGTCACCGATGCGGCAGGCAACGTAAAAGCCTATACCGATCGGGGGCATCATCAGTCCAATATTCATAGCGGTGACGACCACCATTGAATAGTGAATCTCATGAATCCCCAGTTTTTTGGCAATCGGAAACATGATGGGCGCCAAGATCAAAATTGCGGGTAAGCCTTCAAGTAAGCAACCCAAAATCAAGAACACCAAGATCGTCACCACCATAAAACTGGCGATGCCGCCGGGCAGGGTGGTTAAAAATGTTGACAGACTTTGCACCACGCCGCTTTGTGTGATGGCCCAGGCCATCGCTGAGGCTGTACCCAAGATCAGCAAGATTGCACCGCTCAGGGCAGCGGTTTCGACCAACATTGCATAGACTTTGCGCCAACCAAGGCCGCCGTACAGCACCTGACCAATCATCATGGCGTAAAGCACCGCAATGGTCGAGACTTCAGTGGCCGTTGCTACGCCACCCCCTACCGCACTGCGAATCAAAAAAGGTAACACTAAGGCTGGGCCAGCAATCAACAAGGCCTTCCAGATCATTTTGATGGTTGAGCGTTTGACGTTATCAAGTTGCTCGTGACGGGCTTTCCAGCGCGCTAAGGCGACCAGAGCCATCAGTAACACGCCTGCAATCACGACGCCGCTTTGAAACAAGCCCGCGATTGACACGCCCGCGACTGATCCCAATACGATCAGCACGATACTCGGTGGTACGGTATCCGCCATCGCAGCACCGGTTGCGAGCAGGGCAATCATTTCGCGCGGTTTATGCCCTCGACGTTTCATTTCAGGAAACAACGCTGGCGCAATAGTTGCCATGTCCGACACTTTTGAGCCCGAGATGCCCGACACAATGAATAACGAGCCAAGCAGCACGTAAGACATGCCGGCTTTAATATGACCCAGCAACGACGCCAAGAAATCGACAATGGCTTTACCCATACCGGTGGCATCGAGCACGCAGCCTAGCAACACAAAGATCGGCACTGACACGAGGATCAGGCTTGACATGCCTTCATCCATGCGCCCAATCACAACCATTAAAGGTACGGTGGTTGAAAAGGCCAGATAACACAGCGCCCCTGCGCCAAAGCAAAAGGCAATGGGCACGCCTGCAACTAAGCACAGCGAAACCAGGATGACCAAGAAAAAGAGAATGTTGTAGAGCCCAAGTGAGGTCAACCAACCAGAGCCCACCCAGCAAAGAGCAGCAAAGGCACTCACCAAGATCGCTGCGCCCAATAGATTAAGCTTGCTCACCGTTTGTGCTGCATAAACGACCAGCACCCCAAGCATGGCCAAAATGCCAAACGCCAAGGCTGATACCCTAAAGCTATTGGGAATCCCAAGTGCGGGTGAGGTGACAAACCACTCGTCTTGCGCATACTCGATGGCAGGCGTCACCAGAGCCAGCAGAAACGCAACAATCGTTACCAGTGCAACCGCATGCACAAACCCACGCAGGCGTTCGGGCATCATTTGTAAAAAAAGCGTTAAGCGTAAGTGTTCATTGCGATACATGGCGATTGCCGAGCCCAACATGGCAAGCCACAAAAATGAAATTGAAACGACTTCATCGATCCAAACAATCGGCAGTGAAAAAACATAGCGCGATACGACGCCTACCAACAGCATGACCACAATGACTGTCATCAGCAACGCGCTGATAAATTCGATTGGTTTTAACAATCGTGACACGAGGGGGCTGGAGGAAAGAGTGAGTTCAGTGGTCATTGTCGTATCTTTGAAAGCTTGAATAAAAAGCAAGTGCCAAAATAAAAAAAGTTAGCCTCTAAATAAAAATCCGGATGCCGCTTTTAACGAGCGTTGCATCCGGAGTGTTCGTGTGGCGAAGCGACTTGCTTGCGCCATCACAAGACAAGCTACGCTTAAGCGAGTTTGCCGCTGTAGCGCTCAAGCATCGACCAGGCCTCATCGCCCAGTTTGCCTTTCCATTCGGTGTAAAAGCCACCTTGGCGCAGACGGTCGCGGAACGAATCTGGCTTAGTCTGGTTAAAGACCATGCCTTTTTCAGTCAGTCCTTTCTGTAAGCCAGCGTTCATGGCCGCCACGTCGGCACGCTCTTTCAGACCTGCAGCATTGATATTTTTTGCCACGATTGTGCGCATGTTTTCTGGCAGTCTTTCCCAGGCGCGTTTGTTCGCCAAGAACCAGAAGCCATCCCACATATGATTCGTGATCGAGCAGAACTTTTGCACTTCATTGAGTTTTGCCGTATCAATAATTGCCAAGGGGTTTTCTTGGCCGTCGACCACTTTAGTTTGCAAGGCGCTGTACACCTCGTTAAAGTTGATCGAAGCAGGTGCCGAGTCAAAGGCTTTGAACATTGAAGTCCAAAGCGGTGAGACGGGCACGCGAATCTTGAAGCCCTTCAAATCTTCTGCGCTTTGAATTGGCTTGGTTGACGAGGTGATTTGGCGAAAGCCGTTATCCCAGATGTTATCCATGGCAACCAAATTGGCTTTGCCGATCTCTTTGCGCACGTGTGCACCGAGGTCGCCATCCAACGCTTTCCAGACTGCAGCGTAGTCGCTGAACGCGAAACCGATACCGGTAATGGAAGCGGCTGGCACCAAAGTGGCCAAAATCAAACCTGATAAGGTGAAGAATTCGACGCCGCCATTGCGGACCTGGCTCAACATGTCGGTATCAGAGCCCAGTTGGCTGCTTGGGAAAATACGAATTTCAACGCGCCCAGCGGTTTCAGCTTGAATCGCATCGGCCATCTCTTTGGCGCGAATGTTCATCGGGTGCGTCAAAGGCAAATTATTGGCGTATTTGTATGAAAACTCTGCTTTAGATTGTGCCCAGGCGCTACGCAAAGGGGCCGCCATGACAATAGCACCGGCACCAACGCCAGCGAGTAGGTTACGTCGTGTGATTGACATTTGGGTTTCCTCTAGTGTGATTTGTATCGTTGCGCATCATAGCAACGAACCCGAGGGTCTCGGCTGTTTTATGTCCCGATGAGAGCTAAAATAGGCGTTTTCCCCTAGCTTTACTGAATTTTTGCCCTAAATTAACCGCTAATTGGTCCTGACTGTGTCCCATATTCTGCATGTGCTCGGCTCTTCTGTATTGTCCCAGTTTCGTCAAGAACGTCTGCTGGCCAAGTTCAAAGCGCAGGGCTTACCGATCGCTGATATTGCGGCGCGTTTTGAGCATTTTGTTTGGTGCGAGCAAGCGCCGGATGCAGCCGCGACACAGCGCCTGCAACAACTCCTTGATTACGGGCCAACTGCTCATGCGTCAGAACCGCAAACGTCTGATTTGATTTTGCGGGTGATCCCGCGCTTAGGCACCATTTCTGCCTGGGCCAGCAAGGCCACTGACATTGCACACAATTGCGGTTTTTCGAATGTGCTGCGTATCGAGCGTGGCGTGCGCTATGTCTTGACCCCCGAGCGTACTTGGTTAAAAACTCAAAAGCTTGACGCAGCGATGCTGGCGCAGGCCGCTGACTGCTTGCATGACCGTATGACCGAAACCGTGGTCGATGCGGGCTTTGATCCTCAAGCCCTGTTTGCCTCGCTACCGGGCAAACCGATGCGCACCGTTGAGGTGATGGCGCAAGGTAAGCAGGCGTTACTTCAGGCCAATACAAGTTTGGGTTTGGCCTTGTCAGAAGATGAAATCGATTACCTGACGCAATCGTTCACTGAGCTCGGTCGTGATCCAACCGATGTTGAATTAATGATGTTTGCCCAAGCCAACAGCGAGCACTGTCGCCACAAGATCTTCAATGCGCAGTGGGTCATTGACGGCAAGCCCACTGACAAAACCTTGTTTGGCATGATTCGCGAAACCCATGCGGCACAGCCCTTGGGTACGGTGGTGGCTTACTCAGATAACTCGGCCATCATGCAGGGTGGCGAGGCGTTACGCTTTCAGGCGGCGTTGCCAGGTGGGGCGCAGGGCGGCGTGTATGCCGCCAAGCCCCAGCTTGTGCACACCGTCATGAAAGTCGAGACCCACAATCATCCTACTGCCATTGCCCCGTTTGAAGGTGCGGCAACCGGCGCGGGTGGTGAGATTCGCGACGAGGGCTCTACCGGCCGCGGCTCGAAGCCTAAGGCGGGGTTGGCTGGTTTCACTGTTTCACATCTGCGTTTCGATGATGCGCCACGTGTTTACGAAGCCGATCATCACGGCAGCCCCGACCGTATCGCTAGTCCCTTGGCAATCATGATTGAGGGGCCCTTGGGTGCGGCAGCTTTTAATAATGAGTTTGGTCGCCCCAATT
>Ga0114979_10003730_pt1 | contig 10164 bp, 7 predicted proteins | sample S_140625_EF_Meta_FD_87315 | JGI IMG/M metagenome (GOLD analysis project Ga0114979, IMG submission 87315) | Freshwater microbial communities from Lake Simoncouche, Canada to study carbon cycling - S_140625_EF_MetaG | ecosystem: Environmental > Aquatic > Freshwater > Lake | place: Lake... | reverse complement strand
TATGGACGCAATCAAAATATTTGGGATCGTTATCGCAATGTATTAGGTATTTGGATGTTCCAGCATATTAACAATTTGCCTTTTACCATTTTTGGTGAAGGGGATCAACAAAGAGCATTCTCTGCAATCGACGATTGCTTATTGCCTCTATGGAAAGCAGGTACAGATGATCGTGCTAAAAAACGTATCATCAATATTGGTAGCTGGAAATACTACACTATCAAAGATGCAGCAGAAGTATTGAAGAAAGTCATTGGTAATGGTGAAATTAAGTACGAACAAGCACGTCACGAAGTAAAAGATGCTTTGCCTTCTCACGAGCTAAGTGTGACCTTGTTAGACTATGAAGACAAAACAAGTTTAGAAGCGGGCTTAACAGATATGTGGCAATGGGCCAAGCAACAACCAATGCGTGTTCAAAAATCATGGGACAACTACGAAGTTGAAAAAGGTATTTATGGTTTCTGGAAAAATAAAAAATAAAATATTGAAATTCATTTTCAAAAAGGGATACAAGGCAACTAGGTATCCCTTTCTTGTTGGTATATTATTGATGCAATTGAGTTTATTGAATCAATCTGCACATGCGCAATCTATTTCTTTAGACCAAGAATGGAGAACAGATTTAATGCGTAGGTCTCAGCTTTTAGGAAATTTTGATTCAACTATTTCTTTTTTGATCAATCCAATTTATCTAAATAATCAAAATTCAATATCTAATAGTAGTCATTCAAGTCAACCAAATAGGTATTTACAAAAACGTGGAAAGTCTTTTTTAGGAAAATTAGGGTATGTTGATTTAATGCCTGTCCAATTGCTTCAACAATATGTAACAGACATTCCATTTAAAACAATCGATGGTCCAATGCTTGCAAGCAGTGGCTATCAGGTAATGGCATCTGCTGGCGTATATGCAAAATTGGGTCCATTGACTATTCAATTACAACCGCAGTGGGTGAATGCGCAGAATAAAAATTTTAGTAATAATATTCAAACAACCAATTACAACAAATTATTTTGGGGTAATTCAAGTATTCGCCTAAATGCAGGTCCAGCATCCATTGGAATTAGTTCTGAGAATATCAGTTGGGGGCCTTCGGTATTTAATCCATTATTAATGAGTGGACATGCGCCTGGTTTTACGCATCTAACTTTTAATAGTACCCGCCCTCTTAAAACACCTATTGGTAGTTTTGAGTGGCAATGGGTGGCAGCGTATTTAGATCCTATGGACAAAGCTTATCAAGGATTGGCAGAAGTAAGTTCAGCCACAATCCCAAGTAGAAGGTATTTTAATGGAGCCACTATTGCCTATCAACCTAAATGGATTAAAGGGTTAAGTGTGGGATTAACAAGGGTTGTACAACAACCCGAAATCATTTTAAAAGTCTTTAACAACTGGAATTTAATTTTCAATAATATCTCAAGAGTCAATGACCCCAATGAGTTTACAGACTATCTTTTAAATTCAGTTGAAGGAAACACAGACCAATACGCTTCCTTTTTCATGCGTTATTTAATGCAACCTGCCAATGCAGAATTTTATATGGAGTGGGGAAGGAACGATGCTTTTTATAATTTTAGAGATGCCATCCAAAGACTAGATCATTCCAGGGCTTATACTTTAGGAATCCGTAAATTATTCAATGTCAATGAACAAAAGACAAAGTACTGGCAAATTATATCTGAATACACCCGCATGCAACAACCCCCTTCTTGGCCTTTATTGAGTGGCGGTCCTTGGTATGTGCATGGTGGCGCGGTGCAAGGATATACACATTTGGGAGAGATTATGGGTGCGCCTATTGGACAAGGTGCCAATGCACAAATAGTTAGATTGAGTAAATTCAATGGCCTACAACAATACGGTATACAATTGGAGCGTGTAACGCAAAATGGCGTTTTCTTTGAAGACAATTTAGCATTCACCAATCCAGGTAAAACCAAATGGGTGGATTTTAGCTTACGTTTAATGGCAGATCACCCAATAAAGCGCTGGATCATTAGTTCAAGTATAGCCATAAAACGATCTTATAATTATCAATGGTCTCAGCCTGCAGATGCCTCTGGGCTTGGTTTTAATAACCCGAATGATTTAAATAGCTTTTTGTTTACCTTAGGCATTAAATCTATGTAAAGGATGTTGCTGCTCTTCCCACTTATTTATATTACAGCTTTTATCTATGGGCTCTTTCATTTAGCAAAGTCTAAAATGCAGGGCTTATTGGTATTCTTGATTTTTGGCTTGCCCATTTATATCAATACCATGTCTGTAAGTTTTGCTTTTGGATTCGCTAAGGCAATTCCTTTTCTTCAGTTTTTCAAAGAATTTATCGTTGTCATTAGTTGTGTAATCATTGCATTTAGCATACATGAGTACAAAAAAATAAAATTGCATTTTATTGATAAGCTAGTACTATTTTTCTTTTTATATACCCTTGCTTATTTTATCCTTCCCATTGGTACTTACAGCATCTTTTTTAAATTATTAGCGCTTAAAAATATCGCGTTCTTCCCCCTATTGTACTTTATTGGACGATTTATCAACTTTAAGCAATTGCACTTGAATAAAATATATGCATTTATTTTATTTGTAATCATTGTGGCGTTTGCAGTGGCATTGATTGAGAAATTCACGAACACGCATCTACATGCTTTTACGGGTTATGCAGATTATAACCTTAAATTTTTTGATACCGAACCTACTGGGAAGTATGGACTGGGTTGGACTTTCGAAACAGAGTCTGGATCAAAGCGTTTTGGTAGTATTTTTTCTAATCCACTTGAGTTTGCAGCAGCCATCATTTTAGCGCTAGCGATTGCACTTGGTGTGATGACTCGAAAGCAAGAAAAATTAGGCATCTATATGGACTCCTTTCATGTACTTGCTTTGTTTGCCACCTTCTGTTGTATCCTATTTGCAGCCTCTCGTGCCGCTTTTGTAAGTTATTTTTTAGTCATTTATATATATGCGTGGATTGCGAAGATGAAAAAAACACTTTTTTATTTTCATACCATTTCAATCACAATCATCATTCTTTTCTTTGCTTTTGCAGAAGGCGACTTATATGATTATGTAATTAATACAATTAATTTTACCAATACCTCCAGTATCGGCCACGTGATTGAATGGTTAAATGGCTTAGAAGCGATGGCTGAAAAACCATTGGGCTTAGGATTAGGAGAGTCGGGTAGGGTGGCCAATGCTACCGGTGACAATATAGGAGGCGAAAATCAATTGATTATTATTGGCGTGCAAGCAGGCGTGATTGCCATGTTCACTTATTTAACGATTTATATTGCTTTATTAGTGTTGGCAGTAAAGCAACTCAAATTTGCAAAAGGCCAATTTTATACGCTTGCATTGATTACGGTTTTATTGAAAGTGGGTTTGTTTATTCCTATGTTTACTGCCAATATTGACGCTTATATTTATGTAAGTTTTCTTACTTGGTTCTTATCGGGCTTAATGGTCAATTTTTATCAATCTAAAACTGAGGATATCGCATGATTCGTGTAGCAATTGATATTCGGGATCTAAAATTAGCTACAACTGGCTCTCTAACTTATTTAGAAGCCGTTGTACACGAATTTAAAAAAGGCAGACCTGGATTTGAGTTTTTATTTTTCGATACCAACTATGACCCTTATTTAGGAAGCAATCCATTATTGAAAATTAGAGAGCATATTCGTTTTTTTATTTGGAAACAAATTACCCTGCCCTTTAAAGCCTATCAACATCAATGTGATATTGTTTTTTGTACGGATTATTTTGTGCCTATTTGCAGATTTAAGTTTGAAACCATACCAGTATTTCATGATGCCTTCTTTAAAGAATATCCTGCACACTATAACCGCCTTTGGTTAGGCTTGTTTAATATTTTTGGTTTATGGGGTGCAAAAAATGCTAAAGCAATTGTGGTACCAACCCATTATGCTGCAGAGCGTGTAGCTACTTGCTATCGTCTTGCTGCGCATAAAATTAAAGTAGTATATGAGGCGCCAAAAATAACTTTAGATCAAACAGCATTATTAAATGAGCTTAATCCTAAATTGCCAAAGGTTGAAGGAAAATATATTTTACATGTAGGCACATTTGATAAAAGAAAAAATATCCCATTTTTAATCAAGGCATTTAAAACCTTGGTGCAACAAGGGCATACAGATTTAAAACTAGTATTAGTGGGTAGCTCTAATAAAAAAATGAATTCTGATGCCAGCAATGAAATCCAAGCACTAGCAGAAGACCCAGTATTAAAAGATAAAATTATTTTAACTGGATATTTAGATAGAGGTAATTTGTTGTCCATGTACAAAAATGCTTTCATTTATGTTTTCCCTTCAATCAATGAAGGCTTTGGATTACCCATTTTAGAAGCGTTTAAGTTTGAGCTTCCTTTATTAATTGCCAACAATACTTGTATGCCTGAAGTTGCTGCTGATGCAGCTATAGAATTCGATCCTTATGATGAGGAAGACCTGGTCCGTCAATTAAAGCGCTTAATTGAAGATGATACCTTAAGAAGCGATTTGATTCAAAAAGGAAATAAACGTTTACAAGATTTTAATTGGGAAAAATCCTCCAATCAATTACTTGATATTTTTAAACAAGCAGTTCATTCATAATGCGTATTTTATTACTACATAGTTCATCAGATTTGTATGGGGCAAGTAGAATTTTTTTACAGACTGTGACTTTATTACGTAAGCATGGACATGATTGTGTAGTGGTCTTATCAAATAAAGGTCCTTTAGAACAAGCGCTTGAAGCAGTTGGCGCAGAAGTGTATATTGTTAATCTGGGGATTCTACGTCGTCAATATTTTACAATTGCTGGATTGTTCAATCGCATACAAAAATGGCGCAGTGCAAGTAATGAATTAAATACTTTGATTCGTGCGCATCAAATTGAACTAGTTTATTCTAATACGGCTGCTGTTTTAATTGGCGCCTGGGTGGCCAGAAAAAATAATTTAAAACATGTTTGGCATATTCATGAAATTATTGAACAGCCAAAATTGTTACATCAATTTTTAGGTTGGCAAATGCGGAAAGGAGCAGATAAGTTAATTGTTGTTTCTGATGCAGTAGCGAAATGCTGGGAAAGCCACTTGTCTGAAAAAACGAATTTAATCCTAATTTACAATGGGATTGAGCCAATCATTCAACCCGTTACGATTGATTATAGGAAACAATTTAATTTATCTGATGATGCCATCGTTTTAGGTTTGGCTGGTAGAATTCATGTAATTAAAGGACAGCCTTATTTTTTAGAGATCGCGAAGGCGCTTAAAAAAACAAACAATTTTTCCAACCTTCATTTTTTTATTGCTGGTGATCCATATCCTGGTCAGGAATATTTATTAGATCAAATGTTTGCTTTGATTCGTGCATACCATTTAGAAGCTTCAGTGCATTATCTTGGACAAGTAGATGAAATGTCTAATTTTTATGCCGCCACCGATTTATTAGTTGTTTCCTCTATTCAACCAGATTCCTTACCTACCGTCATTCTTGAAGCCATGCAATATGGACTTCCAGTGGTGGCCACTGCTCAAGGTGGCGCATTAGAAATGGTGAAAGAAAATGAAACAGGTATATTGATTCCTTTAGACAATGCAGTAGTAGCTGCTGAAAAAATAAATGCCATCTTGCCTGCAAGCACTCGTCAACAAATGGGCGGAGCGGGTAAAGAAAGGGTAGCGACTTATTTTAGTCAAGCTGCTTTTGAAAAAAACATTATAGCAGTTTTTGAAAAATAATTATGCAGCAAAATTTTAATCATATCAATACAAAGAATGATTCCAATGAGGGGATGCATCCTAATGCTACTTTGAAGCTTGCGATCATTGGTTCTCGTGGTTATCCTTATGTGTATAGTGGGTATGAAACTTTGGTTAAAGCTTTGGTAGAAAGATTGCCAGCAAAAGGGGTGGAGATCACGGTGTATTGTCACGCACATTTATTTCCTGAAAAACCTGCCATGGTCAATGGCATTCGTTTGGTCTATATCCCAACACTTCCTTTTAAATCTTTGGCGCAACCCATTCATTCCTTTTTTGCTTTTTGGCATATGGTGTTCACTAAGGTAGATGTGGCCTTGGTGTTGAATGTGAGCAACGGGCCCTTTGGTATCATTGCCCGTCTTTTTGGTAAACCGACTATGATGAATGTGGATGGTCTTGAATGGTTACGTCCTAAATGGAAAGGCTTTGGTGGCGTGTATTTTAAATGGGCGGCAAAAATGGCAACACGATTTATGGATTTGCTCATTACCGATGCGGATGCCATGCAGGCCATCTACCTAAAAGAATTTGGTGCGAAATCAGTGGTCATCACTTACGGTGCCGAAACAAGCCCAGGGGCGGACTTACCTTATTTATCCGACTGGAACTTGGCCGAAAGGGATTATTATTTAATTGTGGGCAGGATGATCCCAGATAACAATGCCGATATTTTAATCGAGGGCTTTATCCAATCCAACAGCACTAAAAAACTCGTGATTGTAGGTGATGTGCCCTATGAAGACGCTTATGCCGATAAAATTAGAAGCTATCAAGACCCTCGTTTGGTGTTTACCGGCTATGTTCGTAGCCCCGAAACACTCGCCTCGCTTTATAAATATTGCTATGCCTACCTCCATGGGCATGAATTTGGGGGTACCAACCCCACTTTGCTTAAAGCCATGGCCAATGGCTGTGCGATTGCCGCTTTAGACACCATTTTTAGTCGTGAAGTGCTCCAAAATGAGCAATTTGGCTTCTATTTCTCTAAATCCTCCACTGATTGTACCCGTTGGTTTAACTGGGCGGAATCGCATGTTATTGATATTGAGGCTAAAAGAGCCATTATTCACCAAGGAATAACCGAAAAATATACTTGGGAAACGGTCTCCGATTTATACCTTTATCATCTCAAATCTTTGGCGAATATAAAATAGAGGTGCATGCATTGGAAACAGCGTTATTATAAAAAGAACTTAGTTGGCATTGACGCCTTGAGTTTGCTTTTATCGCTTTTTACAGCCATCTATATCAAGCACCAAGCTTTCATCTTCCCCTCCTCCTTTATTGATTTTTTATTTTTAGGTTTATTCTTGGGTATTTGGTTTTTAGCTGCCCATGAGTGTCGTTTATACCGTAACCGTATTTATAAAAAATTTCCTGAGGAAATTTTATTTAATTTTTATGCCAACGCCTTATTTGTTATTCTATTAAGTGCGTTTTTGTTTTTATCTAAATCCAACTATGCGAACTTATTTCGCTTTAGTGTTTTAGTGAGTTTGCATTTTTCTATTTCGATTCTTGCAAAATATTATATCCGTAAAAAACAACACCTTGCATTTGAAGGGGGTGCATTAAACGATGCAGTGATTATTGTAGGTTACAATAAAACATCTATCGAGTTTTTTAAAACACTCAAAGAGCACGTGTATTATGGTTATAAATGCGTGGGCTTTATTCATGACGAAGACCTGCATAGCCAAGATAACACAGATGGAGTAAACCATTTAGGTAAGATTCCTGATTTAGAAAATGCTCTAAAAGCACAACACATTGACGAAGTGATTATTGCTTTACCTAGTGAGAAAGCTAGGGAGATTCGTTACTGTGCCGAAATTTGTGATCAATTAAATGTGCGTGTTCGCTTGATGCCTGCACTTCAAGACTTAACTACTAAGTCCGAAGAGATAGACAACCTTGGTTTATTATCGGTGATCAATTTAAATGAATTGCCACTTGATAAATGGGAGAACAAGTTTTTTAAAATGTTATTCGATAAATTATTTGCGCTCTTATTTTTTGCAATCATTGGCTGGTGGCTTTTTCCAATCATGGCCATTTTAGTGAAATTGGATTCAAAAGGGCCTGTCTATTATCAACAAGAACGTTGGGGTGTCAACAACAAGCCCATCATTTGTTATAAGTTCAGAACCATGCATACCGAAAATGGATACAATGGCCACAGTAAAGAAGACTTTGAACAAACCTCGCGCAATGACCCTCGTGTGACTCGATTGGGAAAGGTATTGCGTAAATATAGCATTGATGAATTGCCTCAATTTTGGAACGTTTTAAAAGGGGAGATGTCTGTGGTGGGTCCAAGACCGCATCCAACTCCTATGAACTTAGAATCCATGAAGAGTGTAGACAATTATTTAAAACGTCATATGGTGAACCCAGGGATCACTGGTTGGGCGCAGATCAATGGTTGTCGTGGCGAAGTTCGTACCCATGAGGAAATGGAGCAACGTGTGAATTTTGACTTGTATTATATCCATCGTTGGTCCTTCACTTTAGACCTGCAAATTATTTTGCAAACTATCATTAAAATGTTGCGTGATCAAGGCGCTTATTAAAATATTTTTTAAAATGCATCCAAATAAAATAGTCAAAATAGCATTTTGTATTTTACTGTCATCTACTTTGACATTTTCATTTGTTCCAGTGCATGCGCAGGTGCAATCGCATCAGACAACTGTGATTGATTTTTTAAGTCGTATGGCGCAGAAAGGAAAAATTGAATTCAATGATTTTATCAAACCCATTGATCGTAATATTATTTTTCAAAAATTAACCGAACTACAAAATCAAAACAATTTATCTGCAATAGAACAAAAAGAATTACAGTTTTTTATTGCAGGTTTTGTTTTAGAAAATCCAACTATTACGAGTATTGGGGCTGGTTTAGCTGATACAGGTTTAGGTAAAAATGTATATACTGGTCCTCGGTTTATTGCCTTTAAAAAATTAAAGTCAAATCCATCTGCGCAGCAACACTTGATTGCATATAAGGACAATCATTTTGGTATCATCGTTGATCCAGTGGGCAATTTTACAATGCAATCAAGTAATGGTAAATCCAATAGTTTCCAAGGGAAAGGCTTTCAGCTAGCAGGTTATGCTGGTAAACGCATTGGTTTTCAATTAAGCTTTATGGATGTCAATGAGCAAGGTGGTTTTGATTCTTTACGTTTTGACAATGAGTTACCTGGCTTTGTTCGTAAGGAAACGACGAATCCAAAAATCTTGAATTACTCGCAAATGAACGCTACTTTAAGCTATCGTTTAAATAAGGGCATGATCACTGTGGGGCAAGATCAAAATGTGATGGGTTATGGTAAATACGGCAATATCGTATTGTCGGACAAGGCACCTGCTTATCCTTTTTATGCACTCAATTATCAACCTAGTGCATGGTTAAAATTTAATTATATGCATGCTTGGTTGCAATCTGGAGTGTTAGATACGCGAGCTAGCTATGATTTAAATAATATGGTGTACGGAGGTGTTCGTCAACAATACTTACCTAAATTTTTTGCAACGCATTCGGTAGAGATTGCACCTATGAAAGGTTTGAAATTAAATTTAGGTGAGTCTATCATGTACAGCGAAAATTTGCAACTAGCGTATATGTTGCCTGTTACTTTTTTTAAAGCATTTGACAACCAAAAATTTGCCGACAATATTTTAACCGGATCCAATGGTCAATTCTTTTTTGGTTTTAGCAGTCGTAATCAATTACGCAATACGCATTTGTATGGTCAGTGGATGATTGATGAAATTAGAATGTCTTCGGCATTTAATGCTGGAAAGTCGCGTAATCAATTGGGCTATCAATTGGGGGCTTCGGTGACCGATCTGTTTTTACCTTATCTCACTTTTAATGCGGAGTATACCCGCTTAAATCCTTTTATGTACCGCAATTTTATTACTGCTCAAAACTATTCCAATGCAAATTTTTCGCTTGGGGACTGGATGGGCGCCAATGCGGATCGATTTTTTTTGAGTGCCAAGTACCATCCTAAAGCCAATTTAAGCCTAGAAGCTTTTGCTTTTATGTTGCGTAAAAATGGTGAAGCAAGTTTAGAAACACAGTATTTTGCTGAGCCTCAACCTAAATTTGGCTTTGATCCTCAATATAGGCGCACTAAAATCGGGTTAAATGCCCAATATGAACTTTGGAACAATATGCTTTTGAACTTTGGTTATGCCAGCACCTTCCAAAAACCTACTATTGGCAAAGGCAAATGGTTTTCGGACCTTAGTTTAGGGGTTTGCTGGAATAAATTTTAGTACTTTTACATATATAAGAAGATAATAATGACATCATTTTTTACAAAAACAAAAAGCATCCTGGTTTTGGTTGCTATTTTGTTCGTTG
>Ga0114979_10003724_pt1 | contig 10170 bp, 10 predicted proteins | sample S_140625_EF_Meta_FD_87315 | JGI IMG/M metagenome (GOLD analysis project Ga0114979, IMG submission 87315) | Freshwater microbial communities from Lake Simoncouche, Canada to study carbon cycling - S_140625_EF_MetaG | ecosystem: Environmental > Aquatic > Freshwater > Lake | place: Lake... | reverse complement strand
CAGGCTGCGACAATGCTTATTCTCTTCGCGGGTGCAAACACCACATATAGCGCTTTCCCATTGCTTGTTAACTTTGTTGCAACTGATGGATATTTACCAAATTGGCTAACAAAGCGCGGACACCGATTGAATTTCTCAAATGGAATTTTGTTGCTTTCTGGATCAGCAATCATTTTGGTTTTGGTAACAAAAGCATCGGTAGAACACTTAGTTGCGTTCTACGCCCTTGGCGTGTTTACCGCATTTACGCTCTCTGGTTTAGGAATGGCTAAACATAACTTTGTGAACCGAGGTAATTGGTGGAAAGGCAAATTCGTAATTAATGCGCTCTCTGGCGGAATTTCATTTATCGTGGTTATCATTTTTGCTGTTGTTAAATTCAATCAAGGTGCCTGGGTTGTTATAGCAATTACCCCAATATTGGTTATGACATTTTTAAGGCTACGTAAGCAATATTCTAAAGAACAAAACGTTTTAGAAGTTACGAGCCAAAGTTCCCGTGCAACTTCTATTTCGCGACACGATGTAACTGTCTTAGTTGATAGCTTCGATCTTGCAACCATCGGAGCAGTTAGATATGCGCGATCTCTTAATCCTAGAAACTTAAATGCTGTGCACTTTGTTATCGATGATAAGCGTGCAGAAGCAATTAGCGAAAGCTGGGCCGCAAATGCTGCGGTAACAGACGTGCCACTCGTTCTGATCGATTGCGCAGATCGCAGACTCCCTAATGCCGCCGTTGACTATGCAATTCGGGCGACAGCAAATCATGATGTTGAATTAACTTTGTTGCTTCCACGTCGTTCTTATTCAAGGCTCTTGGGCCGGGTATTGCATGATCAAACAGCCGAAGCTATTGCAGCGCCAATTTCACAGTTAGAACGTGTTGTGGCAACAATTATTCCTTTCGATGTAGAGAAAATTTTGGATTCAAAAACTCGAGGTAAATCTGTGTTAGTACCTGCAGAACCTGTCGCAAAGGCTGCAAAGGTCCCACTTCCAAAATTACAGAGTGCGGAGAGCGCTCCGGTTGGGCATTACAACGAAAATATTTTGCCAATCTCGAATGCCACTTGGCGCCGACGTGCGCACGTCCGAGGCAACGTAACTGCAATTAGAACAGCCCCATCTGGTGGCGCACCAAAAGTAGATGTTGAGATTTGGGATTCGACCGGTGGAATAACTTTGCAATTCTTGGGACGTCGCGAAATTGCGGGCCTTGATGTTGGTTCCACAATTTGCGCAGAGGGAATGGTTGGCGAGACCGAAGGTTCACTTACAATTCTTAATCCCTCTTATGAAATAGTTATTTAATTACTTCTTAACAAAAAGTAAGCGCGCAGCAATTAATCCAATAGGTAGCCCGATTAACTGCGCAATCATGTAGATCCAAGCCGAATGCAGAGTTATTCCGGCGAAGGAATCACTCCAGATGCGGGCAAAGGTAACTGCTGGATTCGCAAAGACAAAAGATGATGTTGCATAAAAAGCTGTTGTTATCCAAGCGGGGACAATAAAGGGTGCAAGATTTGTTCGTTTTTGATCGATAAGTAAATGAATAATCATGACTAAGCCAGCGGTTGCAAATATCTCGCTGATAAATAAGTTCGTGCCGGTGCGTTCATGTTGTGATTGAAAAATTACTGGCTTACTGAAAATTAAGTTTGCAAAAACTGTTCCGCAAAATCCACCAGCAAATTGCGCAACGATGTAAGCACCTGCGTTTTTTGCATCTATGCGATTTTTGAATAGTTCGCCAAGAGTTACAACAGGATTGAAGTGTGCACCGCTGATTGGCCCGAGCAAGGTAATTATCAAATAGAGCATCGAAACTATTGAAATCGCATTTATCGTTAACTGGATGCCTTCATCTTGAGTCAGGTTTGTGGCCATAATTCCAGAGCCAATTACTGCCGATAGAAGAAGTGCCGTGCCTAGGAATTCTGCGAATATTTTCTGTAGTTTCACATGTCTTAATTTAGTGGGAAGATATGGTCTTCTTAGAATCCGCCACGTAACCAGGAAGGAAAGCGATAATGTCTCTGGCATTTAAAGTATTTGCGCTCTCTGATCTTGGATTACAACGCGAAGGAAATGAAGATTCCGGATTGGTTTCGCCAAAGTTAATTGCTGTCGCCGATGGCATGGGCGGACACGCAGGTGGCGAAGTTGCATCAACTATCGCAATAACAGCACTTGCAGCCACAGAAATTACCGAAAGTTCGCTTTTAACAATTACCAAAGATATTGATTCTGCGATTTTACATAAATCTCAAACTCAACCCGATCTTGCTGGAATGGGAACAACTCTTACTGCTCTCCATATAAATAATGAATCGGTAGAACTTCTTCATGTTGGCGATACTCGTTGCTATGCATTTACCGGTGGAAAGTTAAATCAATTAAGCCATGACCACACTGTCATGCAGGAACTAATTGACCAAGGCCGAATTACTCCTGACGAAGCAGTTAACCATCCACAACGTTCACTTTTGACTCATGCTTTGATGGGTAATTCCGGAATTGACCCCGTAATTCAAATTTATCCAATCAAAATTGGTGATCAATTTTTATTGTGTAGTGATGGATTGACATCAGTCCTATCTGACTTTGAAATTGGCAAGATTTTAAAGAAATATTCTGGCCAGGAATTAGTTGAAAATTTAGTTGCTGAAACGAAAGCTAAAGGCGCACCAGATAATGTGACTGTTATTTGGGCAGAGATAGTTTTAGAGGAAGATGCCAGCGCAGCGACATTGATCGGAGCCGCTCGTGCTTAAAGTTTTTGGAAATCGCTATGAAATTGGCGAAATGATTGGCACTGGTGGAATGGCTGATGTTTATATTGGCGAAGACCAGAGGCTTTCTCGAAAAGTTGCAGTGAAAGTTCTGCGTAGTGATTTGGCCCGCGATCCCTCATTTGTCGCGCGGTTCAGAAAGGAAGCCCTTGCCGCTGCTGGTCTAAATCACCCAGGAATAGTTGCTGTTTATGACTCTGGCGAGGAGGGCGCAAATTCATACATAGTTATGGAGCTCGTAACTGGCCACACGCTTCGCGAAGAAATTCAGAAATCAAAGAAACTTACTGTTGAAAGATCGCTGGAAATTATTGATGGTGTTTTAGATGCACTTTCCTATTCGCATACCAACGGAATTATTCACCGTGATATAAAACCAGGAAATATTATGTTGACTGATTCTGGTGACGTAAAAGTTATGGATTTTGGAATCGCTCGCGCGATGGATGATATTGGTGCAACTATGACTAGCACTTGGAATGTTGTTGGAACTGCGCAATATCTTTCACCAGAGCAGGCCACTGGTGAAGCTGCAGATCTTAGAAGTGATATTTACTCTGTTGGTTGTTTGCTCTACGAATTAGTCACCGGGCAACCACCATTTACTGGGGATACTCCTGTTGCCATCGCATACCAACATGTTTCCTCAGATTTCCTCTTGCCAAGCGCAATAAATCCAGATTTAGATGAAAATATCGACAAGATAATCACTGTCGCACTGGCGAAGAATCCGGATGATCGCTACCAAAGTGCAGAATTGATGTTGGCAGATATTCGCAGAGCGATGCGGGGCCAGGATGTTACGACCAAGATTCGGCGAATTATTCCGCGTCGTAATTTTCTCGTAATGGGTGGCGCAGTTACAGTATTTTTTGCGTTAGTGGCATTCGCGATAAGTACTTTTGATTCAGGAGCACCAGCACCTTCTATTCAAATTCCTAACGTCGTTGGATTAACCCAGAGCGCAGCCGAAGAGTTATTGGCTGACTACACAATCAATATTCAGCGGGCACCTGATTCAAGAATTCCAAAAGATCGTGTTGCTTCACAACTTCCGCTCGCGACAACACGGGCTCCAAAAGGTAGTGGTATTACGTTGACAATCTCTGATGGGCCAGGTGATACGACAATCCCGATAAATATCGTTGGTTTAAGCCTTGAAGAGGCCCGAAATGAACTCGCTGCGGCTGGTTTATTAATCACACAAATAATTCCAGTTGATTCTAATTCGAGGACGGGAATGGTTTTAAAAATTACACCAGATGCCGGCTCAATTATTAAGGCAGGAAGTGGTGTGGTTTTAGAAATTGCTAGTGGAAGTTTGAAGGTTCCCGTATTAATTGATTTGACCGGAATCGAAGCTCAGACAATCCTTACGCAAGCTGGTTTCTTAGTAAAAGAAATTTCCGCCTACGATGAAACAAAGCCTAACGGTGTCGTTTTGGCACAAGCACCAGCAGCGGGAACAACACTTATTATTGGTTCTGATGTTGCAATTACAGTTAACAAAAAACCTTAAGAATTATTTACTAGTATTTACTAGAACACTTAAGCCAACTGCGCGATTACGAGCGCCAAGATCGCCACAGAGCACTAACCAATTAGCCAGTAATTCATAACCAAACTCTGTTAGCGCAGCCTCTGGATGAAATTGCACACCAGTAATATTTTTATCGAGATGCGAAATTCCCATGATTGTTCCATCTTCACTTGTTGCTGTTATCTGCAAAATTATTGGCATTGAATCTGGTTCGATTGCAAGTGAGTGATATCTGGTTGCGTTGAATTCATTTGGAATATCGTTGAACAAATTTTTTCCATTATGTGAAATTTTTGATGTACGGCCATGGATCAGTTCTGGTGCCCGAGAAATTTTTGCGCCAAAAGCAGCTGCGATAACTTGAAGTCCTAAACAGATTCCTAGAACTGGAATGTTTTCCTTGTCGCAATATTTGATAACACCAATGCTTACTCCGGCGTCCTGTGGGTTTCCTGGACCTGGTGAAATAACTACGCCATCGAAATTCTTACAAAATTCTGGCTCAATCTCGTCATTCTGAGCGACCTCTGTGAAAGCTCCAAGTTCTTGAAGGTATTGCACGATGTTAAACACAAAAGAATCATGGTTATCTACAACCAAAATCCGCTTACCCTCTTTGAAGTCTGTATTCATGTGGCAATTGTGGTGTAATCTTCGCCCATGCCTAAGTCACCGTTACGTAAAAAAGAGAAGGCCTATGTCCCTGAGGCGGTTTCGAACGCGAAACCCGCCCCCACAGAGAGCCCAAAGTGGTTGGCACCTGCAATGGTCGCAGCCTTCATCGGTGGACTTATCTGGATCGTAATTTTCTATATCAGCGCAACCGCTTACCCAATTCCTGGAATTGGTGCCTGGAATATGGTCGTAGGGTTCGGATTTATCGCTGTTGGCTTCTCGCTTGCAACTCGCTGGCGTTAATTGCCCCCTATTTACTCCTTAATTACTCCTTAATTACAAGGATGTAATTCTCCACACCGTGGATAAAGGTTGTGGATAACCCTAAGAACCGATTAATCCCATTCTCAGGATACGCTCAGATTCATAAGGGATTCTCCCTCTTATGACACTTCTGAAAGAGAAACCAATAATGAGCCAGACCGAACAGTCCGCCACACAAAGGATTTTGGTGGTTGACGATGAGAACAGCATTAGCGATTTAATTGCTACCAGCCTTCGCTTCGTAGGTTTTGATGTCCGAACTGCAGCGACAGGATCTGAAGCCCTAAGGATTGCTGAAGAATTTAAACCCCATGCTTTGATTCTTGATGTGATGTTGCCTGACCAAAATGGCTTTGAAGTTTGCCGCCAGCTTCGTCAAGATGGCCACAGCGTTGGAGTTCTCTTCTTAACTGCCAAAGATACGGTCGAAGATAAAATTACCGGCTTAACAATCGGTGGCGATGATTATGTAACAAAGCCATTTAGCCTAGAAGAACTTGTTGCTCGCCTGCGTGCACTTCTACGTCGAATCGGTGCAACAACTGTTGAAGGCGATGACGAAAAAGTTAGATTTGCTGATCTTGAATTAGATGAAGCCACTCACGAAGTTCGACGTGCTGGCAATTTGATTGATCTCTCTCCTACTGAATTCTTACTGCTTCGATACTTAATGATTAACGCCGATCGTGTTGTAAGTAAGTCACAGATTCTCGATCATGTATGGCAATACGACTTCCGTGGCGATGCTGGAATTGTTGAAACATACATCTCCTACCTTCGGAAGAAAATTGATAGCTACGAACCAGCTCTAATTCATACCGTTCGCGGTGTGGGATATAGGTTGCGCTTACCAGCTCGTAAGTAAATAGCGAAGTAAACTTCCTAAATGAAATACGGGCTGTCAAAATGGTCACTTCGCAATCGCCTAATTTTGGCAACGCTTGCGCTCGCCACAGTTGCAATCGCCGCATCAGATTTTGCTGCTTCCAACTCTCTGCGATCTTTCTTAATTAACCAAGCAGATAATCAATTAAATGACGTAGTTCAAACATCAATGTTGCGCCTAGATCGGGCCGGGATTGAATCCGAAATTTCTAACGAAGGCGAAGTGCAAAATGGATTTCGCCCATTACGTCCGTTAGGTGCAGTCCCTACTACGACTGCGGTGACGCTTCTGGATTTAGACGGAAATATTGTCGGACAAATCGGTGGCGAGTTTGCTAACTCGATCGATGCTGGAGAATTTCAAAAGTTAACTCCAGCAGAAGTTATTTCGCACGACGGTTTACCTTTTACCATTCCTGGCGATGATGGCAATCCAGATATTCGAGCAATAGCTAGGCCACTTCCATCTGGCGAAGGCACTGTAGTTATCTCGGTGGCTCTGGATAGCGTTGAAAAAACAGTTGCTGGCCTCACCGGAATATTCTTTTTGATAAGTCTTATAGTTTTAATTTCAATCGCAGTAGTTGCCAGATCTCTAATTAAATTGACACTTAAACCACTCAATCAAATCGAAAAAACTGCAGCTGCTATTGCTGAGGGGGATTTATCTGCTCGTCTGCCAGAAGTTAACCCGAATACTGAAGTCGGAAGATTAACTGGTTCGTTAAACACCATGCTTTCGCGCATTGAGGAATCTTTTGCTATCCGAACTGAATCAGAGAGCAAGTTGCGTCGCTTTGTTGCCGACGCAAGTCACGAACTCCGAACTCCATTAACCGCAATTCGGGGATTTGCGGAATTGCATCGTCAAGGGGCGGTCGTCGGTGAAGAAAAAACCAAAGAATTAGTCTCTCGAATTGAGAAGGAATCCATTCGGATGAGTTCTTTAGTCGAAGATTTATTACTCCTTGCTCGCTTAGATCAATCTCGGGAATTAACAATTGACCCGGTTGATATTAATCATCTTGTTAAGGAGGCTGTCGCATCTGCACGCGCGGCTGGGCCTGACCATGAAATAGCAATTTCAACAGTAAATGATGAGGTTTTTGTACTTGGCGATTCGATGCGCATTCACCAAGCGATTGCTAACTTGCTGGCGAATGCAAGAACTCATACACCGGCAGGAACAAAAATTGCAGTGGATATTTTGCAAAATGAGTTAGAAACTCGAATAAGTGTTTCTGATAACGGTCCAGGACTTTCTGATGTAGACCAAGAACGTGTATTCGAACGATTCTTTAGAGCAGATCCATCTCGAGTTCGCGTAAGTGGAGAAGGCAGTGGGCTTGGATTAGCAATTGTTGATGCTGTTATGAAAGCCCACGGTGGAAGCGTTGAAGTTAAATCGAAATTAGGCGAAGGTGCCACTTTCACAATCATCTTTCCACAGAAAGAGTTATAAGGATTCCATTGCTTTAAGTGTTTTAATTCGTTCTTCTATCGGTGGATGAGTCGCAAAAAGTTTTGAAACACTCTTTGCGTCTAACGGGGATTCGATCCAGATATGTGCAACTGCATTTGATTTCTGTCTAACAACTGTTGAATCTCGAGCCAAAATTTCTAGCGCTCTTCTTAATCCAGCGGGGTTTCGGGTAAAGCTGACTGCCGTTGCATCGGCTAAAGCTTCACGCTTCCGAGATATTGCAGACTTCAATAACAGGGCAGCAAGTGGTGCGAGGATTAAAACAAGGAGTGAAAATACTAAAGCCAGTGGATTGTTGTTTCCTTCTCGATTACGACTTCCACCAAAAAACATCATTCTGGTCAATATGTCAGAGGCAATTGCGATTGCCCCTGCAGTTGTTGCAGCCACTGCACTTACTAAAGTATCTCGATTTGCAACGTGAGACATCTCGTGTGCGATAACTCCTTGCAGTTCGTCTCGGTCCATTACATCTAAAATTCCAGTCGTAAATGCAATTAGTGCATGTTCTGGGTTTCGACCAGTAGCAAATGCATTTGGTGCTTCGTCGTAAACAATTGCAACCTTTGGCATCGGCAAGCCAGATGCAATACAAACTTCTTGAACTAATCCGAAGAGTTTTGGATTATCTGCTTCTTGAAGCAGTTTTGCGCCAGTCATTTTTAAAACTAATTTATCGGAACCGTAGAAGGCGCCCCATACTGAAATTAGTGAAATGCCTACTGCGATGGGAACAATGCCAGCGGTCGAGCCACCAAAAAATGTGAGCGCAGCATAAACAAGAACCCACATGAGAATTCCCATGGCGATGAGCAAGCCAATTGTTTTGCGCTTGTTAGCGTTTTGCAGAGTTCTAAAGTTCATTATTTAGAATTTTACGTTTGGAACTTCACGATCTTGTGGATCTGAAACTTCATAAAATTCACGCTCAGATACTTTTGCAAATCCAGCGAAAAAATTAGTAGGTATTGTCTTTATTGCAGTGTTTAATTCGCGCACAGTGTCATTGTAAAACTGCCGAGAAAAAGCAACTTTATTCTCAGTCGTTGCTAGCTCATCTTGCAGAGCTGCGAAATTTGCAGATGCCTTCAAATCTGGATACGCCTCGGCTACCGCCAATAATCCACGTAGTGCTTGTGTCAATGCGCCATCTGCAGCCGCGGTATCCGCGACCGAACTTGCAGTGGTTGCTTTTGCACGTGCCGCAACTACTGCGTCAAAAGTTGATTGTTCGTGTGCGGCATAACCTTTTACGGTTTCAATTAAATTTGGAATCAAATCTGCACGTCGTTTTAATTGAACTTCAATCTGGGCCCAAGCTTCTTCAGCTGTTATGTTCAGCCGGATTAAGCGGTTGTATTGGGTAATAAAAAATATTGCAATAAGGGCTATGACTGCTAAGACGATAATTATTTCCATGGCTAATTAAACCGCGATTATGCTGATTTAATTCCTTAGAGTTTACTTAATTTCAGATTGGTGGAAATTTAGCCAAGACTTGCTAGCGGTTGGGCCGCGTTGACCTTGATATCTTGAACCGTAAAGCGCTGAGCCGTAAGGGTTCTCGGCTGGTGAGGAGAGTTTAATTAAACAGAGTTGGCCAATCTTCATTCCCGGAAATAGCTTTACTGGAAGATTCGCAACATTTGAAAGTTCTAGAGTGATGTGACCAGAAAAACCTGGATCAATAAATCCTGCAGTGGAGTGTGTAAGTAGCCCGAGTCTGCCGAGTGAAGACTTACCTTCCAAGCGGCCCGCGATGTCATCTGGCAAAGTAATGATTTCGTAAGTGCTTGCAAGAACAAATTCGCCTGGGTGGAGAATAAATTCTTCGTTAGCTTCGACAGCCACTTCGCGGGTTAAATCTGATTGTTCGATTGATGGATCGATTACAGAATATTTATGATTTTCAAAGACCCGGAAGAATCGGTCTAATCGAACATCCACACTAGATGGTTGAATCATTGCGCCATCGAAAGGTTCAACCTTTACCCGGCCAGCATCGATTTCGGCCTTGATATCGCGATCACTTAGTAGCACGGAGCGACCCTATATCCTCATTACGGCTTGATTAAGTTACTGGCGGGTAGCATTATTGTGCCATGAGCCACTACACCGCCAACCTGCGCGACATCGAATTTTGCCTCTTCGATCTCCTTAAGCGCGAAGAGATTCTGGGCAAATCAATCTTTAAAGACATTGATCGTGAAACCTCAATGGGAATGTTAGAAGAAATCAAACGCCTAGCCGAAAACGATCTTGCTGACTCATTTGTTGAGAGTGACCGATTGGGTGTGCAATTCAATAAAGAGACTGGCGATGTTAAATTGCCAGAAAGTTTTAAGAAGTCATATCGAACATTTATGGATAATGAGTGGTGGCGTATCGATGCTCCGGTTGAAATCGGTGGCACTTTAATTCCAGCATCTCTCCGTTGGGCAATTGCAGAAATGGTTTTAGGATCAAACCCTTCAATTCATATTTATGCTTCTGGAACTGCGTTCGCACATGTTGCCTATGTTCTT
>Ga0114979_10003723_pt1 | contig 10171 bp, 22 predicted proteins | sample S_140625_EF_Meta_FD_87315 | JGI IMG/M metagenome (GOLD analysis project Ga0114979, IMG submission 87315) | Freshwater microbial communities from Lake Simoncouche, Canada to study carbon cycling - S_140625_EF_MetaG | ecosystem: Environmental > Aquatic > Freshwater > Lake | place: Lake... | reverse complement strand
GCTTCAGCACGATCTCTGTGTTCTACATTGTGATGGTGTATGTGATGTATGTGTAGCACATGGTCCTTATACTCAGGGTCTGTTAACAGTTTGTAGATCATACCCAGGCTGTCTAGGCCGCCCGAGTACATGGCTAGGATTATCGGTTGTTCCATATATAAAATGTGTAAACTAGGTTGATGGGATGTTCTTGTGGAACAGGGGTTAATTCGTGTGCTCTAGGGAAATATTGAGCATACTTCGTGGGCCAGTTGGGGTTTAGGAAACTACGGGCAATAAAACGATCACAATTTGGTAAAACTTTTGATATCAATTGGGCACACGTTTCTTTATCAAATATTGTTAGCCCGCCATCTATGATCACAGTATCCCAATGTTCATCTAACGTAAACCAATCTCTGGACTGGATTTTAGGGTCATCATATACTGGATTTACGTCCCATGCTTCTGTACACAACGGTAACAGTAACTTGGTACTACCCAACAGCAATACTCTGCCCGTACAATAGCTAGAAAACACTGAATAATCGTCTTGATTAGGAGCCGCCGGCCACTGTAATGCTGTCCAATAGCTCTTATCATTGTGTATGCTCATGCGGGTATTTACAGCTAAATAGTTCATCGCAGGGAAAATCCGAACCCTTAAAAGGAAAAAACATGTCAGTAAATTTTAGAAAAGGTGCCTATTATCCAGGTACAACACAGAATCAAACAACAACTAGTACCAGTCAGTATACCAACGCTTTTGGTACATACACTAGTATTGTTCGTGTAGCAGTACAGAACGATACTTATATACAGCCTATCGCTACAACAGCTACTACAGCTACAATTAGCAGTATGATTATTCCAGCTAACGGCGTAGAGTTTTTTGCTGTATCAGGTGGAACACGTATTGCTCACATGCAGGTAAGCAACGGTGGTTGGATCAGCGTAACACAATTAGGTAGCGTGTAATCTATGTGGGGCAGACCTGGCAAGATTAGAGTCTCTGGCAGTTTACCCCCTCGAGGAATGCCAGCTGGTTCAATACGCTATAACGGCGAAGTGTTTAGTGCCCTACCTGGTATTTGGCGTAAAGACTACGAAGGTTATTTCAGTGATAGTACAACATTTTTTAATACTGCCGCATTAAAGGCCAGTCCTTACAATCACAATGAAGCCGTTAATACTATCAATGAACCTGAATTAGTCAATAATACCAGTATTGAACTCAAAGGATATTTCCTTGCTAGCTATACTGGAACACATACTTTTTATCTATCTACAGATGACGGTGGATGGATGTGGGTTGGCCCAACAGCATTATCGGGATATACTACATCAAACGCACTGGTGAAAAACGGTGGACAGCACGGCGAACAGGAAGTTAGCGCAACTATCGATCTAGTTTCTGGCATATACTATCCATTACGCATACAGTTTGGTAATGGTCCAGCGGGTCCGGGCGTATTGCGAGGTAGTTATTCTCATACTGGACAGGCTAAAACCAGCACTTGGACTAACAAGATCTTCTATAGAGCCGTCACCCAAGGATTCTAATAAATAATATACCAACATTAAGGTTATTATGAAAAAATTATTAGTATTACTGGCTCTATTGAGCACACAAGCATTTGCTTGGGATCAACGTGCCCCAAATCCAGTACAGGCCTGTGCTGTCCATAGTCCATACGGTTGGGCAACTACGGCACGTACAGCGGCTCCTATTTGCCGTGAAGCATATCTAGTAGCATATGATGCTCCTGTTAAGATTCCTGCTTATGTAGCATATACACTATTACCACAGAACGCATTAGGATGCTTTCCTAGAACAAATGCTTTTGTAGCTGATCAATCAGTTCCGGGCGGTGCTACTCCTAGCGACTATGCTGGCACAGGATACGACAAAGGGCATGCCGCACCAGATGGCGACCTAAGCTGGACACAACAAGTTGAATACGAATCATTCCTAATGACCAATATGTATCCACAACATGGATCACTAAACCGTGGTATTTGGAAACTATTAGAAACGTCAATACGCGGTTGGACAGTACAATTGAATCAACCATACACGATTTATGTAGGTGCATTCTACGGACAGGGTAATGAGTATATCGGTAAGGGCGTTATTGTTCCAAATGGATACTATAAGATTGTAATTAATCAAATAACCGGTGAAGTAGCAGGCTGGGCATTTCCACACACTAAACCATATGTTAACCTAGGTAACGACTTAACTAAGTTCCGCTTACCGATCGCACAAATTCAACAGCAAGCAGGAGTACAATACAAGTTCCCAGCTAATGCTAAAGAACTACAACCTGGCGCAGAATGGCCAGTTAACTTTGGAGCTCTCACAAATGCTAAACGTGCCAAGTGCGGTAAATCAGACGATTGATCCAAACAATTATCCAGTATATCCAGAGGACGACGGTTATGACACTCCAAAAAATCCTTACAGCCCTGTTTAATAATATGTTAACAGGCCTTGCCATATATGGTATTAGCATGAGCCTAGCTTATGCTGGTTATATTGGACAAGATTACAACTCAAACTACGATTGGTGCGATCCTAGATTTTGTTGTCCACCGAAAGAATAGAACATCTACCTTAGGAACGCTTGCGTTACTTAGATGTGCCCGGCTGCTGGGCAAGGATGATAGTAGGAGTCGTGCCCGAGGGCATCCTTAAGTGAGCACATATTCAAGAGAAAGGACCAATTAAGGTCCTTTCTGCTTTACGGTCGAGTATGTAAACTTATAAGGTGCTATGCACTAAAATATATTATTTCTTAGAAGCGTTAACAAAACCATACATCTTTTCAGCTGTTTCTAGAATCTTATCAAGACCTGGAAACTCAGGCATATCAACTCTGCTAACGATCTGTCCAGTCTTTTCATCACGTTGGGCAGTCATTTCCCAACCGTTGAACTTAACTTGGAAGTCATGTGTAACAACGTCTTTAGCCATAGCCAAGATATCTGTACGAATTTCATAACCGTTCTTATTGAACTTTACTTCTGGTAGTTTTGGTGTATTAAGATCAGACATATTAAACTCCTGCCTTTTTTGGGCCAAATGCTTTAACTGAATCGTTAAAGTGCTTGACTGTATTTTCTGCGGCTTCTAATGTATTTTTGTAAGTTGTCTTAGTGAACTTAGCTTGAGCTTCTACGAGCTTAACTACTTCTGCCTGAACTTTTTTGTCTGTAACGAATGTTTCGACAAATTTGGTTTGAGCACCTGCAACGGTGTCAATGATTGAATCAAAATTAAACATAATTTTTCCTTTGTGTGTATGTTTGTGTAATAGGTACTTCTTTTTCCCTATGTACTATTATATATGCCTAGAGGCAAAAAAGCAACTATTTTCTGAACTTATTTGTTCGTTCTTGAATAATATCTACAATTTTATCACTAAGCACTACTTCGTAGTGGTTGTAATCTACTTCCACTAATTCCATATCATCATGATGTTTCATGCTTGATATAGTTACAACTCCGTCATTGGCTTCCGCCATAAATGGACTTTGTCCTTTTACAGTAACCACATTAGTCCATGGATGCTGTATTTTAATCTTATCTGCTTGTCGCATTGCCCAACTGCTGGGTCCAATGTCCCGCATTAGTCTGCTGAATGGTAAAAAGAACTTGGCAAACTCTGCAACTTCTGCTCCACCGTATGGTGTACTTAATGTAACAGCACCTAAAACCTGTTTAGGCATAGCATTGGCTAGATGTAAACTGTAAATGCCACCTAAGCTGTGTGCTATAAAAAAAGCATCCTTAACTTTTGAAAGTTGTTCTTTCATTTCGTTTAGGTTGTTTTCAAATCCGTTACGGCTATCATAGTTGATAGAAATTCCATCACCTATTTTGCTTTTAATGTAGTTAAAACTTTCACTGGTCGCACTAGCGCCGTGAATATAAACTAAAGTCATTGATTACTCCCAGGGTGTTGGGGGTGGTATTTCGCAAGGACCTTCTGCAGGCTCTGTACCGTAGTCAGCTGGTGTAATGATTTCCAAATACTCCATATCTGGGCTATAGTCGTACAAGTAGTGTACGATTCCTGGACGTTGCTGTACGCAATCGCCTGCTTCGACTAAATGAATCTTGTCTTCATACATGAACTTGGCCCAACCCTTTAGCATGTAAACGATTTGGAACTCAGCCACGTGAATGTGCCAGCCTGTACCGCCCGAACCTTCTGGGGGTAAGTTAGCTTTTGTAATGTGTGCTAGAACACGACCGTTAGTAGCATCTGCTACTCCTAGATCCTTGTAAACAAAAAAGTCGCGCAATCCGCCACCTTTAAACTCTACCTCAGAACCTTTAACGTGTGAAAATTTTGTAGTCATCTAGAAGACCTCCTGTGTGTATGTATTTACACCTTGCGGTGCAAAATTATTGTGCTATAATTAGATAAACTACTATAGCAACGATGGCAAAGCCTGCAACCTTTTCACCGTACTTGTGTTCAAAGTTCTGCACTCGTTCAATAATATCCGCCATTGCGATATCCTTTGCGACTGCGATACTCGTGTAGTGATTCAGCAAATGCGATTAAAAAATCCCATGTATTTTTAATAATTTTCATAGATATTGTTCCTTTTGAGAATTGAATTGTCGGATGTAGTTTTCCAACTGTGCGGCATCGGTAATGCCTTTGGTGCTTAGATACGCATCTAAGCGAGATTGATAGCTAGAGCCTGGAAACATTTCACTTAAACGTTCCAAGATGACTAGCATCTTTTCTGATAGGTATTTCATTTTGTGTATCCTCTGTATGTATGTAGCGTTATGTTCTACTCAGTATTTACCATGAGTAGTGTTACAATACGATTAAACCGAACTTGTAAATAGCCAATATATTATGTATAATAGATTACTCGGTGCAATAAATAACAAAAAGGAATCCATTAGTGAAACGTCATACTCGTAGCCTACTTGAAGAACTAAACGACATTGCTGTTAAGAAAGATACAGAATCTGTTATTGAAAGCCGTGCTGTCCATGTAATCAATTCAGCTATTAATCTACTAGGGTTAATTCGCGAAAACTTTGACCCAGAAACCGCTTACGAGCTAGAGCGCCGCTTACTTAATTCAATCAAAGGCTCAGACCCTGCCAAATTTACACGTGGTATCCGCAAACTACGTGACTCTAAAGACACTAAAAATCATCTTAAAATTATCGAAGGCGACGTCAAAAACGACGATTAATGCTGGTTTTTCCTTATTCGACTAAATAATATTACACAATACTCCAGAGGGGAGTATGCCAAAGAGATTAAGGAGATTATATCATGGCAGCAGGAATTACAAGACTAAATGGTTCAACACAAGCAGGTACATTTACCGGCGGATATCAAATTCGCTTTTTTGAAGTAGCAGACACAGGCTACGATACAACACCAGGAATCGTAAACAGCAATTTTGAAAAAGCTGTTCGTGCTATTGAAAAAGTAGCAACGATTGTTATTTTAGGTAACCCAGGTACTGGTGGTTTTATCGTCGGAGTTGACGGTGGTTCATTCTACGGTCGTGGTGACTCTACAGGTTACGCCGCAGATACATCTGCCGCAACATTAGAAGCCGCTATCGAAGCCGCTGTTCCAACATGTACAGTTACTGAGAAGACAATCGGTTCTCCAGCGTTCAGCGGAACTGGTCTAGTATTTGTTACAGCTTAATAGTTAATTAACTATGAAGAAAGGGAGTTTTTTAACTCCCTTTTCTTTTGACTATAAATACATTATATAGGTACATAATGGACGTCATAGAAATTAAAACCCTTGTTGATATTACTAACACAAACGTTAGACGTATTAACCAAGGCACACAACTTGAGTTAGATCAATATCGCAACTGGACAACACTACAACATTGTATTGGACTACGTGCGATAATAGTCTATGATCGCGACCCTAAAGTTGAAACAATAGATATTGAAGGATTAGGATTTGGAAAAGACCACAAAGGAAAGCATAAGGTGTGGACGTTTCAATTTAGGTCAGACACCAGTGATGCTTTCAGTGAAAACGGTAACCCAATAGCCTTGCTAAAAACAGATTTAGACATGGTCCCAGTTATCCTAAATCTAACAGAAACAATAAATACACAACGAGCGGTGTTTGATACAAGTGATCTAAAACTTGCAAATACAGTCGTTAAGGCATTATAGGCATAGTTAGGCACTGAGGTTTAGAGAGAAACAAAACCCTATTGGAGATTAAATTATGTCAACGCCAACCGCGATTGAAAAAGAAAACTTAGAAGCACACGTTGAGCTATGTGCCCAACGATACGATGCTCTAGAAAATAGATTAGAAAGTGTTGAAAAGAAAATCAGCACACTACAAGACACTATAGAAAAAAGCAGTATTAATACCATTAAGATTCTTATCGGCACCGCAGGTACAATTATTGTAGCTGTTCTGTCATTAGTTGGTGTTATCATTACAAAGATGCCAAACTAATATGAGAGCTAGAGAGTTTATTGTCAAGGAAGAAAAACTTGATGAGTTTCTTCCAGCCATTGGAGCAGGACTTGCTGCCGGTGCAAGGGCCGCTGGCACAGCCGCAGTCCAGGGTGCAAAAGCAATTGGACAGGGTGTAGTTAAAGCAGGTCAAGCAGTGGGTAATGCCGCAAGCAATGTAGCAGGTAAAGTAGCAAACGCCGCAGGTAATGTAGCTGGACAAGTCCAAGGTGCTGTAGATAAAGTTGCAGGTGGTGCTCCAGGAGCATCAAATGCAAGTGGTGGAGCAGTAGGCACATCAGCCGCACCAGCAGGACCAACAACAGGCGGACAACAAGCCGCAGGTGGAGCACAAGCTCAACCAGATCAGAAAGCACAAGCTCAACAGCAACAACAAGTTCAACAGCAACAACAAGCTGGTCAACAAACTATGTCTAACTTAGATAAAATTGCCGCTCAGATTGTTGCACTCAAACAAGATCTTGCTAAACAACAGCAAGCAATGAAGTAATGAAAATCCATCAGTTATTAGATGCCCCGGGCATCATTCTAACTAATGAAGAAAAAGACTTTATTGAAAGTCATCATAAAGAAATTTCTCTCCATAGTTTATATGATAGAGAAGAAGTGTTAGCTCGAAACCTAGTACGCAAGGGTGTGTACGAAATAAGTAAAGATAACAAAAACATTATTCTTAAAGATGCAGATAACAGAAAAAAACCTATTTGAAAAGTTTCAGAAACTGGCCAAGACCGTTAAGCAAGATTTTGCTAAAAAAGGTCTAGTAGTTCCTGCCCGCCTAAAAGATGGAAGCATACAAGTAGGACCCTATATCATTGTAAAAAAGGACAATGCGTATTATGTTAATAATAAACGCAACGATCCGGTTGTAGGGCCGATTAACCTAGCACAAACAGCAGTAGTAGTTGCTAACGATCTAGCATTAGGACGTTGGCCCGATATTGCCCTTATGCACAATGACAAATGGTATGGGTTTAAAGCATTTGAAGAGCAGGTTGCTAATAACATAGCAGAAAGTGCTCGAAAGAAAAAGGACGTAGATCGGGCTGATTTTAGCCTATATGAAGCATCCGTTGCCCTATCGCAGAAGTTATATTACAAAAAGAGCATAGATGCTCGATTTAACAAACTTTGTAAAGTGACATAAATACAATATCGTTTTTTTGGAAACCAATATGAGAACATCAGACCTTAATCAACCAATTACAGCAAAGTCTCTAAATGAGAATTTGTTTAACAAATTTAATGTTAAAATTAACTTTGACAAATATACACGCGAACAGCTAGAAGATGCTCGTAACAAGTATCGTAGCAAGCTATTCGCACAGGAAGCTCAAGCTAACTTTAATGACTTGTTAAGCAACGAATCTTATCAACGTGATAAGTTTGTTCTAGATGTGCTTAATACACGTATCAAAGAAATGCTAGGCGAAAGTATTGCCAGCATTGAACGTCAAATTGGCGAAGCTAAACTGCCAATGAAAACAGTTAAGGGTAAGAAAGTTCCAGCGTTTGCCGCAGATGGCAAAGGTAAGAATGATCTTACAAAGAACAAGAAAACTACAGAAGGCAAAAAAATTGATCAAAACAAAGATGGCAAAAATGATTGGGAAGATATAAAGATCGCTCGCATGAAGGCCAGCGGTGCTATTTCCAAAGACAAAAAAGTCAAAGAAACAACTAAATTTGATCATTCTCAATACGACGGCGATAGAGAAGAGCCAGCTGGTAGTAAATCAAAGCCTACACCAAAGGGTGAATTAGGAAAGGCATTACGTAAGAAATTAGGCGAACCTGAAAAGAAAGACTCTAAAGTTAAAGAAACTCAAGACGATCGTCCATCGAGTTCAGTAACAACTCGTACTGTTAAGGTTAAAGGTCAAGACGGTAAAGATATCGAACAAAAGCGTCACTCTGTAACAGGTTGGAGAAGCAAGCAACAATCTTCTGCCGCAGAAAAAGCCCGCAAGGCAGACAAAGATGTTTATGAAAGTCGTAATGTAATTGCTGAAAGCATTGCTTACTACATCGCTGAAGATGAAGAAGGTAAAGCCAAATCCATTACAGCCGCGGCCGATATGGTTAATGATTTCACAAGTTGGATGCAACGTGTTGGTAACTACCAAACTAAGAGTATGATCGAATTAGCAGATAACATTCGTGCTAACTTTGGTATGCAAGAAGCCGAGACATTTAAACAGTCTGTAGGTTCTGCACTAGAAGGTGCTCTTACATCATTAACACAAGCTCGTGAAGAAATCAACAATGCAGTTGCAGTTCTAGCAGGTGAAGCTCCTGCAGAAGAGCCAATGGGCATGGACAGCGATGTAGGCGGAGATGTAGGCGACATTGGTTCAGACATGGAAATTGAACCAGGTGCTGGCGATGAGATGAACGCAGGTGGTGATGAATTTGCCGCTAGTGATGCAGCCGCTGGTGGTCCAGAAACAACTGGTCGTATGAAGCGTGAGAGCATTGAGCGTGGTAATCGCTTGATGAAAATCTTAGGCAACTAAATGAGACTGTTTGAAGTCGCTGGTAATAGATTTGAAGACGACCTTGCTGAAATACTAAGAGTAATGCAAGGTCGCGCAGACATGAAGCGCACAACCTCAACAGTACCGTGGAGTGCTGTTAATAACATGATGAGCGCACACGGGTACGCTAATGTTAATCAAGACATGATGGTAAAAATCAAAGACAAGATTGACAAAAGCGGACAGCTAATCCAAAACATTACTCCCCAAGGTATTGTACTTAAAACCAAAGTAAGTGCTCCAGAAGAACCAAAACCAATTGGTGGAGATTCTACTCCAAAATCGGTAGACCAAATGGCACACAATGCTGTGTCAAAAGGCTTGTAATTTTAAAACAACTGTAGTATAATAGAGTATGGACTCTATAATAATAACAACAATAAACCCACCACCGTTTGTCGAACGCTATCAATATAAAGCGTGTAAACAAATCAACGACCCTGTAACACGTAAACGTGTGTATGCTACTCCAGACGGAGAAAAACTACCAAGTGTTACAACTATCCTAAGTGCTACCAAAGACATGACCCATTTGAATGAATGGCGAAATAGAATTGGGCACGACAAAGCAGATGCTATCACTAAAGAAGCAAGTGGTGTAGGTACTGCAATGCATGGAAACCTAGAACGCTTCCTTGCAGGCATAGAAAGACAGCCGGGCAACAACCCTGTACATGTACAAGCAAACAAAATGGCAGATGTTATTATTGCCAACGGACTAAGCAAAGTAAATGAAGTATGGGCAATGGAACAGAGCTTGTACTTTCCTGGACTATATTCAGGTACTACAGACTTAGTAGGAGTGCATGACGGTGAGCCAGCAGTAATGGATCACAAACAAACCAACAAGCCTAAGAAAGCTGAATGGGTTGAAGATTATTATTTGCAGTTAATGGCATATATTTTAGCACACAATGAGGTATATGGTACTGACATTAAAAAGGGTGTTGTTTTTATGTGTTCTAGAGACTTTCAGTACCAAGAATTCACTCTAAAACCTGAAGATTTTAACAAATATCAGGATCTTTGGCTGGCTAAGGTAGAGGAGTACTACACTCTAGGAATGCAGGGATACAAACAACTCCTAAGCTGATAAATATCCCATAGAGGATAAAAAACATGGCCGTTATTCAAATCTCAAAAATG
>Ga0114979_10003721_pt1 | contig 10178 bp, 11 predicted proteins | sample S_140625_EF_Meta_FD_87315 | JGI IMG/M metagenome (GOLD analysis project Ga0114979, IMG submission 87315) | Freshwater microbial communities from Lake Simoncouche, Canada to study carbon cycling - S_140625_EF_MetaG | ecosystem: Environmental > Aquatic > Freshwater > Lake | place: Lake... | reverse complement strand
TTATGTAAATATAGAGATATATTTGGTAAAGTAGGAGAAGGAGGTCATTCATTGAGATTTTTTAATATTGCTCTGGTTGATACAGTATTAACATTTGTTGCTGCTTATATTATAAATATTTATTTGAAAAGTAATGTGTTTTTAATATTTTTTATATTATTAGTAATTTCAATATTTATTCATAGAGCATTCTGTGTAGAAACTACTCTTACAAAAATGTTTTTTCCAGTTTGAATAATCAACACACGCGCGGATCATTACTATTTACAAGTATGGGATGTTCTTTGGAACCAACGTTATATAAACCTAATCCAATATAATTAGTATCTCCATAACACAATTCATAATATGTTTTCATAGGATTTTCAGGCACTTTCATTCCTGTATTATATGAAGCCATTTTATGTAGTTGTAATAGTGTGTTTAATTTATTTCTGAAAATTTTGTTTGCTTCTTTATTTAATTCATATAATTTGTTTTGTTCTGTATATTCTTTTTTTGTCGGCATAATAGGGAATAATTTATCTATTAATTTATTCATTTATACTATAATTATATAATACTTTATTTAAATAGTTACAAAGCAATTTTTTATAAAATACATTTAACATTAAGTAAAATATTAAAAATACTTATTATTATATATTATTTAATTATATATAATAATGATAAATGAAACTCTTGAACGATTAAAAATAAAACCAATACCAAAAAAACCGCAACAATTCCAAGTTATGATACAAATACCAACTGAGGGTGTTGCTCCTAATATTATTGATAAAACTGGCGAACAACTAATAAATAGGCAGCAATTTTTTGATGAACTCCGAGAAAATTTAGGAGTCGTACAAAAAGATTATGAAAAAATGAAAAAAACAACTATTGCGGAAACATCTATTAAAGATGCTATTTTACAAGAACCAAACTCTGGCACAAAATCAAAAAAAATATTGGGTCCAGAAAATACTTTAACACAAATAATGAAAACAAAAGAAAAAATAACTATAAAAGAACCAAATGATGAAACTATGAAAAAAGCAAACGTAAAACTGCCTTCTAAAGAAAGATTGACACCGAAACCTAAACCAAGTATTCCAGATCCTATAGATCCAACCAAATCTAAGTCAAAAAAAATAAAAGGTGAAACAATAGACGAAACCCTAGAAATTCCAAAAGATCTTCGCATAGGTAGAACCCTATATATAAATAGAATACCTAAGTTAGAACCCAATATTTTAATAAAAGCACCCAATTATTATTTGTATAATAGAGAGATCTTCATTAGTTTTATTAATTCTTTATTTGAACCTTATAAGCAAGAATTATTAAAAGAAGAAAAAGAAATGGAATTAGGCAAAACATCCATTAGTTGCTTAACAAGTGAAAGCAATAACTTTTCACTCTTAATTCATCAGAAAATCGTGAGAGATTATATAAATATTTATACACCTTATAGAGGATTATTATTATATCATGGTTTAGGTTCGGGCAAGACTTGCTCTTCAATTGCTATAGCCGAAGGCATTAAAAATGACAAGAAAATTCTTATTATGACACCGGCATCATTGAGAGATAACTATGTAGAAGAACTTAAAAAATGCGGAGACTATTTATACAAAAAAAATCAATACTGGGAATTCATTAATACAAAAACACATCCCCAATATTTAGAATATTTAAGCACTCTATTAAAACTGCCACAAGAATATATTAATACCAATGGCGGTGCTTGGTTTATTAATGTTAAAAAAGAACCTAATTATGATTCGCTCGACTTTGAAGACCAGAAAAAAATTAACGCGCAATTAGATAAAATGATTAATTATAAATACCAATTTATAAGTTATAATGGTCTTCGCAGTTCTCACTTAAATGGTATGACAAACGGAGGTACAATCAATCCATTTTCTAATAAAGTAATAATAATAGATGAAGCACATAATTTCATTAGTCGAATAGTTAATAAATTAACTCGGAAAACCTCCTTATCAATGAAATTATATAATTATTTGATGGATGCTGAAAATTGCAAAATTATATTATTAACAGGAACACCAATTATTAATTATCCAAATGAAATAGCTATATTATTCAATATATTACGCGGTTCTTTAAGAAGTTACAATTTTAAATTATTATTAGACAAAGTTACAATGAATAAAGAAAAATTAGAAGAACTATTTTATAAAGCCAATATTTTGAATTTTCTTGATTCTATTGAATATAATTCAGTAAGTTATGAAGTTACTATTACTCAAAACCCATTTGGTTACGTTAAATCTGCGGCCAATAAAAATAAATTAGTTTATACTAGCGACGTTTTAACAAGCGAAGAATTTATAGAAAAAATAATGTTTGCGCTTGAATCACAATCTCTCAAAATAGTAAATAAAAAAATAAATATTAATAATTATAAAGCACTTCCGGATAATTTCGACGATTTTAAAGCGCTCTTTATTAATCCAAATAATACAATAAATAACCCTTCAATGTTTAAAATGCGCATAATTGGACTAACCTCTTATTTTAGAAGTGCTCAAGAACAATTAATGCCTAGGTACGATCATAAAAATCCTGATGATTTTAGAATAGTTAAAGTCCATATGAGTGATTTCCAATTTGGTGTTTATGAAGAGGCACGTATTCAAGAACGTAAATTAGAAGAATCAAATAAAAAGAAAAAATCCAAGAAAACCAAAAGCGGCGCACAAGGAGACGAATTATACAGTGATAGCACCTCAACATATCGCATATTTTCTCGTGCATTTTGTAATTTTGTATTTCCCAAACCACATATTAAGCGTCCTATGCCAAATGAAGAAGCAACAATAGAAGCCACCTTAGAAAATATTGGTGAAGAAGATGATAGCGATAACATTAGTAAAAATATTTCAGAAGAATTATTAGATGACTTAACTATTCATGAAAAATTAGATAATGTAGATGGTAAATATGATGCCGATGATATAAAAGAGTTGGAAAAAGATTTAACAAATCCAAAAATAAATGATGGTAGTTATAGCAAACGCATTAGTGAAGCATTAAAAGAATTAGAAAAATATTCACACAAATATTTATCTAAAGAAGGATTACAAATTCATAGTCCTAAATTTTTACATATATTAGAAAATATTATAGACGACGACCATAAAGGTATTCATTTATTGTATTCACAATTTAAAACATTAGAGGGCATAGGTATTTTTAAGTTGGTTTTAAAACAAAATAATTTTGTAGAATTTAAATTAAAGAAAAATGACAAAGGAGAATATATGCTAAATGTAGGTGAAGAAAATATGGGTAAACCAATGTATGCGGCATATACAGGTTCAGAAACTCCTGAAGAACGCGAAATTATTAAAAATGTATTAAATAGTAATTGGAAATTAGTCCCTTCATCAATAGTAAAATCCATTCAAACATTAGCACCAGATAACTTTTATGGTCAAATTATTAAAGTTTTAATGATTACTTCATCTGGTGCTGAAGGCATTAGTTTAAAAAATGTGCGCTACGTCCATATTACAGAACCATATTGGCATCCAGTAAGAATTCATCAAGTTATTGGTCGCGCACGTCGTATTTGCAGTCATAGTGATTTGCCAAAAGAATTGCAAACAGTAAATGTATTTTTATATTTAATGGTTTTCAGTGAAGCACAATTATCAAGTGATTTGTCAATTGAATTACGATTAAAAGATATTTCAAAAATAGATAAAAAGAAGGTCATAACAAGTGATGAATATTTATATGAAATATCTAGCATTAAAGAGGAAATAAATGCTTCATTATTACAGGGTGTTAAAGAGTCAGCAATAGATTGTAGTATTCATACACGATCAACTAGTCAAGAAAAAGATGTTAAATGTTTTGTAATAGGTAATCCAAGTGAAACTAAATATATATACACTCCAAATATAGACGCACAAGATAAAGATGAGGGCATGAAATTAAACAAGAAAACAGAAGTATTAAAATTAAATGAGTTAGTTATAAATGGTAATAAATATGCTTATAATAAGGTTACCAAAGAATTATTTGATTATGATAGTTATTTGAAACAAGAATTATTGCTTTTAGGTAAATTAGTAAAACTTGATGATGGAACCCATAGATTTCAAAAAATATAGATTTTTTTATGATTGTTGTCAAATACTTAATTTAGTCATAATTAATTTTTGATTATACAAAACTTTTTCCATTTGTTTATTTAAAAAATCTAACTTAATATTTAGATTTAAATTGAGTTCGCTATTATTTTCATTACTTGTGAATTTTTTTAGATTACTTTTTTCTTTAGTATTTTCTTTAGTATTTTCTTTAGTATTTTCTTTAGTAAGTTCTGTTGCACTTGAGAAACTATTTATTAAATCTTCTATATTTAATATTTTAGTTTTAGTACTAGTAGTTTCATCTTCTTTTTCTAGCATATTTACATTTTCTTCAAAAATTAAAGGAGCATCTAACTTATTTAGATCTACTACTTCTAATTTATTTGTATTTGTATTTGTATTTGTATTTGTATTTGTATTTGTATTTGTATTTGTATTTGTATTTGTATTTGTATTTGGAACACTAAGAATAGCTAACGGAAGATCATTATTTCTTTCTCTTTGTATTCTCTCAAGTAATTCATTCATATTATTATTTTCTAAAGGTGTGTCTTTTGTATCACTAAAATCAATTGCTTCAGGAACTTTTTTACTAATTAAATTGGTAAAAGACACTTTTTTCTCCAATAACTCTTTTTCAAATTCTTCCGATTTCTCATTTTTGTAAATATCTTTTATATCAATAGGTATTAATAATGACTTCTTAAAATTATTAATATCCAACATAATATTTTGTAAAATGATTTTATTTAATTGCATAATTATATTTTTAGAGTCACCTGTTTTATAATTGGTAATAATAATTTCTTTGTTTTCATTAAATATTTTACTTATATTACGTTCAAAAATAGCCTTTACATTTGAAAATTTTGACTCAGGAATATTAGCAAACGCTTTATTGCTAGACAATATATTCCATAAAAGTTCTTTATTTTGTTCGCTTAGTAATATATTAGACATAATATAATTTTATAGTATTTAAACATATTAGTTTTAACTTAATTTAAACCTTTAATAATTATTTTAACTTTCAATAGTTAAAATAATTTACAATATGTTTTTTTTAAATCGCAAGTTACAAAAATATATAATGTTAATATTGTCAGTGTTAATATAAATGTAATAATTATAATATTGGCTACAGCAAACCTTATGGATGTTAGTGTACTATCATTATTGGTTGGTTCAGGTAAATTAGTTGCTTCATCTGTTAAAGATTTCCTACATACAATACAAGTATTATTGTTAATTAACCATTGACTATAACATTTACTATGAACATAATAAACTCCACAATGGGTTATAGCATTTAAATTGTTAGACTCCTCTAAACATATTAAGCAAATTTGCATCCTTTATATATAAACATATTTTTAGATTTATATTATAAATTTATTTTTATTATAAATCTATTTTTATTATAAATCTATTTTTATATTATCATATATTAGTTAAATATGTTTGTTTTATTATTACTTATTCAAACATTATTTTCGTATATTGTACCAACAAATAATCCAAAAACACTTGTTCATTTACATTTAGAAAAATTTAACAATGAATTAAATTTATATCATATTGGAATTAGTTTTAAAAATGAAGATACTATTATAAGATATGATTACAGACCTTTTTGCGAACCAAGTATATGTGAATTTAAGACAATAAATAGTATAAGTACTACTAGTAGTACTATTAATCAAGTTTTAAATAAAGAAGTTAGATTTATTGACAAACTATATAGATTTTATATTCCCGAAACTTTGGATAATAAAACTATTTATTGGGGCGAAACTAGCAAAACATTGACAGAAGTCATTGAATTTGAAAAAACTCTACAAAAAAAATATATATTAGGTATTAATGATTGTCGCCATTATGTGAATCGTTTTTCGCGTTGGGCACTAAATAAACGCACTCCTATTTGGAGTTTAAATAAATTATGGAACAAATCATTTTAAAAAATAACTATCTAATGTTCTTTCAACCAATCGCTTAGGTGGAGGTTCGCCATTTATATATGCGTTCATAAAATTATTAAAAGTTTTGAAACTTAAAATAATACTAATAAACACAAATGCTATAAATAAGACGTTATAAATATCCTTTTTAACAAACTTCATATATATTATAAAATTATAATTATTATTATTATTATATAATTATAATTATATATAGTAATCTACTTTTTAGTTATTCCTAAAAAACTTCTTCCAATTTTGCTTGTAACAAACATTCCAATTCCAGAAGCTATTTGAAAATAAAATATATCAGTTTTCTTGGTACAGCAAAGTAAATAACCAGATAAAATAACAAAGACTAAGAAAAACATCCAAAACAAGCGAGTATAAAAATCCATATTTTATATAGCGTGATAAAAAATATATCTTTAGTATATTTATATATAATGCGGAAAACAAAAAAAAATGGAAAACGTGCTACTTTAAGTAAAATAAGAAGTAAATTATGTTCAAAAAGAAAAGGACGAGGAATTGGTGCTTCTAAATGCTTGCCAACTACAAGAGCAGATACAACCTTTAATGACAGGGGAGTTAGAATTAGTTTATATGATTTTCAAGACAAGGCCAAACAAGAATATAAACGGCATTTAAAATTGGCACTGGCTATTAATAAAAACTTGCTTGCACTATTAGACAAGGGATTAACAAATTTAAAAAATTTAAAAAGAAATGCTAGCCGAAATATTAGAGGAAATGCTAGCCAGACTGCTGAGTATACAAAAGATAGAAAATATACTCAATTTGCTTATGATTATAATATTATGTTGTTAAATAAAATGACTTCACAACCAGATATAGATTATGATGGACTTCTTAAAGCTATGAACGCAAACCCAGACTGGGAGCTAGGAAGAATGGCACCAAAACGCGAAATATGGGAACGCGATTTTGCTTAATACTTTTAGAATAAATATGTATATAATCTAATATATAATTAGCTAACATAATACTTTTATATTTAGTGATTTTTTCATTTTTTTTTTTATTTTTTTAATATATAAAACAATGACTTCGCGCGCATACACCTACCCTAGTGCGATGGGGCGATCGTCCAGCCCAAGTTCTGACTACTTTATGAGAGTAATGAGAGAAAATGCTAGACAACGGCAGCAAGAATATGAGGCAAAAAAACTTGAAGAATACAAGCAAAACCAACTTAAACTTATCAAAAAACAGCAAGACGATTATAAGATAAATTCAATATTACAGTTGCTCGATGTTGCCCCACGTGGCCAAGGCAAATACTATAAAGCAATAAAAACCAGAAGAAAGGGTTTTATAAAGAAACATAGTCGTGGAAAAAGAATTACAAGACACAGACGTAGGAATTAAAAATTTTTTATAATTAATATAACATAGTAATTATAAAAAATTTAAAAATTGAATAATTAATATGTTATATTATGTATAGCATTATAGCAAGTTATGGAGTTAGCAAAATTAACAAAAGCACAGCTTATGGTACAATGCGAGCAACAAGGAATTACAAATTATAAATCAAAGAGCAAAGACGCGTTAATTAAATTACTCGAACTTCAAGTTATTAATAAAAGCATTACTAATCCTTCTATTAGTGTTGAAAATATGTGCGGACTCGAATACTTGAAAACATTAGACCCCAACTCTATTGATTTAATATTAACAGACCCACCATATATTATATCTAAAACAAGTGGTCTAGATAAACATTATAATAATGTTAAATATAATGAAGAAAACAATATTAACGAAGTTAAGTCAGAAGAGCAATGGCTCAATTATAAAGAGCAAAACGCTATTGAAGATGATTCGCAAAAAAACAATTATATAAAATATGGTTCGCTATATGGAAAAAAATATTGTGTTAAAACTGATTATGGAAATTGGGATAGTGATTTTACTTTGACTATTTTAGAAAAATTCATTGAACTTTATTATAAAGTATTAAAAAAAGGAGGAACATTAATAATGTTCTTTGACTTATGGAAAATCACAAACCTAAAGGATTTGCTAGAAAAATATAATTTCAAACAAATTAGATTTATTGAATGGATCAAAACAAATCCACAACCAAGAAATAGTAAAGTAAATTATTTAACAAATTGTAGAGAGATTGCGCTATTAGGCGTTAAAGATGGTTGTCCAACATTTAACAGTGCGTATGACAACGGAATATATCATTACCCATTACAAGGCGGAAAAAATAGGTTTCATCCTACACAAAAAAGTTTGGCACTGTTTGAAGAACTCATAAAAAAACATTCAAAAGAAGGCGATATAGTATTAGATACATTTTTGGGGTCAGGAACTACGGCACTAGCGTCTAAAAACACTAAACGCAACTTTAAAGGATGCGAAATTAGCAAAGCATATTATGATAAAATAGTGCAACTTTTATAATCATACTTATAAATTGTTAATTGTAAAATGTGCTTCAAACAGTGTAAGTAATTTTTCAAAACACCAACAAGAACGATGTGCTATTAAATTAAACAAAAAAATAGATTTGGCAAATTAAGACAATTGCGGTCCTTGTGGAGAATATATATTAACTAAATTAGAAACTGTGAATAAAAATGTAAAAAAAACTAATAGTCCGCATTTAATGGCAGAGCACGAAGAGCACGAGCAAATAAAACATTAATCATTAAATAGCGAACTCAATCTTATATTTGCCTCATTGTAATATTTTTTCCTATATTCTCTCATAGTCCCGTCTGTAATGCGTGTAGTTTTAAAATAATTATATGTTTTATTTTCTTGCAATAATTCTATTATAAAATATAATGTATACATTCCACATTGTCCATCTCCATATTGATGTGTAAAACCTTCATTATTATCAACTATTAATTTAATATTTAAATTGTGTGCTTGATTTACTATTCTCTCAATTAAAACTTTTATTTGCTTTGGTGTTTTACTTCCATTACTATCAAAATAAAAAATAAATTTTTTATCTATATCCAAAAACAATGCTATCCAATGTTGTCCGGGTTTATTATGTGGATCAGTATTAAATACTATACCTATTTTACTAATTTTATTTTTTATATGTTCCTCTAAATTGAAATTACATAATTGCTCCCATACACAAGTTGAAAACAACTCTTTGGAGTCAAAATCTATTGGCGATGGTCCTATAAACTTAAAATTCTTATTTGATTTTTCATATTGCTTCATTATTTTTATTATATCAACACTTGATAACCAAGTATTTGGTTTTGTAGTCCACCTTTCAGGAGAAAAAGGTTTAAATATTTCTTTTACTAATAATTCACTATTATTAACTTTATTTAATGGAGTATGTTCTAACCAGCATAATTCGTTATAACATTGTTTATCAAGTTTGTTCTTAAAATATTCCCATATTTCTTTGCTATTATTTGTCACTATTTTGTCACTGTTATTAGCATTCCATACATTTTTGAATAATTGTAAATTACTCCTCGAATAGCAAGTAAAATCTTTTAACTCTTGATCTATATTTTTTGTTTGATATGGCGAACATTTAAGTTTGTTAAATTTACGACTTGTTCTTTGATTCTGTCTATATAAACGCGCTTTTATTGGTATTTTTTTAAATGTTTTTGGTAATATTTTTTTTGCTCTTGTTAAATGTTTATATTTATTATTTTTAATATTAATCATTATAATTATATCTTTCTAATTAATATATAATTATAAAAAAATTATTCCCTTTTTTGTGGAAGTATTTTTTTATTATTTTTGTTAGATTTTCTAACAACAAATAAATCTAAATTTTGTATTTTTTTTGAAGTATCACTTCCGCACATACAATTAATTGTTTCCGTTGTTATATTAAAATCACCAACATTTTGATTATTTAAACTGCTGTTTGAGTAATTTTTTAGTTCTTCTTTTATTATATTCTTCATTTTTTTTTCTTTTAAATGTAGTATTAAATTTAATACATATAACAAATAATACATTTTGTATTTTTCATTAATATTAGTATTAGTATTAGTCTCATTAGTATTAGTATTAGTATTAGTCTCACTAGTATTTCTTGTCAATAGTTTTTCTAAAGTAGAATTATTGTATT
>Ga0114979_10003719_pt1 | contig 10181 bp, 8 predicted proteins | sample S_140625_EF_Meta_FD_87315 | JGI IMG/M metagenome (GOLD analysis project Ga0114979, IMG submission 87315) | Freshwater microbial communities from Lake Simoncouche, Canada to study carbon cycling - S_140625_EF_MetaG | ecosystem: Environmental > Aquatic > Freshwater > Lake | place: Lake... | reverse complement strand
GCTATCAAGAACTTTTCATCTCTTACCTATAAGATCTGCGCATATCTACTAAGAAAAGGAATTAACCATGGGCGCTTGCACCTGTACTTACACAAGAGATGAAGAGAAGAACTGCGACGGAACACATAAGGTCGTAAAGGCTGTTAAGGCTGAAATGGCAGAGAAGCTAGAAGTAAACGGTTTTCCACACGCCTCTGAATATGTGAAGAACAACTAAACCTTCTCAACTTAATTAATACATGCAACTTGTGCGCAGAGCTCCACAAATAGTTTTGGGCGCAGCCCTTACCTATGCCGGCATAGGTCACCTAACCACCAGCCGTTTAACTTTCCGCGCACAGGTGCCCACCTTATTTAAGGACTACGCAGACTTTGTTGTCTTGGCATCCGGTGTAGTTGAGATTGCACTCGGTCTAAGTCTGATTCTGCTCTGGAAGTACCGAACACAAATCGGTTGGCTAGTTGCAATATTCTTCACGGCAGTCTTCTGGGGAAATATCTCGCAATATATAAATAAGGTCGATGCCTTTGGTCTAAATAGTGATCGTGCGCGCTTTATTCGGCTTTTATTTCAACCGCTATTGGTTGCATGGGCGCTGCTATCAACAGGTGCATGGACAAGTTTTAGAAAGCGAAAAACTTAAGGTTTTGGTGGTCCACCCATTGGCGGTGCTTGCCCATTCGTTGGCTGACCCGGTCCACCCATTGGCGGCATTGGTCCACCGGCGCGCCCCTTAGGCAACGTTGCAGTGCCGGTAAAGCAACCGATTATGTATGGGAAATCAGTTGTTACGTGATAACCGTATGTTCCATCTGGTTGTGTGCGCCCATTGCACGCATCTAAGACACCAGTTGTTTTAGATGCTTTATATGTATATGCATCCCAAGAATTTGTCTTTGGATCACCAGTCTTTACGTATCCAGATTTCATCACGGCAGTCTTAGTGCATTTAGCATTTAAACATCCCAAAGTTGTATAGATAGGAAAACCATCTAAGGCATAACCCAGAATCTTCTGCTTTGATAAATTGCATTGCTGGGCCAAGGTAATTGCATGGTGATGGTATTCGCGCGCAGGACCGGTGTGACCACCACAAGTATCCATAATCTTGTTATAAACCGGATCTCCATATGCCTCTGCCGCAGGCATCGGCCCTTCAGTTGGCCCATAGATCGGCAGACCGCTAACGGTAAAGCCAAGTGTTCCTAATACATTTTTAATACTGGTCACAGATTTTGCTTTAACGGGATTTAGCGGAACTGACCAGATCCAATCTTGCGCAGTTAGCGCATTAGGAGTCTTTGGTTCAAAGGCAAAGCTGATCATGCCATTTGAAACGACCTTGATCTCAGTTGCGCTACAGGAAACCGATAACGAAGGTTTTGCATAGCTTGCACCCGCACCAGCAGATTGTGAAAGGTCAGGAAAAGCCGCAACAGGACAAATCTTTGATTTTGTAGCGACAGTCTCTGCCCAACTTTGACTATCGGTTAAAGCAAAGAAAGCAATAATGGATGCGATCAGGGCAAAGGGCAGAGATCTTTTCATGGGAGCACGCTAACAGCAGGCTCCCACAAAGTGGCCACAAGCTAATTACGTGGGGCGTCTTGCTTACTTAAGTTTTCCTCGCCATGCGCTAAAGGATCTAATTTCTTCGTATTAGCGGGCTTGAGAATTTCTATCAGGAATTAATGAAAGGCAGGTTAAGGGAGAAGTTCTCGGCCGGCTGCATAGTGGCGGGCAATCACTGCGGTATCGAGTGCGACGTTAAAGATTGCTATCTCATCGAGTGCTGCGCCAGTTCCTGGATATGAAACAGGACAGCGAATATCTGAACCAGCACATTTGGCATCTGGGTAACTTAAAGTGCGTCCTATATTAACTTCAGAGCCGTTACTAAATCCGATGCCATAGGTGGCAGATTGTCCAACAAGTGCTCCATCGATATAGAGTGACTGGACCGCTCCGTTTGAAACCCAAGCGAAGTGGTGGAATTTTCCATCGAATAAATTATTTGCATTAGGAGCCCCTGAGACAGACCCACGTACAGTGCTTCCGCCGACACCTGAATCAGCTGTGATTCGTCCTTCAGGAGTAAATGCCAAGCGTAGGTAGCTATAACCATTTGCAACGTGGAAGATATTTTCACTGCCACCTGCCGGTGTTGCAACCCAACCCGAGATTGTGAAGATTGAGTCTGAGTAAAAATCATTAGCCTGCGTAAATCTAAATCCTGAATCACTATTTGAGCTAGAAGATAGATAACCATCAGTTACGCCACCTGATGTGCGAAGATTTGAATATGCACCAAGCCATAAGTTGCTGTTTAGGGCAAGGGCGGTAGAGCCGGCGTTGGCCAGCGCGCTATTCATACGGAAGTAATATGCAGGTGAATCTTGCAAGACATTCTGTGAATATGTGATCGCATAAATGTTGTTGGTGATAGCTGTTGAAGTAGCGCTAAAGCGTGTATCAGGTGTGATACCGGTAAATACCGGTGTGACACGGAATCGATATGAGGCACCTGCAGTAAGTCCAGTGACTGTCGCTGATGTGATTGTGCTGCTGGCGCGGACGAATTCAGACCAAGTGGTGCCGTCGGTTGAAACTTCAATCTTGTATGTAGCAAGGCCCGATGTCATAGCCGGTGCGCTCCATGCCAGGGTAAGAGATGTATTGCTTCCTGAAATCTTTGCAGCTACAACACTGGTAACTGTTGGGCTACCTGTCGTGATGATTGATGTAGTTGCTTGACTTGCAATATCAAGTACTGCGCTAAACCTTGGTGTGATTCTGAATCGGTATGGAGTTCCAAATGTAAGTCCTGTGACTGTCGCAGAAGTTGCGGTAGATGCTGTGCGTTCAAAGACAACCCATGTTGTTCCATCGGTTGAGACTTCTATCTGGTAATTATCTAAATTGGTAGTAATCGTTGGCGCAGTCCAGGTCAGCGCCACACTTGAGAAGATAGATGTTGAAGGCGTGGCGAGAGCGTTGGTGACCTTCTGGAAGTTTGTAGTGGCGCTATTTGATGCGGTGGCGGCAGCTGCAGAGACTGAGGTACCAATACTTGGAGTCACGCGGAATGTGTATGCCGTACCAGCTTCAAGACCTGTGACAGTTGTTGTTGTCACCGTTGAATCTGGGCGATTGAAAGTCGTCCAGGTGTTTCCATCTTTGCTGTACTCAACTAGATAGGTAGTTATACCGGCTGTCTGTGATGGAGCCATCCAAGAAAGTGCAATAGAGTCAATTTTTCCGGCAACTGTTGTTGCCGTAACTGTTGGAACTTTTACAAAGACATCAAAGAACATTGGGCTAGAAGTCAATGTTGTTCCACTGGCATCTTGAGCTGCGATCGTAACTGTGTAACGACCTTGAGGGAGCGAGACGAAACTAAAGTTAATCGACGGAGCCGATCCTGGGTTTGTGGCCCAAGAATAATCACCGAGTGAATTACCAATTTCGCGAGTTGCACTGCTGCCAGCCAAAGTAGGTAGGTAATTACTTGCGTTAAAGCCAGTAGGACCTTGCAACTTTATTGCAATACGTGCTGTTGCAAATGCAGCTGTTGTAAAACGATCAGGAGTAAATGTTGTTGTCACCGTCTGTGAGGCAGTTGTAAATCCAGTCGCCGTCGATGCGGCTGCGCTCATCTTTGGCGCAGCACCTGCGCTACCTGGTGTAACGGTCATTGGTGTAACTGCTCCACCGTATTCAACGATGTAACCAAGTGCCCAAGCCCAGCGTGAATCGCTAAGTGAATCTATTGGCCCGTCATTCCATGTTCCATCGGAATAAGCCATGGCCCAGTTTTCTCCGCCATAGGCGTTATTTGGTTCACCTGCTTGCCAATTGGAGTAGCCAGATGTTGTTACGCAATTTGTCGTACCAGGTGTTGCAAAGAAAGCAGTATTTGCTTCTGGACCATCTGCGTACTTCCAGCATCCTTCTTGCTCCACATCGTTAACGCCGAGCCAGAAGCTGTTATTGCCAGCCTTCTTTCGGAGCAGATCAAATTCAGCCTGAGTGTTTGGCGTTGCCAGATATCCCTGTAGTCCAAGGTAGGTCATACCAAGTGCTGCGGTGCGAGCTGCTTGCCATGGAATTCTTTCTCCGACCCATTGGTAATAGTGACCTGTTTTTCCAAAGAGTTGCACAGGTGGAACTTCAAGTGCCACACCGTCGCTGGCATTTGCCTTACCCATACTGTTCTTAATCTCAACGCTACAGATTAGGGATTTACCAACTGCGCGATCGTAGATATCTCCAGTAAAGATCAAAGATGTGCCGGTACCCAAAATCGTATCGATCGTTGATGAGTAGTAAGAGGAAGCAACGCCCCATGTAAATGTTGCTTTCTCATCACCGACAAGTTTACGAGCTTCACAGGTAAGAACTTGGTTGTTCGGTGTTGATTGGGCGGTTAAACCCTTGACTTTGACGGTGAAATAATCAGGAGCAGTTGGCTCTTTCACATACGTTGTAACGCTTTGCGTACCTGATGAAACAAGGTTTGTCACTGTGACTGTGCACCGCAGGTATTTGCGAACGCTGGTAAGAATATTGACCGAATCAAAGACAAATGTAGAGTTGACTCCAATGACTGCAGCGCTCTGGTTAGTGTCGTAGCTACTATTTTGTAGCGTCCACTCGTACTTGATTGATTCGTACTGTTCTGGTTGATCAACCTGGCAGGTAACAATTTGGGCCGGTGAAGGAGTCTCGTTACTAACGAGACCTTCCATCTTTACAGTAGGTGATGGTTTGCCGATATATGGCATGGAGACAGCGACAATGTTCCAGCGTGTGCCACCTGGACCAGTAACACCTGATGCACAGAGGATAGATTTACTGATCGCTTTGACGATGATCTCTTTAGTTAGAACCAATGTGGTGCCTTCACCAACCAACGTTGCATTAGAACTTAACTGATCACGTGAGTAGTAATCACCGACATACCACTTTGGGCGAAGCGTGCTCTCTACATTGTTGCGCCAGGTGGCATTTGAACACGTAACATTTGTGCCCGTCTTTGGCGCCGATGATCCAATACCGGAAATAGATTGTGAGGTATCTAGAACTGGGGCTGAAGGGATCGTTACCTTTGACTCGATCGGCATCTGAGCGGTGCGTGATTTACCCATTGCCACGCAGGTAAATGTCTGCCCAGCATCTTCATTTGTGACTAGCACCGATACATTGCGACTTCCCGAAATACGAGATGGCGATGTCCAGTAAACCTCTACGCTCTCTGTGTTCTCAGACCAGGTGCCTTGCTCGCAAGTTAAAGTTGAACCAACACGGGCGCTACCTGTTATAGATGAACGTTCGGTATTTGTAGGAGCTGCCTGGTTATAAACGCTTGCTGCTTTTGCGGCAAGAACAATTCCGCTAGAAATATCTTTGATGTAATACGAAACGCGAGTAAAAATTGTTGGCTTACCACGATCGCAACCTTCGGCTGATCCCCAACTAGTTAAACCAACGAGCATTGGCTTTCCATCAATAATTCCAATTAGTGGTCCACCCGAGTCACCGTGACAACCGCCGGCATAAAGTTTCTCCGCCTTGATGTAGCGACCACTTGCCAGCATTGTCTGTGGTTTATATCCACTTCCATATGCGCGCTTTGCTGCAGCATCTTGAATATCTAGGTTGGCAGCACGTAAGAACTTCGCGACCTCGTCATTTTGATCAAGGCCCCAGCCATACATTTTAAACTTGGTGAGTTTAGATATTTTAGAAAGCTGGGTGGCAGTCGGGATTGCAACGGGGCGAACATTGGTGACTGGCCGCGTGAGTTTTAGCAGCCCCAAATCATTTGTGATTGTCTTCTTGCTGTAGCGAGTATCGCGCCAGGTTCCTGAGACCTCTAAGAAGGGTTCATCGCCTTCGAGAGTATCGGCTCCGAGTTTGACCCAGTAGAAACCTTTATCAAAGGTGCAGTGTGCTGCGGTAATTACAATATCTTCACGAATTAGCGAACCGGTACAGATGAATTGCGCCTGCTCGCTAATGTTCTTGGTATACCAAATCGATGCCACCCACGGGGCGGTAACGCTAGCTTCAGGTACTTCTTCACCGAAGACCACAGCTTTAGCTTGAGTAGATGCAAACGGTGCAATCAATAGCCCAACGATGAGCGAGGAGGCAAGAGATACGGCAAGGCTGCGACGACGTATTGACATCGCTACTCCTTTACGAAAGTTATCTTGTTACATCCAGGTGAAACGAGGATAGCTCCACGTTCAAAAGTTCCTGTTGCAATCCAATAGGCGCTAATTCTACTTCCCTTATAGGTACCTGAATCAACCCCTATCGTGATCTTAGAAATGCCCAAAGCTTTAATACACGCTTGATTAGCATCTGACAGGTTGCTCAGACTTCCCGGAAGCTCAAGAGGGGTGATTTCTTCGGCGATTGGACCGAGATAGTCGCCGTAATTTGCTCCTGAATTTGTGGTGCGAACAGATCGAGTTAGATCGCTACCGACTTCTTCACCATTTCCATAGATCGTAGCGCCACTTTGTGGTGCAGGAGTTGTTGGAATATTTGGTTCGGCAGTTTTTGTTGTGGTGGGTTTTGACTCAGGAGAGTTCGAATCTTTTGAATCTGCTGGCTCACCTGGTGTTGTGGGTGCAGATGTCTCTGCACCTGTCATCGCAGTGTTCTCTGTTGCGCCATTATTTGAAAGACCATTGATTCCAACAAAGGCCATTACCACTAAAACTGATGCAGCTGCAAGCCAAGATGAATTTTTAAAGATGCGCTCCGAGAAAGTTTTCCCAAATCGGTTGCTACGAATTACCGTGGCATCTTGCGCCAAGAGAGATTGCAGATGGGCGCCAAAACGGGATGCAACATCAGCTGGCATGGTCTCTGCATTTTTATCACTTGCCAGAGATGCCAACGCTTGCTCGATCTCACCCTCGTCTCTTGGATCCATTACTGGCCACCTTTCTCTTCTTTGACGGCTGGGCGCCGGCTTTGGTTCCCGAATTCGCGCTCGCCTAGATATGCAGCTAGCGCCTCTTTACCGCGCGAGCATCGCGATTTAATCGTGCCTGGGGCAACCCCTGCGATCGCAGCTGCCTCATCAGTCGTGTACCCCTCAATGATTGTCATGGTCAGGGCCAGGCGTTGTTCATCGGGCAGAGTTGTAAGGGCTTGAGTGATGATGACCTTGGTATCGCTCTGGTCGGCAAAGGATGTGCTCTCCTGAATTGCAGCTTCATCGCCATCAGAGAGTGGGGGGCGGATGGATTCTTTGCGTAAGAGATCAATACAAGCATTCTGCACAATCATGTACATCCAAGTGGTGACCTTGGATTCGCTGCGAAATGTGTGGGCTTTGCGAAATACCGCTGTCATGGCTTCTTGGACTGCATCTTCTGCGATTGCAACATCACGCACAGTTTTACGGGCAACGCTCCACATCCAGTCGCGCCGGCGCTCCAATAAAATTGCAATCGCATTCTTCTCACCGGCTAAATAGTCATGCATCAGCTCTTCATCGCTGCGCACATCTATAGACATGAAAAAACTCCCAACACGTGCCGGATTGGCACATGCTGGGAGTTTAATTCCTATTTCTAGAAATTACCTTCGCCTGCAGCCAGGTAGCTGACGGTAAAGTTGCGAGAAGTCATATTCTTCTGAGTTCCTGAGCGTAAAACGCGGATGCGATAGGTGACATCGTGATCACACCAGATTGGTGCAGTTCCGAAATCTCCAAGGCAGAGTGGGCTTACCGGCAATAGAGCGATGCCAAAGGCATCGGTGCGCCCTGAGTAAGACATCACCCAGTCACCGCTTAATTCATCGAATTCGTCAAGGATGACGCGACGGCTAACTGCTGGAGGAGTAACGAGCACGCGCAGCATAGGCATATCTGTGATCATGTCGTAATCCTCTTCGGCAAAGTCGCGGTGCGCACGATCTGCACCATCTTGCCAAGTCCAGCTAATTGCAGCCTGCGTCTTGGCAGTTCCTAGCGCATTGGCGGGTGCAACTGATGCAACCAAGCCAACAACGAGGGTGAGAGCAATTGCTGCTCGTGAGATTTTTCTATTCATTACATTCACGGCCATTCTCCTTCTGTGTTTTTCGAATTTCAGCTTCTGAAATTTCGTATCGAGTGGCTTACATAGGCTTTGACGCAATTGGTTGCAGAAAAGTTCCATCCACTCTTCAACAGATGTAGTTCATCTATGACAGGGAACTTTTCTGATTGGTGGCGCGTCTTACCTGTTGTAAAGGGCAAAATGAAACGCTTTTTTAAAGGAGAAGAAAATGAGAAAAGTACTCGCACTTATTGCAATGGTTCTGGGCTTGGTTGTTGTAGCACCAAACCAGGCATCGGCCATTACTTACGGTGATTTAGTGACAGATCCGGTTACACAGGCTCCGTGGGTCGTATCGATCTGGTCTTCTCCTACATTAGATGGAGATAAGAAGTACATCTGCACCGGAACTCTTATTGATCCTCGCGTTGTCGTTACTGCTGCCAATTGCCTAACTGAAAAAGTCTTCTATTTCGCAAAGGTGGGTGCAAATACCCTCGATGATGAAACTGAGTTTGTAGCTGCAACTAATTGGATGGCGCTACCTCGCTTTAATGCAAAGTCACCAATTAGTGATATCGCAGTGATGAATTTAGCTGGCCAATTCACTGGTTCTTCGATTCCGGGCATCGCAAGTGAAGATGATGTAAGTGCAATTGCACGTACTCGCCCTTACATGATGTATGGATGGGGAAGTGATCAGAACAAGCAAGCTGCAGATCTATTGCGAAGTGCAACTTTGACGCCACAAGATTCAGTAGCTGGTCGTTTCTACGGTAAATACTTCAATAAGTCTTTGATGATGGCAGCCGGCCGAGGTATTCCGGTGGAAAAAGTCTATGCCGGAGGCTGTGTTGGCGATGCTGGTGCACCGCTTGTTGCCCAGGTCAATGGAATTACAAAGCTAATCGGAATCACCAGCTGGTTTGCTAAAGATTGCAAAGTTGCCGCACCAACTGTCTTTGCTCGAGTTTCTTACTATGCAAAAGATATAGCCAAGGCGGTAATTGATGTAAAGGCTGCATCAAAGTCAGTCAAGATCACTAAGAGCGTTGTGAAAGTTGATGCACCAGTGATGAATGGACAACTATTTATCAATGGCCTATATCCCAATAGCCGTTTCTATCAAGGTCAGATGTTGACAGTTGATGGATGGTGGTGGGGAAGTAGCGTTGAGGCCGAGAGCATTCGTTGGTACCTCACTACAATTCCTAACGCACCGATGTCCCGTGTTGGCCGTCTAGTCGGCGTAGGACCATCGATAACTCTTACCTGGTCGATGCTGCAGCAAGGCGCCGGCTCTTATCTAGTAGCCGAGGTATCTGGTTCGATTGGGAACCAGGTGACTACAGACGTAGCCGCGGTCTATCTCAACCCTTATCTAATTGGTTAGTTGACTCATGAGCGGGCTATCCACCGCCATGACCATCTAGCCCCGTTATGGATTGTCAGTTCAGTGTTAGCGTTATTCAATAGTGGGATATTTAGACCATGGGCAGAACTTGAATTCCCTATAGAATTTGCATATGAAAAAGTTGCTTGGAACTGGCCTCTGCCTCCTAATTCTAACCGGATGCAGCTCATCGGGTGAGATTAGTGCAGCGGAGCAGAGGAATAATTTTGATGCTTGCAAGATTAACTTTGTTAAGGTGATACCAGATGCTCAGTATTCTTCAAATAAGGCAACATTTGATACACAAGCAGATGAAGCATGTGGTCCCCTACTAACCTTAGACAAAGTTGGGACTGCTAATTTTGTTTCTCCTGTGGCTGATTTAAACGCGATAAAGAAAGCTTCAGAATCCTCCATGAAGGAAGTTTGCAAATTAGTGATTTCCGCGGCTTACGCGCACAACGAATTTGATACCAACGCAATTGGAGAAACTATTGAGTACGACGTTTGGTATAACAGAATCAGAAGTTACTTCAAGAAAGCGGCAGTAATTTTGCGCACAATGCCCGGTAATAACACCTCACTTATAAATGCGGCTGAGCAAGCCTCACTTAATGCGAGAGGCGTGAATGCTGGCTCACTGACTCCGGGAGAAAATCTTCTGTACTCCGCATGCAATATCTCGGAAGATAAAGTCATGGAGGATTTTGACAAATGGGTG
>Ga0114979_10003718_pt1 | contig 10182 bp, 12 predicted proteins | sample S_140625_EF_Meta_FD_87315 | JGI IMG/M metagenome (GOLD analysis project Ga0114979, IMG submission 87315) | Freshwater microbial communities from Lake Simoncouche, Canada to study carbon cycling - S_140625_EF_MetaG | ecosystem: Environmental > Aquatic > Freshwater > Lake | place: Lake... | reverse complement strand
GCAAAAGGGTCGATGGCGGCGGCGGTTCGCACCATCCTGATCGCCGACTTGGTGATGAGCCTCGACAATGTCATTGCGGTAGCGGCAGCGGCCAAGGGCAATACCTTCCTGCTGGTGCTCGGCTTGGCGATCAGCATTCCGCTGGTCATCTTCGGCAGTACCCTGTTGCTCAAGGTTATCGAGCGCTTCCCCTTGATCGTCTGGGTGGGTGCCGCACTGCTCGGCTACATCGCGGGCGAAATCGCCATGTCCGATCCGGCAATCTCGCCCTGGGTCGAGCAGCAGGCTCAGGGCATGCAGCTTTCTGCGCATACCCTCGGCCAGTTGGTCGGAGTGCTCGGCGCAGCTTTCGTGGTCGGCGTGTCGCTGCTCATGCTTCGGCGGCACAAGGTCGCGGCGCTCTGACCGCAGCCGCGAAAGTCTTGCACCGCCGGGCGGGTTCAGTGACCCGTTCGTGAGGCAGTTCCTGCCCTGACCACGAAGCGACCGATAGATTCCACCTTATGGCTGGAATCGGATCGGCAGACTGGACCATTGAATCGCCCGCAGCGCTTGCGGAAGGCCTGCGCCTGCGTGCTGCCCTGCCGTGGGCGGCGCTTTCGGACCCCGGTGGTGCCCGCCGACATAATGAAGATGCCTGGCTGAGCGACGAGTCCTCTCGGGTTTTTGCCCTGGCCGACGGCATGGGTGGACTGAACGCCGGGGAACTCGCCAGTGCGCTCGCGGTTCGTGCGGTCACCGAAGTGGCGACAGCCTGCCTTGATGCCGGGCTGCCACCTGAGCAGGCGCTCTCACAAGCCTGCCATGATGCCCATTCCCGCATCAAGGAGGTGGTCCGTACGCGGGCCGATTGTCTTGGCATGGCCACGACGCTGGTTGTTGCTGCGATCGCTGATGCCAAGCTGACGATCGCGCATGTCGGCGACTCGCGGGCCTATCTTCTGCGTGACGGGCGTCTGGAGCGCCTGACGACCGATCATTCGGTCGGACAGCAGATGCTGGAGGCCGGTCAGCTCAGCGAGGCACAGATCCGGCGACTGCCAGCCCGCGGCATCCTGACCCGTGCGCTCGGCACCGATGCGATCGCACCCTTGCCTCAGATCATGACGATCGACTGGCGACGGGACGATCTGCTGATGCTGTGCTCCGACGGTTTGACCGACTCGCTGGTCGACCATTCGCTCGAGTCCTTGCTGCATCAGCCGCAGTTCGATCTGCAAGGTATCGCCGCCATGCTGGTCGATGCCGCCCTCCAGGCAGGCTGCACCGACAACATCACCGTCGTTCTGGCCGGCGGCCGCCTCAAACCACTCGTCAATCATTGAACGGCGTATGCCAGTCACTGACCGATTTTCCCGTCTTCTGAGCTCCCGAACCCGATCGACCCATGCAGCAGCGTGAAGCCACCGCGAGCCCCAAACTGCTGCTGAGCACTGCCTCGCAGCAGTTGCGGCAGATTGTTATCGACAAGCCGCGGCTCACCATCGGTCGCCGACCCTATAACGACATCATGCTCGATGACCTCACCGTCTCGGGCGAGCATGCGCTTCTCCTCACCCGTGCCGGCGCGAGTGTCATCGAAGACCTGCGCAGTCGCAACGGCACTCTGGTGAATGACGAACCAGTCATTCAGCGTGCCCTGCTCGATGGCGATCGCATCGAGATCGGTATCTATCGATTGCAGTACGTGATCGAGCCGCTCATTCCCCAGGGCGACAGGGTGCCTGAATGGGCCTGCGTCCAGGCCCTCTCAGGCGATGCCATCGGTAAGGTCATCGCCATCGACCGGGCGATCGTGAGCCTGTCGAATGCCTCGGGGCAGGTGGCCGTGATCGCCCGGCGAAAAAGCGGGTTTTTCATCACGCACCTCGAAGGGACGACCTTTCCGCTGGTCAATGGCGAACCGACCGGACTGATCTCGTGTCAGCTAAGGGCTGACGACCTGATCGAGCTGACCGGGACCATCTTCCGCTTTTCCTACGAACCGCCTTCCTGACACCGACACCATGGGGGTAATCGATCTTTCGTCGATGAAGGCGCGTCGGCTCCTGCTCGGGCTGGGTATCGTCGCGCTTGCAGCGATTGCAGAGCTCACCCATGTCTCGCTGCCGATGGTCGATTCCCTCGACCGCTTTCTCTATGACTCGCGTATGCGCCTGCAGCCGCCCAAGCCGAGCAGCCGGATCGTCATCGTCGACATCGACGAGAAAAGTCTCGCTGCCCAGGGTCGCTGGCCCTGGTCGCGCGAGCAGGTGGCCCGGCTGACGCAGATCATCGCTACCGACGGCGGCGCGCGCGCGATCGGTTTTGATCTGGTCTTTGCCGAGCCTCAGCCACAGGCCGACCAGGCGCTGGCGATGGCGCTTGCCAATGCCCCGGTAGCCCTTGGCTACTACTTCTCCAGCGAATTGGGCGCCCTCTCGACCGGGCAACTTCCGCAGCCGGTCTGGCCAGCGACGACGCTGCGCAACCAGGGCCTCACCATGACCAGCTGGGCTGGCTATGGTGCCAATATCGCACAGCTGGCGCGGTCCGCACGCGCGGCCGGCTTCTTCAATCCGATGGTCGATCGCGACGGCGTCGTGCGGTCCTTGCCCCTTTTGGCCGAGCATCGCGACCAGCTCTATGAGTCGCTGGCGGTCTCGGTGCTCAGAATCTATTTCGGCAACACGCCACTCACGCTGCACGGCGAGGATGGTCAGGCCGACAGCCTCGGCTTCGGTCCCTCGGGTGCTCATGCGCGCATCCCGATCTCGGTCGGCACCACCGCCCTGGTGCCCTTCCAGGGGCGCGGCGGCGCTGCGTCTTCTCGCTTTCGCTATCTCTCTGCCACCGATGTGCTCGATGGACGGGTGGAGCCACGACTTTTTCGTGATCGGATTGTGCTGGTTGGCACATCGGCGCCCGGCCTGACCGATTTGCGCGCAACGCCGGTGAGTGAGGTCTATCCCGGCGTTGAAGTCCATGCGTCGCTGATTGCAGGCGCCCTGGAAGGCACCATCCACCGACGCCCGCCCGAAGCCCCGCTGGTCTCTGCCCTTCTCATCGCGCTGGTTGTCGGCGGGGCGGCGCTGGCCATGACCCACGCTGGCGTCGTCGGTGTCTCGGCGGTCACGCTGCTTGGGCTGTCGATCCTGATCGCCTGGAATGCGATTGCCTATGCCAGGTTAGGCTGGGCCTTGCCGCTGGCCGCAGGCTTGGTTGCGCTGTGCCTGGTGGCGATCACGAACCTCGTGGCCGGCTATATCTCCGAGGGGCGATCGCGACGCGCGGTGATCGGGCTGTTTGGCCAGTATGTCGCGCCGCAACTGGTCGAGCGCATGTCGAGCAACCCCGACAACTATCCATTGGACAGCCAGAACAAGGAGCTGACCATCCTCTTTGCCGATATCCGCGGCTTCACGCGGATGGCCGAGCGTATGGAGCCGCAGCAGCTTCGCGATTATCTCAACCGGTTTCTCACCGAGATGACCGAGGTGATTCATGCCCATGACGGCACGGTCGACAAGTACATCGGCGATGCGGTCATGGCTTTCTGGGGTGCGCCGATGGACGACCCCGACCATGCCGATCACGCGGTGGCCGCAGCACTCGCCATGCAGCGGGCCGTGACCCGGCTGAATCGCGAATTTCAGACCCTCGGTTGGCCGACGCTGGCGGTGGGTATCGGCATCAATACCGGCGTGGTTCGGGTGGGCGACATGGGTTCGCAGTTGCGTCGTGCCTATACCGTGATCGGCGATGCGGTGAACCTTGCTGCCCGCATCGAAGGTCTGACCAAGCATTACCAGTTACCGATCCTGCTCGGTGAGTCGACCTGCGCGGCGGTGCAGTCTGTGGCTCTGCAGTTCGTTGCGCAGTCTGCGGTGCAGGGGCGCACCGATACCATCGGCATCTGGCAGCCGGTGCCGGGCGTGGCCTCGCCCCGGGCGGCGACCGAACAGGCACGCGCCGGGGCGGCAGTGCCTGCTGAGCGCATTGCATGAGGCTGACCGTGCTGGGTTGCAGCGGCGGCATCGGCGGCACGGGTGTCAACGCCCGTACCACCTCGTTTCTGGTCGATGACGACATCCTGATCGATGCCGGCACCGGCGTTGAAGACCTCTCGGTTGAGGCGCTCACCCGCATCGACCATGTCTTTCTCACGCATTCGCATCTCGACCATATCGCGGCGCTGCCGCTGATGGTCGATTCAGTCGGCGCACGCCGCAGCACACCCCTGGTGGTCCATGCCTTGCCCGAAACCATTGCGGCATTGCGCGCCCATATCTTCAACTGGGTGATCTGGCCCGACTTCACCGAGATTCCGCATTACGATCGGCCCTGGATGGTCTTTGAGCCGATCACGCTTGGCGTCACGGTGACGGTGGGCGGACGGGCGATTCGCAGCATTCCGGCCAATCACACTGTGCCGGCTCTCGGTTTTCATCTGTCCAGCGATGACGGCAGCGTCGTGTTTTCGGGCGACAGCATTCCCACCGATGAGTTCTGGCGAGTGGTCAACAGCATTACCGATCTGCGCTACCTGATCATCGAGACCGCGTTCTCCAACAAGGAGCGCGATCTGGCGATTACTGCCAAGCATCTGCATCCGATTGAGCTCGCCGAACAGCTTCGCTCCTTGCGCCGCGAACCCGAGGTCCTGGTCACGCATCTGAAGCCGTCTGATGCGGACCTGATCGGTCGAGAAATCGAGGCCTGGGCAGGGCGCTTCAGTCCGCGTCTGCTCGAGCGCGGCCAGGTTCTCGACATCTGACCGATCCTGTCGCGGGTGACGCATCGCGTCACCTGCGGCTGACAGAAATCGTCACCCGGACTTTCATGCGTCACCCGATCGAGCCGCCGATTCAGCCCTGAATGCCGTTCGTCTGCGCCGACCATGTGTTGAGTGAACAAGGTCACGCTGGCACGAAACCGGCTATGTAACAGGCATCCGGCGCGATGGTCGCGACGGCTTAGATGCCTGATGGCAAATCCTCGACTTCCTGGAGATTCAAATGATCAAGCAAGTTCAAAAAGGTTTCACCCTCATCGAATTGATGATCGTGGTTGCGATTATCGGCATTCTTGCGGCAGTGGCCATCCCGGCGTATTCGGACTACGTGATTCGTGCACGCGTGACTGAAGGTTTCGTGCTTGCCAGTACTGCCAAGATTTCGATTGGCGAGAATGCCAGCAACGGAAAGCCCTTTGCAGCTGGCTGGACTGCGGGGGGCATCGATGCCACCAAGGTCTCAGGCATCGCTATTGATGCAACCAACGCAACCATCACGATCACTTACGGCGCGAAAGTCGATAACGGCAAGACGTTGACGATGGTGCCAACACCTGCGCCGACCGAGGGCGTCGGGTACCAGGGCGCGTTCAGCTGGGACTGCACTGGCGGCACCCTGGCTACCAAGTACCGTCCGGCTGAGTGCCGCGGATGATGTTGGATGGTTTCATGATCGCATGATTGCGTGATTGAAAGGTCGGGATGACTTGACTGTCATCCCGATTTTTTTTGGGTACGGTCCATCATCAGTTGTCAGCGTTTCCGGCTCGATCATCCTGCGGGTCGGCTATGTCTGACGCATCGCCCGCGATAGTCGCAACGATTCAAATGCCTGATGGCACATCCTCGACGACCTGGAGATTCAAATGATGAGGCAAGTTCAGAAAGGTTTTACCCTCATCGAATTGATGATCGTGGTTGCGATCATCGGCATCCTCGCCGCTACGGCGATCCCGGCGTATTCGGACTACGTGATTCGTGCACGCGTGACTGATGGATTCGTGATTGCCAGTACTGCCAAAAATGCGATTGGTGAGAATGCCAGCAACGGAAAGCCCTTTGCAGCCGGCTGGGCCGCGGGGGGTGTTGATCCCACCAAGGTCTCAGGCATCGCTATTGATGCAAGCAACGCAACCATCACGATCACTTACGGCGCGAAAGTCGATACCGGCAAGACCTTGACGATAGTGCCAACACCTGCGCCGACCGAAGGCGTCGGGTACCAGGGCGCGTTCAGCTGGGACTGCACTGGCGGCACCCTGGCCAACAGGTACCGTCCAGCCGAGTGCCGCTCATGATTTGTTTCAATCACGGCGCAACTGCAGGGAAGATGGCGCAGCCTGTCCCACGCAACCGGTCTTCTGTCGGCTCGACATTCATTTGCGCCACCTATTGCCGATAACTTTCCAACCCCGTACTGCCCCGCCTGAATCCAATGTTTCGCGCTACCGCTTCCTCGCCCGAACCGACGCCCGCCCCGTTAGCCGCGCCTGCCGGCGACGCGACCGATCGACCGATGCCGGCCTCGAGCTTGGCCCAGCGCTTTCGTGCTGCAGGCATCCATTTCTCCTTGTCAGCTTTGCTCGCGGCTGCCGTGCTCACTCTGGTCCTGCTTACCTGGTATCCGCAACCGCTGCCGCAATTGCTTGGTGTCGGATCGATCCTGTTGATCATGCTGGGCGTAGACGTTGTGCTCGGGCCGATCTTCACTCTCATCGTCTTCGATCGTCGCAAGAAGCGTCTGGCCTGGGATCTGGCCACGATTGCTGCCCTGCAGCTCGCGGCGCTGGCTTATGGGCTCTACACCCTTCATCAGGGGCGACCCGCCTTTGTCGTGCTGGTCAAGGATCGCTTCGAGATCATCTCGCCGGCCGATATCATGCCGACCGATGTGGTTGCCGCAAAGGATAATCCCTTTGCGCAATCCCGCATCACCGGCCCCAGCTGGGTGTCGATCCGCATGCCTGACTCGGCTATCGAGCGACACGCCATCATGATGGAAGCATTCGAGAGCGGGCGCGATATGCAGCACCATCCGCGCTTTTATGCCGACTACGAGTCCCAGGTGACCGATGCACTGACCCGTTCATTGCCGGTGGCCAAGCTGCGTTCGCTCAATCCGTCCAACGGCCCCGAGATCGATACCGCGGTCGCAGCTACCGGTCTGCCCGAATCGGCGCTGCGCTATTTTCCGATGCGTGGGCCGGCGGCCGATGGCGCGGTACTGGTCAGTCAGGCCGACGGTCGGGTATTGAAAGTCCTGCCGCTCAAGCCCTGGTAGCCGCAAGCGCCTGATGCACGATCGCGCGTAATTGCGCTGCGGCCAGTGCCGGATTGTCGGCCCCAAAGATATCGCTGATTACTGCGACCGCTTCGGCGCCAGCCTCGATCGGCAGCGCCGCATTCGTGCGGTCGATGCCGCCGATCGCCACCGTGGACAGGCCCATCGCTCGGGCCTTCGCAAAGAGCGACAGAGGCGCGTGCACCGCCTGCGGTTTGGTTGGCGATGGGAACACCGCACCGAAGCCGACATGGTCGGCAATGCCGATCATCGAGCGGGCGCGCTCGAGATCGTTGTAGCAGGTCACGCCCAGCAACCGGTGCGCACCGATGCGCGCGCGCACCTGCCGCGGATCACCGTCGTCGCGACCGATATGCACACCTGCGGCATCGATTTCGCAGGCGAGTTCGACCTCGTCATTGACGATCAGTGGTACGGCCGCCGCATCGGTCAGGCGTTTGACCGCAATCGCGAGCTCGCGACGTTCGGCCGCTGTGCCGCCCTTGACGCGAAACTGCAGCGCGTCGATGCCGCCTTCAAGCGCCAGGCTCACCCCTCGCGTGAGGCGCGCGAGGTCGGTGTCGTCGGGGGTGAGGGCGTACAGGCCGCGCAGGATGGGCTTCATCGGATTCCCGGTAGAGGTGGTTGTCGGTGTGTCAGCAGGCAGTGTGGCGCGCCGGATGCAGTCAAGCCGCCCGTCGGGGTTTCCCAGAGGCTCATCGGCGCAGGAAGGTAACATCCCCGGCTTCCCTCTCTAATGGACAACGGTGGAACAACGATGAGTGATCAATCGACGACACGAACCTTCATGTGCCTGATCTGCGGCTGGATTTATGACGAAGCTGCAGGCCTGCCCGATGAAGGAATCGCGCCTGGCACACGTTGGGAAGACGTGCCGATGAACTGGACCTGCCCTGAGTGCGGCGCCCGCAAGGAAGACTTCGAACTGGTCGAATTGTGAGCACGCCATGAGCATGAGGGGCTGCGAGGATAAAGATGAGTGCAACAGATTCGATCGCCGGCCTCAAAGTGATGGTCATCGATGACAGCAACACAATCCGGCGCAGCGCCGAAATTTTTCTGAAGCAGGCTGGCTGCGAAGTTATCATCGCAGAAGATGGCTTCGATTCGCTTGCCAAGGTTTCTGATCATGCGCCTGACCTGGTGTTCTGCGACGTTCTGATGCCGCGACTCGATGGCTATCAGACCTGCGCACTTATCAAGAAAAGTCCACGCCTGCATGCCACCCCGGTGGTGATGCTCTCGAGCAAGGACGGGCTTTTCGACCGCGCCCGCGGTCGCATGGTCGGGTGCGAGGAGTACCTCACCAAGCCCTTTACCAAAGACAGTCTCCTCAAGTGTGTTGCGCAGCATGCGCGGCGCACGACCGGAGCCTGACGACAATGGTGACGCCGGTGGCCCAGAAGATGATTCTTGTGGTCGACGATTCGCCGACCCAGCGTTTCTTCCTGACCGACCTGCTCAAGCGCAGCGGCTACGGTGTGCTGACCGCCGAGAATGGCGAAGATGCCCTGGCCAAGATCAGGCTCGAGCGCCCGTCGCTGGTCGTCATGGATGTCGTGATGCCCGGCTCGAGCGGTTTTCAGATTACACGGGCGCTGAACCGTGATCCGGAGACCCAGTCGATTCCGGTGATTCTGTGCACCAGCAAGTCGACCGAGACCGACCGGATCTGGGGCTTGCGTCAAGGTGCGCGTGAATACGTGACCAAGCCGGTCGATGCCGAAGTCTTGCTGGCAAAGATTGCGCAACTGGTTCATTGAAAGGATGCGAGGCATGTTTGATCAGGAAGAGCCGGTGATCTCGTTGCCAAAGCTCGAACCGGCCGCCGATACCGTGGCGCAGGTCGATACTGCCGCAAAGCTCGGCCTCATGATCGGGAATCAGCGCTGGCTGGTCGATCTGTCGGAGGCCGGCGAAATCGTTCCGGTGCCCGATTCGATTGCCCAGGTACCGCTGACGCGCGACTGGCTGGTGGGTCTGGTGAATCTGCGCGGTGCGCTTTACACCGTGGTCGATCTGCAGGCCTATGCCCGTCTGGGGCGCACCGACAGTGGCAAGGATGCGCGCCTGCTGGCACTTGCATCCCGGCTGAACTTCAATGCCTCGATCATGGTCACCCGCATGATGGGCCTGCGCAATGTGTCCTCCATGCGCAGTGACGATACCGCCAGCGCTTATGCGTCCTTTGGCAGTGCAGGGCACCCGGATTGGGTTGGCGCCGCCCTGATTGATGCCGATGGCAATCGCTGGTACGAACTCGATCTTGCCAGGTTGGCGGCGGGAAGCGACTTTCTGCTGGTCGGCCGCTGAGCCTGCGCCAGAGAACCGACCCATCATGCGAATCGATTTCAAACTCCGTCGCCCCTTGCTGGCGTCTGGAGGCGGCACCGCCTCAGCGCCTGCTGATGCAGTGAAATCTTCCCCTCGACGCGGTTTTTCCATGCCCTTCGTCAATCGCCTGTCGTTGCGCAGCAAGTTGCTTGCGCTCACCGGCATCTTCGTCGGTTCGCTCCTGCTGGCGATGGGCCTCAATACCTTCGGTGCCCGTCAGGCCTCGATGCACGCGGTGCAGACCCGATTGATCGGTGAATCGCTCATGCATTCGCAGCGGCTTGCTCGCAACGCCCCACTGCTGCTCAATGGCGATGCAAAGGCCTTGGCCGATTTCGGCGAAAGTCGGGTTCGTCTGGCCCTGGTCGTGGGTCTGCTGCAATCAGGCGGCGAAATCGACGATCGTCGGGTCAAGCCATTGCCACAGACGCTTGTGCAGGAGATCGCCGCGGTGGCTGGTCTGTGGAACATGATCGACGCGGCAGCCACGACTCTCCAGAATGACGGCGCCGCGCTGGCCGCATCCGCAGTTGCTACGAAACGGGTGCTCGCCGATATGCCGGCACTGGCAGAACAGATCGATCAACTGATGCAACTGGCGACATCATCAAACGCCTCGGCTGCCGATGTCGCGAACCTTGCGCGACTTGGCGCCCTGACTGATCGGTTGATGCGCGAGCTGACGCAGCTCACCGCTGCAGGCGGTCCTGCCGGGACCGCCTCGATTGATACCCTGCAGACCCTGGTGCCACGACTCGGCACCGCTGTTCAG
>Ga0114979_10003717_pt1 | contig 10182 bp, 8 predicted proteins | sample S_140625_EF_Meta_FD_87315 | JGI IMG/M metagenome (GOLD analysis project Ga0114979, IMG submission 87315) | Freshwater microbial communities from Lake Simoncouche, Canada to study carbon cycling - S_140625_EF_MetaG | ecosystem: Environmental > Aquatic > Freshwater > Lake | place: Lake... | reverse complement strand
CGGGAGTGGAGGAAGTTGGTTGGCTCGTCGGATAGCCTCAGCCCAACCCTGGACATCAAACGGATCGATAATCGTGACCGCATCGTTGTCGAACTTTGTCGCGAGTTCCGGAAGAGCCGTTGAATCCGCTGCGAGGACCCGCTTACCCCGCGACAACGCTTCGACGACTGGCAGCCCGTAGCCCTCCGCAAGTGAAGGAACCGCGACAACATCCACGGCATCATAAATCGCCAAAAGCTCGGCGTCCGAAACGATTCCTTCGATACTGATTCGTGAGCGTTGTTCCGGCGTGCAGGCGTCAAGGGCGCTCTGTAAAACATCGTCGGTCATCATGGAATAACCCGCGAGAATCCCAAGACGGGCATCTTCCCCGCTATTGAGAAGTTCGCGAATTGCCGAAACCACAACGTGAAAGTTTTTCCTTTTGTCCAGTTGCCCAATCAGGAGGACACGGATTGACGCGTCCTGGAAAATTCGCTTGGCAACGGAACCGTCTTTGGCCCCGCTAGCGCTGAAATGGGGCCAGGGAAGATAGATGACCGATCGATTCTGATTGTGGTTCGGTCCCGTTTCCAGCAGCTCCAGGAAACGGAGATATTGGCTCAGTGTGAATTCTGAGTTCGTGATGACGTCGGTTGCATCGCTGACCGCGTCAAGATACTCGAGATGAAGGCTGCGGACACCGCCGATGCTTTCTCGTTCAAAAAGATGACGATGAGACAGGGGGAACAGGTCATGCACATAGATGATGCTGCGCATGATTTTTTTGGCGAATACATCCTGCATCGCCCATGTGTGGAAGGGTTTTACCGGGATGTCCATCATGAGATAGGTCTGATTCGGATTCGGTTCCCAAGTCGGCTGCGCCTTCAAGGAATACGTCCTTTCAACCGCTTGGGACTGCAGGTTGCGGGCGATGAATTTCTTCAGCCAGAAGTAGGCAGGGCGCGCAAAAGGAATTTCGCGCAAGAGGCTCCGAGAAGATGTTCGGCGCGCCTTTTCTACGACACCGACAGTTGCCTTTTCCGCAGCCGCTCGCGCTTGGGCAATAATCCCGCCACTTTCGCGAACCACAATGTTTCCTAGTTCAGGGACGCTTCGCCACACATTTGCGTCATAGTCATACCTGATGAATTCGATGTCACCCGAGTGGGCCGCAATAAACTGACGCACAACACGCTGCACACCGGTCGTGAAATTCATCTCTGCAATCGCGGTGATATCAAGAGCAATGGGTTTTGTCACAGGGAGTTCTCTTCCACTTGGCGAATCCACTCGTCCCAGCTCTCACCGTGCGAGGACTGCATGGACCTTAACTTACGGTTGCTACTGAGAAATCGGCGCATCACCCACCGGCGATCCGCAGTCGACAGTTCCCACGCTTTAAAAGGTGTTCCGTCGTCTTCGGGTAAACCGCCGATCGCCTGATTGTGATATTTAATCCACCTGGGTGTCCACGCCGCGGTTAAACGCGGACGAAACGGCGGCCAAATCCACGCGAAACGTGCGATTGACTTTACCCACGCCAGATTTTTCATCCCGAACGAGGAGAAGGTCGGGTGAATGCGCAATCCTTCGATGCCGTCCACCCGCGGTGCGATGCCTAAATCAGCAAATTCAAAAATCCGGTCAATCGTCCCAAAAGAACCATGGTCGTCCTCGTCGTAAGGAACAACGATGACATGTTCCGACCCGACAACACCCACCCACCGCTGGTACTGGGCAGCGTAATCCAGGGCCGCAAAATCACGAAGACGAGGGAATTTGGACATTTCCCAACGTGGGCTGAGCGTCACCCACCGCTTTTCCCACATTTTCATGTGCTGGGCAATCATCGAACTGACGAGTTTGTCCTGTCTCCGCGCTATGAAAAGATAGTCCACCACCTCAAAATGTCGGCGCATAACCGCGTCGATAACGCGAGGATCGAAACGAGGTAAACCGGTCTCCACCACAAAGATCGCTGTTGCGGATTTTAGCTTTGTCGCACGAAGCGCTTTAGATACCTTTGCCAATGCGACGTCCACGTCACTTCCCGGGAGAAATGCGTCGGCCTCGTTTCCCACGGGCCGGTGCGTTTTGCTCATCAACCCTTCAAGTTGGTTTCGTTGTCGAACAATATCCCCATCCTCCCCGAACCACAGGTCTCCTGTTGGAAAGATGATGAATTTCGGTGTCGTTTTCGACTTGTTGGTGAGTGTGAAGTAACGGGACAGTGCGGTCGTTCCGGTCTTGATGGGACCAAGATGAACGAGTGCGCGTGTCACCGTCACGTAATTGGCCCTAGCGTCTGCGCAAACCATTCAGTCCATCGAGGTTTTTCGCCCTCAGCGCCCAACTTGTCGCGGAATTGTTTGTTGGATTTGCGATATTTCTCAACAATGAAGGAACTTTCGGCCGACGAGAGCATCCACGTATCACCGGGGTTCATTGAGTTGCGTTTCAACTCGGCGTGTGCCCGTCGCACCACAAAATCAAAAACACTACGAATAAGCGGTCGAGTACCAGGAATCGCCGCAAGACGGAGCGCCCAGCGTTTTATTGTTGCCAGATCTCTCATCCGCTTGTGGGAGAACGTTGAATGTATTCTTTCCCCATTATTGAGGTCCGGGCTGTTCGGAAAATCGCCGAACCCGGCGGCGCTGAAAATGTCCTGTGATAAATCGTTTGAGCCAAGGCCGGATCGATATGGCACAAAATGCACCGTGTAATCCTTGGAACCGGTGTTCCACTTGTCCCACAACCGCGAATAGTCGTAAGACCCACGCGCCGCGTGTTTGCGAGTAAAGTCCTCGGAATCAAGATCTGTTACGTCCGTTCGGTCCCACATTCGAATCTGTTGCGCAAGTAGGGATCGGATTGCACTCGGTTGGTCTCGCACGACGATGACGAAATCGACGGTATCGAAATATTCACGCAGTACTTTTCCAAGTTTGGGAGTAGCGCGTTGATCACCAATCTCACACACCATCACCACCCGAACATCCCCACCTCGCGAGGCCGCCTCAGCCACGACTGCGGATAACCGCTCACGAATAAGAGCGGGAGTCGCGTCCGTGTTTCGTCGACGTTCCCCCGCGACATTAAGTGGCGCAACAGCGATCTCGACAAGATCGTGATGTTTGACAATTTCGCCTCGAGCCGGAAACCATAAATCTTCGGTCGGATAGATCACGGATTGCGGAAGTGTTCCGGCTGATGCGAGTCGAGAAAAATGATACGCAAACGAGCTGGTTCCGGTTTTCATCGGCCCCAGGTGGACAAGGAGTCGAACCTTTGACATTTAGATCCCCGTCGCCTTAAACCACGAACGCCATTCTGCCTCAGTTGATTTGGAGCCTAATGCCGTTCGGATGTCGTCCCCAAGATTTCCGTAGAGCCCGACAATTCGAGCACGGTCCTCCGGGGAAATCACCCAATCTCCCGAATCAGACGAACGAGTATTGAATCCCGCTCGCGTAACTTTGGAACGATCGGCATTCAGGATACGGAGGAAAAGTGAGTGAATCATTGCGGCAAGAAACGGAACGCGCTCAAGGTATGGTTTCAACTTCTTCAAGGCGACAAGACGCTTTAGTGAGGACAACGGGAGGCTGGGGTGAATTCGGCGCGATCCAAAATCACCCTCTAACCGGGTGGCCGATTTTCCGGTCACAATTTTCATGAAGCGATCAACAACGGCATACCCGTCTAATTCGTCTTCGAAATAGGGAATCAAAAAGAACTTGTCGATGGGCAGTTCCTGCAACTGCGAAAGCATGCGCCGATAATCGTAACCGACCGACCCGTTGCGGCGCTTAAGCATCCCGTACAAATCGAGGTCGGTGCGATCAGATTGCCACTCTTTGATTTTATGAACGAGAAGCGATTGTGTTGCCTCTACTGGGGACCGCACGGCGAGAACAAAAACAACCTCGTCAAACGACGCATTGAGAAGGTCCACTAATCGTCCAAGGTTTGCTCGGCCCACTAACGTTTCGCTGATGAACACCACGGTCCTGCGTGAGCCGCGTCCTTTCGCGACATGCGCCGCGAGATCGCGGACTTTGCGTTCGACGTTGTCCGGAGTTTGAATCGGCGTTTTACGACCAGCCTTTTCGCGTCCATCTGGATACAAATAGTCCGCAAGTTGTCCATGTTTCGTGATGCTTCCGGATGCAGGAAACCAAAGGTCACCCACGGGATAAATGACGTCTGACGGAAGAATTTCGGCTCTGTGTGCTGCAGAAAAGTAAGCGCCGATTGCGGTCGTCCCAGTTTTCATAGGTCCAACGTGAACAACTACTCGAGTAGTTGCCATGGTGAATCTCCTTTGTTCCCAAGCGTCACAGCGAATGATTATCGAGCGGAGACGGTGGGATTTGAACCCACGGTTCCCTAAAGGGAACTCCACCTTAGCAGGGTGGTGCACTAGGCCGAACTATGCGACGTCTCCCGTACCAGTCCATGTTACCGACTTATTTCCGGGGAGGTGCTTCCAATTCCGAGAACCAGCGTTTCCAAATATCGCGCCGCGATTCCGAGCCCAACAGCTTCTTGAACCGCGCATTTGACTCGCGATATCGTTCGACAATCTCGCGTCGTTCTCCCGTTTTAAGCGCCCAGCGAGACCCTTGCGTTTCGCTCTGGATTCGCCTTCGAACAGAAAAATAGAACCATACAGCGAGCTTTGCGAGAACCGGAATTGACCGAAATCTGAATAATTTCTGTTTGAGTTCACCGAGGCGCACAAGTTGTTCTTTCCCGAGTGACGCGTTTGCGCGGTTGGCCTTATTGGCCGTCGGTACCTCGATTCCCGTGTGTCGGGCAAATCGTTTCATAAGCCCATCCGTCGAACGATCGTCTTCGAAATAGGGAAGAATCGTCAGCGTGTGGTCGCCACCGGACCATCGGCTCGCGTAGACGTCATAGTAAAATCGCTTTCGCGTTGCCCTGAGAATTCCGGCGTAATCAGGGCGAATGTACTTTGGCGACGTCCAGGATTGGACTCGGTGCGCAACGAAAGACAGAAGCGCCGCACTTTGCGCCCGAGCAAAAAAGACAATTTCAAGTTTGTCCGCCATTTGCTGAAGTCGCGTGATGATGTATTCAGGGAACCGAGCAACGTTCAGCGCTTCGGCAATGAGCAATATCGTGACATCCGGCACATCGCGTCGTCGTGCGTCAGCCACGATCTTCTCGAGCCGACGCTCAATGACGGCGCCGCGACGTGTCCCCAATAGTTCCAGTTGGGGATGTTTGGCGACATCTGATCGGCTTTGAGGCCACGCGATTCCCGATGGAAGAATGAGCGAATCCGGAAGTGGTTCAGACAAAAGTCGCGACGACAACGCTTCGGTTCCCGTTTTCATGGGACCTATATGCAGGACGATGCGGACGCCGATGATTGTTCCTAAAAGACGTACGACACGGAACAGGTATTTTGCGCAGCGGATTGACCCTTAATTCCCGACAATATCGGACCGGACCCCGTTCGTTCCGGTTTACCTTCTATTTCAGATCCAATACCTGTTGCATCCTTATCGAGACGGAACGGTTGGTCGTTGATGATTGCAGTGAACAATGCGTCCGCCAAGTCAGGCAGCGGTGCGACCTTTCCCGCATATACCCCGCCGAGCCCCGTGGTGCTGGGGTACTGAACAAAAATTATGTTTTCGCGCGGAATTTCCTTGAGCACCATCGCCATGGCGACCATGGTGTCAAGGCTCGAGAGAGAGTTCGACAATGTCATCGAGTTTGCGGCGACGGAGGCAAGGCCGTAGATCTTGGTCGGATCGAGCAAAACCCCCTCGTCTTGAACCTTCCGCACAAGCGAAGAGAGGTAGACCTGTTGCGAAGAGATGCGTCCGAGGTCCGAACCGTCGCCCACGCCGTGACGCGAGCGCAGGAACGCGAGCGCCTCCCAGCCTGAAATGTTGTACGTACCTTTTTCTGGGAACTTGAGCCCGGTATACGGATCGTCCACAGCGTCGTTGACGCACACGTCGACACCACCGATTGCGGTCGCAAGCGAAGCAACACCGTTGAACGTGATCAGGCCGGCGTATTTGATCTCAAGTCCCGTGAGATTTTCGGCAGTGAGCACGGCGCATGCGAGCCCGCCGTAGTAGAGCGCAACGTTAATGGGTTGAGCGGACATCTCCGAGTTCATGCCGGAACCGTCTTCTCGCGGGCAGGAGGGAATAGGAATGACCATGTCACGCGGCACGGACACGGCAACGGCGCGCGAGTGGTCTTCAGACACGTGCACAATTATGTTGACGTCATTGAGTGTCGCGCCGGCTGCCTCGCCACCAAATTTTGCCGGTTGGTTAAGCCGAGTGTCAGAACCGACGATAAGAACGTTAAAAGCGCCATCAATCGCGCCGACTCCCGAGAGCTTGATTTCCTCGCCGGCCAAAAACACAGAGTCGATGGATGATGTAATTTTCCAGGCGACAATTCCCGCAATCGAAGCGGACGACACGAGCGCCACGGCGAGCGATAGCCCGACAACACGCAGAATCGTCCCCCACGGCCGCCGAACAGATTTCGCCGCGTGACGTGGCGAAGCCTCTGTTGGTGCTTTCGGTTTCACTTTGGTCACTGTTCTCCTGGATGTTTTTGGCGGAGGGCGTGGGATTCGAACCCACGAGACATTGCTGCCCACTGGTTTTCAAGACCAGCTCCATCGGCCTCTCGGACAGCCCTCCACCGTTAAGTCTAACTGAGTGAATCGAGGGAGTCAGTCGAGAGTCGCCAGAGCCGATGGAAGCCCACCTTCTGACTCATTGAGCGTCATTTCGCTGGCAGCGAGCCGAACTTCTTCGGGGGCTTGACCCATCGCAATTCCGCGACCAAATTCGCCGGCCCATTCGAGCATGTCGATGTCGTTACGACCATCTCCGATTGCCATCACCCTGCTCCGCGGTATTCCCCATCGTTCGCGGACCTTCTCGAGTGCTGTCGCCTTATTCACACCTTGCGGTCCAATATCGAGCCACGACGTGTACCCGATTGAATAGGTCACCTTGTGTAAGCCAAGCATTTCAACGACGTCTGTGAAGTAGTCCTGCCGCGAATCGGGCGCAATGACCACCACGCGGGTTGCCTGATCCGTCAATAGTTCCTCAAACGTTTCCATTTTCTGAGTATGCATATTCACACCATTTTCAGGAAACCAGCCCGTGTAGCGCAGCAGGCCCGTCTCGTCTTCAACGGCATAGTGCGCGTCCGGAATGGTGTCATGAATCTCACGTAAAACGAGACCTGGATCGAACAACTCGACGGTGTCCCGAACATATCGCGTCGGGTCCGAGTCGTCTCGACGGACGATAATCGCACCATTTGCACAGACCACGAGTTCGGGCGAGATTCCCAGTTCCTCAATGAACGGAAGGGTCATGGGAACGGAACGGCCGGTCGCAATGGTGACGTGATGGCCGGCGTCCACTAAACGCCGAACCTCGATGATCGTCCCGGGGTTGAGTGTTCCGTAATCGGAAATGAGGGTACCGTCGATATCGATTGCGACAAGCCACGGTTCGGGTCGTTCCGCCATCACGAAAGCGGCTCCGCGACAACAAGGCCGCCGAGGTAGGGACGAAGCGCCTCGGGAATGGTCACCGATCCATTCGCGTTCTGGTGCGTCTCCAAAATTGCAACGAGCCAGCGGGTTGTCGCGAGCGTTCCGTTCAATGTCGCGACTGTCTCTGTTGATCCGCCATCCGGTCGGTGTCGAATGTTTAGTCGCCGCGCCTGGTACGTCGTACAGTTCGACGTCGAGGTGAGTTCACGATAAGTCCCCTGGGTCGGAATCCACGCCTCGATATCGAACTTTCGAGCGGCTGACGAACCAAGGTCACCCGCGGCAACATCAATCACGCGATACGACAATCCGAGCAGCCCCATCATCTCTTCCTGCCATGCAACGAGACGATCATGTTCGACCTCCGCTTCGGCGGGTGCGCAGTACGAGAACATTTCGAGCTTATTGAACTGATGTACACGCAGAATTCCGCGGGTGTCTTTGCCATACGACCCTGCTTCGCGGCGATAACACGTCGACCAACCGGCATAGCGTTTAGGCCCGGCGGCAAGGTCGATGATTTCGTCCGCGTGAAATCCCGCCAACGCGACTTCACTGGTTCCCGTCAGATATAAATCATCCGCGGGCAGGTAATAGATCTCGTCGGAGTGCGCGCCAAGGAAACCCGTCCCCTGCATGATCGCGGGGCTGACGAGCGTCGGGGTGATGAGCGGCGTAAATCCGGCCGCGAGAGCGCGGTCGAGCGCGAGGGACATGAGCGCGATTTCGAGTCGGGCTCCTATTCCAGAAAGGAAATAAAAACGTGAGCCCGACACTTTGGTTCCGCGAACGGTGTCGATTGCGCCGAGCATTTCGCCGAGTTCTAGGTGGTCTCGAGGTTCGAAATCGAACGTCGGAATCGCACCCACCTCTCGGAGAGTGACGAAATTGTCTTCGCCACCGGCCGGGACGCCGCTGATGATGATGTTTCCGATTTGACCGGCGACACGGGTGAATTCTTCACTTGCGTCGGAGGCAGATTTTTCGGCTGCCTTGACCCGATCGGACAGATCCTGGGCAGCGGCAACGAGAACGGCTTTCTCCTCCTTCGGAGCGACCGCGACCAATTTGCCGTGTGCATTTTGCTCAGCACGAAGTTCCTCGAACGCGGAAATCGCATCGCGGCGGGCCTGATCGGCGGCGATTGCCGCATCGACGACGGAAGGGTCCTCCCCGCGCGCAACGAGCGACGCACGAACGGTGTCTGGGTTGGTTCGCAAAAGTGTGGAGTCAATCATCGTTATGCCTCACCTCCGGCAACTAGACGATCGAGCCACTCGCGGGCATCTACGAAAGCCGCGTCAGAGTACTGTGCGGCCACGCTTGGAGTATGACCATCAGCACGGTGGTAAGACCCGAGGAACTGCAGTCCCGGGCTATATCGCCGAAGTCCAAGTAGTGCATCGGCCACACGTTCGTCCTCGATATGCCCGTCGATATCAATCACAAATCGATATCGTCCGAGGGAATCACCGATTGGCCGCGATTCGAGTAACGACAAGTTGACTCCGCGAGTGGCGAACTGTTCCAGCATTTCGAGCAAACCACCGGGTCGGTCGTCGGGAAGTTCAACGATAACCGTCGTCTTGTCCGTGCCGGTTCGTGGCGCAACCGGTCGACGGCGGCCAATCAGAACGAACCGCGTTACAGCGGAGGGATTATCGCCGATTCCTGCATCAAGGGTCACGAGGTCAACATGCGTTTCAAAACCAGCGGGAGCAATCGCCGCGTCCCCACGCGCGCCATCCAGGATTTCATGAGCCGCGGCGACGTTAGAAGTTGCGGGAAGGTGTTCGTGATGAGGGACGTTCGCTTCAAGCCAGCGCCTGCACTGCGCGTACGCAACAGGGTGTGCAACAATGACGCGAATGTCAGCGAGTGTCGTCCCCGGACGGGCGACGACGTCGAAGTTCACGGGAACGAGGTACTCGCCCAAAATCTGAAGTCCCGTCGACTGTGCGAGCGCATCCTGCGCCGCACTGACACCACCTTCGATGGAATTCTCAACGGCGATCATCGCCGCCTCTGCTCGGCCATCGATGACCGCAGAAAGTGCCTCCCCGACATTGTTCACGGGTAGCCAGTCGGCACCGGCGGCCTCGGGGACTTGTCCAAGAGCGGTCCACGTGAAGGTGCCAACGGGACCTAAATAGGCATATGTCATGTCGGCTCCTTTCAGTTACCCGGGGTTTCCAGACTATCGCCCGCAACACCTCGCAGCAGAGAGTTACTGGGCGTAGTCAGGGGCTGCGGGCAGACTGAAGAACTCCTCCATCGTGATTTTCGGCGTGAGGCGCAGTTCCGCCGCGAGTTCAACTCCGACGTACCTCCAGTGCCATGGCTCGAACTTATATCCCGTGACCGCCGTCTTTCCATTGGGGTAGCGCAAGTGCCATCCGAATCGCCACGCGTTCTTGTTCAGCCACTTGCCCTCAGGTGTCTGTGAAAAACAAGCCTGAATTGTGCAGCCTGCCGTTGCCGACGCGATGTCGACAGACAACCCAGTCTGGTGTTCGGAATATCCTGGCCGTGCACTTTGCAAATCCGCCGCTTTTCGCCCCAACGACGCTACCCAGCCGTTGTAAACCGACACCTGCGTGGAATATGAACGATAT
>Ga0114979_10003716_pt1 | contig 10184 bp, 8 predicted proteins | sample S_140625_EF_Meta_FD_87315 | JGI IMG/M metagenome (GOLD analysis project Ga0114979, IMG submission 87315) | Freshwater microbial communities from Lake Simoncouche, Canada to study carbon cycling - S_140625_EF_MetaG | ecosystem: Environmental > Aquatic > Freshwater > Lake | place: Lake... | reverse complement strand
GTTTCGATTTCAGCCAAGGGAGCCTGATCGAATGGGCCACATTCAGCGACTTGAGTCACGTCAGCCGAGGGCGGATCACTGGTTTCGGAAATGGAGGTCCCCGGTCGATCAAGCTCGCTTGCGGTTCCCATAACTACGTAATGAGTTTGCAGATTGATCTTGCTTTGAACCGTTGCCCCTAAGTGAGTCAAAAAGGAAACCGCATCTTCACGTTGCATACCTAACAACGAGTTAATGAGAACAACATGCTTTCCAGCGAGCGGACGCGAATCTTCGCAGCCCGCTAAAATCGCATCGGCGCGAAGACGCGTTTTACGAACCTGTTCCGTACGCGACGCGGATGGGGTTCCATCGGCTCGAAACAACTTTGGCTGATACCGCGATATCGGTTCGGCCACGGTTTCGATTCTTGTTCGCCGAACGGTACGCGGTTGGCGAATTTGATCGACCCAAATCCTTCCTCGAACTAAACCCAACAAGTCCTCAAGAGCATCTAAGTCCGCTGCATCCGCCTTCTCGGCAGCGGCGATCGCGATTTTTGAGCAAGCCCGCGCGTCCTCCAATGCATTGTGATGCTGAAACCGAATTGCAAGTCGTTCGGCAATCGCAGCCAAGCCATAACCAGACTGACCTGGCCAGGTCCGTTTTGCGATCAGTCTTGTGCATTGCAAATCGATTTGAGGTAACGCGATATCGTACGCTTCGGAAGTCGCCTTCAGAACCGCGGCATCAAAGCCAACATTATGCGCGATGATCGTGCGTCCTTCGAGCAACGGGAACAGCTCCGACCAAACTCGATCCCACTGTGGGCTATCCATACAGTCGCGAGCGGTGATGCCATGCACGCGAACACAATTCGGCGAAAAGTACATGCGTTGCGGTCGAATCATCCACTCACGCTCATCGACGATCTGCCAATCATCGGTAAACACGACACCAATCTGACAAGCGGAATTGGATTGATGGTTTGCGGTTTCAAAGTCAATAAATGCGATGTGCTTTGACATCGTTTCCTACTTTCGAACGCTTTCCCATGGAACGTCAACTACGCCGGCATTTTGATTTGCGCTTCGAGCCATCACAAAGAGAAGGTCGCTCAATCGATTCAAAAAAATCACGATGTGGGATGCGTCGCTTACGCTTCGATCACGTGAGAAACAGACAATCTCACGCTCGGTCCGGCGACATACCGTTCTTGCTAAATGCAGATGAGCCGCTTGAGAACTGCCACCGGGCAGGATAAAGTTGCGCAGCGGCTTAAGGTCTTGCTCCAACTCATCGATCACGATCTCCATCGCTTCGACATGCGAACTGCCATCCCATTTCAGAGAATGCTCTTCGGGGTTGGGGGTCGCAAGTTCCGCTCCAATAGAAAACAAGTGATGCTGAATCGCACTCAAAATCCCATCCAGCTTTTCTCCCAAACCGGTGGATCGAGCGATTCCGATCACAGCATTCAGTTCATCCACCGACCCATACGCACAGATCCTTGGGTCATCCTTTGCCACGCGAGGGCCACCAAAAAGTCCTGTAGTCCCCGCATCGCCCGTTTTCGTGTATATCTTCATCAACATCCATCACTTTATGGGTTCGTTTCCTTGTCCATTCAACAAACCATTATTAGCCATGGAACCAGAAGTATTTTCAAGCGGGTATCTCGTTTTTCGAAAGCAAAAAAAACTCCAGTTTCTTTTAATGAAACACGCAAATCGCTGGGATTTACCGAAAGGTCACCTCGATCCAGGCGAATCGAAACACCAGGCCGCAATCCGGGAACTTTCTGAAGAAACTGGAATTAACCATTCCGATCTGGAAACCGTACCCGAATTTGAGTTCCAGCAACAATACTGGGTCACCTACCGAAAAGATGGCGGGGGAAAAAAATGGAAGGAACTGACCGTCTATCTGGGTTTGTTGACCAAGGACGTCAACATCCAAGCTACGGAACATCTTGGATTCGAATGGAGGGACTGGTCCCCCCCTCATCAAATTCAAATCGAAACCATCGACCCACTACTTCAGTGCGTTGAATCTTTCTTCCATCGCAAGAGCGGCTTCTGGAGCGCCTGAAATTTACCTTACGTCTGAATCCCGAGTTGCAAACTCAACGCCGCCAGCGTTGGATTCGATCCGCCCCGCAAATTCAATCAACAATTGACCAATCGATCGGACTTGTTTGGCTAAGTGAATCCTGGTCTCCACCCGGTTCTGCTCGTTCGGGATGAAAAGAGGCGTCGCTCCCTTGCTGAACTCGATACATTTTGCAATCGTAAACGGCAAAACCCAAGATCCAAAAAGGCTGGACTGCGGCGACAGCTCGGTCACCGACGATTCCAGCAACGGCTCCACTGCGCTGAAATCGGTATGGCAGTCGACTTGTGCTGGATTGAAAATCTTTGCCGAAACTTGGTTGGCGTACAGCAAGTCTTCTCGTGTGTAGCGACCAAGGTAGCTTGTTCGATGTTGCATTGGGTTCGAATCGCACCATCCTCTGCCCCAGATGGACTTATCCATCCAATTCGGTACCCCGGTCGGAAGCTCGTTCCCGACGAGACGCGTTGCGTAATCCATCGGCCAGTCTCTATAGGTGGTCGAAAGCTCCGCCTGGGCGTCTTGATGCCGAGCTGCATGTTGCGTTTCAACAATACAATGCCCGGCACCTACTGAATCAACAGACTCGGCGGTTTTAGACTCCTCCGATTCGAAGGTAACCACGGCCTTGTCCTGCGACGACTCAATGCTTGAATCCAACGGCAACGATGTTGCGACTTGATCCGAGTCCAAGGATTCCAGATCGGACTGGAGCGTCGGGGGAACAGCACACGGCTCTGCCATCTCCTCTTGGGAAGTCGCAATCGCATCGTCAAGCATCTTTTGATCCAATGGGCAACAAACACGAGGCTTGTCGGAAACATCTGCCCAGCTCAACGAATCGATCGGACCGTCGATCTCACGACACACAGGATCCATCCCAACCTGCACATCGACAACGGTTGGCGGAATGATTTGAATATCTGGCTGCGAGGCATCCAGGACGAAAACATAGGTATTGGCTCGATCTCTTGCTGGAAAAACGCTAGCCACGTTGTTTTGATACGATGAGTGCCAATCGGAACAATCCCATTCCGAACAATTCCATTCGGCTTCAACCTCGTTTGCGAATTCATCTTGGGGAGCAGCTACATGATCGCTGGGGATCGCGGGTTGCAAGTCCGATACGATAGCCATTTGCTCAACGAGATTGATTCCCGTGTTGTCGACGTTTGCGGACTCAATCGTTGTCACGGAATGTACTTCCGCGATTTGAAGCCACTCCACCATGCGAACACTACCGATCGCGATCGCAGAATCCAATCGACTTGGCAACTGGACAATTGGCATCAAACATCGATTCGCTCGGGACCCCCAGAACGACGCATGGGCCTGGAGTGAATCCAGTATCGCCGCCGCTTGCTGCTTAGAATCATCCATTGCAGGTTCAGTGTTGATCGCCACCTCCGGCAGTGTTGCATTGTTGCTTGAATTCCCAAGCGAACATTCATCCTCCAGTTTCCAATTCGAACCGGCGAATGGCTCCCATTCTAGGTCGTGAACAAAGCAGACTCCCAAGTGTGGCTGATTCAATGAACCTAATCCAACGGCCTGCAGGTGCTGTTGTCCTGAAGTAATAAGTCCTACAGCAAGAGCTGTACGAAGCAAAGAACGTAAGTATCTGTAACGCATAGCGAGAAACCTCTGAATAATTCCGAAGCTTGGTCGTACTGGTTTGAAAAGGCTGAAGCAGCGCCGTGGCTGATTCAGCCATCCATGGCCATCGGCGGACCTAACATCATCGTTTGGAAGTGTTGGATTTTAGGTGGGAACGACGGAGATCGCGAACTGCCAATCCTGGCTCACGCTTTCCGTCGGTTGCTGCTATGGTTATCGAACCCACTCTTCCATTTCATGAGCAGAGAAGTCTTCCTAATCAGAAGTATTCACTTGGCTGCTACCGATTACCCAACCCGCAATCATTTTGACGAAGCTTCCAGTTGTGACGGAAGCTAGGTTGCGAAACAAGCCAGGATGTCACCCTACTACTCAGATTGCGACGCGAGAGTATTCGCTAGTACTCTTTTTTGCAAATTCAAGAATACGCATCGCCCGACAGGTGTCTTCCAGATCGCTTGTTTTTTGAATCAGGGAGGTCACTGAGCGATGGAATTGACCAAGCAATTGCTGCCCCACCGGCAGCTCCGTCTCCAGCGTTTCTTGGTGCCGCCCAGCATCGTCAAACCAGACCAATGTCGAAGGCAAATCAATAAACGCTAGCCCCTTTTCGCAACAAACTTGTATAGCCGCTGGTGGTCGATATGCAATTGCCTCAGGCCACACTTCCGGAATGTAGGCGCCACAACTGATCTGAGCCAAAATAGACCTGGGGTCATTCTCAGGATCCCCAAACCCGAGACTCAAAATCTGATAGTCCGAACTGCGTGGCAATTGGATGCTGGTGTGCCGGATGGCCTGAATCCAAGTCGGGGACTCGGCTACGATATAGTTACACCAATCGAAAAGCTCGATCAATTCACGCTGCGACCGAGCATCCAACGTCTTTCCACCACGAGACTCCTTGGTCTCGCGAGCCAATCGCCTATGGCAGAACAATAGCCGAGGACGTCCTAGACGTGTCGCGATCAATTCCTTCAGTCGAAGAGTCGCAGGCGCAAAGCGACGCGGAAACTCCGTCATGAAAGCAACACCGGAGGTCTGCACCTGATTCTGAATGAGCAGGACCGAATCGTGGTCCAAGGTTAGATCTGCCCCACAAAATACAGCTTTGCCGTAGTCGCAAGCAGCAAACAATGGCATCGCTTTGTACCAGTCTTCTTCTAAGACCAGGACAGCATCCAAAGAGGGACTTTCCATAAGGGCACGAAAGCTAGAGAAAGCTTTTGCCTCAAATTCCCGAGCGACCGTCTCAGCAAGAACCGGTACGCTATGATAAATTCCAACAACTTGAAAGCGATCTCGCATCGACCGAAGTGCCGGTAGGTAACGCGACTGCCAATCACGACCTTGCCCGATTACCCCGATTCTTAATTTCATAGAATAAAACCAAGTTTACCGACACTTAACGTTCAAAATAAACGTTCGAGCCTATCTTTTCGTTCGCTTGCTCTTCGCTCCGCCCTGACGGACCTTGTAACGCGGGTTGCTCTTGCAAATCACGTAAATACGACCTCGACGACGAACAACTTGACAATCGGGGTGACGGTACTTCAAAGCACCAATCGACGAAACAACTTTCATTTGGCTAATCTCCAGGTAATCAGGCGGTTGAACCCCAAAACAGACCGTTGCTAATCCTTATTCGGAATCAGTTTCGATCGGGTCAGCCCTCCGACTGTGAAAACAGTGGACTTGCCTAGCAGGATCTTCAACGTTTTTAAAGAATTTTCAGATTTTGGGATTCGCGTAGTATAACAACCTCGCGTTTCCTAGCAACGGCAAAAACAAAGCGAAGTTCGCCATGGGCCTGCGAGTTGAAAATCCAACCGCCAACTACTTCTTTTTCTTCTTGGCTTCGCGTTCTTTTTGCTGCCGACTTTGTTCCTTGAACAGCTTCTCAAACTTCTCGATCTTGGGTCGAATCGTTGTCTGGCAATAAGCCGCATCCGGATGAAGGCGAAAGTAGTTTTGATGATACTGCTCGGCAGGGCAAAAATCGGGCAGCGGACTAATCTCGGTTACGATCTTCTTTCTCCCGAAGACTTTTTCGCAGCCGATTTCTGAGATGATTTTTTCTGTTGCATACCTTTGTTCGTCGTCGTGGTAGAAGACGACTGACCTGATGCACCGATTGACACATTATCCGGGCTATTTGACTTTTCACGATGGAACGCTCTTCGCTCGCAGTCTTTCAAGTTATTCACTTCCTCATGACAGTCCGTACGACATTGAAAGACACCTTTTTCAACCCCGTGTTGGAAAGCAAGAAAATTCGATACTGAGCTCTAAAACCAAGGTTTATGTAACCGAAGAAAATAAGATTTTCAGTATCCCAAGTGAAACTCTCTTGATGGTGCCACCGCCGTTTTCGTTCAATGAAAAACAGAGTCTTTTTCTGCTGGAGTTTGGCAAAGCGAACCGAGTTCAATATACCGCACCTCATGCGAGCTATTATGAACTAAGCCTATATGCAATGGATGAAGGCAACCGTGAAAAGATTTTCGATACCGATTCGACATCAGGTGAATTCGACTTGCAGCCTTCGAATGCATCCTTGTTTCGCAAAATAGCGATTCAAGAGGCTAGCCCAGGTAGTGTTCTTTCTTACGACGCACCTGACCTTGAAGCAATTAAGCGATATGTTGCGGAAGTGAATCCCTTCATAACCGAGCTCTCGGGAAAAAAGCCAAGGGGAGTAGCGATACCCATCGAAGCCGTTGTCACTGCCGTGCACGAGGATGGGATTCAGAAGGCGGCTATGAAACACTACTTCTACGTTGACTTTCCAGGCAAACTGATCCTAGCTTCGGGGAATTAGGCGCAATTTGATGCGCGCACGGGTACGCCTGCGGCTAACTGTTAAACGAAATTTCTGCACCGCGGAGACCAAACACAAGCGGGCTAGGGCTTCTTGGTATCCGTTTTATTCAAATGATCTAAATGAACCTTTGCGACGTCGAACATGTAGCTCGGTACGTTTTGATCCAAGCTCAGCTGGAGATATTTTTTGGCATTGTCTAGATCTCCGGTAGCGTCGAAGTAGAGTCCGACATAAAGATAGCCATAGAACTTCGTCAGCCGATTTCTCTCGCTGCCCGCCGGCCCTTTCTCGGTTGCGACAATCACGTCGGCCACGCCTAGCTTCCCTTGAATCAATTGCTGCACCTGCATCAGTGGCGGTCGGTTGTCGAAGCCGGCAAGCAGCACTTCTTTTTGAGCTTCTTCGACGCCCTTCAATCGCACATTGCAAAGATAATGCCAAAACGCATTCTCCACATCGTTCGGATTCACTTCGCGGTGGACGGCAAACTGTTCCAGCCCATCTTCGAATCGGTCCGTGTAGTAAAGCGCGATACCTCGTTGCCACAAGTAGGGCTTCACTTGAGGATCGAGTTCGACAGACTTATCGAAGTCGGGGATCGAATCGTTGACTTTGCCGCTACGGAACTTGACCGATCCCCTTAGGATGTAAAGCTGAGCATTTTTCGGCATGGACAGGATGGCATTATCCAGCTCGGCAATCGCTTGTTCTGACTTTCCCTCCCGCATGGCTTGCTCGGCCCGTCGGCTCCATCCATCAGCCGTTTCCTGGGCTGACACGGGAAACACCAGGCAAATAATTAGCAGAATCGCTCCTGACAAGCATAGACATCGATTGCCGGCCATCGTTCTACTTGCCCAAATCAGTCCAAATTCTTTGCTGCACATGCTCGCGCCTACCTGTTGCGAGGAAACGATTCTTGTAAAGTGAGATCTTCCCTGAGTATATGCCTAACTCCAAACCAATGCATCCACCATCATGTCTCGAAGTGTTCTGATTCGGAATGTTACTGCAATTCTACCTTTTGGACGTGCCGAAACGAACGTTCTTGTGGAAGATGGAAAGATCGTCAGCGTTGACGCAGCATCGCAAACGTCTGCCAACGAAGTGATCGATGCTGACGGCTTGGTGCTGTTCCCTGGATTGGTCGACGATCAAGTCCACTTTCGCGAGCCCGGCTTAACTCATAAGGAAGATCTCCATACAGCGAGCCAGGCGTGTGCGGCCGGCGGAGTGACGTCGTATTTAGAGATGCCCAACACCAAACCTTCCGCTACCACGCAAGCTCTGATCGAGGACAAGTACCGAATTGCATCCCAAAAATCGATCGTCAATTACGGATTCTACATCGGTGCGACCGCGAGCAACATCGCAGATCTCAAGACCGTAACGGGAGTACCCGGAATCAAGATCTTCATCGGTTCAAGCACGGGGGATCTTTTGGTGGATGACCAAGATGCTTTGGAACGCATCTTTGCAGAAACCCAAGTCCCGATTTGTGCTCACTGCGAGGATGAGACAACCGTGATCGCTAACCAAAAGCGGCTCGGGCCCAATTTGCGGGTCGAGCACCATTCGCAGATTCGCGATGAGCTTGCGGCAGTCATTGCCACAACGCGTGCGCTGGATTTAGCCAAACGCCATCACCATCGCTTTCACGTTTTGCATGTCAGCACCGCTGCTGAGATTCCGCTGATCGCGAAGCATGAAAAACTGATCACGGCCGAACTCTGCCCTCATCATTGGTATTTTAATGTGGACGACTACGCTCGCTTGGGAAGTCGCATTCAAATGAACCCTTCGATCAAAACCAAGCAAGACAACCTTCTTCTGTGGAAAGCGTTATTGGATGGTACTATCCAAGTGTTGGCCACGGACCATTCACCTCATACGCAAGAGGAGAAACAGCAACCGTATCCTAAATCGCCAAGCGGCCTTCCTGCAGTCGAAAACCACTTTGCATTGCTATTGGATCGTGCATCGCGGGGCGAATGCACTTGGGAACAAATCGCCAGCTGGATGAGCGACGCGCCGGCCCGCGTTTGGGGGATCGTTGGAAAAGGACGAATTGAGGTTGGCTACGACGCAGATCTCGTGCTGGTAGATCCCAGCAGAGTCAAAACCGTTACCAATGAAAAGCAGTTCACCAAAGTAAAGTGGTCTCCGTGGGCTGGGGTAGAACTGAAAGGATGGCCCGTCCAAACATGGGTAGGGGGACGTACCGTTTTTCGGGACGGCACCCTAACCACCGAATTGGTAGGCTCAAGATTGCGTTTCGATCATGCCTTAGGAGGCTTCTGGAATACGCACGACGGGGTTGGACCATCTACTTAGGCATATACTTTGCGGACAATACGGAAACGGCTTGGAACAATTCGTACCAGTGCCGAAAGACTTCCAGAGTATCCACCACCATCGCGTCGTCACGATCAAATCCTATTTCGCTGATCCTCACTGTCGCTCCCAGATAGCGAGATTCCGCGACTGGCTTGCTTGCATCAGGTTTGGTTGCCCCAAAATCTTCGGTGCTGAACTCGGATTCATCATGAAGATCCCCGTCCAGCGACTGCCCGTCCAGCGACTGCCCGTCCAGCGACTGCCCGTCCAGCGATAGAGTATGGTCCATCACCTCGTTCACGGCCCAAAGGGCGGCTCGGTCCAAGTCGACACTGTCCACAACCGAACGAACCGATCCACTTTGTACGTAAAACTTTGCCATGAGAATTGCACTTCCTTGATTTGCAAACACCCTGAACCAGTAATGTCCCATCAAGCAGCCCTTGGGATTATTCCCTTCGGCGTGCCTTGATAAACTACTTTTCGTCGAGCGGTTGGACACGTTAGGTCCAAGTGCCAAAAATATTTAGGATTTGGACATCCATTCCAAAATGGATGAGAAATTCGGGCATTCTGGTGGCCCAAATGAGTAGTGCTTGAGCTTTTCCGTGCCTAGAATACGATGCGAGCGTGGAAGGGGCAGAAGCCTTCCGATTCTTACATGATCCGTCCGTTTGCCAAGACAAGTGCCCAACGTATGTTTGCTGTTGTTTTCTCGAGATGCTTTGACTTCCATCTCGTTCGTTCGATTTCGATAGGGGTTCTAATTTTTTTCTGCCTTTTCAAGGAAAAAGCATCGGCTGACGAGGCCGCTTATCGTAAAGCCGCCGAGGTGGAGGGGGTGACGGAATACCAGCTGAACAACGGCTGCCGGGTGGTTTTGATTCCTGATGAATCGTCTTCTAGCATCACCGTCAACATGACCGTGTTGGTCGGCTCCCGTCATGAAGGATATGGCGAAGCAGGAATGGCTCACTTGCTTGAGCATATGCTATTCAAAGGTACGCCCTCCCATGGCGACATCGATAAAGAGCTCAAAGAACGAGGCGTCTTGGATCTCAATGGCACAACCGACTACGATCGAACCAACTACTACGAAACCCTTCCGGCTTCGGAAGAAAATTTAGACTGGACCATCGCGATGGAAGCAGATCGCTTGCAAAACTGCTTTATCCGAGGCGAAGATCTTTTCTCCGAAATGACGGTGGTGCGCAACGAATTCGAGTCGGGTGAAGATTCACCCAGCTCCATCTTGATGCAACGCATCATGGCCAACGCATATGAATGGCACAACTACGGTAAAAGCGTGATCGGT
>Ga0114979_10003715_pt1 | contig 10184 bp, 7 predicted proteins | sample S_140625_EF_Meta_FD_87315 | JGI IMG/M metagenome (GOLD analysis project Ga0114979, IMG submission 87315) | Freshwater microbial communities from Lake Simoncouche, Canada to study carbon cycling - S_140625_EF_MetaG | ecosystem: Environmental > Aquatic > Freshwater > Lake | place: Lake... | reverse complement strand
CTAGCGTGATGTATCCTAGCCCCACGTCCTGTAGGGTTTTCACGACATGACGAATCCTCGGATGCGCATCAAAAAACTCCACAGACTGATCAACAGTCATATCGAGCACATCGGCTATGCTCTTGCCTTTATAACGTATCTCTAATGTTTCGCGGTTATAGCGCTTACCCGAACAGATTTCACAGTTCACCATCACGTCCGGTAGGAAATTCATCTCAATGGTTTTCACACCTGCGCCCTTGCAGGTTTCACAGCGGCCACCGCTGACATTGAACGAAAAACGTCCCGGCTGATAACCGCGAATTTTAGCCTCAGGAAGTGCTGCATAAAGATTGCGTATCTCCGTGAAGATTCCTGTGTATGTGCTCGGATTGCTACGTGGCGTGCGGCCAATCGGACTTTGGTCGATCTCAATCACTTTGTCGAGATTCTCGAGTCCCGTGATTTTTTTATAAGCCAGCGGCTTCTTCACACCATGGTAGAAATGGTGATTCAGAATCGGGTAGAGGGTGTGCTCAATCAGCGAAGACTTGCCGCTTCCGCTCACTCCCGTGACACCGACAAACGTTCCCAGCGGGATGTTCAAATCAACGTTTTTCAAGTTATGCCCGGAAGCACCATTCAACTTCAACCATTTCTTATTACCCTTACGGCGTTCCTTGGGCACGGCAATCTGCATTTCTCCTCGCAGGTAACGCGCGGTGATGCTGTCTTGCTCCTTGAGTTTTTGCGGATGTCCTTGTGTCATGATGCGCCCTCCGTGAATGCCGGCGCCCGGACCGATATCAATCAGGTAATCGCTTTCGAGCATCATGTCGCGGTCGTGTTCTACCACGATGACACTATTACCTCCATCGCGCAGGGCCTGAAGCGAGGCAATGAGCTTGTGATTGTCGCGTTGATGCAGTCCGATGCTGGGTTCATCCAAGATATACAATACGCCCACGAGTTGTGAGCCAATCTGAGTAGCCAGACGAATACGCTGCGCTTCGCCGCCACTCAAGGTGCGTGCACTTCGGTGGAGCGTGAGGTAGTCGAGCCCGACATCAATCAGGAAGCCCAGTCGATTACGCACCTCTTTGAGCGGTTCACGTGCAATCGCCAGTTGACGTTCACTCATCGTCTTTTCCACGCCTTCAAGCCATGAGGCGAGGTCGCGCAAACCCATCGCTGCTAAATCGGCGATGTTATGTTGATCGATGCGGAAGAAAAGCGCCTCTTTCTTGAGTCTTGCTCCACCGCACTCCGGGCAAGGCATCTTATTCATGAAGCTCTCCGCCCAGCGGCGCAGGGCCGGTGAACTGTCTTCATCAATCTGCTTTTCTATTTGAGCTATGATGCCTTCATAACGGATTTGATAGGTCACATTGCCGCCCGTGGTCACGTCAAACAATTCCTCAGATCCATAAAGAAGTGCGTTGATGACTTCTTCATCTATCTCCTCGATGGGCGTGTTCAGGTCAAATCCGTAATGTTTCACTACGGCTTCCACTTGCTGGAATGACCAATTGTTTTTTCCTTCTCCCAGCGGCACAATACCGCCTTTCTTGATGGATTTCTTGGGGTCTGGAATAATCTTGAGCATGTCGATTTCAGCCACTTCACCCAAACCGCTGCAATGCGCACAGGCCCCATAGGGCGAATTGAATGAGAATAAGTTGGGCTCAGGCTCTGCATAGGCGATGCCTGTAGTCGGACACATAAGGTGTCGGCTGAAATGCTTGGGTGTTGTTGGTTTTGTCGAAACGCCCTTCTTCTTGCTCACGGGTTCTTCTTCGTGGGGAAGGATCATGAGCGTGCCTTTTCCCAGTTTGAGCGCCGTATTGACTGTTTGACGAATGCGGTTGAGTTCAGGGTCAGGCTGTGCTGACTTTGTTTTTGGCGCCTTCGGGCCGATGGCCATGCGGTCTACCACCAGTTCAATGTCGTGGATTTTATAGCGATCAACCTTGTGACCTTTGGTGAGTTCAACGATGCTGCCATCGATACGAGCACGCAGGTAGCCCTGTTTCATGATGGATTCAAACAGCTCACGATAGTGACCTTTGCGGCCCTTGACCAACGGAGCGAGCACGACAATCTTTTGTCCGGCGTAGGTTTCACGAATCAGCCCTGTAACCTGATCGTCGGAATAGCGCACCATTTTTTCGCCCGTCGCATAGGAGTAAGCCTCAGAGGCGCGTGCATAGAGTAGTCGAAGGAAGTCGTATATCTCAGTTATCGTTCCCACGGTGGAGCGTGGATTTTTGCTGACCGTTTTCTGTTCGATGGAGATGACCGGTGAAAGCCCGTTGATCTTGTCAACATCCGGGCGTTCCATATCACCAATAAACTGGCGGGCATAGGCTCCAAAGGTTTCCATGTAACGGCGCTGGCCCTCGGCGTAAATCGTATCAAAAGCCAGCGATGATTTGCCGCTGCCGCTGAGTCCTGTGATAACGACCAGTTGATTGCGCGGAATACTGACGTCGATGTTCTTCAGGTTGTGCTCGCGGGCACCGATGACTTCTATTTGATCCTCGACAGATTGCATGGTACAAAGATGACGAGGGAAGGAACAGCCCACAAGCGAACTTGTTCACAGGTCATGGCACATCGACGTTTGCATTTCCATGCTTATGTTTGAGGCCAATCGTCGAACCACACTATGCTTTTTCAAACTTCTGCATTTGCGCTGTTTTTTCTGGTAGTGTTTGCTGTCTATTGGGGATGGGCAAAGGGCTTGCGTGCGCGGCAGAATGGCTGGCTGCTGTTGGTCAGTTATTTCTTCTACGGTTTTTGGGATTGGCGATTTTTGGGATTGCTTGCCTTTTCAACCTTGCTTGATTTCTTCACGGCTTTGCGCATTGAGTCCGCCTCGTCGGAGCGCTCGCGCTTGCGGTGGCTATGGATCAGCATTGCAATTAATCTGGGGTTGCTGGGCGTTTACAAGTACTTCGACTTTTTCTCGGCGTCATTTTCTGAGTTGATGGCCGCTGTTGGTTTTGAGAGCCATCCTTTTTTGCTACACTGGATACTGCCCATCGGAATCTCATTTTACACCTTTCATGGTCTGTCGTATGTGGTTGACGTTTATTACCGTCGAATTCAGGCAGATCGTAACCTGATAGATTATGGGTTGTTTGTGAGTTTCTTCCCCTTGTTGGTGGCGGGTCCGATTGAACGCGCTTCGCATTTGCTGCCACAATTGAAAGTGCCTCGCAAATTCAATCGCATGGCTGCAACCGATGGCATGCGACAATTGCTATGGGGATTATTCAAGAAAGTGGTTGTTGCCGACAATTGTGCGCTGATAGCCAATACGGTTTTTGATGCTCCGGAAGGGTGGGGTGGAGCAGGTTTATGGTTCGGCGTTTTCTGCTTTACAATTCAGATTTATGGCGATTTCTCCGGCTATTCGGATATGGCCATCGGTCTGGCGCGAATGCTGGGTATCGACCTCATACGTAACTTCCGTTTTCCTTATTTCTCCCGGAGCATTGCTGAATTCTGGCGCCGCTGGCATATTTCCCTTTCGTCGTGGTTTCGCGATTATGTCTACATCCCTCTGGGCGGAAATAAGGTTGGAATCGCGGCGCAGCTTCGCAATACGTGGATTATCTTCCTGTTGAGCGGGCTGTGGCACGGTGCCAATTGGACTTTTGTCTGCTGGGGTGCATTGAACGCGCTCTATTTCATGCCAATCATGCTTGCAGGGAAGAACCGCTTATTTCTCGATGATGTTCCCGGAAGGTGGATTCCGGGTGCTGCCGACACCCGGCGCATTGTGTTGACGTTTGTTCAGGTGATGCTTGCTTTTGTCTTATTTCGCAGCGAGAGTTTGTCACAGGCGCTTTTTGTGTATGCGAGATTGATTAATCCTACGGATTGGATGAAGGGAGATTACACCCTACTCTTGGGTGTACCCAAAACTCTGTTGATGATTGGCTTGATGACCGTTGTCGAGTGGTTTGGTCGTCATGGAAACCACGCGCTGCAATTACTCGATAGGGTTCATTATGCGCCCATACGTTGGGCGGTGTATTACCTGTTGCTTTTGGCGTTGGTATGGTTTGATGGAGTGCAGCAGCAATTTATCTATTTTCAATTCTGAGTATGAAATCGTTCCTTCTGCGCGTGCTGTTGTTTGTTCTTCCGGTTGTCGCGATTGGAATACTCTACTTCGTTGAAGATCCTTTTAAGGTCATTCGATCATACAGCAATTACCGTCCTTCCGGTCAGTCGCTTACGGTTCCGCTGAATCAAGGGATGGTGAGCACGTCTGTTTTCGAACAGAATCGGGGCTCCGCTGATTACAACGCCTTTATCTTCGGTAGTTCGCGTTCTATGTTCTACCAGGCTAGCGATTGGAAAAGGCACCTACCTGCTGATGCACGTGTTTTTCATTTCGATGCGTCATCTGAGTCTATCGAGGGCATTGCGCACAAGTTGGATTATGTTGTGAAAAGCGGTTGTAAAGTGCATCATGCGCTGGTCGTATTAGATGGTAATACCTTTGATTCCGAGCAACTCTTTAATGAGCATTTGTTCATGGAAGATCCACGTTTGTGTGGCTATGAAAACATGATTTCATTTCAAAGCGCTCATTGGATGGCTTTTTTGGATCGCGGATTTTTGAAGGCTTATGCCGATTACCGGATAACGGGAGAGGAAAAGCCCTACATGTGGGCACAAGGGGTCTTGGATAATCGGCCTTTTGTTTACGATTCGATTTCGAATGAACTGCGTTACGAATACTTTGAAGCGTTGATTGCGTCGGGTCAATATTATACTGAAGATCGCATGAAACCTTTCTTCAAGAGGGATGGAAAATTCCGATTTGCATCACCGGTCATTGCTTCGGAGGATGATAAAATACTGAGGGCAATTGCCCGCAATTTGTCAGCCATGAATGCGGATTATGCTATTATCATCAGTCCTCTATACAATCAAGTTAAAATGAATGCTGCCGATGTGGTTCGGCTCAATGAGATATTTGGCGAGCGGCGGGTCTATGATTTTTCAGGGGTGAATCGATTTACCGCTGATTACACCCATTACTATGAGCGTTCTCACTATCGACCTTTTGTAGCAGCGATGGTCCTGGACTCGATATACGGGCGTTAAGGGTAGTGGTCATTCCGTGTATGGTAGTATATTCGCACACGACTATTTAAAGATCTATGCCTCAAACCTCCAATCGACTCATCGGAATTGACGTAGCCTATGCTGTAGCTCTACTTGGGTGTGTTGTATACGGTTACTCGTTTACCATCGGTGACTGGGTATTGCGGTCCTTGACCCACACGAAATTCGGAATCATCCTGGATTGCTTTCCGGCATTTTTTTTCTTTTTGAATGGTTTTACCATTACGCTAACCATGCGCGATCGCCGCATCAGTAATCGCAAGCTGCTGTCCTATTCGGGAAAGCGTGGTGCTGTGTTGTTGTTTGCCGGGCTGATTTTTTGTGCGATTTGGCCCATGAATATCCTCATTGCTTCGGGATTGATGTTCATGATCACCCCGTTTGTTGCTCAATGGAATAACATTCTGATTCGGGTGATTATGCTGATGACAGTTGTTTTCGGTATTGCCATGCTTTATCTGGATGTACCTACGAATGCGGCTTACTGTGCGCCATCGCTAGAGGGAGGAGAGATATATAACGGTATGGGCTTTTTACTTTTTAACGGTTACTATTCCCCATTGCCTTGGGTAGTTTTCTTTTTTGCAGGATTGGTTTACGGTCGCTCGGAAGTGCGTCCAAGGGGTTGGCTGCCTCCTTCTAGTCTCGTCGGTTTTGCTATGATGATTTCCAGTTTTTGGGTGAACAAGTTTGCCAAAACTCTTGATACAGATGCGCTGATGCTTCATCGATTTGACCTTAATTTTTTGAATTTCCGATTAATGTTCCCTGCATTCTGCGTGTATGGTATCGGTATGTGTTTAGTTGCCGTGAACGCATTTATTTTCCTCTTCAGAAGACTTACTCATCCGGGGTTACTGCGGTTTGTGCAGACGATATCCTCCATGAAGTACAGTGTAGTCCTTTTTTATACGCTAATCGGCGCAATTACACTTATGGCGACCAACATTGAGTTCTTTTTTAACCGAATCGCCTTGTTTATCTATGTTGTGCTGGCTACTGTGTTGACCTTCTATTTGCCTTTTATATGGCGGAAGAAGGTGAATGAAAGGGGGCCTATGGAGTTTGTCATCAAGCGAATTTCAGGTTCGGCCAAGAAATGAGCTACCGCTTCCAACATCACGTCTTACGGTTTCACAAACCGGCAAAAACTTCCAGGGATACACTCAACGCGCGGGACACCTACTATCTCCGTGTTGAAAGTCCGGACGGGCATCATGTGGGTTGGGGAGAATGCGCTCCTATCTGGGGCTTAAGTCCGGAGAGCAAGCCGGAACTGGAAAGTGTCATTGCACGTTTTCCAGAGCTAATGAAAAATCCCGAGGCATTGCAGTCCTATCTTGATCGAATGCCTTCCCTAAAATTTGCTCTCGAAACTGCCTTACTGGATGTGGTCAATGGCGGCGAAATGCATCCCTTTAATGTTGACCTCATGCACCCCATTCTTCTCAATGGCCTTGTTTGGATGGATGAAATTCCGGCCATGATTGCTTCTTGCCGTGAGAAGGTAGAACAGCGTTTTAACACCGTAAAATTTAAGGTGGGTTCATTACCATTGGAAGATGAACTTGCAATGCTGCAGGCCATACGCAGTGAATTTTCGGAAGAACAGTTGGATATTCGCTTGGATGCCAATGGAGCATACCCTGCGGTTGAGGCCTTGGAAATACTCGATCGCTTTTCACGCTATCGTATTCAATCAATTGAACAGCCTATTCGGCAAGGTCAATGGGAGGAAATGGCGCGCTTGTGCGAAAAATCGCCCATACCCATTGCACTCGATGAAGAGCTGATTGGTGTAAATGAATTGAAACAAAAACAGCAATTGCTCGATACAATTCGTCCCCAGTTTATTGTCCTAAAGCCTACACTGCATGGCGGTTTCTATGGCTGTGATGAGTGGATTGCACTGGCTGATGAACGCCGTATTCAATGGTGGGCCACTTCGGCATTAGAGTCGAATATTGGGCTGAATGCCATCGCGCATTGGTTCTTGACGAAGAAAAATGATTTGCCCCAAGGTTTGGGAACAGGTGCACTCTATGCCAATAATATTCAGTCACCATGGATGGTCGATAAGGGTATGTTACTGTGGGATGAGGATGCGAGTTGGAATCTTCAGCCGCTGCAACGATGATAGTGCATGCTGAGTTTAGATACAATGGAGACGCGTTAACTCACGCGGAAGGAGCTACACTTTTGGAAAAACTCGAGGGCTCATCGGAGCCTTGGATGCGGGAACATGCGAGGTTCATGCGCAGCTGGTTGTCGGATGAAACCCATATTGCGGTTCAGACATCAGGATCGACGGGTGAACCAAAAGTATGGTCTTTACCCAAAGAAATGTTTGCTGCCAGTGCAGCCATTACGGGGCGCCATTTTGCTTGTTTGAACGGTACCCGCGCGCTCTTATGCCTGCCGTCAAGTTTTATTGCGGGCAAGATGATGTTGGTTCGAGCCATGACGCTGGGCTGGGTGCTTGATGCCATCGCTCCAACTTCACATCCCTTGAGCGTGATTGATGACACCTATGATTTTGCCGCCTTCACTCCGATGCAGTTGACAGGACTGAGTGAACGTGAAATGCGTCGCTTCGCGGCCATTCGAACAGTCATCGTAGGTGGCGCTGCCGTGCCTAGCGCTTTACGCCGTCAACTGACCGCTCGCGGTAATGAAGTGTTTGAAACGTATGGTATGGCAGAAACGCTTAGTCATATTGCCGTCCGTCGATTTTCACAACAGGAAGTCCCGTTTGAAGCCTTGCCCGGTGTGCGGTTTCGTTCAGATGATGAAGGACGATTGATCATAACGATCAAACACTTGGGCGACTTGGTAGTGCATACACAGGATGTTGCTTCCTTGATTGATGACCGTCATTTTTATTACCGCGGTCGGTTTGATAGCATGATTAATAGCGGTGGTATTAAACTATTTCCTGAGGTGATAGAAAAGAAATTACAAGGCACGATTACCATACCATTCTATATCGGCTCCGAGCCTGATGAGGTTCTTGGACAGCGTGTTGTCTTGTATGTGGAGTCAGCTGAAACGCCGGATGAGCAGCAGTTGCTCGGACGTTGCAGGGAGGTTCTCACTGGGTATGAAGTCCCCAAAGTAGTTCGCGCCCAATATCCATTTGAGCGCACGGAATCAGGTAAGATTAAACGAATAAAGAGGTAAACATGGAACTTGTTTTCGCTAGCGGCAATGAGCATAAAGTCTACGAAGTAGCCAAAAAACTGGGCGGGTCAATTCCGCTCAAGGGTTTGCATGATATCGGGTGCACAACGGATTTACCGGAAACTTCCGATACGCTTGAGGGTAATGCCCGTCAAAAGGCGAGGTATGTATGGGAACATTTCGGCGTGAATTGCTTTGCCGATGATACCGGATTGGAAGTCTTTGCACTGGATATGGCTCCAGGTGTGTATTCTGCTCGCTATGCCGGTGATCAGCGAAGCTCAACCGATAACATGCGTTTGCTTTTGGAGAATCTGAAGAATCAGTCGGATCGTTCAGCCCGATTTCGCACGGTCATCTGCCTCATCCTCGAGGGTGAGGAATATTTGTTTGAAGGCACGGTACAGGGTACTATTCGTCATGAGCCTAATGGAACTGAGGGCTTTGGATATGACCCCGTATTTGAGCCGTCAGGTTATGCGATTACCTTCGCTGAAATGTCCATCGAGGAAAAGAATACCATCAGTCACCGCGGTAAGGCCATTGCGGCTCTGCGCGATTTCTTGGCCTCACTTTCCCAATAAGCCCGAGCATAATCTATCTTAGCCCTTTTGCGTTGACCCAACTTCGACACGCTCTATCCAAGTAACCTCTAACCCCTAACCCCTAACCCCTAGTAATATGGAATTTATCACCGGAAATCTCATTGCAGCGATTATTGTGCTGCTGCTGTTATTTAAATCCTTTGTTGTTATTCAGCAAGGAATGATGGGCGTAGTCACCATATTCGGCAAGTACCGTCGAGTGTTATCGCCGGGGTTGAATTTTACAATACCCTTTATTGAAGTTGTATTCAAGAAAATCAGTACTCAGAATCGCAGTGTTGAAATGGAATTTCAAGCGGTGACGTTTGACCAGGCCAATGTCTATTTCAAGTCGATGCTACTTTATTCTGTTATGAGTGGCGAGGAGGAGGTCATCAAGCGCGTGGCCTTTAAGTTTATCGATGAGCGCAGCCTCATGCAAGCATTGGTGCGCACCATTGAGGGAACTATCCGCGCTTTTGTTGCGACGAAGAGACAAGCGGAGGTTCTTGGTCTGCGCAATGAGATTGTCGAGCACGTGAAGGCTGAAATCGACAACCGTCTAGAGGAGTGGGGTTACCATTTAAAAGATCTTCAAATCAATGATATCACGTTTGATGAAGCCATTATTAAATCCATGGCTCAAGTGGTAGCGTCCAACAATTTGAAGGCAGCGGCTGAGAATGAAGGTCAGGCACTTTTGATTACAAAAACCAAGGCTGCGGAAGCGGAGGGTAACGCGATTAAGATTGCAGCGCAGGCTGAGCGAGAAGCAGCTCAAATGCGAGGGCAGGGCGTAGCGTTGTTTCGCGAGGAAGTAGCGCGTGGTATGCAGAATGCAGCCCGTGAGATGCAGCAGGCCAATTTGGATACGTCCGTAATCATGTTCAGCATGTGGACCGAGGCCATAAAGAATTTCGCCGAGTATGGCAAAGGCAACATCATATTTTTAGATGGTTCCCCAGAAGGAATGGACAAGGTGATGAAGCAGATGATGGGCATGAATAAAATGATGGATAAACGGTAGGGGCGCCCCATTGTGGGCGCCCGATAGCGCCCCCCCGTGGGCGCCCGATAGCGCCGCAATTAAAAGGGCGACCATAAAGGTCGCCCGTACGCCGGAATTTGTAGGGGCGCCCCATCGTGGGCGCCCGATATACCCCATCGTGGGCGCCCGATAGCGCCGCAATTAAAAGGGCGACCATAAAGGTCGCCCGTACGCCGGAATTTGTAGGGGCGCCCCCCCGTGGGCGCCCGATAGCGCCGCAATTAAAAGGGCGACCATAAAGGTCG
>Ga0114979_10003713_pt1 | contig 10185 bp, 10 predicted proteins | sample S_140625_EF_Meta_FD_87315 | JGI IMG/M metagenome (GOLD analysis project Ga0114979, IMG submission 87315) | Freshwater microbial communities from Lake Simoncouche, Canada to study carbon cycling - S_140625_EF_MetaG | ecosystem: Environmental > Aquatic > Freshwater > Lake | place: Lake... | reverse complement strand
TCTAGTGCCATGGGGCATCATCATCGGTGGGGAAGAGTTGCATAACAACCACCACACCTACCCTACCTCGGCCAAGTTGTCGGTCAAACCTTATGAGTTCGACTTGGGCTGGCTCTACATTCGAATTTTGGAAACCTGTGGCTTGGCCACAGTTAAAAAGTCGGTGCCTAAATTGGCTTTTGGGGACATCAAGCCTGTGGCTGACGAAAAAACCTTGGAAGCCGTGATCGCCAACCGTTACGAAGTGATGGCCAATTACGCACGACAGTTGCGTTTGACGATGAACCAAGAGTTGGCCAAGTTGCCCGCTTTGCCCTCTGAGTCCGTGTTGTTGGCAGCCAAGCGTTGGATGCACCGCGACGCCGAGAAGGTGCCTGCTGCCGTGTTGGCGCAACTCGCCGCTGCGCGTGCCGCTTTGCCTGACGTGGACACCATGGTAAAGATGCGCGAAGAATTGCGCCAGTTGTGGCTCAACACCCACCTCAACCGTGCCCAACTCGCGCAAGATCTGCAAGCGTGGTGCAAACGCGCGGAGGCCAGTGGCATTGCGGCCTTGCAAGAGTTCTCCATGCACTTGCGCGCGGCCCGCGTGTAAACATGAAGTGCCGACCATAAAAAACCCGCTGATCTTGCGATCAGCGGGTTTTTTGTTGGGGCCACTGAATTACTTCAGTTTGGTTTCCTTGTATTCCACGTGCTTGCGAGCTTTGGGATCAAATTTCATGATCAACATTTTCTCGGGCATGGTTTTTTTGTTTTTGCTGGTCGTGTAGAAGTGACCTGTGCCGGCTGTGGATTCCAGCTTGATTTTTTCGCGTCCGCCTTTGGATGCCATGATCGTGTCCTTTCAGTAACTGGAATTAAGCTTGACCGCGCGCGCGCAGGTCAGCCAACACGGCGTCAATGCCGTTTTTGTCGATCAAACGCAGAGCTGCGCTAGAGACGCGCAAGCGCACCCAACGGTTTTCAGTCTCTACCCAGAAACGGCGGTATTGCAGGTTAGGCAAAAAACGACGTTTTGTTTTGTTGTTTGCGTGGGAAACATTGTTCCCAGACATGGGGCCTTTGCCCGTGACTTCACATACGCGTGCCATGAGGACACTCCCTATCAACGGCGGTCGTTCACACGAGCGCCTCACCTCGCCAAAAAGGGTGGCGGTAACCCATCTCTTCGCTGCATTCAGCAAAGCCTGAAATTGTAGCGTCTTTTGCTGAGTGCCTGTCAGTGCGCGCCTTGCTCTAAGAAACGTTGGGCGTCCAAGGCGGCCATACACCCCGTGCCCGCGCTGGTGATGGCTTGGCGGTAGATGTTGTCTTGCACATCGCCTGCGGCAAAAACGCCAGGCACGCTGGTCATCGTGGCAAAGCCTTCTAAGCCGCTTTTGGTCACGATGTAGCCGCCTTTCATGGCCAGTTGGCCTTCAAAAATGCCAGTGTTGGGGGAGTGGCCAATGGCGATGAAGCAGCCTTGGGTGGCAATGTCGCGGGTGCTGCCGTCGCCGGTGCTCTTTAAGCGGATGCCAGTGACGCCCGAGGCATCGCCCAGTACCTCGTCCAAGGTGCTGTTGGTTTCCAACACAACCTTGCCAGCCGCGACCTTTTCCATGAGTTTGTCGATCATGATGGCCTCGGCCTTGAAGCTATCGCGGCGGTGTACCAAGTGAACCTTTGACGCAATATTGGACAAATACAACGCCTCTTCCACAGCGGTGTTGCCCCCGCCGACCACGCTGACCACTTGGTCGCGGTAGAAAAAGCCGTCACAAGTGGCACAACCCGACACACCGCGGCCCATGAAAGCTTGCTCAGAGGGGAGGCCCAAGTACTTGGCCGATGCGCCTGTGCAGATGATGAGGGTGTCACAGGTGTAGGTGCCGCTGTCGCCCATCAAAGTGAAGGGCCGCTTGGAGAAGTCGACCTGGTTAATGTGGTCGAACACGATTTGGGTGTTAAAGCGCTCAGCATGTTGCAAAAAACGTTGCATCAGCTCTGGGCCTTGCACGCCGTTCACATCGGCGGGCCAGTTGTCCACTTCGGTGGTGGTCATCAATTGGCCGCCTTGGGCCATGCCTGTAATCAGGAGGGGCTTTAAATTGGCGCGGGCCGCGTAAACGGCGGCGGTATAACCCGCAGGGCCAGAACCGAGAATTAATACTTTGGCGTGTTGTTGGGTGGACATCAGAAGGGGCAATCAAAGGGACAATAAAAGCCAGATTGTAAGAACCTCTCTTTTTACCCCTGACGGTGCAAGGTTGCCGCTCGGGTAAGCTCTGCCTCTAGACATGACTTACTCGCTCAACACACTCAAGAACGACCCCTGTGCCTCAGCTGCCGATGGGGACCACAAGCCCACAGGTTTTCGCCGTTTTGCGCAAGAAATTGCGCTGACAGCGGGCTTTGTGTTGATGACCTTTTGGTTGCTGGCCTTGCTCACCCATTCGCCGTTGGACCCCGCTTGGACCACGTCGGGCACGAGTGGCGCGGTACACAATTTTGGAGGCCGCTTGGGTGCTTTGGTGGGCGACTTGAGCTTTTTCTTGCTGGGCTATTCGGTGTGGTGGTGCTATGCCGCTGCCTTGGCGTCTTGGTTGGCTGCTTTGGCCAATCGTCTACGCGACGAAGATGAGCCGCGCGCCGAGCACATCGGATGGCGCTACACCCGCTTTGCGTTTTGGGCAGGTTTGGCCCTCTTGCTCATTTCCAGCGCCGGTTTGGAGTGGACGCGGATGTATCGCTTTGAAGATCGCTTGCCGGGGCACAGCAGTGGTGGGGTTTTGGGCTACTTGGTTGGACCCTCGAGCTTGAAGTGGCTGGGCTTTAACGGCTCGGGTTTGATTTTTATTGTGTTTGGCGTGGTCGGGGCATCTTGGGTGTTTCGCTTTTCTTGGGCGCAAGCTGCTGAAAACATTGGCGCTTTGCTAGATGGCTTGTACGAGCGCTGGCGCGAGCGTCGCGAGCGCGAACAAGACTTGGCCTATGGCCTTGTGGCAGCGCGAGAGCGTGAAGAAGTGGTGTTTGAAGAGCGCGTAGACATCCAAGAACACCCACCCATTGCGGTGCACATCGAGCCAGAAATGATCGAGGTGCCCAAAAGCGCGCGTGTGGCCAAAGAGCGCCAAAAAACGCTGTTCACCGATGCGGCCACCGATTCGCGCTTGCCTCAAGTTGACTTGCTGGATGACCCCTTGATTCGTCAAGACACGGTGGCGCCCGAGACGCTCGAGATGACCAGCCGCATGATTGAGAAAAAACTCAAAGACTTCGGCGTGGAAGTGCGTGTGGTGGCCGCATCACCTGGCCCTGTGATCACCCGTTACGAGATTGAGCCCGCCACAGGCGTGAAAGGCTCGCAAGTGTTGAACCTCGCTAAAGATTTGGCGCGCTCACTCTCGCTGGTGTCCATCCGCGTGGTCGAAACCATTCCTGGCAAAAACTTCATGGCCTTGGAGTTGCCCAATGCCAAACGCCAGTCCATTCGCTTGAGCGAAATTTTGGGCTCTGATGTGTACAACGAATCCAAGTCCATGCTCACCATGGGTTTGGGCAAAGACATTGTGGGCAACCCCATCGTGGCCGACTTGGCCAAAATGCCCCACGTCTTGGTGGCGGGTACCACGGGTTCGGGTAAATCGGTGGGTATCAACGCGATGATTTTGTCCTTGCTCTACAAGGCTGAAGCGCGTGATGTGCGCTTGCTCATGATTGACCCCAAGATGCTGGAAATGTCGGTGTACGAAGGCATTCCGCATTTGCTGGCGCCGGTGGTGACTGACATGCGCCAAGCTGCGCATGGGCTGAACTGGTGCGTGGGTGAAATGGAAAAGCGCTACAAGCTCATGAGCAAACTCGGCGTGCGTAACCTGGCGGGCTATAACGCCAAGATTGACGAAGCCGCGGCGCGTGAAGAGTTCATCTACAACCCCTTTAGTTTGACACCCGAACAACCCGAGCCACTGCAACGCCTGCCGCACATTGTGGTGGTGATTGATGAGTTGGCCGATTTGATGATGGTGGTGGGCAAGAAGATTGAAGAACTCATTGCACGCCTTGCGCAAAAGGCGCGTGCGGCGGGCATTCACCTCATATTAGCCACCCAGCGTCCGAGTGTGGATGTGATCACGGGCTTGATCAAGGCCAACATTCCCACGCGTATCGCGTTCTCCGTCGGCTCCAAAATAGACAGCCGCACCATCCTCGATCAAATGGGTGCTGAGGCACTGTTGGGCATGGGTGACATGCTTTACATGGCCAGCGGTACAGGCTTTCCCGTGCGTGTGCACGGGGCGTTTGTCAGCGATGAAGAAGTGCACCGTGTGGTGAGCTATTTGAAAAGTCAAGGTGAACCCGACTACATCGAGGGCGTACTCGAAGGCGGCACGCTCGATGGCGATGGCAACCCTGCGGGCCCCGATTTGTTTGGCGAAGTACCCACAGAAAAAGACCCGATGTATGACCAAGCCGTCGAGGTGGTGCTCAAAAACCGCAAGGCCAGCATCTCGTTGGTGCAGCGCCATTTGAAGATTGGCTACAACCGCGCCGCACGTTTGGTGGAAGACATGGAAAAAGCGGGCATGGTCAGCGCCATGAGCAGCAATGGTCAACGCGAAATTTTGGTGCCTAAACGTGATGATTAAACACACCATGCTGGGCTTTCGCAAGATGCGCCAAATTTCAGAGGGTGTGAATCGCGTCTTGTTCTTGGTTGGCACTGGGCTGGTCTTGGCCGCGTTGAGCGCAGGTGTTGCACAGGCCAGCAGCTTGGACACGCTAGACATGTTTTTGAAATCCACCAAAAGTGGCCGTGCCGATTTCACACAAGTCGTGACGCCTCCTGCAAAAGCTGGGCAGACCACAGTGCGCAGCAAAACGTCAACGGGTCAGTTTTCATTCATGCGGCCCACGCGTTTTCGTTTCGATTACCTCAAACCGTTTCCACAAGTCATCGTGGCCGACGGTCAAACTTTGTGGCTGTATGACGCTGATCTAGAGCAAGTCACGGCGCGCAAACAAGCGCAAGCCTTGGGCAGCACGCCTGCCGCTTTGGTGGCCACGGCGGTAGACGTGAGCGCTTTGCAAAAAGAGTTCACCCTTGAAGCACAGAAAGAGGGGGATGGCCTGCAATGGGTGCAAGCCACGCCGAAGAACCGCGAGAGCACGATTCAATCGGTGCGGATGGGTTTGCGTGTCGATGGCGCGCAGGTCAGTCTGGGCCAGCTTGAGATTTTTGACGCCATGGGCCAGCGTTCGGTGTTGACCTTTGAGCGCATTGAGGTCAACCCTGTCAATCTCAGCGCGGCGCAATTTACCTTTGTACCGCCTAAAGGTGCAAGCGTCATTCGCCCTTGAGCGCAGCATGAGTTCGCCTGCTATTCACATCCCCCTCGCCGAACGTCTGCGTCCTCGCACGCTGGGCGACGTCATTGGCCAACAGCATCTGCTGGGCGAGGGCATGGCGCTGCGGGTGGCGTTTGAGTCGGGCCAGCCGCACAGCTGTATTTTGTGGGGCCCGCCCGGTGTGGGTAAAACCACCATCGCCCGTTTGATGGCGGATGCATTTGATGCCCAGTTTTTATCCATCAGCGCAGTGTTGGGGGGTGTGAAAGAAATTCGCGAATCGGTGGAACAGGCCATTGCCGCCCGCGACTCGCTCGACCCCAAACGCACCATCATGTTTGTGGACGAGGTGCACCGTTTTAATAAAAGTCAGCAAGACGCATTTTTGCCGCATGTCGAATCGGGGCTGTTCACCTTCATTGGCGCGACCACTGAGAACCCTTCGTTTGAAGTGAACTCGGCGTTGCTCTCGCGTGCCGCGGTGTATGTGTTGCAGTCGCTCAGCGTCGAAGACCTCACACAAATCATTGCCAAAGCGCAAGCCATCGGTGCGGTGCCTGCTTTAGAAGATGAAGCCCTGCAGCGACTGATCGCCTATGCCGATGGGGACGCCCGTCGCTTGCTCAACACTCTCGAAACCCTATCGGTGGCTGCCAGCCGAGAGCAGCTAGAAGAAATCAACGACGCGTGGTTAATGCGTGTGCTGGGCGAGCGTATGCGTCGCTACGACAAGGGCGGCGAGCAGTTTTACGACACCATCAGTGCGCTGCACAAATCGGTGCGCGGCTCTGACCCCGATGCCGCCTTGTATTGGCTGGTGCGCATGCTCGATGGTGGCGCTGAGCCCAAATACATGGCACGCCGTTTGATTCGCATGGCTGCTGAAGACATTGGCCTAGCCGACCCACGCGCCTTGCGCTTGGCCTTGGACGCGGCCGAGGTGTATGAGCGTTTGGGCTCGCCCGAGGGCGAGTTGGCCTTGGCCGAATGCGTGGTGTATTTGGCAGTGGCCCCCAAATCAAACGCGGTCTACAAGGCTTACAACGAAGCCAAGGCCCTCATCAAAAAAGACGGCACACGGCCCGTGCCCATGCACTTGCGCAATGCCCCGACCCAGATGATGAAAGACATGGACTGGGGCAAGGGCTACCGCTATGCCCATGACGAAGAGGACGGCTTTGCCGCGGGTGAAACCTATATGCCCGAAGGCCTAGAACATACGGGCTTTTACCGTCCCGTGGCGCGCGGCTTAGAGATCAAAATAGCCGACAAATTGCGCCACTTGCGCGATAAAAACCAACAAGCAGGTAAATAACACATGGACGTCTTGCTTCAACAGGTCATCAACGGCTTGGTGCTCGGCAGCATGTACGCGCTGGTGGCGTTGGGCTACACCATGGTCTACGGCATCATCAACCTCATCAACTTCGCGCATGGCGAGGTGTTGATGATTGGGGCTTTGTGCAGCTGGTCGGTCATTGGTTTGCTGCAACCCCTCATGCCCAACACCCCTGGTTGGGTGTTGTTGCTCATCTCTATGGTGCTGGCATCTGTCGCAGCGGCGGCGCTGAACTACGCCATTGAAAAAATTGCCTATCGCCCGCTGCGCAACGCGCCCAAGCTGACCCCCCTCATTACCGCCATTGGCATGTCGATTTTGTTGCAAACCTTGGCCATGATTGTGTGGAAGCCCAACTACAAACCCTTTCCCTCGCTTTTGCCGACGACCCCGTTTGAAATTGGCGAGGCCGTCATCACGCCCACACAGTTGATGATTTTGGGTTTGACCGCGGTGGCTCTGGCCGTGTTGTCATGGTTGGTCAACCGCACCAAGCTAGGTCGCGCCATGCGTGCGACGGCTGAAAACCCACGTGTGGCCAGCCTCATGGGTGTCAAGCCCGATGTGGTGATTTCGGCCACTTTTATTATTGGCGCCGTGCTGGCCACGATTGCGGGTGTGATGTGGGCCATGAACTACGGCACGGCGCATCACGCCATGGGTTTCCTGCCTGGCCTCAAAGCCTTCACCGCGGCGGTGTTTGGGGGGATTGGTAACTTGGGCGGGGCGGTGGTCGGCGGCTTGTTGTTGGGGCTGATCGAGTCGATTGGCTCGGGCTACTTGGGCGAGCTCACGGGGGGCGTACTGGGAAGCCACTACACCGATATTTTGGCGTTTGTGGTGTTGATCGTCATGCTCACGCTGCGCCCCTCGGGCCTGTTGGGCGAGCGCGTGGCAGATAGGGCTTGATGACCATGACACACAAACTTGTTTCGAATCGTTGGCTCATGGCGGCGGTGCTTTTGTTGTTGCCGCTGGTGCTGCAAAACTTGGGCAACGCTTGGGTGCGGATTGCCGACATGTCGCTGCTGTATGTGCTGCTCGCGCTGGGCTTGAACATTGTGGTGGGTTATGCGGGCTTGCTGGATTTGGGCTACGTGGCCTTCTTTGCCGTGGGCGCTTACTTGTTTGGCTTGTTGGCGTCGCCGCATTTGACTGACGTGTTCCCTTGGATTGCGGCAATGTTTCCCAACGGTTTGCACTTGAGTCTGTGGTGGGTGCTGCCCTTGGCCGCTGGCTTGGCTGGCCTGTTTGGTGTGTTGCTGGGGGCACCAACCTTGAAGCTGCGGGGTGACTATTTGGCCATTGTCACGCTGGGCTTTGGCGAAATCATCCGCGTGTTTTTGAACAACCTCGATCACCCTGTCAACATCACCAACGGGCCCAAAGGTTTGGGACAAATTGACGCGGTCAGTGTGTTTGGGCACCTACTGTCCAAACGTTTGGATTTGGGCTTCATCGAGTTGCCGTCCGTCACCTTGTATTACTACCTCTTCCTCACCTTGGTGGTGGTGAGTGTGGTGGTGTGTCACCGCTTGGAATACTCGCGCATTGGCCGTGCCTGGATGGCGATTCGTGAAGACGAAATTGCCGCCAAGGCCATGGGCCTCAATACGCGCAATTTAAAGCTCATGGCTTTTGGCATGGGGGCCACTTTTGGCGGGGTGTCCGGTGCGATGTTTGCAGCCTTCCAAGGTTTTGTGTCACCCGAGTCATTCAGCCTCATGGAGTCCGTGATGATTGTGGCGATGGTGGTGCTCGGTGGTTTGGGGCATTTGCCAGGCGTCATTTTGGGTGCGGTGTTGTTGGCCGCGTTGCCTGAGGCGTTGCGCTATGTGGCGGGTCCTTTGCAAGCCATGACCGATGGCCGTTTGGATGCGTCCATCTTGCGCCAACTGTTGATTGCTTTGGCCATGGTGACCATCATGTTGTGGCGTCCACGCGGCTTGTGGCCCACGCCCGAGCATGGCAAAAACTTGAACCCACAAGGAGGTGCACATTGAGAGACCTCGTGTTGAACGTCTCTGGCATTGCCAAACGTTTTGGCGGCTTGCAAGCCCTCAGCGATGTGGGGATGCAAATTGAACGCGGCCAGGTCTATGGCTTGATTGGCCCCAACGGTGCGGGCAAGACCACCTTCTTCAACGTCATCACTGGTTTGTACACCCCCGACAGTGGCAGCTTTGAGTTGGCTGGTCAACCGTATGAACCCACCGAGGTGCATTTGGTGGCGCAAGCGGGCATTGCGCGCACGTTTCAAAACATTCGTTTGTTTGCGGAGATGACCGCGCTCGAAAACGTGATGGTGGGGCGTCATGTGCGCACAGGCTCTGGCTTGCTAGGGGCGATTTTTAGAACCGCCAAATTCAAAGCGGAAGAGCTGGCGATTGAGCAGCGCGCGCGCGAACTGTTGGACTATGTGGACATTGCCAACTTGGCCGATTACAAAGCACGCACGCTGAGCTACGGCGATCAGCGCCGTTTAGAAATTGCCCGCGCCTTAGCGACGGACCCCCAACTCATTGCGCTGGACGAGCCTGCGGCAGGCATGAACGCCACCGAGAAAGTGCAGTTGCGAGCGCTGATTGACAAAATTCGCCGCGACCACCGCACGGTGTTGTTGATTGAGCATGATGTGAAGTTGGTGATGGGCCTGTGCGACCGCGTGACGGTGCTTGACTATGGCCGTGTGATTGCCCAAGGCACACCCGCTGACGTGCAACGTGACCCCCAAGTGATTGAAGCCTATCTTGGCACGGGAGGGCATTGAGATGAGACCCGACAACGCCGCGGTGCTGCTCAGCGTCCATGATCTGAAGGTCGGCTACGGTGGCATTCAAGCCGTCAAAGGCGTGAGCTTGGAGGTGCGCGAGGGCGAACTGGTCTCACTCATCGGCTCGAATGGGGCAGGCAAAACCACCACCATGAAAGCCATCACGGGGCTGTTGCCCTTGGGTGGCGGGCACATTGAACTGGCGGGCAAAAACATTGACGGCCAAGGGCCCTGGGACTTGGTGCAACAAGGCCTGGCCATGGTGCCGGAAGGTCGGGGTGTTTTCACACGCATGACGATTGCGGAAAACTTGCAAATGGGGGCTTACATACGCGAGGACAAGCCCGCGATTGCGGCAGACATCGAGGGTGTGTTCACCACCTTCCCGCGTTTGAAAGAGCGCCGCGATCAATTGGCGGGCACCCTGTCTGGTGGCGAGCAACAAATGCTGGCCATGGGGCGTGCCTTGATGAGTCGCCCCAAGGTGTTGTTGCTCGACGAACCATCGATGGGTTTGTCTCCCCTCATGGTGGACAAAATTTTTGAAGTGATTCAAGAGGTCTCCGCCCAAGGCGTGACGATTTTGTTGGTGGAGCAAAACGCCAGCCGCGCCCTCCAAATTGCCCACCGCGCCTATGTGATGGAGTCGGGGCTGATCACTTTGAGTGGGGACGCGCATGCGATGCTGCACGACCCCAAAGTGCGTGCCGCTTATTTAGGGGAGTCATGACCATGTCGA
>Ga0114979_10003711_pt1 | contig 10186 bp, 14 predicted proteins | sample S_140625_EF_Meta_FD_87315 | JGI IMG/M metagenome (GOLD analysis project Ga0114979, IMG submission 87315) | Freshwater microbial communities from Lake Simoncouche, Canada to study carbon cycling - S_140625_EF_MetaG | ecosystem: Environmental > Aquatic > Freshwater > Lake | place: Lake... | reverse complement strand
TATCCCCATCAAATCCCTGTTTGATGAATCGCATATCATCCGACATGTTCACCACGACATCGCCGTTCCAGCCAGCCATCCCCCTGTTGATCGCATGGACCTTGGAGGTGGATCGGCCGGGGTTCACCTTGATCTGGTTTGATTCCAGAGCATCCGATAACTGATGGGAGTTAAGTGTAGTGGAATCATCGTCGTCAATGGTTAGGCCTATGGTATAACTGTCGCACTCGGATAGATCAACGATTGTGTCTATCGCTTCGGCCATTTTTTGGGGTCGGTTTTTTGTAGCAAAGTTGTAATAGATATGCATTTTTCACTCTGGATTTAACTCACCCTACCATCTGTGCTAGTCGCTCCTTCGGGGTATCTGCTACTGTGGATGGCGTTGCTAATTTTTCTCTTTATAATGGCTTTGCTGCGTCAAAATTCCCTCTCCTGACTTATTCTTGTCCTAGTTGGAAGCGCAGGTCTAGGGGGGTCGGCAGCGGCACGGGCTAGCACCTATCAAGTGACCCAGTCCAGCTGGGGCTCAATTACGGATGTCAATAGCTTCGCCTGGGCCCTGGATCAGGCCAATACCAATCCCGGTCTCGATATCATTGACATCACTGCCGGGCTGGCCATTGATGTCGATGCGGCCACCCCCCAGACAAGCGACTGGCTGACCAGCATCAGCGGCAATCTGGCCATCCAGGGGAATGGGGCCAAATTGGTGGGTGATCCCAAATTTATTCCCAATGATGCTTCTGGAACCGTTTACGACAAATTCAATGTGGGTCTCTATAAGGGTTCGCCGTTGGGTACAGATATTTTGATCCAGCAGGCCTTTTCCTTTGCCAAGGTGGCCGGGGGCGTTGACGTCAGCATCGACCAGCTCGGCATCGATGGCCTTAATGGCTATCTCCAGCTCGGCAATGGCGCCAACGCCACCCTCACGGGGGCATCGGCACGCAATACGGTGAGCTATGGCTCCATGGGTCGTTCAGTGTTTGAGGCCCTTGATAACTCGGTGCTCAATCTCACCAACGTGGTGCTGGATCGCATCAACCCTGAGCTCGATTCCATCGGAGCGGCCTGGAGTGGGGCCATTGCTGGCAGTAATGCCAATTTGAACATGGTGGGCAGCACCATCAACCGTGCGGCCAGTGCCGCTGGGGCGGTGAATTGGAGTGGTGGTGTGGCCAATGTGGTGTCCTCGATCATCACCCAATCCGGTGGACTCTCCATCGCCGATGGCACCAAGGCTGGAGTGATGAATCTGGTCAACAGCCTAGTTTATGTTTACAGTCCTCAAAACTCAGATATTCAACGGCTGCAGGCGTTCGCGGGCGGTGAACTCAACATCACCGCCTCCTCGATTCTCCAGGACGCCCTTAACAACACTGACCACAGCTCCACCTATTGCAGTAACAATCCCTACGATTGCGCCGGTAAGCCGCTCACAGCTTTTAACGGCGGCACGATCACACTCAAGCAGAGTCTTGTCTCACTTTTGAACACGGACCTGATTCCTGCGGGCGTGGACTCCTATTCAGAAGCAGCTCTCGGCTACGCCTCCGGCGGCAACATCGTCGGCCTGGATTCGGTCTGGATCCAACCCACCCCCAACCAGAATGCGGCGGCGCTTCAGACCCTTCTTGGCAATCCGGCCTTGCTCACTGCCGGCTTGCCTTTGGTGGTTGAGGACTTTGGTGGCGGCGTCACGGCCTATCTACCCCTCCCCAATGGCGCCTACCCCAACCCCACCGGCCCCCTGATCAACCAGATCGCCAATGCCGATGGCGTCAACCAACTGCTCAGCCCGATCGATGGCAGCGTGATCAGCGTTGACGTGCTGGGTAATCCCCGCACCCGCAATGGTCTGCGCGACATCGGCGCCCTGCAATTCACCCCGGTTCCAGGCCCCTTGCCCCTGGCCGGCGTGGCGGCGGCCCTGGGCTGGAGCCGGCGGCTGCGGCGCCGCCTGGGTCATCGCTGAAGGTCTCGCTGGAGGGCTTCACCCCCGGGGGGCATGCTCTGGGGGGTCTTACTTTTGCCGCAGGTCTTTATGGAGGCTTGGCTCGTTGGCGCAGGGCATCCATAGATCCCCCATCGGATAGGCCCCTTGGCAGTGCTGCTCTTTGGCTCGTTGTTCGGCCGCTGCTTTACTGCTGTACATCCCTTTTGTGTGGCCCCACGCCGGGTTGGGGCCGGAGGCCAGGGCGCCGATCAAGAGCACCAGCAAAAGGCCGGGCACATGGGTGGAGCAAGCTGCGGGCATGGGATGGGTTTGAAGCAACAATGCTTGAGATCAAGGCTCAATTCGGAGAGAACAGAGCGTCGTAGCGGGAGTACTCCGGTTTGGTCAGTCCACCGTGGTTGAGCATGCGCCTGAGCTCGATGATTTCGCCCCGCTGGGCCACGATGATGGCGATCGCCAGCCTGCGGATGTCCGGGTTGCGGCTCTTGGCAAGAGCATCGTGGGCCATCAGCAGCGCGCCGCCGTGATGTTGCAGCATGCCTTCCAGAAACCAGGTAACTCGGTTGTCCCGGTTCGGGGTCCCCTCCAGCATGCGCATCGCCGCGATTTGGGCGTCAGTCATGCGGATGAGCCCGCCCATGGAGTCCGGGTCGCCCCCCGGCGCCAGGGCCACCGGATACACCGGTGCATCGGGATACCAGGCCTTACGCCATTGGCCCATGGCCTTGATTTCCTGGGCCTGATCCCGCCAGATCTCCTTGGCCAGGGCCCCCACCCCGGGCACGCCGATGTCAAAGACGTACTCACTCATGCGCAGGGCGCCGGTGTGATGTTGGACCATGGCGTCAATCCAGCGCAGGTCGTAGCTGCGGCCCGCAGGACCCACCTCATGGTTATGGGCACCGTGGTGGTGGTGATGCACGGGTGGGCCATCGGGGCTGGCCACCGCTGGCATTGACTGCACCTGACCCTGGGCCCCCGGGGCCAGGCCGGCTACCCCCAGCAGACCAGCCGCCAGTGCCAGCGCCATCCCTCTTCGCCAGGGATGACCCAGGGGAACCAGGTTGTTCGACGCCCTACCCATACCGATGCCGATACCGATGCCGTTCGGTTCAGATTGACGTCTCCCCTTGCGGGAGAGTCAAGGGGAGGATCTGCTCCGGATAGATCAGATCCGCCGCCTGGCGCGCCTCACCCAGGAGCCGCAACAGCAAGGCCGGCGTCGTTTTCAGCAAGGTGATCCAGTGCTGCAGGTAGGCGGCGTGGTTCTCGACGGGGCTGCCGATTTCCAACCGATCGCCCAGCAGCACAGCCCCCAGTTCGGCCACCAGTTCTTCGCGGGCATAGGCGTCGCTACCGAAGGTCCCCGCCAGGTTGCGCCCCAGGCGGCTCGGATGGCCGGTGCTGTGCAGCGCTTCATGGGCCCAGGTGGCATAAAGCGCGGCGGTCGAATGGAAGGCTTGGCGGTGGGGCAGCTGGATCCGATCGCTCTGGGGCAGGTAACAGGCCTGGTCGCCTCCGTGTTCAACGGGCACGGGCCAATGCCCCAGGATCGCGGCGGCGGTGGCGAGCCGTTCAAGCTCGGGTCGCTGCTGTTGCAACGCCAGATTGCGGCGCTGGTCGATCAAGCGCCACAAGCGTTCCTTGGCCCCCGGGCCCCCCTCCAGGTCAGCGGCATTGAAGACGGTGATCGGGCGATAACGCACCCAGGCCGTGGCCCCGAACTCTGGGCTGGGGGCTTCGGTGCTGCTGACCCCACCCTTGGCGGCCACCCCCTTGTCGGATTCAGCCCTCTGGGAGTCAGCACTGGCATCCCCGCAAGCCGGTTGGCTCGCCGGGCCTTGATCCGGCGCCAGGGAGCCGCTGTCGCCTTGCCCCCCGGACTCCCCGGCCGGCCGCCCCTGCCCCTGGGGCCTGAGGATGGCCACCCCCCGACTGCCGCGCCGCTGTGCCAGGCCCAGCCGTTGGGCCTCCACGAAGCCACACCAGTAGGGCAGCGACGATCCGCGGCGGTGCAGACCCAGGCTCAGCAGGATCGGGTTGGCACCCCGGTAGGCCCGGCCGGTGAGCAGATTGACGTGGTGACCGCCCCCCTGGGGGTCCCAGGGGCGCCGCCAGGGGGTGGTGCCAGCCTCCATCTGGGCGATCAGGGCGGCGACAAGGGTGTCTTCGGCGCGACTGGGGCGCGGGTCGTGACTGGGGCGAGGGGCCCGCCGGCGATTGGGGGTGGCCATGGAGAAGAGCGCCCCAGGGGGGCATGGTTCTGTTCTTCAGTGCCACCACCCCTCCCGTCGATTGGATTCGATGGCGAATAATGGGGGGGACTTCCACCACAAACCGATGAAAGTGATCGTCGATCTCTGTGTGGTGCCCGTCGGAGTGGGAGTGCATCTGGCGCCCTACATCGCCACCTGCGAACGGGTTCTGAGCGCCGCCGGCCTCAAGATCCGGCTTCACCCCAACGGCACGGCCATCGAGGGGGAGTGGGGCCCCGTGTTCGCAGCCATCGAGGCCTGCCACCAGGCCCTCCACGCCATGGGCTGTCCCCGCCTGTTCACGTCCGTCCACATCAACACCCGCACGGATCACGACCAGGCCCTGGAGGACAAGGTGGCCAGCGTCCAGGCCTTGCTGGCCGCCGACCCCCAGCCCTAGGTTGGAATCTCCAGTCACTGGAGAGTCACGCCATGGCCCTAGCCCCTCCTCCTGGTGCGCCTGCCGACGCCCCTCCCGCGGTCCCAGCCCGGGTTTCCCGGCCTCCAGCTGGCTTGCGTATCGGTGCGGTGGCCGAAGGCTCGGGCTTGCCAGTTAAAACAATTCGCTTCTATAGCGACGAAGGGCTGATCCTCCCCACCAGTCGCACCGAAGCTGGCTACCGCCTATTTGATCGGGGGGTCTACGCGGAACTCTCCTTGATTCGCACCCTCAAGGCCCTGGAGATTCCCCTAGTCGATATCAAAGCGATTCTGGCGGCCCGCCGGGTGGGCGTCTGTAGTTGTGATTCCCTGCGCCGCCTCATCGAGGACAAGCGCGACGAAATCCAGGGGCGCCTGACGGGCCTGGAGGCCTTGCGCCAGGAATTGACGACCCTGCTGCGGGGTTGGGAAGACTGTGGTCGCCCCAAATCGGCCGCGCCCTAATCGAAACCAAGGTCCCCTTCCACCACCTCCAGGGTGCTGTGGGCGATCCCAAACTGGGCCAGCCGTTGCCGGGCCAGGGTCAGGAAGGGACGGGTGGCGGGACTGGCTTCGGCCTGACGCCGCAGGCGCACGGTCAGGGCGGTGCGGGAACTGCTCACTCCCCAGACATGCAGGTCCCGCACCTCCAGAACCCCCGGCAGGCTCGCCAATGCTTGCCGCAGGGCCACCGGATCCACTCCGGCGGGAACGGCATCCAGGTTGGCGGCCAGGGATTCACGCAACAGCCCCCAGGCACTCACGATCACGGCGAGGCCGACGCCGATGGCCGTCAGTCCGTCCAACCTGAGCCAGCCGGTGGCTCCCACCACCAGGGCGCTGGTGAGTACGGCCACCGAGACCGCCGCATCGCTGAGCAGATGCAGCACGGCGGCCCTTTGGTTGAGGTCGTGGTGGTGACCATGGCCAAAAAGCCGCGCTGATAGCAGATTCACGACAATCCCGGCCAGGGCCGCCACTGCCACCGGACCGCTCTGGAGGGGCACCGGATGCCAAAGCCGCTGCAGGCCTTCCACCACCACCACCGCGCCGGCGCTGAAAATCAGCACGCCATTGAGCAGGGAGGCCATGTGGGTGCTGCGGCCGTAGCCATAGGTGAAGCGACCCCGGGGCGGGCGCTGGCTCAGCCGCTCCGCTCCCCACCCCAGCCCCAGGCCCACCACATCCCCCAGGTTGTGGAGGGCATCGCCCACCAGGGCCAGGGAGCCGCAGCCCAACCCGATCGCCAGTTGCACCCCGGTGAGCAGGCTGTTGAGGAGGATGCTCCAGCCAAAGGCGCGGGAGGCGTTGCTGGCCCCAACGCCGTGGTGGTGATCGCCATGGCCAGGGGCTTCGTCGTGGCCTTCGTGATGATCGTGGTCGTGGTCGTGGTTGCCAGCGGGGCCTGGGATGGCCATGGTCATTGCCCCCCTTGGCTCTGGAGGTAGGCGGCGATCATTGTTTCCATGCCTTGTTGGGTGCGACCGTGGGGCCGCAGGCCCTGGCTGGCCCAGAGGCGATCGAGCTCCAGGCGCTGGGCCTCGGGAATCCAGCAGGAGAGCATCACCTTGCCGCTGCGGCTGGAGCTGCAGGAGCGGCGAGTCGCCGCCGCAGGGGCGACGGAGGCCGCCGTGTCCTGGCCCGTGGTCCCTTCTGGACCCGGGTCAGAGGGGTCGTTGGCTTCCATGGGTCCCGATGCACTTGTGTGAATGTACACAAGTTTGCAGGGCGACCCTGGCCGACCCGGTCGCTTTAGTTTGCTGATCAGGACCCTGCCCTGCCCCCATGAGCCACCCTGCCCTAGTCGCCCTGGAAGCCGGGACCCACGCTCTGTGTGTTTGTGGTCAGAGCAAAAATGGAGTGCTCTGTGACGGCTCCCACCAGGGCCTGGGGGTAACGCCCTACATCCTTAAGTTGGAAAACGCCAAAACCATGCACTTGTGCAACTGCGGCCGCACCGGTAACAAACCGTTCTGCGATGGCAGCCACGTCAACCTCTAAAGCTGGCGGGATTTGGGCTTAACCAACCTCTCCTGGCTTGGGCCTGGTTCCCAGGCTGGCCCGGGCTGGTCCAGCCCACACCAGGGCCATCAGAGGCGCCGCCGCCAACTCTCCTGGAACGAACCACTGGGCTGGTCCTTCGACTCTTGGCTGCGGCTCAGTTTCCAAACGTTGCGGCCTAAACGACGGGCCACCAATCCGCCCCGTTCGACCACCGCAGCCCCTGGCCGGGCCCCCAACAGTTGGGTGACTTCCGCCGTACTCAGGGGGGCGGAGGTGCGCAGGGCCAGATCCACCAATTCCAACCTCTGCCGCAGCGCCGTCAGGTCGGCGCTGCCCCCGTCTTCCTCGCCATTCCAGATCCAGGGGTTTTGGTTTTCGGTCCCCAATCGTCCCATTAGCCCCAGGCCGATCAAGGCCAGGGCCTGATCCGGCTGGACGCCATCGGCCACCTGGGCCATCCATTCGGGCAGGACCGAAGCTTGTTTGTCACCCTGAAGGGATGGGGTCGTGGTGGCTTCCATGGGGCGGCGAGCCATGACGTTTGCAAGCAACTGGACGGACGGTACCGGCTATCGCAAGGGGGGCAAGTCTCAGGCCAGAAGGGCCGTACCTCAACTCCGCCGCAGCCAACCCGGCGCTCCGCCAAACCAACCTTCGATATCGTCGTCGCCGCGGCGGTAAGTCCGATCCGGATCCGCCGAGCCGAGATTCATGTCGCTCAAGAGCTGATCCAGACCATCGGCGGGAGTTTGTTGTTGTTGGCGCCGCCTGGCTTTCAGTAACCAACTCGCCACTCCCTGGTCCCGATCGGCAAACTTCTGCACATAAATCCGCTCCTGCAGGGAAACCGGTTGATCGGAGCCGATGCGCTCAAGAATGGCCTGGAGCCGGAGGCGAGTGCTGGGGGTGAGCATGGGTTGATTGGCAGCGATGATCTGTGTAATAGCGAGAGCTGATTGATTTGCTGTCGCTGCAGGCACCAAAGCGGCCGTTCTGTGGGGGACACGGCACCGGCGGACCCGTAGGATCGGCGCCGATGAACGCGGTCGGTTGCTGTGAAAGCCCTGTGAGACTGCCGTGACCGCTTCGAGCAACCGCCCCCGCCGCGCCAGCAGCCTTTCCCTGCCCCAGAGCAGCGAAAATCGTGCTCTGGGTCGCCGCCGTGAATCGCTGCAACTGGGCCGCCCAGCGATCACGGGCACCGACATCAGCGGCATTCAAGGGGACAGCGGGGCCAGTTGCGTCATCACCACCGACACCGACGGCTACCGGCTGCGCCAAAACAGCCATGTGCAGTCCATCGAACTGCGCACCTACGTCTTTCTGGATTCCCTGCAGCCCCAGCTAGCGGCTTACATGGGCACCGTTTCCCAGGGGTTTTTGCCCATTCCCGGCGACGCTTGCCTCTGGTTGGAGGTGTCTCCCGGCATGGCAGTCCACCGGGTCACCGATATCGCCCTCAAGGCCAGTACCGTGCGGCTGGGCCAGATGGTGGTGGAGCGGGCCTTCGGCTCGCTGGCCATGTATCACCGCGACCAGAGCAATGTGCTCCATTCCGGTGAGGTGGTACTCGAAGCCATTGGCAGCAGCATCGAGCAGCGCAGTCGCTGCGAGGTCACTTGGACCGAAATCATCTATTCGATTACTCCTGACCACGCCGTTTTGATCAACCGACTCAACCGCCGCGGTTCGATGATTCAAGCCGGCATGAGCATGTTCATTCTGGAGACTGAACCGGCTGGCTATGTATTGATTGCCGCCAACGAGGCCGAAAAGTCCTCCAATATCACCGTGGTGGATGTCAAAGCGGTGGGGGCTTTTGGACGCCTAACCCTGGCTGGCAAGGAGGGCGATATCGATGAGGCCGCCGCCGCCGCCATGCGGGCCGTCGCCCAGATCAACGCTTGACCCACCCCCAACCCCCGCCCCGTCCGCTTTGCACCGTTGGGGCCCTGGTGGTGAATCCCAGGGCCGAGGTGCTGATCGTGCGCACAACCAAATGGCGGGGCACCTGGGGCGTGCCCGGTGGCAAGCTCGATTGGGGCGAAAGCCTGGAGGCGGCCCTGCTCAGGGAGTTTCGCGAGGAGGTGGCCTTGGATTTGGAGCAGGTGCGTTTCGCCCTGCTCCAGGAGGCGATTCTGGATGACCAGTTTCATGTTCCCGCCCACTTTGTATTGGTCAATTATTATGCTTTTTCCGCCAGCACTCTTGTGGTACCCAATGAGGAGATCGTTGAGTGGGCCTGGGTACCACCGCAACAAGCCCTCACCTATCCCCTTAATCATTTTACGGAACGGCTGGTGAGCGATTGTATCGAACGTCATATTGTGGCCGATTACTGTACATAATCGCCTGACTCTTTTTAATCGCTCACACTCATGCGATTCGCTGCAGAATTCCGCCCTCACCCAGTTGACCAGCCAACTCCCTGATGGTCTTGCCACTGGTAGGTTCAATCCATTCTGGAGCGATTTCCGCCAGGGGCGTGAGTACGAAAGGCCGCTCCGCCAACCGCGGGTGGGGTACCTGTAGCCGTTCGGTGGCAATCACCTGATCGCCATAGAGAATCAGATCCAGATCAAGGCTGCGGGGCCCCCAGTGCTCCAGGCGGACGCGGCCAAAATCCTGTTCTGTGCTTAGTAGCAACTCCAATAGGGTATCCGCCGCCAGATCGGTCTCCAGCAGGGCACAGCCGTTGAGAAAATCATCCTGGGCAGGCCCGACCGGCACGGTGCGATACCAGCTGGAATGGCTGACAACCCTGACCTGGGGGTGCTGATCGAGGGCCTTGAGGGCGTCCTTCAAGATTGAGGCCGAGTCACCGATGTTGCTGCCCAGGGCGATAGCGGCCCGGGTGATGGCAGCTGGGGTCGGAGCCATGGGGCAAGGAGCGGTGGGATTGGCCCCATGCTGCGGCTTGGTTGGCCCTCTCCACAAGGACAGGGACAGGCACGAGCTGTTCTCAATCCAAACCGAGCAACTGTCGCAGCCCCGGCGCCATCTCCCGCGCGGCTTTCCCCCGGCTGCCCAGGCGGGCCTTGAGATGGGGAGTCATCTCGGCATAGGTGCAGCCCGCTTCCCGCACCCAGAAGATCGGGTCGTAGCCGCCCCCCTGGCCCCTGGGTTGGCTCAAAATCGTTCCATGGCAGATGCCACAACCCTCCAGGCGCGTCTGTCCCTGGGGATCGGCGAGGGCCATGGCGCTGATGAAACGGCCTCCGCGATAGGGGGATTCCCCCAGTTCGTCCAGCAGGCGGGCGATGCGCTGGTTATCGGTGGGGGCATAGCGGGCTGAATACAGACCGGGGGCTCCGCCCAGGTCATCCACCTCCAGGCCGGAGTCATCGCCCAGGGCCCATTGGCCGGTGAGGCGTGCCACCGTTTCGGCCTTGAGGCGTGCGTTGGCGGCGTAGGTCGTTCCCGTCTCCTCGATCTCCAGACCCTTGGGCTGCTGGCGCACCTCCAGATTGGCCACCGCAAGCATGGCGGCGATCTCAGCAACTTTGTGGTGATTGCCGCTAGCAACCACCAGCACGGGCATGGGGCG
>Ga0114979_10003710_pt1 | contig 10187 bp, 8 predicted proteins | sample S_140625_EF_Meta_FD_87315 | JGI IMG/M metagenome (GOLD analysis project Ga0114979, IMG submission 87315) | Freshwater microbial communities from Lake Simoncouche, Canada to study carbon cycling - S_140625_EF_MetaG | ecosystem: Environmental > Aquatic > Freshwater > Lake | place: Lake... | reverse complement strand
CGATTTGGTGAGTGTGCAGTCCTAGCTCTTGAGCCTGAACTACCATTAGAGCCGCCGCTAGCCCTGCATCGTATTTGCGACCGGTTATCTCTTTACCATCAGGTAGGGCCTTCTCAACCGCAACAACAATCAGTGCTGAGGCATCAGGAGCCCAAGACTGGTTGAAACCAGTTAGACCTTTTTCGCATAGATCTTTGTGAAGGTCATCATTACGGCTCACAAAAGCAAAGCGCCATGGCTGCAGGTTGTTAGCTGAAGGAGCCCAGCGGCCTGCTTCAAGAATTGATAGTGCTTCATCTTGGGTTAGAAGATACTCACGGTTGAATGATCTCGGGCTCCAGCGCTCGGCTAGAACAGGGGCAATAGGGGCAGCGGTTATCGCGATTTTATTTGGTTGCATGGCTCAAGTCTAAACCCCAAGGGCTTTAGCCAACGCCTTCAACAATCCTTCAACATCCTCGGGTTTAGTGTCCCAGGCGCACATCCAACGAACCTGACCGATGTTGTGATCCCAGAGATAAAACCAATACTCTTTCTGTAATTCTTCAATCATCTCCATCGGCAGGATAGGGAAAACTGCATTGGCTTGGGTTGGGTTTGGCACACTTACTCTCCCGTTTGATTGAGCAGCTAACTCTCTAACCCCAGCATCAAGTGCCTTGGCCATCGAATTAGCGTGTCTAGCGCTTTTGATGGCTAAATCATCTTCTAGTAGACCTATGAGCTGAGCACTGACAAATCTCATCTTGCTCGGCAGTTGCATGGAGGTCTTGCGCAAAAATGGCACCGAGAGGGCTACCGTTTTGGAGTTTAGAACTACAACCGCTTCTGCTGCTAGAGCACCAATCTTGGTACCACCAAAGCTCACTAGGTCCACTCCAGCATCGGTAGTGAATTCTTTGAATGTTGCATTCAGGGCTGCTGCAGCGTTGGATAACCTGGCACCATCCATGTGCAGGACGATGTTATTCTCATGAGCAAAATCGGCCAATGCTCTGATCTCAGCGATTGAGTAGAGTGTGCCGAGCTCGGTGGTTTGGGTAATGCTAATTGCCGCCACCTGGGATCTGTGCACAGAGCCAATATCGAATAGATGCGGTTTAATAAGTTCCGGGGTTAGCTTGCCATCAGGAGTGGGAACTGTCCAAAGTTTGATGCCAGCCATCTTCTCTGGTGCTCCACCTTCATCGCTATTGATGTGGGCGGTCTCTGCACAAATAACCGATTCCCAGCGTTTGAGCACCGATGACAGTGCGATGACGTTAGCTCCAGTACCGTTGAAAACAGGAAAAACTTCAGCCTCTGAACCAAAATTATCCCTAAAGATGCTCTTGAGCTCTGAGGTTACAAAATCATCGCCATAGGCCTTCTCGTGACCCTCATTGACTGCTTGCATAAGTTCAAACATGCGTGGGTGAACTCCAGCGTAGTTGTCGCTGGCAAAGCCACGCCAAATCTTGCGGTCCTCAAGGCTCATTCCATGCTCCCTCTTCTAAAGTTTCTTCTCTCTATATTGCCTGAAAAAGGTCGAGCCCGAGCTGGTTCTTAGCCTAAATTCGTCTAGCGTAGTGGGATAATCAGTGGATATTGGAGGTTTGAAATGTCCGTTTACCAAAGATCCGTCCTTGTAGTCGAAGACGAGCCTTTTATCGCTGGTCTAGTCACAGACAAACTCAGTAAAGACGGTTTTCTTGTCCACTTCGCCTCCTCAGCTCTAGAGGCTAGAAAAATCACAGATACCGAAGATATCGACGTTGTAGTCCTTGACATAGATTTAGGGCCTGGGCCTAACGGTCTAGATCTAGGTGTGGCAATGAGCAAGCTCCATCCAGAGCTAGCGTTGGTATTTCTGACTCACGTTGCCGAACCTAAGTTGTTTGGCTTCGATGTCAAAGCAGTCCCCAAAAATGCTGCTTATCTTCTCAAGAGTCGGCTCTCGGATCCAGATGTCCTAAACCAAGCCATCGAGGCTGCTTTACGCGACAAGGTTGGTCCAGAATTTAGAGATGATTTGAATCCTTCACACTCCTTGGTGAATGTTTCCCGAACCCAGTTTGAAGTGTTGCGTCTAATTGCCAAGGGTTATTCAAATCAACAGATTGCTCAAGAACGTGGAACTACTATCCGCGCAGTTGAGAACCTAGTCAACAGAGCTGTCGCGGCTGCTGGTATCGATGTTGAATCTAAAACCAGCGCTCGTGTTCTCGCCGTTCGAGAGTTTGTTAAAGTCGCTGGTTTACCAGAATAAAGAATCCGGATCCACAGAAGCCTCTTTGAGTTGCTCGTAGTCAAGAATTAGACACTCAATACCGCGATCTTCAGCTAGCACTCTGGCTTGAGGTTTGATTTCTTGAGCAGCGAATATCCCCCGCACTGGAGCAAGAGCTGCGTCTCTATTCATTAGTTCTAGATATCTGGTTAGCTGCTCGACACCATCAATCTCACCGCGACGTTTAATCTCAATTGCTACGCTTTGACCTTTGGAATCCTTTGCCAGAATATCTACCGGACCAATAGGAGTCATGTATTCACGCCTAACTAGCTGAGATCCTTCTCCGATTATTTCTATTTGAGCTGCCATAAGTTCTTGGAGGTGAGCTTCAACTCCATCTTTGATTAGCCCCGGGTCTTTGCCTAATTCATGATCGATATCGGCGTGCACTTGGAATATTTGAATCCAGAGGATATCTGCTGTTTTAGCTTGGCTTACCCGCCAAACTTGGGTAACTCCAGCGTTTATCTGCTCTTCGTCGGGCTCATGCAAAGAGTAATTGCATGGCGGGTTCATCCAGTTCAAAGGCTTGTAAGAACCCGTTTCACTATGGATAAGAATGCTGCCGTCACCTTTGAGCATCAGCAGTCTTCTAGCTTTAGGTAGGTGGGCGGTGAGTCTGCCAGCGTAGTCAACTGAGCAGTCGGCTATAACTAAACGCATGGCTTACTTCTTTGGAAGCTTAGTTTCTAACTCTTCCAATCGATTGATCAGATGAGCCAGGGACGCGTCCTGGTGATCTAGGTGCTTTTGAATCTTTATAGCTTCCTCTAAAACTGCAGCGGCATCTTCATAAGTTAAGATTGCTCGTTTCTCGGCCGCTTTGGCTTGGAGGTTTTGGCCCACAATGATGATTGGTAGCAAGACTAGTTGGAGAAATGTTTGAGCAATCCATCCAACAATAAGAACTGGGTCACCTTTGATGATGACAGCAGGCAGGCTAATCAAGGTGATACCAAAGAAAAGATAAGCCGCCCACATAGTGCCAACTCTTTTGGTAATGCCAAAGCCCAGCCGCTCATTGACGCTCTTAGGTTTGATATCGGCTAAAACCTCATCGGCATTCTCAGCGCGATGTTGTTTTCGATCAATTATGTGCGGGTGTGGTTGGTAGTCAAAGTTGGCTTTAGGTTTTTGAGCAGCCAATTTAGGCCTCAACTTCTAACTTCATGCCTACAGGTGTAGTGGTCACTGCTTTGACTTGAATCTTTTGCACGGCATAGCCCAGCTGTTCTTCCACTCTTGTCTTTAGAGCAGCAGCATCGATTTCTACATAGTCAGTGGTTAGTGAAAATCGCTGAGCTACCTTCTGCGGGAGAACTCTTGGGTGGTCTACTACAAATACGGCAAAGACTAAAAGGCCTGCATAGAGGCTCTGAACTGCCACGTCATAGGCAGGTAGTCCTAAGGTTAAGCCCATAGCCAGGGCAACCAAAAGGTAGGTAATCTCAGTCCAACCTAAGGTTGTCGATCTCATTCGGAATATGGAAATAACGCTAAATAGGGCAAATCCAACACCAATTGAGATGGTAAACGTTCCTAAGGCCCCACCAAGGACAAAGAGCGTGATGTTTACTAGGCAAATGGCCACAAAGATGTCTCTGCGCTTGTGGCGTCTATAAAAGAAGACATAGGCAACAAGATAGAGCAAAACTAGGTTAATGCCGAGAGTGGACAAAAGGAGAGGGTAATCAATGGGGGTCACAAAGATAGACTAGCCTACATGGTAAATATCAAGGCCCTTAGAAGGGCTTCAGCGGCTAGTTTGGCTCTGGTTTTATGTTCCATGTTTCTGAGTTCACCTGCTCAAGCGGCAACCCCTCTGAAGGCCTCGGACGTCTATAACCCCCTCAAAATCCTGCGTATCGACTTAGATCTGCCAGATAGCACAGTGGCGTCTCTGAACCAGGGCAGCACCGTAAGGAATTATGTGCCAGGCAAGGTCACCATGTCAGTCGATGGCCGCAGCAGTGGCTCTCAACCCATGGATATCAGGCTTAAAGGTACTACCTCTATTTCTATCCTTGATGAAACCCCTAGCTTCAAGATCAAATTCCCAGCTGGTGCGTCAGGAACCGGCTACTTGGGCTTCAGAAGGCTTACCTTGAACGCGATTACTCAGGACACCAGCAAGATTCATGAGTTTGGAGCATATGCTCTATTCAACGCCATGGGTGTGCCAGCTTCAAAGACAGGTTGGGCCAACGTCTATGTCAATGGTAAAAACCGAGGCTTATACATAAGCGTTGAGCAACCAGATAAGAACTTCGCCGCGAAACGTTTCAAGGACATAACCCAACACATCTATGAAGGTGTTGCCCTAAAGGATTTCAAAAGAGGAAATGCAAGTGGAACCTCCACAACTGGCGAATTCTTAGCTGACTATGGCTGGAAAGTTACACCAAACAAGAATGACTTGGCCGCTCTCCTGAACACCATGGACGATTGGGATTTGGCTCGTTGGTACAAGGCATTGCCAAAAGTCATGGACCAGCCAGCTCTATTGAAATTATTTGCAGTTGAGAACTTCCTAGGTCACTGGGATGGATACACCGGCCCAAATATTAATAACTACTTTGTTAGAAGTAATACTCGCGGTAAGTTCACCATGATTCCTTGGGGCGCAGACCAAACCTTTGGAGAAAACAGGCAGACAGAAGCACTGGGCGATACCTTCTCATTCCCGATGCTCTCAACCACCTCAACCCACCCGTGGCGAAGCAAGGCGTCTAATCGAGGCATTCTTTACACCAACTGCATCACCTATGCTCCTTGCAAGACCGCCTACCTAACCGAGCTGAAGGCTGTTTCAGCGATGACTACCAAGATGAAACTGGCCGACCAAATGAGGGCTGCTGCAAAGCTCATAAAGCCAGTTCTTGACAACCAGTTCGCAGCTAAACCGGAGCTGATCACAGAGATTGGTAAAGAGCAGACTCGTTCAATTTCATTTATTGCAGCAAGGCAGAAGGAAGTAGCTGCCTTAGTCAAGAAATATAAAATCAAATAACTCCGGCTAACTGCATGGTCCACGCCAGAACAGCTATGCCTCCGATTCGATAGACCCATCGCCATCTTGCTTGCATAATTGGTCTTTCTTCATCTTCTTTACCTTCGCGACCAAACATGCCCAGAAGACCTAAAAGGAAAACTGGGATTGGCAACAGCATGAATAAGTATTGAGGATACTCTGGGTTACCTTGCAGCCAGCCTGAAATGAGTGTTGCGCTGTATCCAGAAATAATCAGTGCGAGCGCAAGACCTGGAACACCTTGGGGAAGTAGTTTCCAGAGCAGTGGGTAGTTCGGGAACCTGTCCTGTATCCAACTGAGAATATCAGGCAGGATAAAGATAAAACTTCCAACCCAAACCTGCCAGACGTTACCCATGAATGCTGCGGTTACAAAGATAAACAAAAACAATCTCACCCCGGTTGATATGATTTTCTGCAGTTGAGATGTGGCTGGAACTTCGGTTGGGTTTATTGTGTCTAATCTCTTCGAGAAACCGCGAGCGGCGAGCTCTTCCAGCAAGATACGAATAGCTATACCAACCGCTAAATAGATCCCAAACTCGGAACCATAGTTGGCTACCACCAATGTTCGACCAGCTAGAGCTGGCAGAGTTTCAACCATTGACGACACCGTCCAACTTATGAAGAAGGTCAGAACTGCCAAATCAACGAGACGATCCCAAAGATAAACGAAGTTAGTTTCATATTGTTTTCTAATAGCTCTGAATGAAACTGCAATTAGTGCAGGACCAAAACCTAGAAGTAAAACCCCGAGCATCAATCTGACATCCGATAAGTCACTAATGCCGTAAATGCTAATCATTCCAATTGAATAGACGAGTGTGGCGAGCATTCCAGATAGTGCATCGAACATTCCAAGCACTGCAATGGCCAGGAAGATTTGCCACACCGGTGGTCTTAGTTCTACGGCTGGCTGCATTAAGGCCAGTACTGCAAGCACCACACCGGTTAGTGGGAAAGCTAACCAAAGCGAACCAAGTATTGATCGCAGGTATGCCCCATCGTTGACCACCTTTGACACAACAGGTGAAAACTTAGCTAAACGCATAGTTAGGTCGTGGGTCAAGGTATCTAAAAAGGTAAATGCCTTGAGCCTAAAGATTGGGATTTGATCTCCCCAACTAACCTTGGCGGTGGTGAAGGATTCAACTTCAGCATCTAAGGATTCAATTGAACCTTCGCTTGAGTCTGTGTTCTGTGAACTTCCTCCTGAGGAACTTGAGCCACTAGCACTGGAGCTGGCTGCACGAACTCCTCCGGCTGCAGCCGCGGCACCGGCAACTGCTCCAGCAATAACTACGGCCGTGCCAATCGAGTTAGCGACCGCTTTAACGCCATCAGGGGTTGCTAGGGGGTCAAATGGCTGGCTAGGGGCATTCTCGTCTGTCTGAGCACCTGGCACCTCGGAAACGGGCTCAACTGGTACATCCGACTCCTGTGTCACTTCGGGAACACCATTAGGTCCGGCGATTGCTTGCAAGGTTAGTTCAACCATCTGTGGGCTAAGCATGGTCTGATCTGAATTGACTGCAGTTCTAGCAGCACCTAGTCCTTTCCCAAACCCTGAGATTTTAGGTAGTGACATATTCGTGACTACATCTTTACCGACAATAACTAAGCGGAACTTGTAGTCACCTAATCTGCCAAAAGTGAAATCTTCTGAACTCACTGAGTTGTTGGTAAATGATGATCTACCTAGATACTGCCAAAGATCTCCCGTTTCCATGAATGCAACCACATCTGAAGAATTGGCAATCTCTGCGCTTACATTCAAGCTCAAGCGAACGGACGCACCCAGCTCAACTTGATGATTAGCGGTGACTTGGATTTGTTCAGCCAAAGTTGAGTTGGCTAGGTCGGTGACAACTGTAGTGATTGGTGCATTAGGTATCGCGTCATATACACCGGTGTCAAACATCTTCTGCTTAGTCTCTTCATCCAGTGGACTAAAGATACTCGCCACAGGATTTGCCAACAGGCTCTTCGGAGTTTCACCAGGGGTAACACTGACTTTTGTTGCCTTGGTCGATTGCTGCGCCAAAGCAGAAATCACATTTGTGACCGGTCCCTTATTTCCGGGAGCATCCACAACTGAGTTTGCTGGTAAAACAATACCGAAGGTACCATCCGAACAGTTCTCTAAGGACACTTGGAAATATCTTCCGCTACCAATTAGGTAGCCAATCTCACAAAACTTAGCTGTCCCTGGAGCAACCTGGAAACTCTTTGTGGTCAATCCAGATACAACCTCGTCAAAGCGCACATCAAAGACATGGCGATTTGTTTGCAAAGTACCTGCTTGCAATTCAATAGTCGCAGTTGGTGCAATTTTGTCAGAAGCTTCGACTTTGCCCACAAACCCTGATGAGGTTTCTAACTCTGGGCCAAAGTTACCAATCAGGTCTCTAATGCTGTTTTGTTTAAGGTTTAGTCCAAAGGTTCCCTTCGAGCATCCGCTAAGGACAACTCGATAGCTAGAACCATCCCCTGTTGGGTTGCCCAAAGAGCAGTTAGTAGCAGTTCCCTGGAGAAGAGTAAAAGAGTCTTTCGTCAAACCGTAAACTCTTTCATTGAAGATCACATCAAACGTTTTAGGGCCTATGCTGTTGCCAACGTTCAGGTAGTAGATCTGAGCGACCGGTTTTGCCGCATCAACTTGAACTAAATTTGAACTCGTATCAAAGACTGTGGTAACCAGATTCCCTGAGAGGAAAGCATTGGGGTTCAACGGGCTGACATTGAAGAAATATGCGTAAGGAGCTTGGGTTGGTTTTGGTGAAGTAATGGTCACTTTCAATGCTTGAACAGTGGCCGAGCCAGAAAGTTCGATGTCGGATATCCCAAAATCTCTTTTGGATTTGAGTATCACTTTAAAGTTCACAGTGTTGGCTGATGTTGGGTTAGCACCAACTACTTCAAGTGAGCTGACTCCCAAGATTGGGAAGTAGCGAACTACCACCTTTCCTGAAGTATTGGTATCAACATAATCATTGATGGCAACTTTGCCACCTGCGCCGGTGCTGGTACCAGCGTTACCACCGTAGCCACCTGTCTCACCACTGGACGCTCTGAACAGCAATCCACCGGTGCCGCCTAGGACTCCACCACCGCCACCGCCGCCACCACCACCGTCAGCCGACACTGAGTTCGCTGTTGTTGAAAATCCTGTTCCACCGTTTGAGGTTTGTTCGTAACTGGAATTGGTGGTTCCAGAAGTCGATCCATTGGGCGAGCCAGCACAACCTCCGCCACCACCTGCGCCTGCCGCTACAAATCTTTCGACACCGATATCTACTACCGTGGCAGCGCCACCGCCGCCGCCACCACCCGAACCTCCAAGCGGTCCGGCGTTTCCACCTCTACCTCCCATAAAGGTATTGGCTAACAGGGAAGATCCACCTAACCCTCCACCATATGAGGTGGAAGTAATGCCATCCTTGCCTTTCTCACCTGGATAGAACTGGAGAGTCTTTCCGGTCAGATCCGGGTATTTCACCAATAGGTAGCCAGCTTTACCGCCGTAGGCTCTAACACAACCACCGCCGTCGAGCCCTCCGGCTCCACCGGCAGCACCATATAGCTCAAGTTCTACCTCGCCAAGCCCTCTGGGAATTGTTAGCGAATTAGCGCCTTGGGCATAGCTGAGAGTGTTTTCACAAGCATCATCATTCAAAGTAAAACCTATGATGCACTCTTCGGTCGCCTCAGCGATAGGGCTGGCTAGGACGGTGAATCCGATGCCTAGCGTGATCGCCAGAAGAGAGTTTGCAACTTTGGATGCAGCATTGGCCATAAGTCAACCGCCCTAAACACAGTGTCTAAAAACAATCTTATTTGCCTAAGGCTAGAAAGTGGCTTGCCATTCGCTAAAGCGAAGTCGCTCTAATCACCGTGTCTTAGCGTGTAAGCGATGTCTGGACGCTATTTAATTCCATATTCGTAGCAGTAAGTAGCTACTGCTTCTTTAGCCTGAGCAACTGCAGTTTCATACTGCTTGAGAGTCAGTGAATTCTCTGGTTCGGAATTTAGGAGTGAAAAATATTGACGAGATAAATCAGAGAAGTTGATTAGGGCATCTCGTAGCGCTTGATTTCCGGCTGATTCTCCAATCACTCTGATATCAGATAGGAAATTTGGAACCTCTTCATCCAGACCCGGTACTTCAAGTTCAGCATAGGTATTGCAAGCACTTCGATCTAGGGACCTCAATGAGCCGTTATATGCACCTACTGGTATCACGATGGCAAACACTAGCAGTGTCACCCCACCATAGATGAAATACCTGTTTCTAATCTTTGGTGGAATCTCACCTAAAACAGGTGCAGATCTGAAAATTAGTGCTGCTCTAATATTTAGAGCTACCGCGGCTGCAGTGCAGATGAGGGCAATTGTCAAAAGCAGAGGTGAGGAAAATCTAAGCAACCGATACATGGCTTGAAATACTTCAAAGAAGTTGCGGTCAGGGAATTTCAAGGCGGTTGGAATAACAAACAGGAATGGCAAGATAAGCAGTAGTGTGGCTGGAACTAAGGTGATCCAGAATTTGATAACGTTATCCAACTTTGTTGCCGATAAGGCAACAGAGACTAAATTAAGGATGAAGACCACCAAATAGAGTGCGACTATGCCCCTCAGCGCTAGTTGGTAATCGGCATATTCTTCACTGGCTAAAGTCCCAAAGTACTCAGGAAGTGGAAACCAGAAACTTATCGGCACAAAAAGGACTAAAGAGCTGAGGGCCAACAGTAGCCCAGCCCTAAGGTGTCTAACTCGATCTAACAATTTGAACTCCAAACGAACTTTCTATTAAGCCTAGCCTTGAGAATGGGCTAATCCTCGCTTAGGAACTGGCAGAATGTAAGGGATGATGAACTTAGTGGG
>Ga0114979_10003708_pt1 | contig 10188 bp, 8 predicted proteins | sample S_140625_EF_Meta_FD_87315 | JGI IMG/M metagenome (GOLD analysis project Ga0114979, IMG submission 87315) | Freshwater microbial communities from Lake Simoncouche, Canada to study carbon cycling - S_140625_EF_MetaG | ecosystem: Environmental > Aquatic > Freshwater > Lake | place: Lake... | reverse complement strand
CTTCGCCGGCGGGGGGCTGCTCCAGAAGGGCGGTGAGAGCCTGGACCTGGGGGGGCGTGAGCGGCAGGGGCGGCACGCCGAGGGCCTCCCGCTCGCTGGCGGCGGCGCGGTAGCCGCTGAGCAGCTCGGCGGGGGGGAGAGGGGCGGCGCTCATGGTGGGCGGGGGACGCTGCTGCCATTCTCTCCGGCCGCCCGCTCCCGACCGGGTGGCAACGGCGACCCTTCCCGGCCAGGCCAGCGCGGGATTTCGGCGAATTATTTGCAAAGATTCCCTGCCCCGTTGCTGTCCGTCAAGAGCTGAAGCGGCAGGCTTTGTGGATTCCGGTCTGTTGGGTACGGTTGGATCTATTTTTTGGGGTCGGGGATGTTTTGCGGTTTGTGCACCATTCGAGACAACATCGCGCGAGTTGGTCCTCGGTTTCCGGTAATGTGAGGTTCTGGCTGCGGCTTGGGTGGCCCATGTGGCGCCAGGTTTCTTTCGCTTTCTCCCCGAATTCTCCCCTTCTTCGTGGCTTGATCTCAATCCGCTGCTGATGGTTTTGCCATCGGCGGCGCCCTTTTTTCTGCCCACCGCTACATCTTTCCCGCTTTCCTCCCTTCCCCATGGCCCCAATCCCAGGCATCAATCTCTCGCAGTTCGACATCGCCTTCCTGCTGGCGCAGCTGCGATTACCTGGCAACCTGCCCCTGTTACCGCTTGATCCAACAGGCGTACGCGATGTAAGCGGTGTTGGCAATAACATCAATAACCCCACCTGGGGTACGGCCGACCAGCTGTTCACCCGAGCGACCTACAACGCCTTCACGTTCCAGCGCACCCTGGCCCAGGCGGTCGCCGAGCAGACGGCCACCGGCGCGGTCAACCTGCCCCTGTGGACCCAGGTGATCAATGGGGTGGTCAGCCGCGGTTGGGGTGACCTGGGTGCCGTGAACTGGTCCCGGGCCACGAGCGCCACCAGCATCGGCGCCGGCTTCAGCCTCGTGCCCACCGGCAGCACGGTGCGCGGCAACAACGCCGTGCTCACCATCGCCAACAGCATCGATTATTCGGTGCGAAATACCACCATCTACGACGCCCGGCCCCGCACGATCAGCAACCTGGTCAACAACCAGCGCGGCCTCGCTCCGCTGCAGGTGCTCGACAACCCCTCCCTCACCCCCGGCGGCCGCCTCAACCCCCTCACCGGCTTTGTCAATCCGCTGCCGAACAACAGCTTGTTTGGCTTCTTCGGCCAGTTCTTCGATCACGGCCTCGACTTTGTGAAAAAGGGGGCCGATGGCCGGGTCTATATCCCCCTGCTGCCCAGCGACCAGCTCTACACGCCCGGCGGCGCCAACTACATGGTGGCCTCCCGCACCAACACCGTGCCAGGCAGCGGTGGCGAGAGCATCAACACCGTCTCCCCCTTCGTCGACCTCAGCCAGGACTACGGCTCGGCTGCCTCCCACACCGTGTTCCTGAGGGAGTATGTGGTGCTGGCCAGCGGCGCGCCGGTGGCCACCGGCAACCTGGTGAACAAGGCCGGCACTTCGCCCGCCCCCTACACCACCCCTCCCACTGGCCTCACACCCCTGGGGGAACTGGCCACCTGGGCCGACATTGTCAGCAACGCCCTCAAGCTGGGCCTGGTGCTGCACGACTACAACGTCGAGGACGTGCCCCAGATCTGGCTCAACGCCGATAACACCCCCAACCTGGTGACCAACCGGGCCGCCTTCGTGGCCCGCAACAACGCCACCGGTGCGCTGGTGCGGGTGCAGGACACCTCACGCACGCTCCTGGCGGCCTCCAACCTCACCCTGCTCACCACAGGCCATGCCTTCCTGGATGACATGGCCCCCTTCGCGCTCGCCCCTGTGGCGGGCGCACCGGGAACGCCACCAGGCCTGCCCACCCTCACGCCGGCCGGCGATAACCCCGTGGGTTACGCCGCGGCGATGACGAGCTACTTCACGGCCAATGGTTTTGGCACCTTCCAGGATCTACGCCGCCACATCGTGGCTGGCGACGGCCGGGGTAACGAAAATATCGGCCTCACCTCCATCCACGACGTTTTCCATAAGGAACACAACCGCAACGTTGCCAAGCTGGTCTCCGACTTTGGCTTCGTCTACAACGCCGCCAATGGCACCTATACGGGCAGCAACGGGAACGGCGCTACCACGGTGTGGACTGGCGAGGAGATGTTCCAGCAGGCCAAATTGCTGACGGAAGCCACCTATCAGCACGTTGTCTTTGCTGAGTTTGCCCGCAAGCTTACGCCCAATATCAATGCGTTTGCTGGCTACGACATCACCGTTGATGCCCGTATTGTCTCCGAGTTTGCCAGCGCCGTTTATCGGTTGGGCCACTCGATGATGACCGATTCGGTGGAGCAAATCCTGGTGAATCCCACCACCGGAATCCCCACTGGTTCCTCCGCCAATATTCCTCTTCTGGCGGCTTTCCTGGCGCCGATGAGCTTTGCGGCTAACACCGCCGCTCAGGTGTTTGCCGGCACCACCAAGGCGGTGGGTTTCGCGATTGATGAGTGGGTCAACGACACCCTGCGCAACACCCTCGTGGGCGCCAAGCTCGATTTGGCTGCTCTCAACATCACCCGCGGTCGTGATACGGGTACGCCCAGCTGGAACGACACCCGCGCCAGCCTGTTCTCCCAGACCGGCAGCCCCGATCTGGCCCCGTACGCCAGCTGGGATGAGGTGGGATTCAATCTCCTGCACCCGGAGATCACCCTCAAGACCATGATCATGGCCTATGCCGACATGGCCATCCTCAGCACCTACGGCAGCGGCCTCACGGTGGCAGGAACTCTGCCCTATGCCGGCTACACCCTGCTCGACTGGCAGGCCCTGCAACTCGGGGATACCAAGGCCCAGCCCGGCGTACCGGCCATTACCCGCTATGCGGATGCCCTTTCCGCGGCAGCCGATCTGGCGATGGCCGATCCAGTGTTTATGGGCGGCGGCAACCTCGACTTCTGGAACATCGACCTCTGGGTCGGAGGCCTGGCCGAGGCCAAGGTGTTCGGCGGTCAGCTGGGGAGCACCTTCGATGCGATCTTCGCCACCCAATTACTCAAGCTCCAGAACGGTGATCGCTTCTATTACCTCGATCGCCTGGCCGGCTCCAACATCCTGCTGGAGATCGACAGCCTGCTGTTGTCTGATCTGGTGATGCGCAACAGCGGCGTCAAGCACCTTTACGCCGACATCTTCTCCGCCCCTGACAGCACGGTGGAAATGGCTACCGCCCCTGCCGCGCCCCTCGCCAGCCTCACGGCCCTGCGGGTGGCCGGCCGGGCCGGCTTTGTGGGCACCACCTTCTACGGCAACCCCGGCAACTACACAGATGCTCGCGGCGTGGCCAATCCCAACGGCATTGGCAATGCCAGCGAGGTGATCGGTGGCACCGATCTAGCCAACACCATCAACGCTGGCGGTGGCAACGACACCGTCTGGGGTGATGGTGGCAACGACACCATCGAAGGCGGTGCTGGCAACGACTTCCTCAACGGCGGCCTCGGCAACGACGTGATCACCGATCTCAGCGGTGACGACTTCATCCGTGGCGACGAAGGTGACGACCGCCTCAGTGGCGGCATTGGCCTCGATTCCGTTTTCGGTGGAGATGGCAACGACACGATGTTCGGTGGCTTTGGCGCCGATGCCCTCAACGGCCAGAAGGGCGACGATGTGATCTATGGCGACAACGGCGCCGTGGACGCCCTGGGCAACCTCGATCCCACCGGCGACGGCGATGTGATCGATGGCGGTGATGGCAACGACCGCATCTATGGCGGCGGTGGCAATGACACGATCGATGGTGGCGCCGGCAACGACATCATCGACCCCGGCATGGGAAGCAACCTCTCGTTCGGCGGTGATGGCAATGACACCTTCGCCCTCGATCCCTCGCAGATCGGCCTCAACAATACCTATCTCGGTGATCTTGGCTTCGATACGGTGGATTACTCCCGCAGTATCGGGGTTGGACCCGGCACCGGTGCCACCCGCATTGGTGTATCGATAGACCTCAGCAACGTTGGTGTGGCGGCGGTGCCTGTCGGCGCCAATGTGCCCGATTCCTTCCTTTCGGTGGAGGGCTTGATCGGTTCTGCTTTCGCCGACACGCTCTCCGGGGTTACCCCCGGCGGCGCGACGGCTCCCCAGCTCGACGCCCTGGGCAACCCGATCATCAATCCGGTCACCCTGCTGCCGGTGCCGATGGATTTCACCATCAGCGGTCTTGCCGGCAACGACACCATCAACGGTGGTGACGGCAACGACACCCTCAACGGTGGCCTCAACAACGACAACCTCTTCGGCGGCCTTGGCAACGACCTTTTCCTCTTCGACTCCGCTCTCGGAGCGGGGAACGTGGATCGGGTCAGCGATTTCAGCAAGGTGGCGGGTAACACCGACAGCTTCGTCCTCGATCGTGTCGCGTTCACTTCGGTGAATGCGGGCACGCTGCTTACCGCCGCTGAATTCCTCGCTGGGGCCGGCGTTACCACCGCCACCACCGCCGCCCAGCGGATCCTGTTCAACACCACCAACGGCAACCTCTACTACGACTGGGATGGCAGCGCTGCGGGACGGGCGCCGGTGCTCTTCGCCACGGCGGCCAACATCCCTCTCGTCGGCGCCGCCGCTGTGATCCCCACCCTGGCGGCCACCGACTTCCGCCTGGCGGGCATCCCGCCTGTGGCGCCGCCGCCCCCTGGGCCTGTCACCAACGTGATCAATGGCACAGCGGGTAACGACACCCTCAACGGCACAGCCGCTGCTGACACGATCAGTGGCCTCGCGGGCAACGACACGATTAACGGCCAGGGCGGCAACGACATCATCGATGGCGGCCTGGGCAACGACACCCTCACCGGCGGCGCTGGCAATGACCAGTTCAACTTCAGCACCGCCCCCAACACCACCACCAACCGCGATACCCTCACCGACTTCACCCAGGGCACCGATCGCATCGGCTTGAGCCGCGCGGTCTTCACCGCCTTTGGCGCCACGGCCACTACCGTGTCGGCGGCCCAGTTCGTGGAGGTCCGCGGTACAGGTGCTACTGGCACCGTGGCCGCTGGTGCTTTCCTGATCTACGACCGCAACACATCCCAGTTGTTCTACGACCCCACCGCTGGCACTGCCACCGATCGGCTGCAGGTTCTCAGCACCGGTGCGCGCCTCGTGAACACCGACTTCGTCCTGTTCTGAGGCTTGGCCTTTTGCCTGCCGCTGGTTTCGGCCGCCCATCAGCCCCCCGGTTTCACCGGGGGGCTTTTTTCTGCTTTCGCTACTTTTGCTCTTTGCCTCTACTGGTTGTCCTTGAGTTCGCCTCCTATGTGTTTTCAAATGGTGGTTTCTCCGCCTCCTTAGGCATGGGTTCGGCCACCCCCTCGCGCCTGCAGGGCACCAGCCTCGACGATGCTTATCGCTTCAAGCTGGTTGAAGGAGAAGTGACCCAGCTCGAGGAGTTTGATAACGGCCGCTGGAGGAGCGAGCGCATCGTCTAGAGGACCATCTATCGTGCTGCTGATGGCGATGGAGCGTTCACCCGTGCCAACCGTGAATCGCTTACCGGTCTGGGCAGCGGCGCCGTGGGCTCCGTTTCGACCCCCAAGCCCAGCGCTATCCCCGAAGACAGCTGCCGCTTTCTGCTCGTGGACGGCAAGGTGACCCAGTTGGAGGAATTCGAGATGGGTCGTTGGCAGCGCGAAACGATCAAGAGCAACGAGAGCTGGACCTTCGATGCCGACAAGGATGGAATCTTCACGAAGATCGGTACGACGTTTGAGCCGATTGTGGCCAACGGCGCCAGCCAGCCCCTCTGAGGATGGGCTCGCCGTCCCGCCCCGTGTCGCCGCGTCCTTCGCCGCTGTGCATCCTGCTGGCCCCGGATTCCTTCAAGGGCTGCCTTGATGCCCCAGCCGTGTGTGCCGCCCTGGCCGAAGGCCTGCGGCGCGTGCAGCCGGACGCCACCGTGCGGGCCATCCCCCTGGCCGATGGGGGCGAAGGATTCTGCGCGGCATTGCTGGCGGCCCGCGGCGGACGTTGGCAGGAGGTGCTAGTCACCGGCCCATGGCCGGTTGAGCAGCCCCTGATACCGGCCCGTCTGGGGTGGCTCGACGGGTACACCGCCGTGCTGGAGATGGCCAGCGCCTCCGGCCTCCCCCTGGTGAGCCCCCAGCGGCCCGATCCGCTTCGCACCACCAGCTATGGCACGGGCGAGCTGATCGCCGCCGCCCTCGCTGCCGGCGCCCGCCACCTGATCGTGGGGCTTGGTGGTTCCGCCACCAACGACCTGGGGGCGGGCATGGCCCAGGCCCTGGGGGTGCGTTTCCTGCGGGCCGACGGCACGGAGGTCGGCGCCCCCCTCCGCGGCGCCGATCTGGCCTCGGTGGAAGCCATCGATTTAGCCGGCCTCCACCCCGCCCTGGCCGGCTGCCGCCTGCAGCTCGCCTGCGATGTCGACAACCCGTTGCTGGGGCCCCGCGGCGCCACCGCAGTGTTTGGGCCCCAGAAGGGGGGCACGGCGGAGAGCTTGGCCCGGCTGGAGCGGGATTTGGCCCGGCTCTCCGCCCTGTTGGAGGCTGCCGTGGGCCGGCCGGTGGCTTCCGTCCCCGGCGCGGGTGCTGCCGGTGGCATGGCGGCCATGCTGCTCGCCCTCGGGCAGGCCGACCTGCGGCCGGGCATCTCCCTGGTGCTGGAGGCCAGCGGTTTCGACGCCGCCCTGGCGGACGCCGACCTGGTGATTACCGGTGAGGGCCGCCTCGATGGCCAGAGCGCCGATGGCAAGACGGTGAGCGGCGTGGCGCGGGCCGCTGCGGCCGCGGGGGTGCCGGTGGTGGCGATCGGCGGCGCCATCGGCCCCGGCGCTGAGGCCCTCTATCCCCTGGGGGTGTCCGGGCTGCTGTCGCTGGTGCCCGGCCCCATGGGCCTGGAGGAGGCGATGGATCGCACCCCCGAACTCCTGGCCGATGCGGCCGAGCGGTTGCTGCGGCTGGTGTTGGCCCTGCGGGGAGCGGGGTAAGGCGTGAGGCGGTCCGTTCAGGCCGCCTTCAGTTCCGGCTCGCGGTAGGGAACGAAGTTGGCCTTGCGGGTGCCACAGATCGGGCAGTGCCAGTCGTCCGGGATCGCTTCGAACGGAGTGCCGGGGGCGATGCCCGCTTCCGGATCGCCTATGGCCGGGTCGTAGATCATCGAGCAGAACTTGCAGATCCATTTCCCGGCCACCGGCGACTCCGACTCGCCGGCGCTGCCCTTGCCCTCCAGCGCCTCCAGGGCAACGCCGTAGCGCTCGGCGTGGTGGTGCTCGATCGGCGTCAGGAAGCCGAAATTGCTGGCGGCCCGGCGGAAGATCGTGGCGTGCTCCTGCGATTCGGCGATCTGTTCGTCGAAATCCGCGGCGGCGGTTTCGTTGCGTTCGGCGCGGGCCTGGGCGGCGAACTCCGGATACATCGTGGTGTATTCGTAGGTTTCGCCCTCGATGGCCAGGGCCAGGCAGCGGGTCAGCACCGCCTGCTTCTCGCTGTCGCTCAGCGCCTCCGGGTTGTCGATCACCAGCTCCGGATGCAGCAGCCGGAAGTGGGCGAAGGCGTGCTCGGTCTCCTGGTTGGCGGTATCGCGGAACAGCTTCGCCAGCTCGGCGTTGCCCAGCTGTTTGGCCACCTCCGCAAAGAACAGGTACTTGCGGTTGGCCATGCTCTCGCCGCCGAAGGCGGCTTCGAGGTTGGCGGGGGTGCCGGGCTGGGAGGGACTCATGGCGGAGGCTGTGGGTGGCGCTGGTGTGCAGCCATTTTCACCTCTGCAAACGCCAGCCTTGCCACCACTAGGATTTTTTTATAGGATTTCGATGAGGATTGTGGCTAGCCGATCCATCAGCATTTCGCTTGAAGAGGGGCTCCTGGCCCAGCTCGATGCCCAGGGATCCAATCGCTCCGCCTTGGTGAGTGAGGCCCTCGCCGAATGGTTGGCCCGCCGCCACATCGCCGCTCTCAACGCCGCCTACGTCCACCTCGCCTCACTGGAGGGTGGAGACCTGGCCGAGGCCTCTGACGCCGCCCTGGCCATGGCCCTCGAGGCCGACGCGGCGCCCACCAATGGCTGAACGCGGCCGTGTTTACCTCTGGCCTCGCAACCGCAGCTTTGGGGATGGCAAGCCTCGCCCCGTGGTGGTGATCGCTCCCGATGCCGCCACCCGCCACGGCCTCCGTCTCCCGAGTTATGCGATGTCCTGGCTGCCTACCACCGTTCACGCCGATCAGCTGCAGGGGGCGTTGGGCCGCCTCACCCCAGCGGATCTGGCGGCGATTGCCACGGCGATGATTCAGGCGCTCGATTTGCGCTGTCTGGAACCGTGGCAGGCCGTCGAAGACATCTCTTGACCTGATGCTGTTCTTGATGGGTCAATCGATACCGCGGTTTTCTCGGCTCCGCAGGCGGCGGCTCCAGGCCAGGGCGGCGGCGGCCCCCGCCAACGGCAGCGGACCCGGGACGGTCGATACCGGTGGCGTGTAGCCGCCCACATCGGCCTCGCTCATCCGCCAGGAAGTCAGCACCCCCGGGATCAGGGAGAAGCCGGCGGGCAGATTCCCCACATCGCCCGGGCTGCCCACGCTGCCGGTGGTGCTGATGGAGGTGCAATTCACGGTTTCGCCCAGATCGCATTGCACTCGGGCGCCGCTCGTGGGGTTGTAGTACACGTCGAACTGGATGTTGCTGCCGTTCTGGGTTACCGAGTAGTCGTTGTCGGTGCCGGCCAACAGCATGAGGGAGCCATCGCTGAGGCGGGGCCCGATCGCCAGGCCCTCCCATTTCTCCGGTCCCCGACCTCCCAGGGCTGCCATTGAGGGATCCTGCAGCACCGCATTGGCCACCAGATCCACCAGCGCCGAGGGGTTCTTGGTCACCGGCACCACACCGACGGGCAGGCTGGCGCCCGAGAGAGAGACATTGCTGACATCCGTGGCGCCGCTCAGGTCGATCACGAAGACCTTTTTATCGGGTTCGTTGAGATTGGCGTCGGGTACGCCAACGCCGCGGTTGTTGCGCTCTAGCACCATGAAGCGGTTCTCATCCAGGGCCAGAATCGCGGAGATGCCCCGCCCGCGGGTGGGCGCCGGACCGGCTCCTTCAAGGCGGTAGGCGTACTGGGCCACCGCGTTGCCGGTGCTGGTGTCGAATTTCAGGATGCGGGTATACATTCCGCGCGTGAAGGTGCCGCCGCTCACCGTGCCATCCTCCACGGTGCCGTTCTGCAGCATCGCGTAGGCGAAGCGTCCGTCGGGGCTGATGGCGAGACCCTCCAGGCCCCGGTTCCCCTCACGGCCGGAGGTGAGGGTGCCGGGAGCCGGGGCGGCGGTGTAGTCGAGAGTTGTGCCTGACCGGGGCAGCATGTTGTCGGGCATTGTGAAAGCCCGCACGAACTGGCCGCTGCGGTCGAATTCGTAGAGCGAGGGGCCGTATTCGTCGGAGACCAGGAAGTGACCGTTGTGAGGCAGTACCACCAATCCTTCTGGGTCGAAAGAGTTGCCCAGCACGTTGGAGGGGTTCGGGGCCAGGCCGTTGAAGGTCTGGGAGCCGTTGCGGAAGAGGATCGTCTGGTCGATGGTGAAGTTCGCAATCCCGCCGCTGCTTGGGTTCACATCCAGCCGGAAGCGCTGCAGACGGGTGTCGTAAGAGATCGTGCCGCCGCCGGGGCCGCGGTCGGAGAGGCCCCACCACTGGCTGCGGTTGGGGTCGTAGAAGAGATCGGAGAAGAAGCCAACGCGGCCGTTGTTCACGCTCGTGCCGCCGGAGAGGTCGAGCTGGTCGCCAGGGATCGTCAGACCGTTGACGAACGTCGGCGCCGCTTGCACAGCCCCCAGGCTCAGGAGGGCGCTGAAGGCAGCCGCGAGGGCGGGGAAGCGCATGGACCGTTGCCGAGGTGGGGCTGTCCCTGGCTAATGGGCCCCCATAAACCACAGGACAAGAGGGGGTTAGCAACGGGTTAAGCCATGGACCTCCCCGCCGCCGGCGCTGCCTAGGGTTGGGCCATACCCCGCCCGCCATGGCCCCCTCCCTCAGCCACCTCAACGTCCGCGGCGAAGCCCACATGGTGGATGTGGTCGCCAAGCCAGCCACCGCCCGCGAGGCCCTGGCGGAGGGCTTTCTCCAGTTGGCGCCGGAGGCCCTGGCCCT
>Ga0114979_10003702_pt1 | contig 10200 bp, 7 predicted proteins | sample S_140625_EF_Meta_FD_87315 | JGI IMG/M metagenome (GOLD analysis project Ga0114979, IMG submission 87315) | Freshwater microbial communities from Lake Simoncouche, Canada to study carbon cycling - S_140625_EF_MetaG | ecosystem: Environmental > Aquatic > Freshwater > Lake | place: Lake... | reverse complement strand
ATAAAAAGTAATAGTAAAAGATGAGAGCATAAGAAATCGCATCGGATACTTTGGCTTTACTTTAATTGCTATTAATGAGCCAACAACCAAGCCAACCGATTCTGCAGTTATTACATATGACCAGGATTTAGCGCCATCAAAGTGCTCAAGGGCTATAAGGGGGCCTAAAACATTTTCAGCTGCTGCCCAACACATCACAATAAATGAAAAGACTGCCACAATAATCACAATCCAGCTAAAGGAAATAAAAACCTTCCAACCATGGCGCAAATCATCAATCATGGTGTTCTCTGTATGTTCCGCCCGTGGCGTTAAGTGACGAAATGTAAATACTAGTAAGCCTGATACAAAAAATGATGCAGCATCAATACCTAGAGTTATAGCAGGACCAAACGCATCAATTAAAAACCCGGCAGAGGCAGCGCCCAGAATCATTCCGGAGTTCGTAAACAATGCATTAAGAGCATTACCTTTTTGCAAACCTGCTTCAGGTAAAACTGCTGGAATAACACCTGAGAATGCCGGCCAAAAGATTCCCCACAAAATACCAAATGCTCCGTTAACAATTAGTAAAACTGCGATTGGGACATTTCCAGTTGCAAAGTAGCCAGCTTGAACAAAAAGAATTAACCCACCAGCCATATCAGTTAAGCCAACCATTCTTGCCCGGCCATACTTATCAGCGATCACTCCACCAAATGGAGCCATTACTAAAAACAAAACTGTTGTGGTTCCTAAAACTAGACCAAGTAAGTCGGCCGAACCATTTGGTAATCCTAAGATTCCAAAGGCAAGTGCGATTGGCCCCATACCATTGCCATAATTTGAAATAAATCTTGCTACAAACAATCTTTTGACATACCTGTGAGCAAGCACCTCTTTAGCTTGCATTATTTACTTCTTTTTTCTATGTCACTGATTAACTTGTGCATTTCACCGGTTAGCTCTCTCAATTGAGCCATCTCCTTATTTGCAATCTCTTGAGATTTTTTAGCTAACTCGAATTCACCAAGGCTGGCGGTATGAGTCTCATCAATTTTTTGTTGCATCCCGCGGGTTGAGGCATCCTGGCCAACCATAATTATTGAAAGTAGTACTAGCTGCAAAAATGTTTGAGCAACCCATGCAATGATCACAATCGGATCCCCAGTTTTAATAGCTGCTGGAAGTGAGATTAAGGCGATGGCAGCAAATATATAAGCACACCACATTGTGCTCACAAAACTTGTTATCTTCGTAGCAATTTTTTGATTGAAATTATTAATCCATTTCATACTTAATTCTAATCCTTATTTTGTGGTAGGCCTATCTGGCAGCTTTAACTTGCTGGCAACTACACTTAAAATCAATAAACCGGTGATTAGGCCAATAAGCCAGATCCAGTGAGCACCAACTCCTAGTAATGTTCCGGCAAGGGTTGGTCCTATTACTAATGAAATTTGCCAGGCGTTTGTGCCTGCTGCGTTATATCTACCCCGCAGGTAATCTGGCGCTAATTGATTAACAATTGATGGCAGGATCGGTGACCAAATCATCTCACCAAATGCAAAAATAAATTGACAGCCAATTACAAGTATTAGGGCATTTGATTTAAACACTCCGCTTGCAGCTAAACAAGCCCAAGCTAATGCCCAAATTAACACTGCAATTGTGATGCCGGTTTTACGCTTCATTAAAATCAACTTCTTATTTACATAAAGCTGAAAAGCAGCAATTACAAAGGTGTTAACCGCATAAGCCCAAGCTAAATCCCTAGGTTGTAAGCCAGATACTGAGGTTGAAAATGCAGTAAAGCCAACCTCCAATTGGCTATAACTGAATAAAATTGCCAGCATTGCAACAATCCAAAACTTAACAAAGATTTTATCAGCCAATACATCACGCCAACCACCTTCTAACTTAGCGTTTGCAACGCGCTCACTATGAGTTCTTCTACCAACATCACCCAGAGTTAGCACAGTTAATAAATAAACTAAGTATGAGAGGCCATCTCCGATAAATAGAAGTTCAAAAGTTCTGGCGTTATCTAATGTGACTACAAGAGAAGAAACTAAGCCACCAATTCCAATTCCAAGATTTAGCATTGCAAATTGAGCTCCGTAAATTCGCTCGCGAAGCGGTTCAGGCGTTAACTCAGTTGATATGGCACTCTGGCTCGGCCACATTGCAGATTGTCCAATAGCACAAATTGTTGTCACAAAAAAAGCCATCGGAATAGTTTTAACTAAACTTAACCCACAGTAACCAACTGAACTAATTACTAATGATGCAAGTAAAACTGGTTTAGGCCCCCACTTATCAATTAGATTTCCAACTAATGGTGATATGGCAAGGGATGTGAGTGCGCCATAGCTTGCAACTAAACCAGCAGCCGTAATCGGAAAGCCCCGTACGTTATGAAAGTAAATAAATGTATAAGGAAGTACTAGACCATTTCCTAATGCAGATAAGATAATACCTACCAACATAATTCTTGCCTTTCGAGGCAATTTACTCATATTGTTTGTGCTCAATTATTAATTAACCTTTCATACTTGATTATCAATAGAAAGCTCTATATGTAGTCGGCTACGCGAGCCGGGTCAATCATTTTGATTCTATTTTGGATTACTAGATTATTGCCCTCACAAATAATAATTATTATTTCAAAAACTTTATCGTTTATTTTGTATCATAAAAATTTTTTTAGGGAAAATTTTTGTCCGTATAATTGGCACTAAGTACCGAGCCAATACTTCAAAAGTTACAACAGACTTTCCTTCGGTACGAGGAATCCATTTAACCGGAATTTCAAAAAGTCTTGCATTAAACTTTAAAGGTATGAGCAGTGACTCCAAAAAAAATGGGTGCTTCACTTCGTAAAAATTGAATTGACTCAAGAACTCTTTTTTGTATAGCCGAAATCCGTATGTAAACTCAGTTAACCCATTTGGGTAAACAACTTTGCAAACTTTTTGTGCTATAAATGAAATTCCATACTTTATTTTTCCGTACCCGCTAAAACTACCGCCATTAATCCACCGTGATGCCGCAACTATATCAACATCTAATCTATTAATCTCATCAATCATTAATGGAATAATCTCTGGTGGAGTTTCTAGATCTGCACTCATATAAACTATGTATTTTGTGTCGAGAATAGCCGTTGCTTCAAGTACCGCTGCTGCAACAAATGGTTTAATTTGGAAATAAATATCCACATTTTGATTCTTGTTAGCAAGATCTATGGCCATAAGTTGACATTCCTTTGTTGCGTAGGTGCTTGTTGAAATAACAATTTTATAACTACGACCGGAAAGTGATTCAATTAAATTTTCAATTGTAAGTTTTAAAGAAGCAACTTCGTTAAATGCTAGGACAATTACTCCAGTCTCTACCACTAAATAAGCTCTTTCATTAAATTTTCAAACATACCAGCGGCTTCAGCTTCCAATTCTTTACATATCCGTAGTTCAAATAAATCTTTGTATATTTTGGCAAGATTAGATTCGGATGTGCTTTTTAAATACTTTATAGCAGGCTCAGTCTGTAAATAACATTCGATCTCTGATTCAAAGTCAACCATGTAATCATGTGGATTCCTTATTTGATCCGTCCAAAAACCAGCGTAAGCCAGCTCAGAATATCTCTGCGCAATATACATTTTCAATATATCACAAAACCGAAAACTAACCCACCGTGGTACATATAGAAATCTAAACTTCTTACTGTTAATCCATAGAGTGCTTTGTGTATTTCCTGGAACAAATATTGGTTTATTTATTTTAAGGATTGATGATGACACTTCAAAGTCTTTAATATTATCAGTAACTGTCATCCTATAAATAGCATCAACATCTGGCTCAGAATTTACTAAAGTTTGTAATACATCGAAATTTATTCTACTGTTAGATTTACTTATAGTCTGCCCTTGTCTTAATTTTCTTTTATCGCTAGATACAAATCTAAGTGGGTAACCGCGAGGCCAAATATCACTCCCTTCTGCGAAATATAGATATGGATTAAAAAAATCCTCACCATTTACATCAAAAAAATCACAATTATTAAAGTCTTTAAAGTACACCAAGGATTCTTTTCTAATAAATGTGTCGTCATCTGTATCAAAAATTTGCGTTGCGCCATTCATTGCTGCATATAAATAGCCAATATTTTTTCGAGCATAATTTTTATAGCCAATTATTTTTGAAAATTCTGGGAATAGTTTGTCTTGATCAGTCGGTGATAAATAATGCAAAGAATCACTAACCACCGAATGCCATTCCGCATGGTTAGTTGACAAGTCGCCAACTACAACAATTTGCCAACCCATTAACAAAAAATCAAATACACGTTCGCGGGGATTATTAATAGATGTGATTACTACCCAGCATTTGTTAACTATGATATTCCCCGAATCTAATTAAATAAAGACATTGAATTTAGTATAACGGCTTATTTTAGTACAAATGAGTGTTATATGTTCTAGAAACCCAGTACTCTAAGCGTGTGTTGAAAAGAAAAAATATACCATTTAATCTATTTTTTTCTATTTTAATTACAAGCTTTTTGACTTTACTTAATTTGGGTAATTTTATACTAGATGACGCATACATCGGTTTTAAGTCAGCAAGAAATTTAGCTGAAAATGGCAGAATTTTTTCATATAGTAATTTAGACGAGCCAACAAATATTTGGACTTCACCTTTATTATACATTCTTTCAACATTAATACTTATTTTATTATCCTTAGCAAGTTCAGATACTATCTCAGTATATACTTTTTGTTTACTGAGTATTAACATGTTTGCTACAATAAATATTTCTTATAGCACAAAAAATATTATTAAATACTTGAGCGAAATTCCAACAGCAAATTTAGTAATAAAGTTGCCAAGTTCATTTTTGAAATCAATATCTTTATTTCTTTTTTCTTGTTGCCCATTTTTAATTATATGGCTAAATGGATTGGAAACTGCAATAACTCTATCGATTTTACTTTTTGTTATTAGAAAAATTGTAGAGAAAAATGCCTCAAATTTAAATATAACAATTTACGCTTTATTGTTGTGTCGACCTGAAATTGGAATCTGTACATTAATAACAATTTTTCTGCTAAGAAAAAGAAAAATTTTCTACAGAAAACTATTTGTAATAAAAAGTTTTCTGGTTTTTATAGCTCCTTTCGTGTTATGTAAAATTATAACTGGATCGTTTTTCCCATCTAGCATAGTTAGAGTGCCAATCGGGAATGATAATTCAATTTTAAGTAAAATGATTAGGCTTGTCAAGCAATTAATGCATTTACCAGATTACTTTATTCATTATTTTATTCCAAGTGAGGGTATAAATTACTATCCAAACTTGTTAAAAACATTTTTATTTATATTTTTAATTTTAACTTGGAGCTATATATTATTGTATAGAATAGTGAAAATTAGATTTTTTAATAATGGAATTCGAAATACAATACTTCGAACAAAAACATTAATTTCTGATGATGGATTCGCTTTCATTTTTGTATTTTTGGTACTACTCACCTTAGCCCTGAGTGCATCTGGGTCCGGGATTGGTGAACAAGGAAGATACTTTATATATCAGTTTTTCTTATTTATTTTTATTTTAGTGCGTTTTTCCTTTTTAACTCCTCAGACTGTACGATTGCTTATCGTTGCAAATATCTTTTTTATGCCAGCTACGGTTTATGAAGTTTTAGCTATCAATAATTTTACTAATTCCGTGCTTAAGCCACTTACTAATATTATTGGTGAATTAGGAGAACCAAGTGATACTTTGGCTTTAGATTCTGCCGGAATGTTGAGCACAAGTTTTAAGGGAAATGTTATAGATGTTTACGGTTTAGGTACAAGTAGATATGCAAAAATACATGGTAATTTTGCGGAAGTGTATAAAACCATTAATACAGATAAGCCTAAATTTATTCTTGCTTGGGAGACTGATGTTCCAACTTATTATTTAGATTCAGCTCATTATAAGCTCGCGATTAAAAATGCTGAGATAGTGAAAATTACATCTTATAGGAGTTCATTTTTGGGAAAGGAAATACTACCTGTAATGGCACTTTATGAAGTAAAGTATGAATCCAGATAGTAATTTATATATATTTCTACAATCTATACTAAAATGTAATAATTCAAATCACGGATCACAAACAATTAATTAATTTATCTTACCAAACTTGTTAATTTAAATACAATAATTGCTATACTTAGATCATGTGTATTAATAAAGTACAAGGGTATTTAATTCATATTCGAATTGGCGCAATTTTGTACTACAAATGTACAAGACCATGAGTTTAACAAGTAAAGTCTTATGCATAGTTCAAGCGCGTTGTGGATCGAATAGATTTCCGAATAAAGTTTTAGAAGAGATATCTGGAGTTCCAGCTATTATTTTCTTACTGCAGAGACTAAAAAAATCTTTATCAATTGATCACATAGTCGTAGCGACAACAAACGATTTTGTAGACGATAAATTAATTGGGGTCCTTACACAGAATGATATTGAATTTTTTAGAGGGAGCACTGAAAATGTTGTGAACAGGTTTGCTGAGTGTTCACTAAATTTTCCAGATTACGCTATTATTATTCGGATTACTGCTGACTGTCCTTTAATTGACCCAGTTTTAATTGATAATATGGTCTTAGAGTTTAAGACGACAAATAATTTAGACTACTTCTCAACAGATGAAACTTTTCCAGACGGAGTTGATGTAGAAATATTTTTAGCTGAATGCTTAATGCAAGCAAATTTGTCTTTTTTGTCTAAGTTTGAGCAAGAACATGTGACGCCTTGGATTAAAAATAATAAACAAAGAATAAAATATTTATCTGCAGAAAAAAATTATAATGATTTTAGAATTACGCTGGATGAAAAAATTGATTTAGAAGTAATTAGGGATGTGGTAATGTTCTTCAATGATAATTTTGATTTTACTTGGAAAGATGTAGTTAGTTTTTTGGAAAAAAATTTGGATATCAAGAATAAGTCTTCTCATATAATTAGGAATGAGGGAGCTAAAATTACTAGTGGTGAAAAACTTTGGAGGCGTGCAAAAAAAGTAATACCTACTGGTAATCACTTGTTATCTAAAAATAGTGAACAGCTATTACCTGATTACTGGCCATCATATTTTAAGAAAACAAGTGGGTGTGAAGTCTGGGATATTGACAATAATCATTATTTTGATGTTTCGCTTATGGGTGTAGGAACAAATTCGCTTGGTTATAACAACCCTCAAGTTGACGTTAAAATTATTGAAGCAATCAAATCGGGTAACATGTCCACTTTGAATGCGCCTGAAGAGGTATATCTGGCAGAGAAATTAATAAGCATCCATCCGCACTTTGATCAAGTTAGGTTTGCTAGAACTGGGGGGGAGGCTAACTCGATAGCTATACGTTTAGCTAGAGCTGCAACTGGTAAGGATAAGGTTGCAATTTGTGGATACCACGGTTGGCACGACTGGTATTTAGCAACTAACCTTCAGAGTAACGAAAATCTAAACAGTCATTTACTTTCTGGATTACTACCGCGTGGTGTTCCAAAAGCCCTACAGGATACAACTTACAGTTTTAGATATGGCAATAAAGAAGAATTTTTAAAAGTTATCGGCGATCCTGAAATTGGAACAGTAATTATGGAATTTACAAAGTCATCATTGCCTGATGTTGAATTTTTAGAATTAGTAAGAAGTGAAACAAAAAAAAGAGGTATTGTTTTAATTTTTGATGAATGCTCAACTGGTTTCAGATCAAGTTTTGGTGGAATGCATCTAAATTACAATATTAAGCCTGACATGGCAATGTTTGGAAAAGCATTAGGAAATGGGTATGCAATTACTGCGGTTTTGGGCATTGAAGCAATTATGAAAGAAGCAGAAAATACATTTATCAGCAGTACATTTTGGACAGAAAAAATTGGTTTTGCCGCAGGTTTAGCGACTTTAGAAGAAATGGAAAAAATTAAATCTTGGGAGCTTATCTCAAAAATAGGCAGTCAAATACAAATTTTTTGGCAGCAGCTAGCAGACGCTACTGATTTGCCAATGAAAATTAATGGATTTCCAGCCATCTCTAGCTTTTACTTCGAATCTGTAGATAACTCATTATACAAAACATACATTACCCAAGAGATGTTGAAAAAAGGTTATTTGGCTTCAAACATGTTTTATGCATCAACGGCACATGAACCTAAGATTTTAAATAAGTACTTTGAAGACTTTTCTAAAACAATAAGTAATTTAGAAAGCGCAGTAGAAAAAAATATATTGCTAGATAAAATTGATGGGCGTATTTGCAAGTCTGGTTTTGGTAGACTTAATTAGTAAGACTATATCGATAGAAAAAGAAATTTTCATTATTTGGTGATAGTTTAAATATTTTTTCTGCAAGATTTCTTAATTCACTTTGTTTATCAATATTCTCAAACCCCAGCCTAACATTTATAAAATTAGTAAATGTATTCTCTTTGTTAATAATTGCGAGCCAAATAGCATCTTTAGAAATTGATTGAGTAAGTTGTAACTGCCAGCTCAGTGCGTCAATGATCACAAGTGGTGATAATTTTGACGTCATAGGCATCCAACCACCAATAAATATCTGCTTACCATTCTCAATAATCAACTGATGCCACAAATATAAATGGGGTTTATTATCAAGTTGGAGTACATAATTTGATCGAGTGTTTTCAAACCACCAATTATAGTGAGAAAGCTTGGAAATCTCTTTAGTAGAGCTCATTAATTTTCTAACTTCATTTGAGTTCCTCCATTTAATTAATTCATTAATATCTGAGATCTCAAGTCTTCTAATATCTAGATGGACTCCTGAGTTGCTTGATAACTTTTGCTTGGCTATATTATCATCGTGTTTGCCAACTATCTGATTAGCAATAAACCTAGATGAATCAATATATATATTAGATTTACACTTCTTTGTGTATTGCCGTACGGACTTAATATTCAATAGAACTCTACAGATTAAATTAGACATTTCGGACGACTCATTCAAATCGTCAATAGAAAGATTAAAAACTGCCCCTATTCGCATAAGCTCTTCGTCTTGGTTTACCTGCGAATAATTTGTTGAAATAGTAATTATAGGAATGTTAAGCATTGTAGCTTCATACATGATATTCGAAGCCGAACCAACTATGAGTGATGTATGACTTATTATAGAATTAATATTATTAATATAATTAATTCTTCCACTTCTTGATACAACTTTCGGTGTATAAATGTAAGTTTCGATATATGGTGGTAATTTATGAATGATTTTTACAGTGGCACTTATTGCCTTTTCATTAGGCTCGCTTCCAAAATAAAATAAGATCTTTCTTCTTCTCCCAACTTTAGGTACAAATCGACCAATTTTTCGAATTGGATACAAAATTTTTAATCCTTTATCAGTATTTTGCAAACCAAACCTTATTCCAATTTTAATATCATTAACATATTTAATTGGTGGCAGAGGAGAATCAATAATTCGATATATTTTAAATTTTTCTAAGCAATTAATCTCACTATATTGCACTTTATAAGAATCAACAATTACGTACTTGCATCCCATTTTTTCTGCTATCTCTATTATAGATATAATTGAGATTAAATCTTTTTGGTCGATTACATTGAAGGTTTTAGCAATTTTCTTTAATTGAACTAAATAGGTATCTGATTCACATTTTTCAACGACAATATGTATATTCCATTTTGTTCTCTTGAATTGATTTATAATCTGTAAAGTACGCACTAGGTGTCCACGCCCACTGCCTGGTGCAACGTCAATAAAAAATAATAAATTTTTATTCATTTTCGTGAGTTGGCTTTGAATAAATTGATCTTAATTTCATGGCATCAATTTTTCCACTCCCTAGTTTTGGCAAAGAATCCAAAAAAATGTAATCATGTGGTATTTGAAATTTTGGTATATTAAGTAGCGCCCAAGAATTAATCTCTCTTTTTCCAAAAAGTTTTTTATCGTTTGGAACTAAAAAAGCTACAGGAATTTGACCAAAGTATGCATCGCTAAACCCGAGTACACAACATTCCCTCACATTAATATTCTTTAATAAGTAGTCTTCTATATCTCTTGGGAAAAGATTTTGCCCACCACAATTAATTAACTCTTTAGTTCGGCCCAAAAAATATAAATGCTTATTTTTGATATCTCCAGTATCCCCAGTACTAAACCAAAAGTTATT
>Ga0114979_10003701_pt1 | contig 10209 bp, 7 predicted proteins | sample S_140625_EF_Meta_FD_87315 | JGI IMG/M metagenome (GOLD analysis project Ga0114979, IMG submission 87315) | Freshwater microbial communities from Lake Simoncouche, Canada to study carbon cycling - S_140625_EF_MetaG | ecosystem: Environmental > Aquatic > Freshwater > Lake | place: Lake... | reverse complement strand
TCTACTTTCACTTCCCCACTCATAATCACCAAACCAATGATGTTTGGAAACGCCATACCCAGAATCATCATATCGCTGAAATCAACCACTGCCCCTAAACCTGAGACCGTCCCCAGAACAGTGCATAGCATGAATATAATATTGAACGACTGTTTGATCCATTTCTGCTCACCAAACAAGTAGGCCCACGACTTCATCCCGTAATAACTCCAGGAGATCATGGTCGCAAAAGCGAATAATATAATAGCGATCATCAACACCCAGTCGAACCAAGGAAACACTTGCGTAAACGCAGCATTCGTTAATGTAGATCCCGTTAGCCCTTGCGGATCGGCCGCATATCCCGTAAACACCAATACAAGCGCTGTCATGGTGCACACAATTACGGTATCGATGAATGGCTCGAGCAAGGAAACTAGTCCTTCACTGACGGGGCGGTCTGTCTTACTGGCGCTGTGAGCAATACTCGCCGAACCAATACCGGCTTCATTACTGAAGCTCGCTCTGCGAAAGCCCATCATCATGACCCCGATAAAGCCTCCTTTCATCGCATCGGGATGAAAAGCCCCGTTCCATATTTGTCCGAATGCATCACCGATGTGCGCTGCATTTACGCCAATAATAATCAGTGAAAACACGCAATACACCACCACCATAAACGGCACGACTTTATCCGTCACGCGTGCTATGCTCTTTATTCCGCCTACAATCACCAATCCAACCGCAAGCGCCATGACAATTCCAAACGTGAGCGAAGAAATCGTCTCACTACCGAGGGTTTGCGATACCTGCGCATACGCCTGATTCGCTTGAATCATATTACCTCCTCCGAGAGTACCACCCACGCACATAATGGCGAAAATGACGGCCAACACACGCCCAAGCACTTTCATTTTGCGGGCGGCTAGGCCCTTCGACAAATAATACATGGGACCACCACTGACTTCACCGTCGGCAGCGATTTGACGGTATTTCACACCTAAGGTGCACTCCACAAACTTGCTGCTCATTCCAACGAGTCCGGCCACTATCATCCAGAAAGTGGCGCCGGGACCGCCAACGGCGATGGCAACGGCCACAAGCGAAATGTTCCCCAATCCAAGTGTGCCGCTCAAGGCTGCCGTGAGGGCCTGAAACTGCGACACTTCTCCCCGATCTTCAGGCTTGGCGTAACGTCCCAGTGTAATATCAACCGCATGACGAAATCCACGCACATTGATAAACCCGAAATAGAACGTAAACCAAACTGCAGCCGCAATGAGTAAGACCACCACCAGCCAACAGTCCTGCGTGACGGGATCACCGTTAGGATGGAGAACCGCAGTTCCTGTTTCATCATAAACAACAGGATCATAGATACCGCAGGCCGCAAAAGGATCCCAAAGCAAGACCAGGGCCATGGCGTCAACCAAGGGCGTGAACCATCGATTCAATTTTTCCTCAATCGAAACCGCAGGAACGGTAATGGTTTGTACTGCGGTCTGACCGGTGCTGTCTATAACCGTTATCGTATACTCGGTTCCTTCCTGCATGGCTTTGCACACGGGGCTATCCAGCGCAACATCGCGTTTCGACCATTGATAGGTAAACGGTGGAACGCCATTAGTCACCTGTAGTGTACAGGATGCATCACCGATTTCCTGCGTTGGATTTTGCAGTTCAACATTGAATTGCACCTGCGCAAAGGCAAGATGACTGAACCACAGCATGGTGGCAATGAGCAGGTATTTCATAGGTATTTTCATGGGATGCGGACGCATCCTTAAAGTCATTCATTAAAAGTCAGCGCAGATTAAGCATTCGAAATGCCCACCTTCACACCAACGTGCTTGCGTTCGGTCAACTCAGTAACCATGAAGTCAGCCATATCACCGCTGGTCACTTTCCAGCCCGGCGTGGGATAGTTGTCTTGAACTTTATAGGAACCGGTGCGCTCAGCCTCCTCAATCATAGGCGGGCAAACGAAGGTAAACTCTAGACGACTGGTGAGTAGCGCATCGAGAACGCGGATGTGCGCCTGTGTGAGGTCAACATATTCTCGGGGAAACGTTGACGTTTCATACACCTTCAGGTGCTCACTGGCTTGCAGAGCGCCGATGCCCCCAATAGCCATAACACGCTTCACTTTGTGGCGTCGCATGGCGTTGATGATGTGATTTATGAAAACCAATCGGTAAGAAATTTCATTGGAACTCAAGCAAGAAATCACAACCTCCTGACCGGCCATGTGTTTTTCGACATCCTGCTGCAACATAGCATCACCCTGAACTACTTGTAAATTAGGATGAAGCAGAGCGACGGATTCTGAGGTTCGAACAAATGCCGTGACTTTATGGCCTTTTTCCAAAGCCCGCTTCACTACCTGAGCGCCAACACGTCCGTTGGCTCCGAATACGATGACTTTCATACGTTTGAGTTATTGGTGCAAAATAGCGTAAATCTTAGCTGTTCAGCAACACTTAATCACGGATGCACCGGATAGACAAGCCATTCGTCAGCGGCAGATCATTATTGAATGCCGTATTTGAAAAGCTATATACCCCAACCGTGTATTGGGTCGTGGCAGTCAACGGTGTGTTGGACCACCAGATGGCCCCAACCACTTGATCAGGAAAAGTTCCATCGATATTTCTGAATTCTCCCGGCTGCGCCGAAAAACCACTGATGTTATTGGAAATGACATTGTCGTAAGGCCAAAACCCGGTGCCGTCTTGAATGGTGCCGGTCGTGCGCATGGCCGATGCGGCAACGGAAGCTCCTCCCAGTGTGGTAATAAGTGTTTGCCAATCATTGTTCGAGGGCACGTGCCAACCGTTAGGACACACATTCCGTGAATCGATGCTCACAGGGCCATTGTACAGCTTACCAAAGACGACATTATTAGCTGCGTTGTTGTCCAGATAACACCACGCCGGTGTCGATGCACCGGTCCATAGGGCGTTATCGGTGACCTCCGGAATAAGGTCTCCATTAGAAAAACGAGTCACCGCGAGGTTTGCCGCCATCCATTCCTGTGTACCGTTGATGACTGTTGGATAAGAATTTCCATCGATATCGGTCACCCCGCTACCGGTTGCGCCAATCGGAAAGCAATCCTCACAGACAATTCCAATCGTAGAAACGCCTGAACTGACATTCACATTCGACAAAAAACCCGAACCTGCCTGACCTCCGCTAAAGCAATACGCATGCAGGTCGTTTGGTCCCGTGCACGTGGTCAGTTGAAAACTTCCACCCTGCACCAACACCACTTCATTGGCATTCAACCAGACGTAACCGTCGCTTGGATTTCCATCACAATCGGTTAAGGTTCCATTGATGGTTGCTACATAGGGCAATGCATTAATATCGATAGTTTGATTAACATCTGCAGCGAAAGGACCTACCGTGGCAGTATAAACTTCTTGATAGCCATCGCCGCAAGGCAGTAAAATCTGCAACTCCATCGTTTCATTGGCAGGGACCAATCCGGTTACCTGACCATTGGTGCCAGTTGTTCCGGGAATAACACCAATACTGGACCCGCTGAGCATGAGCACTGCATTGTCGAGCGGATAAAATCCGATGGGGAGCTCGCTGTAATTGACCGTGACCGTGTAGTTCACTCCGGGTGATTCGATATCGAAATTCCAGTAGGAAAAATGCGTTGCCTGTCCGATGTATTCGTTGCCAATTTTAGTCGCAGTGCCTTCAAATTTCCAAAATCCGGTGGTTTCATTGAACGACCAAAGCGGTATGGTTGCCGGAGCCAAATTTTGCAACTCAGCAGGGATGGCACATCGTATCTCCGCCACGGAGCCTTCGGTCAATTGTAGCAACTCACCACCCTCACCCCGCAGTTCGATAGCCGCCATGCCCAGCGAGCGCATCACCATGAACTCACCCAGATGGATTCCTGTCAAGCAACCCGGCATTTGCTCGGATAATTCGAAAAGGTCGGTCGGATCCATGGCATTGATAGCCACAGAAACTTGTCCGCTGTATGCAATGCCTCCGTGTGAAATAGCATTGGGTGGAAATACCAACGTAAAGGATTCAGCCTGAACCGTTCCTCCTGTTGTGGAAGAGAAGCTACCTGAGGGTGCATTCGAAAGCAGTTGCAACTCCACTCTATTGTAGCCCCCGAAGGTTGGTATCCACGTCCGACTTCCCAAAAAGTAGCCGGGCTTGCTTACGGAAATAGTCGCTCCTTTTTCATAACCAACCAGCCCTTCCAGAAGGAAAAATCCACGGGCATCGGTACTAACGGTTTGATTACTCCAAATTCCTTTTACCGAAGCGCCGGCGATGGCGTTGCCGGCTTCATCGCGCACCACGCCCATGACATCGACCAGGCGTTGGGCACCCAGATCAAGGCTATCGGGCACAGGCACTTCAATAATGTCAATCGGAGGAACTTCCTCCGGGGGGCAATCCTTTTTACAAGCGGCCGTGGCCAGCAGCACAGCCCCTACAAACCAAAGTAACATTCGCTTCATGCCGACGAAAGTAATTCGCGAAGAAGGTAGCTGAAGTGAATGTGAAAAAAAGTTTGGTTTAAGCCTTTCGTGCTCACTACTTTTGCCATCCTAAAATGAAGGAGGTATATCCATTATGTTGATTATTCCCGTAAAAGAAGGCGAAAGCATCGACCGCGCCCTGAAGAAGTTCAAGAAGAAATTCGAAAAAACAGGCGTTGTGAAACAATTGCGTAGTCGCCAGGCCTACACCAAGAAGAGTGTATCCCGTCGTGAAGAAATTAAGAAGGCAGCCTATATTTCTACGCTGAGACGCGAAGAGATGTAATTGCTCATTCTAGTTGAACATACTTGAGGTGGGTTTTCGGTGTATCCGAGAACCCACTTTTTTTTTGATGACAGATGACAGATGACAGATTACAAATGAAGGCGCAAGTGCTGATTTTGAAGAATGTGCTATCCTTAAGCGCGAACTATTGTGTGACTTTGCGATGATTGTTTTTTTATCCGCAATGCCCCTGAGATTGAAAAGATGATTTTATTTTCTCCTTGTTCAGGGGCTGTTTAACCTGCATGGCATTTCTCGCTATACTTTTAAACTTCAAAACCGAACAATTCTATGCGCTCCTCATTGCTGTCATTTGCTATTGCGTTTGCGACTTGCTGGATGTGTTTCACCGCATCTGCTCAATTCAACCTCGTTACCTATGCAGGTAATGCCGGCAAAGAGACGTTTTATGACGCCGTACAGATTTCCAATGGGACATTCCTGGTATGTGGCTATGCAGAAAACCTCGATTGGGTAGACGCTTCTGTTCCACGCACGGAACTTGCGCTAAGTGGGAATATCCCCAACGGACTTGGCACCAATCGCTATGGTTTTATTCTGCAGCTGTCTTCCGATTTGAGTCAATTGTTGCAGGTGGTGCATTTCCCGCAAGGTGCTGTAGAAGATGTTCGCTTCATGAAGTTTACTAATCTGCCCTATCATAACACAGGCAATCTATTTATTAGCTGCAATACTTCCGATACTTCTGACAATGATGGCGGATACGTCGTAGCCAAGCTCAATGGCAACTTTATCGATCAGGTTCCCAACGCAATGGTTTGGCACAGGATCGTATGGGCTTTGGGATATACTAAGGAAACTCATCCGTGGGACGTTACTGCCGATGGTGAGGTGTATTATGTGAGCGGTGAATCGCACGGCTATGACTGGAGCGCGCTGTATTGTTTGGATGCAACCGGCAATCGAAGGGCAGTGGAGCATTGGCGCACGCACTGGCTCAACAACGGCAATGAGTGGAGAGGCACTCCCGCCAGCGCCAATCCGCTGGGAAGCATCGATGAAGTGAATTACTCCGGTATCGTGTTCAAATCGACTGGTCGATGCGATTTGCGCTCCTGGAGCAACGATGAATACAACGCCATACTGCCCGATGGTAATGGCGGAACAAAGCAAGGCACTTGGCCCGCCGACTTTCTGTTCTCCGGTCCATGTGATGTCGCTTCGCCCAGTACTGCCGGTCCGGGCTACAATGGCTACACCTCCGAATCGTGCTGCCCTGTGTGGGGTGCTAGCAGCCTGTGTGTGGATAGACGTAACGGATACGTATACCTCGGAATGAACTTCAAGAGCTATGCAACCGTGGAGTCTAGTCCAGATTTCGAGCCCGCCGTCATTGCATTCGACGAACAAGGGCGTTTGCGCTGGTGGAGTCGCCTGTATCACGAAATCACGCCTGCGGGCGATACATTGCGGTCCTTGCCTGATCAGTATGTCGATGCCTTGGCCATCGATTATGCGCACAATCAGCTCGTGGTGAATGGTAGAGCACACGGTAACAACACCGAGAACTTATGGGAAGGCGACGAGATTACAGCCAATGCATCGGCATACGGCTTTCAGAATCGCTTTACCGGTACCAACGGCAACATACACGAGTCGTGGTTGGGTAAGTTGACCCTCGATGACGGCACGCTGATGCACTCGACGTATGTGGCCGAATATGCCGAGGGAACGGGTAGTTTCGGTGATCCGCACCCCGATCCCAATTTGGATGGATGGCCCAATCCCAATGATGGCTGGCCGGATGTGAACACCACGCGTTTGGCGAAGAACAACTTGAAGGTAACCTCATCGGGTGATGTTGTTGTGGCCGGGGTTGGCCGCCGCACTATAACCACTGCCAACGCGTATCAGAGAATGGTGCTCCCTTATTACAGCGGGCTGAGCGCTTGGAACAGCTTCGTTCGCCAATACACCGACGATTTACAAGTGCCCAAGTATTCCTCGCTGGTAGTTGGCGCATGGGACACCCTCACCCAAGCCGGTGGCGGCAACACGGAGTTGTATGGAGTGTATAAAACCGTGGACGGTATAGTAGCTGTCGGTCGACATACAGCAGACGCAACAAGTGGTTTGGCTAACGGCAATGCTATTCCTCTAGCAAACGTTCCCACATGGGGCAGCAACACCCCCGCGAATGAATCGGCCATTCTTGTTTATTATACTGCACAAAATATGATAAACAATGGCGATGGTTTTGTTCCATTTGCGGTAACAGAACCCTCAGAAAAAATTTGGTCGGTATACCCCAATCCAGCTATCGATGCACTCACCGTGCGTTGCTCAGCCGGTGCCACCCTCACCTTGCGCAATGCATTAGGACAGCTCATCGAGCGTGCAAACAGCGCAGGCACACAAACGACCATTTCTATTGAGCATTTACCTGCGGGTGTATACACCGTGGAAGTTGATGGAAGCGCTAAACGCTGGGTGAAGGCGCGGTGAGCCGCTTATGATTAGAACAAAGTACATCCCTGTCCTTTTTTTGCTCAAACCAACATTGCCCTGAAAAGAATCCTAACTACGTTGATTTCACTTTTGCCATCCTAAAATGAAGGAGGTATATCCATTATGTTGATTATTCCCGTAAAAGAAGGCGAAAGCATTGACCGCGCACTGAAGAAGTTCAAGAAGAAATTCGAAAAGACAGGCGTTGTTAAACAATTGCGTAGCCGCCAGGCCTACACCAAGAATAGTGTATCCCGTCGTGAAGAAATTAAGAAGGCAGCCTATATTTCTACGCTGAGACGCGAAGAGATGTAAGAACAGTCCTTTGTTCACAATATGAAAGGTGAGATTTTGGTTAATGCCAAATTCTCACCTTTCTTGCTGTGGTGCAAACTGAAAAATTCTTGAACTATCTCTTAACTGAGAAGCGTAGCTCGCAGCATACGATTGATTCTTATACTGTTGACCTATCTCAGTTCTCGGAATACTGTAAGAACTCGTTCGGCATCGAAAGCCCCACTGAAATCACATCGCCGGTGGTTCGATCCTGGATGGCGCAGCTCATGGAGGAGGATTATTCTGCCGCCTCTGTGCACCGGAAACTGTCGGCCGTAAATGCGCTCATGCGCTTTCTCATGAAAGAGGGTGAAATCGCCGCTAACCCCGCCCGCAACATTCCCAAGCCCAAGCGCCCTTCTCGGCTTCCCGTGTTTGTAGAAGAGCGCGGAGCACAGGCCTTGTATCACATTGCCGACAGCGAGCAGTTCCTCAGGTCGGAGGATGCCTCTCCATTTTCGTTAAAAAGAGATGAGCTCATTGTAACCCTTTTGTATGAAACAGGTATAAGGCAAGCAGAACTGCTCGGATTGCGGGATGCGGATGTCGACCATTCGTTAAAACAAATCAAAGTCCTGGGCAAGCGGAATAAAATGCGTTACGTGCCGTTAGGCGAGCAGATGATGAAACGGATGAAGGAATATACCGAACTCAGAAACCGACAATTCGGTCAGCAGGCTTTCGAAAGTTTGCTCGTTTCTGACCTAGGTAAAAAAGTGACAAAATCCCTTGTTTATCTCAAAGTTAAATTTTACCTTTCGCAGGTAACTACCATTCAGAGGAAAAGTCCTCATGTACTTCGTCACACTTTCGCAACACATATGCTGAATAACGGAGCTGAATTAAATGTCATCAAAGAAATACTCGGTCACTCGAGTTTAGCGGCTACGCAGGTATACACGCACAACAGTATTGAGAAATTAAAAAGCATCCATTCTAGGATGCACCCCCGAAATAATTTTTAGTTAAACCCTTTAAAAGTTTTGAATTATGCAAGTCCAAGTTCAAAGTATTCACTTCGATGCCGACGTCAAGTTGGTGCGTTTCATTGAAGACAAGGTTAACAAGCTTACGACGTTTCACGATCGAATCATCAAGAGTGAAGTGTTCCTCCGATTGGATAAGTCGGATGTAAACGAGAATAAAATCGCCGAAGTGAAAGTTTCTCTTCCTGGCAAAGAACTCTTTGCCAAGAAGCAGTGTAAATCATTTGAGGAGGCCACGGATTTCGCCGTGAGTGCTCTGCGCCGACAAATCGACAAGCATCGCACGAAAAACGGTTGATGCATGTGATATCATAAACTAAAAGGAAACGGGCTGTTTATTCAGCCCGTTTTTTTTGTCACACTCGCCACTCGCCATTCGCCACTCCCATGAACCTTCCCCCCTCCTTTCTTGTTCCTTTTCTCACATGATAACCGTTATTATATCCACCAACCGGAAAGAAAGCACCTCTGCGCGTGTTGCCCAAATTACCGCACAACTAATCAAGCAGCTCGGCGAGGAAGTCCGGGTGCTGAATTTGGCAGAGCTGCCGGTCGACTTTTTTCAACCAACCATGTACGAAACGCGCTCACCGCAATTCCTTGAGATGTTCAATTTCTATATAGAGCCTGCGCGACACTTGGTTTTCGTAATCCCCGAATACAACGGTTCTTATCCCGGCGTGTTGAAGCTGTTTATTGATGCTTCGCCGGTAAAGTCCTTCTGGAATAAACACGCCAGCATGATCGGCCTATCCGATGGCCATGCCGGCAACATGCGCGGACAGGATCACCTCACGGGTGTGCTGCACTACCTCAAAATGCACGTGCACTACCACAAACCCAAACTCTCGAACATCACCAAATCCTTCGACAGTGAAGGCAACCTCAGCAACGAGCACTATATGGCGCAGCTCCAAGAGCACGCCTCCCTCATCATCCAGCCCCTCTAACGTAAGGGCGACCCATAGTGGTCGCCCCGACCCATAGTGGTCGCCCCGACCCATCGTGGTCGCCCCGACCCATCGTGGTCGCCCGGACCCATCGTGGGGCTCGCGCCCCTCACGAGATAGGGCGACCACAGGGGTCGCCCCGACCATATGCCTAGCCATCGATGTCGCTCCCGCCCCATCGTGGTGGTCCCTCGCTTTTCAACACAAATCACCCCCTACCCCAATCGACATCACCCTGTAGAGCGCATCCAACCCCCTAATTTTCAGGGTGGCTCTTACAGTTATGAACACTCAACACACAAAGTGCGTGTGCACAACTTTACCGGGCGTGAAACCGTGAAACGCTTTGTTCCACTATACTTTCGTAGCGTTCCACGCCGGCAGGTTTGCCCGTGAAACACCAAATCAACAACCAAATACAACCATCCGAATATGGGCAAAATCATTACCATCGCCAATCAGAAAGGCGGCGTAGGAAAAACCACCACAGCCATCAATCTGGCAGCTGCGCTTGGAGTCCTGGAATACAAAACGTTGCTGGTCGATGCCGATCCGCAGGCGAACGCCACTAGCGGTGTAGGTGTAGATCCCAAAAGCATCAAAGCCGGTATATACGAATGCCTGGTCAACGATATTCACCCGAAAGACTTGGTGTTGAATACAGAGAATCCGAACTTGTTTCT
>Ga0114979_10003697_pt1 | contig 10216 bp, 8 predicted proteins | sample S_140625_EF_Meta_FD_87315 | JGI IMG/M metagenome (GOLD analysis project Ga0114979, IMG submission 87315) | Freshwater microbial communities from Lake Simoncouche, Canada to study carbon cycling - S_140625_EF_MetaG | ecosystem: Environmental > Aquatic > Freshwater > Lake | place: Lake... | reverse complement strand
TAAAGAATTTATTGTTTATTCTACATTAAGCACTTTAGTAAAAGAGCAAAAAATTGCATCAAAAGTAGCTACTGATGCGATGAAAAAATATAATATTGATCCAAAAAAACCTATCCCAACAAAACTATAGTTTAAAATGGCTAAAATTGTTGATTTAGTAGTTCCTAATATTGGTAATTTTAAAAGTGTAGAAATTATAGAAGTTCTTATAAAAGAAAATCAAAATATAAAAAAGAACGATGGGATCATTACTTTAGAAAGTGATAAATCAAGCGTTGAAGTTCCCTCTCAATTTACAGGTAAAATTAAAAATATTAGAGTAAAAGTTGGAGATAAGATTTCCGAAGGAAATAAAATAGGTGAAATAGAAATAACTTCTGATGAATTAACTCAAGAAAAAAAATCAGAAAATAAAAAACTTGAAATACAGAAAGAAAGTAAAGTCCCTAAAGATACTACTTTATTGAAAATTCCAACCCTTGGAACAAGTAAAAAATTAATTGTCTCTGAAATTATTTTAAAAAAAGATCATCTTATTAAAGTTGATGACATTGTAATATTAATTGAGGATAAAGAAAGCGCTTATGAAATTCCATCACCAATATCAGGGACTGTTAAAAATATAATCCTCAAAAAAGGTCAGCAAGTTAAAGTTGGAGATTCGATTGCAGAGATTCTTAATCAAACTTCAGAAACAGAAATAAAAAAAACAATAATTATAGAAAATATTATTCAAGATAATGATCAATATCAGAATATAAAAAGCGCTAGTCCAAAAATAAGAAAATTTGCTAGAGAGCTAGGTGTTGATATTCAGTTGGTCGATGGAAGCGCAAGAAAAGGAAGGGTTCTTGAAGAGGATATTAAAAAATTTATTAAAGGTACTTTAAATAATAAAACTAACAAAGAAGAGGTGACAAAAAAAATAGAAACAAAAGAAGAAAAACCTTCCTATGAACATGAAGAATTTGGTGAAATTGACATACAGAAAATACCAAGAATTAAAAGATTATCAGGTCCACATTTAGTTAAAGCCTGGAATGAAATTCCTCATGTAACTCAATTTGATGAAATTGATGTTACGGATATGGAGTGCTTTAGAAAAAATTTAATAGATCTTAATACAAAAGATAAAATTACTATAACACCTCTTGCTTTCATAATGAAAGCATTGGTTAATGGTATGAAAAAATACCCAAACTTCAATTCCTCACTTGAATCTTCTGGCGAAAATATTATCTACAAAAAGTATTTTCATATTGGAGTTGCCGTTGATACACCTCATGGTTTGATGGTTCCAAAAATTAGAGATGTTGATCAAAAAGATATTCAGACATTAAGCAATGAACTTAGAAAAATTAGCAAACTAAGTAAAGAACTTAAAATAGATAAAAAAGAATTTTTTGGAGGGTCAATGACAATCTCTAGTTTAGGTGGAATTGGTGGAAGTTTTTTTACTCCAATTATTAACAATCCGGAAGTAGCCATAATTGGAATAGGAAAAACAGAAACAAAACAAGTGTTTGTTGATGGAAAATTTGTAGCAAGAGCAATGATGCCGGTATCTCTTTCTTATGATCATAGAATAATTGATGGGGCAGAAGCAGCTCGATTCTGTCAAGATCTTAAGCTTAGTCTTGGGAAAAACTTTGCTTTTAATTTATCATTTTAAGAATGATAAGTGGTTATTGTGAAGAAAAATATAATTCTGTAAAAAAAATATTTGAAAGTTACTTCTTTAAAAAAGAAGAAATTGGCGCTTCTTTTGCAATTTATAAAGAAGGAAAGCCTATAATAGATTTATGGGGCGGTTTTAAAAATAAAAATGATAGAAAATGGGAAGAAAATACTATCGTAAATGTGTTTTCAGCAACGAAAGGTATCTACGAGATTGTTATTTCAATACTAATTGATCAAAACATTTTAGATTTAGAAAAGCCTGTTTCTTATTATTGGGACGCTTTCAAACAAAGTAACAAAAGAGAAATCAAACTTAAACATATTCTATCTCATCAATCTGGGCTCTATAGATTTAAAGAAAAGATTACACAAAATGATCTTTTAGATTGGAATAAAATAATAAATATTTTAGAAAATCAGGAGCCGGATCATCCAGCTGGCGACAAAACTTATTATCATGCAAAAACTCATGGGTTTTTAATTGGTGGAATTATAAAAAAAGTAACAAGAAAAAGCTTGGGAGAGGTGGTTTCTGAATTACTGTCAAAGAAACTAGAGTTAGATTTTTTTATTGGGACTCCAAAAAATCAAATATCAAATATTGCTTTTTTATACGAGGGTAAAACTGAAAATAAAACATTATCTGGATTTAATGCATTTAATAATCCTGAACACGAAATAAATTTTTATAATAAAGAAAATTGGCAAATGGCTGAGATTCCTTCAATGAATGGTCATGGGAATGCAAGATCCATTGCTAAAATTTATGATATTTTTGTAAATGACTTAATATTAAAAAAAAATATTTTATTATCAGAATCTTCAATTAAAAAATGCCTAACCGAAACTATCAGTAGAATTGACCAAAGTTTAATGTTACCAATTAGATGGTCTGAGGTTGGATTGATACTTCGTGGTGGATGGTTATTTGGAAAGAATAAAGAATCTTTTGGTCACAATGGCTGGGGAGGATCAATAGGTTTCGCTGATCCTGTTCTAGGACTTGGTATTTCATATACCACAAATAAAATTAATGCTTTCATGCAATCTGATCAACGAGTATTAAAATTATTAAAAGAATTTTATAATATTACGCAAAAATGAAAATTTTAGATTGCTTTATGTTTAATGATGAAAATGAAATATTGAAGATAAGATTAAACACTTTAAGTCCGTACGTAGATAAATTTATTATAGTTGAGAGTTTAATCAATCATCAAGGTAAAAGAAAAAAGAAAAACTTTAATATAAATCTATTTAAAAAATTTAAAAAAAAGATTTGTTATTTATTAATTAAAAATATTCCCAAAAATTATTCATCCTGGCAAATTGAGAATTTTCAAAGAAATTATATTTCAAATCGGTTAAAAAAATTTTCTAAAGAAGACATTGTAATAATCTCTGATGTTGATGAAATACCTAATTTAAAAGATGTGCAATGCTCAAAAATAAAAAACAATTATTATGCATTCGAACAAGGTCATTTTTTTTATAAATTAAATCTTAAACTAAAAGAAAAGTGGATAGGATCTAAAATGTGCAAGTTAAAAGATCTTAAGTCTCCACAATGGCTGAGGTCATTAAAAATGCATAAAAAATATTCATATTGGAGAATAGATAAACACTTTTCAAACAATTATGTATTTAACTTTGAAATAATTAAAAATGGCGGATGGCATTTTTCTTGGTTAAAAAATATAAATAAAATCGTCCTAAAAATTGAATCTTATGCTCATACTGAAAACAATATAGCAAAAAACCGAAATAAAAAATTTATTAAAAACTGCATAAATAAAAAAGTAAATTTTTTGAATATAAAAGAAAAACTTGAGAAGGTTAAAATTGACAATTCATTTCCTTATTACATAAAAAATAATCTATATAAATTTAAAAAATTTATTGCGTAATGGCGGAGAGAAAGGGATTCGAACCCTTGATACCTTTAACAGTATACACGCTTTCCAAGCGGGCGCCTTCAACCACTGACTCCATTTTATCTATAACTTCCTTGGTAAATACTGAATCATAAAAACAGAATCTTGTCTAGTTTTGTGATCAGATTGTGATCGCTTTTTGAGGCTCAATTAATCATTAAACTTTAAAAAATATACATATACTTAAAAGTTTGAGCTTATCATTTTTCAAGGAGCAAATAAATTGTTGAATAATTTTAAATATATTGAAGTAAAATGTATTAACTTTGAAATTTATAGAAATTGCTCTTCAGTATAAGAGATTTATGAATATTTTAAATAATTTGCTTTAAAAGAAAATAAAAAAATTTAATGAAAAAAGAAAAACTATTTGTTTGATATCATATATTCATTTGTAAATAATTGTTATAAAGAATAACTTTAAAATTAATTAACTTGTTTAATATTTATTGGAAGTAAAATTAACATTATGTTTTTCTTCTGATGCAAAGGATACTTAAGTTCACTAAAAATAAAAAAATTATCAGAAAAGATTTCTTTCTTATTTTCTACATTTTGAAAAACAATTATATCGTTTTTAAAAAAAGTATTATTATAACTCAAATCTTTTCGATATTTATAAACATGACCAAATGTAGAAAGACCACTAATTCCCTCAAACCCGTAATGTGATGAAATTTGAAAATTTTTAGTATTGTTAACCAGAGATGGTAATAAAGCATTATTTGTAAAATTAAAACTGTAGTTAATTATATATTTTTTTTTGGCTCTCATAATTTCACTATTTATATTTTGATAAAAAAAAGATATTTCATCAGGATATCTTTGAAATCTAAGAACTTCAACTTTGGGATTTGAAAAATTTTTTTTAAGTTGGAATACATGTTCGTAGGTTTTATAGGCTTTAAATAAAATTATAAAAATAAAAATAAAAACTAAAATAATAGAAATGTTTAAAAAAAGAATATTTTTAAAAAAATTTTTAAAAAAAACCCTAGATTCATTAACAATAACCGCAGCAGTTATAGAGCCAATTATCGCTCCTGTACTAAGTCTAATTATTTGTGGGATATGAACAGCCTCAGAAAAAAATAAAATTGACAGTATGGAAATTAATAACAAATCTAACTTAAAAAGTTTTTTATTTTTTTTTAAAAAAAAATATAAAACAATATAAATTATGTTAACAAACAGTAGGCAAAGGTAAAAAAACCATTTTACGTCTAAATCAAACAAAGAAAACAACAATTTTTTTATTATTGGTATTAGTAATGAAAGATAGCTTAAAATAATATTTGAATATTGATCGAAGTCTGGATGAAATTGAGAAACCACTATAATGGCTGGCCACTTAAAAGTAGCTAAAGTCCAGAAATAGAATAAATCTTTAAACAATAGATACAATAAGAAAACTAATAATGGAAATATGTAACCACTAATAATATATATTTTTTTATATTTTGATAACTCAAAAATTGTCAAAAAAAAAAAAAATATTGTAATTGGTAAAAAATAACTTTGTCTAGAAAGAACACTTAGTCCTAAAAAAATTCCTGCCGTTATGTAATAAAAACAACTTTTATTTTTAGTAAGAAAAAAAATACCTAAAATTAAAAAGAAATAGGCTACGTAATTTGACCACGGCAAAACTATAGCTGGATGTATTATAAAAATAACTAGTGTCGTGATCGCAGAATAATTTTTATCTAAATTAAAATTGCGTAAAACTTTATAAAAAAATAAAAAAGATAAAGAATATAAAAGACCAGTAATAATGCTGGGAGAAATAAGATAGTTTCCAAAAATTATTAAAGAAATACTTTGTAGCAAGGTAGTTAAAACTCCATAAACAACAAAAATATCTTTATATAGTACTAGACCATCCAATAATTTTTTAGCATCATAATACATGAAGCTAGGATGAGTTGGGTCAGTGTCATAAACAGACTTAAATATTGACAAACAAAATGAGGAAATTACAATCAAAAAAACTAAACATGATGAAAACTTAAAAAAAAAACTTCTAGTAAGTTTTTGAACGTTAAAGAACATCGGATTAATTTTACCAACAGTGTTCAAATAAGTATAGTAAATTAATGTTACTTTATTTCAGCTAAATTTATATAAAATCAGTAATTAATTTGAATGAATAAAAAAATTTTTTTTGTCACAGGTGCTTCTGGATTTATAGGAAGAGAAGTGTGCAAGATACTTAGGCGGGGGGGGGGGGGGGTATTAACTGTAATTAAAAATGAAGATATATTTTTAAAGAATATTGGTGTTGAGATTACAATTGGAGATTTGTGGAATAAAAAAATTATTTCTAAATTAATTTCCAAGAGTCATTTTATAATACATTGTGCTGGAAATGCTGTTTTTGGCAATGGTTTAAATTACCATAAAGAAAACTATTTATTAACAAAATTTATAATTAAAAATATAAAAAAAAAAAATTCAACTAAGTTTATTTTTTTATCAACTATTGGAGCTGTTGATAGGAGAAAAATCGATTTTGCAGAAGATCCACTTACAGAAGAGTCTACTCCGTTCCCTTCTTCCGATTATGGCAAATCTAAAATAAAATCGGAAGAAATTATTAAAAAAAAACTTATAAATTTCACAATTATTCGACCTTCCCTAGTGATAGGACAGAACATGAGATTTAACAGTCATTTTTCAGAATTTGCAAGACTAGCTTTAAAAGGATCTTTTTTTTCCAGATTTAAATGGCCAGGAAAATTCTCAGTAATTGATGTTGAGGATTTAGCTAAAGCCATATTTTTTTGCTGCATCAACGAAAAGACAAAAAATAAAACATTTTTTTGTTCTGGAGAGCAAATTTCATTAGGTGATTTTTTTGAAATGTGTAGGCCAAATTTTTTTAGGATTTCAATAAACTCTTACATAAAATACTTTAATTTTTTAACTATTATTTTTCCATTTAAGTTAAAAGCACTATTACTACCTTGTCTAACCGCATCTGATATAAGACTTAGAAATTTAGGATGGTCACCTAAAATAAGTATATTTGATACTTTAACCAAGATAATTAATAGAGAAAAGGCAAGAATTAATCCCAATCAATATTCAGAAAATACTGCATTGGTAACTGGAGCTGGCTCCGGTTTAGGAAAATCAATTGCCTATTCTCTGCTTAAAGTCAGAAAAAAAGTTTTTCTTATTGATAAAAATATTAATAGTTTAAGAAAATATTTTAAAAATAAAAATAATTGCAAAATAATAAAGTTAGATTTATCAAAAAGAGTAGAGGTAGAAAAATTTTTAAAATCTGATTATTTAAAAAAAAATTTTATATCAGAATTTTTTGGATGTGCCGGCATTGGTTTTAAAAAAGAATTTGAAAAATCAGCAATAAAGGATGATTGTGATACTTTTGAAGTTAATTTAATCTCAAATATAAAAATATGTAAACTTCTTTTAAAAAAAATGAAAATAAGAAATTTTGGAAGAATTGTTTTCATAAGTAGTTCTGCTGCATTTCAACCTTTACCTTTTATGTCATCTTATTCTGCATCAAAATCTGCTATCTTATTTTTTGGAATGGCTATCTCGGAAGAGTTAAGAAATAACGGAATCTCTGTTTCAAATATTTTACCGGGCGGCATAAAAACAAACTTTCAAGAAAAAGCTGGAGTAAAAGTTAATCCAAATGAAAAACTTTTAGAACCAAATTATGTTGCGCAAAAAATATTTGAAGGATTAAAAAAAGATAAAAGAATAATTATTATATCTTTTCGATCTTTATTAATGTCATTTATGGCTAGAGTTTTACCAAGAGAAGTTTTATTAAAATTATATAAAAATTTAATGAACAAAGTCAGGTGAGATTAAACTATATTTAGAAAACTATTTTTTTTCTCCGTATATTACAACATTCCAACATAATAATTTCAAAGGAGGGATTAGGGTTAAAAAAATTTCATCTACAATATAAAGAGGATAATAAAATAATCTCCATTTATTACTTTCGTAAATTACTGACTTCCAATATCTTTCTTCATTTGGATTTCGTTTTTCAAAAAAATACATCCAAATAAAAATTAACAAAGTGCTTAACCAAAAATATTTAGTTTTCGAATTTTTAAAATTTTTTTTAATAAAATTAATGTCTTTTAATTTTAAAGGGTGCTCATCATCAGTCCTAACTTTAGATGCAATTTTTCTATAGATATTTATTATCGGATTATAAGCAATCGGATCCCAGGAAACAAAAGTCCCTTTGGGTTTTAAATGTTTTTTAATTTCTTTAATTGATTTTTTAATATTCGCATGATGTAAACAATTTCCTGCATAAATGATGTCAAATTTTTTTGAAATAGGTAATTTAAAATTTTCTGCAGATGCTAGGTGTGTGTTTATTTTTGTATTGTTGATTTTCGCTAATTTTTTAGAAAAATGGAGCATGCCTTGAGAAAGATCAACGGACGTCACATCAGCTCCTTTTGTTGCAAAGTATACAGAGACTTCTCCAAGACCACATCCTAAATCTAGGATTTTCTTACCTTTAATGTTTCCTAGTAAATTCACAATATACCTCATCTCTGGAGCAGTAACAGCCTCATTAACAAACCTGACATTTATTTTTTTGGGGTTTTCAACATTAGCCCATTTATCATGAAATTTTTTTTCATCTAGATTAATATTTTTTTTTTTATTCATTTTTAATTTATAAATTTTGCTAATTTTGCAATTTTTTTAACTACCGTCTTAAAAAAAAATAGATTATTATTTTTAATTTCATTAAGGATGATGTTTGAACTATTGTTTATTTCAGAGTCGCCTCTTGTATAAAGTTTTAGTTGACTTATATCGACCTCTAATGAGTTTTGTTTCCAATAAATAATTATTTCTTTACCTTTATAATCAAATTTTAAATCTGATAAAAAATTTTTCCATTTTTTATTATCACGCAAAAAATCATCGTCGTTCGCATTAACTAAAAAATGGTTTTTGAAAGCTTCAAATTTTATTTTTTTTGGCACTGATTATGTCAATTTGCTTTTTTTTATATCCTCAGCTACATTAATTAAATACTCATAACTTAATGGCCAACTTTCTTTTTTTGCATTATTAAAAAAAGTTCTAATTCTTTGAATTTTTGCTGCAAGGAATCGCATGGAAATTGTTATTTCAGGGTAACTTCCATACATGCAACCTTCACATTTGCTAGTAACGCCCACAACTTCTTTTCTCCAAATTTTATCTTTATATGTATTTGGAAAATTATCATCATAAGTCATATAGCTATTTTTTAATCTATAATCACAACATGGAGCAAATTCACCATTTGGTAATACTGCAAAATATAAATTTGGTGAGTCACATATATTATTATTTTTTGCTCTCCAGTTTATGTTTTGATTTTTTATGAATAATTTCATGTCATCTAAATATTGATCACTGTCATAAAGTAGATATCCATTATTTCTCATTGCTCTTATATTTTCTATAATTTTATCAGCTGCATCAAACTGATCTTCTGTGAATTTTAAAGTTTGGTCAAACGTTCTAAATCCTCTAGGTCTAATTTGTTCAGTTACGTGTATTGGCACTAAGGAAGTATGCCAATCAATTTTAGTTCCAAATTCTATAACTTGCTCCACCTGGTTCATGTTATTAGGCTGAAATACACATCCAAGTGATGCAAAACTATTTTTTTTTGGTAAATATTTTGTAAATAATGAAATAGTTTTTAAGGCTTTATGCCATGATTTATTAAAACCACCATTTATTTTATCTTGAGTTTCTGAGTTTAAAGAATCTAAAGATATTGATATATCTTTTCCACCGGACTCAACTACTAGCGCTATTTGATCTTCATTGGCAAACCCATTTGTTTGCATTCGCACATGAATATTTCGTGATTCAAAAGCGTAAATAATTTTTGGTAAATCTTTTCGTGCAAATGGTTCTCCTCCCGTTAATAAAACAATTGCAACACCCATTGTTGCAAAGTTATCAGCTATTTTTTCAATTTCTGAAATAGAACACTCGCCCACATCAGAGTTTGCATAAATTATATTGCATTGTTCGCATGTTAGATTGCATCGAGCTGTAATATAAAATTGAACGTAGACTGGGGAATCTTGGAATATTGCAGCTTTAAATAAAGTTTTTTTTGATAATTTTGAAAACATGACAATACTATATAGAAAATTTAATATCTGTACTAAAATTTTTTAATTCTTTAATTATATATTCTGGTCTATTTTTAGATTGCTCAAAAATTTTTGATATATACTGACCCAAAATCCCTAAAAAGAATAAGTTCAAACCTCCAAAAAAAATAATAAATAATAAAATTGTAGTAAATCCAGGAATAATTTGATCTAAAAATATTTTTTTATATAAAATAAAAGATGCGTAAGTAATTGACAAAATTATGAAAAATATTCCAAGATTTGATAGGTAAGTTAATGGTCTTGTTGAAAAAGAAAGTGAAGCATCTATTGCAAAAGACATCATTTTGGTAAAATTATAATTAGTTACTCCCGAATACCTTTTATGTCTTTTAAAAAGAATAGATGTACTTTTAAATCCAAGCCAGGGTATTAGTCCTCTAATAAATTTATGTTTTTCTT
>Ga0114979_10003696_pt1 | contig 10216 bp, 12 predicted proteins | sample S_140625_EF_Meta_FD_87315 | JGI IMG/M metagenome (GOLD analysis project Ga0114979, IMG submission 87315) | Freshwater microbial communities from Lake Simoncouche, Canada to study carbon cycling - S_140625_EF_MetaG | ecosystem: Environmental > Aquatic > Freshwater > Lake | place: Lake... | reverse complement strand
GGTGCTTCAATAGTAATCGTCTGCTTATCTACGGTTTCAGGAAAATACCTGTTGTGAGATGTTTCGGTGTCGTTGATGTAGGAAAACTTGATAGTTGCGTTGTAAGACATTGCGAAGGTGTTTTATATGAGTGTATTATACCACAAAAAAGACCCCTGCAAAGGGGTCAGTGTGCCAGTTATTCAGGTGTCTGTTTAGTCAGTTCTCTTATCATCTTCTCATACTTTCTCATTGCCCACCACTTACCTATGGGATTTCTTATCCAGAATGGATGAAATCTTATCATCCACAGTGATCTTTCAAAGTTTACCCGAATAATCTTGAAGATAAGAAGTATGTATTCTGCAACATTCTTATCCACGAGCATCATATAAAATATAATCGCAAATGGTATGAACCAGAAGTAATATGTCATGAATCATGAAAAAAACTATTTAAGTTGCTTTTCAATGCCTGCAATCGAGACTGACAAAGATTAAAATAAGTTTCATCAATCTCAAATCCGATATAATTACGCTCAGTTTCAATTGCCATAGCTGCTGTAGTGCCACTACCCATAAATGGATCGATTACAGTATCTCCAGGATTACTCCACGAAAGAATATGATCCCGTGCCAACTCTTCAGGCATCGTTGCAGGATGCTTGTATGAATCTTTACTCGATTGACCAAAACCACCAGAGTTTTTGATTCTCCAGATATTAGTTCTTACACCAAATTCACGAATCGGATTACTCTTACGTCCAGGATCGTGCATATCACCATCTTTCTTACGAGTCTTTGCATTTCCCCAAGAAGTTACTCCTGCCCACTTATTTGGTTTATCTTGTATCAAGTTAATAGTTTTGGGTTTATCTTTAGACAGAATAAAACAATACTCAAAAATTTGAGTATAACGCACAGATTTTGGTCCACTGCAATATGCAGATCCTGTTTTTTCATAGATCATTGTATCATGCAATCTCAAATTGCAAGACTCCATGAAATACAATGCCTGACGAAAACTACTTCCGGTTTCACTACCATCAATAGTAGAATCTCCAACATTCCACATAATCACACCACCAGGTTTTAATACCCGAGTGAGTGCTTGTGCAACATCCTTAAAGACATTGAAATCCCACTTAGAGGAATCATTATAAGTGCGTAAATCATCATATGGAGGTGATGTGATGCAGAGATCTACTGATTCTGCATCCATCAAATTCATACCTTGTATACAATTTTGATTGTAAATTTCATTGATTGATAGTTTCATATTCTGTCTGACAATATGTAAGTTTTTTCTTGCTCACTTTACCAGTTTTAGTGATCACATTAGTCTTTATTTTACCATAAATTACTTCTATTTTATCAGCATCTTCAATATGAACTTTCAGAGAAGAGAATCCATTGTTATTCCTACCAGTTTTGGTCACACTGTCAGACCAACCTGATTGTTTATGTGTAAAAGAAGGTACTGCAACCAAAGCAGCAAAACAATTGCAAAAGATATTACCCACATTTTGTAGTTTCATAACAAAATGCAAATGATCTTTTACTTTACTGTGATTGTTTCCTGTAGCAAGAGAAGAATTGTCACTCATCAATGACATCTTTTCTTCGATTGTAACCTCTCCATTATCATCCATTTTCACATCATAACCATTTGCATTAACAAATTGATATGGAATTCCTAATTGTTTTGCAGCATCCTCAAAAGCAAATGGAGCAAATATTGCAATCAATTTGGTTTTAGTTACAGTGTCTGGCAACAAAGCATCAATATCACCACCACGTCCACCAGTACCATTATTACAGATACTATTCAACCTCTCGGTAAGAATATTCAATGCAATAGGAATGATTTGACGATAATCTTGAGCAATCTTGGAAGGCATGAAATTGAATCAACAAAGGTATCATAGCATCAAAATGGAGTTATGTCAATCCATCAACCAATAAGCATTGCTAATGAGTTGACAAAGTATTCAAATATCAGTATAATACCTTTGTTGAGGTTGATAAATGTATGATCTATGAGTTCTTTGAAGGGAATTCCCCTTTGATTCTTTTTTCGGACTCATTCATCAGCCCTTGTCTACTCTCCCAAGTCTGTCCAGTTTCATCACCTTTCTTTGAATTGATGCAATTTGGATCATTTACACGATTACAGACAAGACCTGCTAGATCTACATCTTTACCTTCTTTGCCTGTTGCCCAATAGAGTTGATTGTTAATCCACTTAGCACCACATCTTGGGCAGGTTTTAATGTCCATGTTGTTTTAGAAAAGAAGGATAAAACTCTTTATTATTTCTTAGGTTTAAGAGTTGTTTTATTTAGGTTTTTTGCTAAAAGAAGTTAAAATTGGGTTTTTGATTTTTATGAAATCTTCTTAATTGAGAGAATTATTTATTATTTGATGAGTCATTTATAATTAAAGTTGAGATTTCCAAGTTTGAGATAAGGTATAAAATTAATATTAATTACACATCTAACTTCATCAGTGGAAGTTACTGAATGATGATAGATTGAACCATCAAAAATTAACATTCTATTTTTCATACATTCCACTTCTGCAGTATCTTTCAATACAGTATGTCCATTATTTGTTGTTATATAAAGTAATGCAACTTGGTGTGGTATTTTTCTATCTATATGGTCTTCATGATGTATATGAGACTCTGTTGGAATTAATAGATTTGCTCTTGCATCAATAATTTCATTTATATTTAATTTTTCAAAGATTGGTAAAATTAAATGAAGAAACTCACTTTTCTTTTTTGTTTTTGATGATATAAATGAATGAGAATACATCCAATCGTAATCTTCGTATCCTGTTGGTCCCAATTCTGGGTCTCTTACAATACCTTCATTATAATTCCAAGGAAGTTTTTCGGAGTTTTCATTTTCTGGAAAGAATGTAAATTTAATTTTATCAAAATCTTCTTCAGATAAGAAGTTATCTATGATTTTATAAATCATAATTTAATTTAAAATCTTTACGAATCTCATCGTAGTTTACATCAATAATTTTTTTCCAATCTATAAATGGGGAAATATGATTTGCATCACAATGAGTTGAATATCCAGGTAAACAAGATATCACATATTTATCTTGTTCTTGACTTAACTTCCAAAACTTATCATAATCTTTTGAGAAATGATATCCGTCTTTTTCTTTAATACCATTATCAGAATATTCTTTATGAATTTCATAATCTTCTACGAGTGTTGAAAACTTACATGCAAAAGTATTTGTGGTTGCAGGAACTGCTCTCCAATGAGTGCTTTGTGTTGTGAAAAGTTTTGAAAAAATACCATCATTCAGAAAGAAATCAAAATCATAAAGAGTTACATATGAAGGATTTAAAGTAAATCCCTCCAATAATATTTTACACCATTCTGGACGATGTGCATAGTCATCCTCTAAAAAGTAAACGATTGTGTCTGGTGAATAATTTTGAGAAACTACATAGTCCATTGTTGCAATAAAACTTTCACACTCACTTCCACAATTGATAATTTTTACATTTTTTTTTTCTTTGAGAAATGTGTTATTAATGCTACCATAATGCTCATCATAAACAATATGATAATCTGCAAGTTTGTGATTTATGGTATTCTTAAAGTTTTGAAATATTTTATACTTATTAAACCACGAAGGTCTTGTGCGATCTGGAAGTTCTTGTAGTTTTGAATAATAACAGTGTCTTAAAAAGACTTGTATTTTTTTTATCATTTTATCAAAAATAAATTTTTAATTAGAAAGTTAAATAACATTTATATTTAAGTGTGATGTATATCCTTGATTAATTACTCCTGTTGGAAAAATATCAGCTGCTATTGTAATTCTATCGTAATTCGCAGTATTTTTTTGAGCTCTATGAACTATAGTTGGTGGAAAAACTATATATTTTCCTGGTTCAGTTTCCTCTTCATGAAAAAGAAAATATTTTTTCATATCTGAACCACATGGGTAAATATTTGATCCATGGAAGTATGGATTTGGGTGATACCAAATAGTCTTATCTGCAGAATGTCCAGTGACATAAAAATTACTGCTCATAAAAGCATTTCTATGAATGTGATCGTGAAAATGATCATTAGGTTTATTTTTATTTGCCCAGGAAGAACTAACAACTAATTTAGATGTAATTTGCATATCATTTGATACTTCATCCAAACATTCTTGAATCCAAAAAAACACATCACGAAAACACTCCAACTTATGCAAACAACATCCACCATTTTCATTTACTTCTTTCCAAATAAAATTTGCATCCCCATTATTTCTTTTAAATTCAAGATTTTTGGAATGAAATTGAACTTCTTTTAATTTTTCTTTATTGTAATAAAATCGATAAAAAGGAATTCCCAAAAAAGTATCTTTCATATTATTCAATTTCTAAAAAAATATTTAGTCAGATTAAAAATATGTATTTTTTCTTTTATTGTAGTTTTCTTCTAAAACTAAATTAAAACTTAAAGATCTTCTTTCACTTTTATTTTTATTGCTATACACTGTATGCTTAAGCCAAGAAGGGAAAATTAATACTGTTCCAACTTTCTTTTCTGGAATCCATGTATCATTGCAAAAATTTTGTTCTGATCCATAAAAAAAAGACAAATCGCCGTGAGATGATGTTTCTCTTAAATAATATTTCTTTTCTTTTGGGGGAAATTTTAAAAATATCACCCCAGATAAAACACCAGAATGAGTGTGTATTGGAGTATAATCTCCCAAAAAGTATCTGTTGATCCAACAATCGGAGTAAATTATATTTTTATTTTTAAAATTATCATTAGTCTTCTCAATTATTGATAATTTTAATTTTTCAAATTTGTTATCATCATCTTGTATGTAAATATTTGCTATTTCTTCTAAAAAATTTTTTAATCCGATGTCTTCGCATTTTTTTTCAGATAGAAAAATATTTTCCAAATCCCTATTTAATAAATTTGGGATATAATCACAGAATGATGAAAAATATTTTTTGTCATTTTCATTTAAATCTTTATCAATAAAATTATTTAATTTTTCTATAATATTACTAGGGCAATTTGAAATTAAAATTTTAGGACCAAATGGATAAAATATTGTTTCATTCATTGTAATTCACTCTAACCTACTTAATAATAATTAAATGTAATTTTTGTGTTATTTTGATAAAAATTTTTATAATCAATTTCATAAATTTTGTGTAATTTTTCTATGGATTTTTTATTTAATTTAATTTTGGAAGAATCGTTAATAGATGATTTGTTTAGTTTTTCTATTTTATCAATACCAATCTTTTTTAAGTCTTCTAATAAATTTTCATATCTTACATAATAATTTATTTCTATTTTTCTATTTTGATTTGAAATAATAAAAGTTTGTGGAATAATCCAACGATTAAACTTTTCTGGATTTTTATAAATATGCTCAACATACTCATTAATATTCATTTGATTACAAAGATCATAATGAAGATGTTTCTCAAGACCTTCCTCGCCAGTTACAGAAAACCATCCACTTTCATCCATTCTTGCAAATTTATATGCAGAAATAAATCGACATATGGGATTTCGAATAACTGTAAACTTAATATATGTATCCCAATAATCTCGATAAAATTCTTTATATTCTTCTATTGATTTATCTATAAAGTAATTTTCTTCACATCCCATTGCTTTGATAATAGAAGTTCCTGCATTTTTAGGAATATGAATGAATATAAGTTTTTTTTCGTGATTAATGGTCATTGATATGATAACTTTTTATTTTTAATTGTGACTAAAGTTTCTATCTCTGGTAAGTATAAGTATTCTATCATACTATTATTAAGAGTGTAAACTGCGTGTTTAAATGTCTCTACTAATGGTTCTCCACCCAGGTTAAAACTTGTATTTAATAACATTGGAACACCAGTCTTCTTAAAGAAACAAGAAATTAAAGCATAAAAGTGTGGATTTTGTTCTTCAGTGACTGTTTGTATTCTACAAGTATTATCTGCATGAATGATTGCTGGTGCTTGTTTCATTGTATTCTCATAAGCATTCATTGCATATTGCATATAAGGACTTTCTTTGAGTGAGAGCATATCAAACCATTTTGATGCTTCTTCTTGTAGAATGCTTCCTGCAAATGGACGAAAGTTTTCTCTTTTTTTAATTTGATTCACAATATCTTTACCATTCAAAACTCTTGGGTCAAAAAGTAAAGAACGATTACCAAGGGCTCTTTGTCCTGCCTCACTCTTACCTTGGAAGAGTGCAACAATATTCTTTTGTAGTATTAGATTTACGATGTCTTCATAAGATACTTTTTGTGTTTGTAGATTTTTTAAGTCATAAGTTTCTTCTTGGTGCCCAATATAAACATTTGAAAGTGGTTGAATTGTTTTAAGATTTTTCGATGATTTTAAGTAATGGTAATATGTAGAACCAATACTAATTCCAGCATCAAAACAAATTGGATCAATGTAAAGATTAATATTCTTTAAATTTTTTAAGTAAAAATAATTTGCAACACAATTTAATCCATATCCACCAGAAATTACAACATTTTTTACTCCAGTTTTTTCTGTATATTTTTTAATTAAATTTAATACATGATTTTGAGTTTCTTGTTGCAAGTCATATGCACCATCTACTCTTTCTTTCCATTCTTTTGTGTTGTAAGGATATTGTAGTTTTTCTTTATGATTCTTATATTGACCTAAACCCATTATCTTTCCAGATCCATCAATAGGATCATAACCAATTTTTTCACAATATTTGCAATATTTTTCTCCAACACTCAAATCTTTATTAGATATTTTTTTATAATATTCATGAAAATTGATATTATTTTCATTTAAAAATTCTCTAGTTTTTTTGTAAATAATTTTTTCTTTTTTATATTTATTTAAATGGTAGATAGTTTCAATTTCTATATGATTATTATTTAAAATTGCCCCAGATGCATCTATAGAAAAACAAATTGCTTCCTCAAATCCAGAATTATAAAATCCAGAATATGCATGATATAAATGATGTTTACCCTCTTCAACTATTAATTCGACAAAAGAAAAATTTTGTATTTTTTTTACAATTTTTTTTATTGGATAAATAAATTTCTCAAGAAAATGTTTTGTAATAATAATCTTATCAAAGTTATTGTGTTGATTTTTGATAAGAATTTCTAAAATATTTTCTACTCCACAATCATGTTTTTTTCTGGAAAATCTTTCTTCCATCACGTAGGAAATAATTTTATCATTTTCAAAAATGCAAAATGATGTGTCATGCACTAAAGCTGGAATTGATAATATTTTCATACTAGATTAATAAGAATATTTTCAATATCTTCTTTGATTTTTTCACAAGTATTCAAAATCTCATCATCAGTGTACTCAATACATTCTTTGTTTAATCTTTCTGCAAGATTGGATTGAAATCCAGAGATTCTCATTGGTGAGTAAACTGGTTGTTTTCTTTGAATGACTCTAAAGTAATCTGGATAAGACATATTCACTGGGTCAGTTCCACCCATAATTACACATCCTTTAACTCCTGTTGCTCTTGCAATATGTTGTCCTACAGTATCACAACCAACTAAGTAATCAACTTGAGAAATCACTCCCATCCATTCTCTTATATGAAGGTCTGGTTGAGGCACATAGATAAACTTATTATCTTCAGAAAGAAGATGTGAATAACCCATGTAGATGACGTTATAATCCTCTGCAAGTAATTCTGAGAGTTTGATAAACATATTCTCTGGTAAGGATCTTAAAGAGTCATCATAGACTCCCAGAGGACATGTTTGTGCAGTAGATCCATAGGGGTTGATAACTATAGTTTTTTCTTTCTTCTGTGCTTCGTATGCTTTATAAATGACTTCCTGCCCTTTACGAATCTCTGCATGTGAAAGATTTAGAGTTTCGTAGTTTAAATCATTGTGCTCTTCAGTTTCATTGATAATTTCATCAAATGCTTCTGCAAGTGATATTTTACCTTTATAAAAATTTGGAAGACGATAAGGCTCTGGTGAGACTATTTTATCTGCCTTGAGAAATATATTTTCCCAGACACCTTTTGTATCTGGATTAAATGACCTTTCTTGAAGTTGTGGAATACCTAAAGGAATATAATCCCATCCCATAATTGAGACATACCATTCTTCGTTGAGATGATTTTGATGATATTTGAGAAGTGCTGGAAGTGCAGTAATGACTCTACCGATTCCACCGTCAATGTTGATGATTTTCATATTAACTATACTCAATAAATTTTTTGTCTAACTTTTCAATAATATCTGGATCTGGTTTATATCCCGATTTCCAAAACTCCATATTCATTTCAGTATATTTAGTGACGATTTCTGGGGGAAGAATACATCTTGGAGGGTTATATTCTACTTTTTTCTTGAGTGTATGAAGATCTTTAAGATTACAAGACATATCAAAAATTTCATTAGAGTATTCTACATTTTCAAAATCGTGAGAATAATAAGGTCTTTCCAGAAACTCATAGATCTTTCTCATTGTCTTCTCTGGAGTTTTACATAAGTTATCATAATCAATCAACATAATCATTTCTGGGTTCATTGCATAACCTTCACGAAGTAATATCCAAGGACCTGCAACAATACCACCATTTCTATCCATCATATCATCACAACGAGCAAATACATTATCTTTATGTGCTGTAAGAGTAGTAGTATGAAATGGATTTTTAGATGCAATCACCTCAAAGGAGTTAAGAATAGAAACTATGTCTCTTACAGGGCATAAGATTTTTGTATATGGAAAGAGTGCCTTGAGAAATGGTGTCTTCTTTGTCCATCCACGACAACTATCAAAGATGACTGGTTTTTCTATGTGCTTATAATACCCATCAAAAACCCCATACATTATATTTTTTCTTTGGTCTTCTGTGATATTAAGGTTATTTTCACCACTTGTAATCACATCAATAGAGTTTCCTGTAAGTCCTTGTAATGGTGATGCAATATCAGCATAGAAATCTGGATTTTGTTTGAGTATTCCAGAAAGTAATGTAGAACCAGACCTTGGAAGTCCAGAGATAAAGTGATAGGTTTTCATTGATAACTAATAAGTTTATTTTTTTCTTGTTTTAAATGAATTCCATATGATATTACAATTCTTGGTATATCACCTTCAACAATTTCACATTCATGATACTCTTTACTAGAATTACATCTAACATAGTCTCCAACAATTACTGGTATTGTCACTCCATTATATATTGGAAGTCCACCTTTTGTTGGGACTGACAAAAATAAATTAAATCTTATATGATCATATCCAGATATAGTTGGATCACTATGATAGTGTATTTTTCCACCATTTGTTATATAACCAATATAATCACCGTATATAGAATCATCAATATAATTATTTGTAATATTTTCTTTACTCAAAATTTTGTTTTTGATATCAAAAAATAAACTTGGGTGATTTAATTTTTGGTTTAAAGTTAAAAATTTTCTGTGTGGAGAAATTGGATTATTTACAAATTTGCTTTTATTTGAGTGAATCCATTTTAGGAGAAAATCTAAATCTTTTTTTTTTAAAAAAATATTTTTATTATAAGTTTTATTTAATTTCATATTGGATTTTTTTAATTTTAATCGCCCTTTAACCTCAAATTATCTTTTAGTGGAAGTGCAATAATATTAAATGATATTGAAATCCTTTCTTCATCATGATTATTTGTTTCTACAGCATGTGAAATATATGATGGCCAAATAAGTATTTTTCCTTCTTCAGGTTCTATTTTAACAGTTTCTCCAGTAAATTCATTTTTATTTCTAGATAAATCGCACCCCATCCACATCATGTTAATACCAGGATTTGTTATTAAAAATTTTCCACTTCCTTCCGGACATTTAACATATAATACTCCAGAAAATACATCACCATGAACATGACTTGTATTCATTGCTTGTCTTGTGTCGTTGATATTAACCCAAGACCCAGTGATAAAAACATTTCTTTCAATAAAATTAAGATCTTCTGATGCTTGATTTGCTGCATAACAAATATATTCAAACAATCCTTTCAATTCTTCTTGTGAATGTAGGAATTTTTGTGACTGATATCCAGCAACATTAGATTTATAGTCTGAAATTGGATTTTCTTGTTTATATCTTCTGCAAGTATCAAGAATAATCTGTTTCTCTTCTTCAAACTTTGGATATTCTGTTTGCCAAAGTGGGACAGAATAAATTGACGCAATTTGCAT